>Ga0209192_10000326_pt1 | contig 51549 bp, 79 predicted proteins | sample ArcticOcean_MG_C_11_FD_187433 | JGI IMG/M metagenome (GOLD analysis project Ga0209192, IMG submission 187433) | Marine microbial communities from western Arctic Ocean - ArcticOcean_MG_CB2_154 (SPAdes) (version 2) | ecosystem: Environmental > Aquatic > Marine > Oceanic | place: Arctic Ocean... | reverse complement strand
GGAAATAATAATGGCAGTCGTGTTAACAAGGCAAGGTTTAGTTCAATACTGTCTCCGTAGACTTGGGGAACCAGTAATTGAAGTGAATGTCGATGTGGGGCAAATCGAAGATAAAGTTGATGACGCTTTACAGACTTATCGTGAGTTCCACTCGGACGCAACTTACCGTACTTACCATCAACATGAACTTACCGCAGATGATATTACAAATGAATATATTACTATTCCAGAAAGTATAATTTATGTCACTAAAATGTTCCCTTCTAGAACGGTTTTTGGTAATGTAACTGGTGGTGCTGCTATGTGGTCAAATGACACTGCCAGTTTTGGTGGCAACATGGCAAAGGGTATTGCGGGTGGTGGACTTGCGTATATGAAGCAAGCAAGGTCTTATGCTGCCCTTATCGACATGGAGATTATTGGACTCCCTCTGGTGACCTTTTCTCGCAGACAGAATAGACTTTATATCTGGAGCGACATCGTAGACAAGCAAATGAAGGCAGGGACATATGTCTGCTGCGAAGTTTATAAAACTGTTGAAGATGTTAATATCTGGAACGACATGTTTATGAAGGACTACACCACTGCATTAATTAAAGAGCAGTGGGGACAGAACATGTCTAAGTTTGATGGAATGCAATTGCCAGGTGGTGTCACTATTAATGGAAGAACTATTCTTGAAGAAGCGAAGACTGAAATAAGAGAACTTCGCGAAAGGATGCGGTTAGAGCAAGAAGTTCCACCCGACTTTTTTGTTGGGTAGATAAGAAATGGCGACTAACCCATACTTCAACTATGCTGCGTCAAGCGAGCAAGACCTCTATGAAGATTTGATCACAGAGTCAATAAAAAATTTCGGACAGGACATTTACTATATTCCTCGTGAAGTAGTCCATCGCGATATGATATTTGATGACACGGTTTTATCTCAATTTAATTACGCATATAAAGTTGAAGTCTACCTTGAGAGTGTAGAAGGATTTGATGGGGACGGAGATTTATTCTCAAAGTTCGGTGTCGAGATAAGAGATGCTGTAACATTTATTATTTCACGAAGAAGGTGGAATACAGAAATACGCAATCATGAAGAACCTATAACGGGAAGCACAGTCGGTGGTAATAAGTATTACCGTCCACGCGAAGGTGACCTGATTCATATGCCAATGGCGGGTGCGACCTTTGAGGTAATGAAGGTTGAAGACGATAACCCATTCTATCAGTTGGCAAATCTCCCAACATTTAAAATGCGTTGTGAGAAGTTTGAATATAGTGACGAAAGATTCAATACAGATATTCCTGAGATTGACCGCATTGAAAGATTTGCTGCATACCAGTGGCGACTTACTCTTGACTCCGCATCAAACGGATTTGAAAATGGTGAGATAGTTTCTATGGAAACTGATACCCATATAATGCAAGGTAAGGTTGTTGAATGGATGGACTCGGATTTGAATGTTTTCTTAGCACACACTGGTGCAGACTACGATGGAGACTTCCACAACTTTGCAGTTGGAAAACAAGTTACAGGTTCACTATTAAACTCCATCGCAAGAATTGATGCTGTAACGGAAATGCAGAATATTCAGGCAGGAAGTCCAGGCGCACCAGACTCGGCATCCGCTGCCGTACCATCTTTTGACATCTCATCGTTTGAGTTTATTGACTTCTCGGAGCAGAACCCGTTTGGGAATATAAGTTAATGTTTAAAAAATATTTTTACAATCAAAGAGTCCGTATGTCAGTTGCCGTTTTTGGGGCGATGTTTAATGACTTATACATAATACGGAAGGAAGGAAAAAAAGTCGTTAGTCAGATGAAAGTTCCTCTCGCCTACGCACCACAAAGAAAGTTTCTACAACGTATTGCTGAGATGAATGCTGCTGGCGATAGAGATGTTGAGAATCAACTTGCAATAAAGTTGCCTCGTATGTCGTTTGAGATAATCAGTATGGCATATGACCCACAGCGTCAGTTGCCAAAGACTAACTATTTTACGAGGACTGCCTTTGATTCGGACAGAGCTGGAGCAAAGTTTTACACTAGTGTTCCTTATACCATTTCGTTTGAGTTAAATGTATACGCGAAGCACCATGACGATGCACTGCAAATAGTAGAACAAATACTGCCTTACTTTAATCCGCAGTATACAGTAAATGTTAAACCGATGGAAGATTACCCCACCATTGTAGAAGATGTTCCAGTTATACTTACGGGGGTTGCATTTACTGACAGTTTTGAGGGAAATTTAGAAGACCGTAGAACTATAATTTATACACTTACATTTGATATGAAGATGTCATTTTACGGACCTAAACCTGATGCTGGTAAAATTATTACACAAATTGATGTTGACTACTTCGATACATGGGTTGGTGAAGAATATCTTGAAACTAGTAGAGTTAAAACTGATCCTCGCCCAGTCTCGCCTGATAGTGATTACACAATAATTACTCAAATCATCAATAAAGATTCGGATTTATCTTGGCCACCAGAATAATCCTCTACCACATCCACATTAATAGGTTATGATATGTCTGAGAAAGATCGAGATAATGATTTTGAGTTCACAAGAGAAACTCTTTATGACTTAATCAACAAGGGTCGTGATGGAGTTGAGGAAATGATTGAGGTTGCAAAGCAATCTGAACATCCCAGAGCATATGAAGTCCTCGCTAAGTTGATAAAGGATACTGCTGATACCTCTGGTCAATTGATGGACTTGCACCGCAAAGAAATCCAAATAGATAAGTTAATCAACCCTAACCCTATCGCTCTTCCCCAATCAGGGACTACTAATAATCTTTTTGTTGGGTCAACTACTGACCTTCAAAGAATGTTGAAAGATATCAACCAAAAGGAAGTTGCGAAGGTTAACGACATCATAGATGGAGAAATCGATAGTGAGTGAGGTTGCAGTTGTAGACCCCATTATTGACACAACCTTCCTCGCGGGACACAACCACTATCTTGGAAATCCTTACGTCAAAAAAGACGGGATTGATGAGGATTGGACGCAAGCGAAAGTTTCTGAGTATGCAAGATGCATGGCAGACCCCGCTTACTTTGCGCGAACACACTTAAAAGTTATCAACTTGAACGATGGTCTTGTTCCGTTTGACTTGTATCCTTATCAGGAAAAGATGTTCAAGCATTTCAACGAGAACCGTTTCAATGTTGTTCTTGCATGCCGACAGTCTGGTAAGTCTATTTCGTCCGTAGGATATCTCCTATGGTTCGCATTGTTTCACCCAGAGAAAACTGTTGCTATCCTTGCTAACAGAGGACAGACGGCAAGAGAGATGCTTGCAAGGGTCACTCTGATGCTTGAGAACCTTCCATACTACTTACAACCTGGGTGTAAGACTCTAAACAAAGGGAACATAGAGTTTAGTAATAACAGCAGGATACTCGCAGAATCTACAAGCAGTAGTTCTATTCGGGGTTACTCTGTCAACTTACTATTCCTTGACGAGTTTGCATTCGTTGAAAAAGGGACAGAGTTCTACACTTCAACCTACCCAGTAATTTCATCTGGTCTTGATACAAAGGTAATCATTACTTCTACCGCTAACGGTATCGGTAATCAGTTCCATAAAATCTGGCAAGGCGCAGAGCAAGGGGTGAGTGAGTATAAACCATTCCGCGTTGACTGGTGGGACGTACCGGGGCGTGACGAGGCATGGAAAGAGCAAACTATTGCTAACACTTCCGAGTTGCAGTTTGAACAGGAATTTGGAAACACTTTCTTTGGAACTGGACAGACTCTCATCAACCCACAAACATTACTAGGGTTGAAAGCAAAGAGACCAAAATCCATTCTGGAAGGTGGTGACCTACTTATCTACGAGGAGACTCGTAAAGGTTCACAGTACATAATGACTGTCGATGTGGCGAAGGGTCGAGGTCAGGATTTTAGTACGTTTAACGTAATCGATATTTCTTCACGCCCGTTTAAGCAAGTCGCGGTGTATCGGAATAATTTAATTTCTCCAATACTCTTCCCTACTATTATCTATAAGTTTGCGAAAGTCTACAATGAGGCATATGTCATTATTGAGTCCAACGATGCTGGACAGTTAGTATGCCACGGATTGTATCAGGAACTTGAATATGAAAATGTTCATATGTCTTCTGCTCTCAAGTCATCTGGTATCGGTATTGAGATGACCCGAAGAACCAAACGATTGGGTTGCTCTGGAATAAAAGACTTACTAGAAGAAAATAAGTTAGATGTTGTTGACGAAGAGACCATCATGGAGATAAGCACATTTGAAGCGAAGGGTCAATCTTACGAGGCGACTGATGGTAACCACGATGACCTAATGATGAACCTTGTCATGTTTGGATACTTTGTCACTTCTCCGGTCTTCCAAGAGATGACCGACATCAATGTCAAGAAGATGATGTTTGACCAAAGGATGCAAGAGATAGAAGCAGATGTTCCTTCATTCGGTTTCCACGATGACATAGGATTGAACGACTATTCCTATGAGGAAAAGTTAGACCCTTGGAGTATTGTTAGTCAACAAGAAGATGATGGTTTTTTTAATGCCTAAATAACTAAAAATGTAGAAGTTATAAATAAATACATTGAACATCCCCATAACGGGTGTCTTCCTTATTATGAAAACTTCTTATAAAAAAATGAAAAAGAGGAACACAAAATGGCACTAACAACACCGTTACTGTCACCTGGAATCGCTATAAGAGAATTTGATTTAACTGGGGTTTCTCCCAATGTTGAAACATCTCTTGCTGCATTCGTTGGTGATTTCATGTGGGGACCAGTTGGCGAACCAATCCAAATCCAAAATGAAGGCGAATTAGCCGAAACTTATGGAACACCTGATGAGTTTCACGCAGTAGATTATTTTTCTGCTAATCAGTTCTTACGTTATTCTGGAAACCTTATCATAAACCGAGCAATCCCAACAGGTAGCAACCTGATAGTGGGAGACTCAGCACTTAACGCAAACAACGCGGCAACGTATACCCGCACAGTTGTAAAGAATCTAAAAGACTGGGAATCACAATCTAATATAATCAATTCATTTACTGCAAAATATCCAGGTTCAATGGGTAATTCAATTGCAATATCGATATTCTCCCAATCACAGGGAAACAGTATAGATAATGTCGATAGCGATTTCAGAACGTGGAAATACGCTGATAAATTTAATACTGCTCCTGGCACTTCTTCATGGCTTGCAAATCAACCAGGCGTTTTCGATAGCGATGGTTCGACACTTAACTCTAATAAGTGTGATGAGATTCACGTTGCTATTATTGATTCAGATGGTCGCTTCAGTGGAATTAAAGGAACTGTCTTAGAAACATTCGGATATGTTTCTGTTGCCCCAGGCGCGAAGACTACAGATGGAGGCGATAACTACGTCAAGAATGTTATTAATTCTGCTTCAAAGTATGTATGGTTTAAAAGTTGGGCCGATGGAATACTGCCTTCTGGTAACCAATGGAATTTGCCCCCACCAGTTAATGGTACTGGTATAGACTATAGAGAAGCGGTATCGTGGACAAAAAGTAACAACACCACAGGATTGCAAACTGGTCAAGATGCAGGTTTTGGTCCAGGTGATCTAGGATTGAGAAACCGTATGGGAATGGGACTAGATGTGGGAGACTACGAAATAGGTTTCGATTTATTTGAAGACCCCGATACAACCGATGTGCAAATGTTGATTGCTCCAGGTCTGCGCGATAAAGAATCGCAAAAGACCGTTGTTTCTAACTTGGCTGCTATTGCTGGTAACATCCGCAAAGACTGTATAGCAGTTACTTCTCCTAATAGAGCCGCTGTTATTAACAACCTTAATCCCGTAACTTCTACTTTGTCGACAACTGACGATTTCCCAAGTTCATCATACCTTGCCGTTGATAATAACTATCTTCGAGTTTATGATAAGTACAATGATCAATATATCCATATTCCTGCTGCTTCTAGCACTGCTGGTATTATGGCATATACGGATTATAACTACGGTCCTTGGTGGTCACCTGCAGGTGAAAAGCGTGGAGAATATGTTGGCGTAACAAATCTTGCCTACAGCCCTACTAAGACGCAGAGAGACACTCTTTATAAAAAGAATGTTAACCCAATTGTAACATATCCAAACAGGGGAACTTTGTTGTGGGGAGATAAGACTAAACTTTCTCGACCTGGAGCGTTTGACCGTATTGGAGTTCGTAGGTTATTCCTTGCTATTGAGAAATCCGTTGCTCTCGCAGCGCGTAACTTCTTGTTTGAGATAAACGATGAGTTTACACGCTCTGAGTTTGTTGCAGTTGTTGAACCTCTCTTACGAGAGATTCAGTCACGAAGAGGAATATATGAATATCGTGTACAGTGTGATGAAACAAACAACACACCCGAAGTTATTGACCGCAACGAAATGAAAGCGGCAATATACATCAAACCTGCCCGAAGCATTAACTTTATCACTATCGACTTCATTGCAACACGCACTGGCGCAGATTTTGATGAGATTATTGGTAGCGGTTTACAATTTTAATAGAAGAAATCTAGGAGTAATATATGGCAGTTTTAAGAGTAGATGACTTCAGAAGTAGGATGACAGGTGGTGGTGCGCGAGCTAATCTATTTTCTGTTATTTTTACATATCCAGGTTATGTTGGTGGTGGCGATGGCGACCTAACAAACCTCATGTGTCGGTCAACAAGACTTCCCGGTTCAACTATTGGAACGGTAGAAGTACCGTTTCGAGGTCGAATCGTGAAATTACCTGGAGACCGTACTTTTGAACCTTGGGAAGTAACGATATATAATGATACCAATTTCAATGTTCGAAATTCTATGGAACAGTGGATGAATGGTATGAACTCTCACGCAGGTAATTTGGGTCTCCAAATGCTAGGCACTGGTGTTGGCACATATGCACAAAGCATCGAAGTTCAGCAATTGGATCAAATTGGTGCAGTTGTGAAGAGTTACTATCTAAAAAATGCGTTTCCGAGCGCAGTTGGACAGATTGAGTTGAGCTATGACCAAGTAACCTCAATTGAAGAGTTCACAGTGACCTTTGAGTTTGATTACTGGACTAATGATAATACCCAGTAATTTTGGGGTTATAAGTAAACAGGAGGGGGAGAAATTTCTCCCTCCTGTTTTTATTTTATATTAAGGATTAAGAAATGGCAGATGGCGTAAAACTATTTGGATTTGAAATAAAGAGAAGCGCAGAAGACAAAAAAGTCACTGAGCCTCTTAAAAACGCATCCGTGGTAGCACCTACTGATGACGATGGTGCTGGTTATATAACCTCTGGAGCAAACCACTATGGTATGGCGATGGATATTTACGGTGATTTAACCGTAAAGGATCAACACGATTTAATTCGCAAGTATCGGCAATCGGCACAGCAACCCGAAGTAGACATGGCAATTGAAGAGATTGTCAACGAAGCAATTGTAGTACCCCAAACAAATGATGTTGTTGTTGATATTGACCTTGATATGGTTGATGTCTCTGCTTCTATCAAAAATAAAGTAGCAGATGAGTTTGAAAAACTGCTAAACATAATGAACTTCAACGAACGCGCACACGATATGTTTCGTTGTTGGTATGTTGATGGTAGACTCTATCATCACCTTGTAGTAGATAAGAATAACCTGAAGGCAGGTATTCAAGAGGTTCGTTTCATCGACTCTCTAAAGATTCGCAAAGTTCGACACGTTAAGAAAAAAACAAATGAAAATGGTGTCACATTGATTGACGAAATTGACGAGTTTTACATATTCAACGATGCTATGGTTGGTAGTACATACGGAAAAGCAAGTGGAATTTCAACTGCTGTAACTGAGAGTGGAAAGACTGGGGGTGTTAAACTTTCTAGTGATTCTGTAAGTTATGTGACTTCAGGTTTACTAGATGAAAGTCGAACCAAAGTAGTATCTAACCTACACAAAGCATTGCGAGTTATCAATCAACTGCGTATGATGGAAGATTCACTTATCATCTATCGCATGGCTCGCGCACCAGAGCGTAGAATATTTTATGTTGACACTGGTAACCTTCCTAAAGCGAAGGCAGAAGAATATCTCAACAGTCTTATGACTCGCTATCGTAACAAGTTAGTGTACGATGGTAATACAGGTGAACTGAAAGACAGTCGCAAGCATATGACAATGCTGGATGATTTCTGGTTGCCCCGAAGAGAAGGTGGACGAGGAACAGAAGTTAGTACACTTCCTGGGGGTTCAAACCTTGGTGAGATTGATGACATCAAATACTTCCAACGCAAAGTTTACCAGTCTTTGAATGTGCCAGTTTCTCGCCTTGAGCAAGAGCAAGCATACTCTATTGGTCGCGCCACTGAAATTACGCGAGAAGAAATTAAGTTTCAGAAGTTTATCACTCGTTTGCGAATGCGGTTCTCAAAACTCTTTACTGGTATCTTGCGTCAGCAACTTATCCTCAAGGGTATCATCACTGAAGTAGACTGGGTTGATAAGTTTAGCAATCGCATTAAGATTGACTATTACAAAGACAATCACTACACCGAGTTGAAAGATGCTGAAGTCTTGCGTGAGCGTTTGAGTCTCATGGATCAGTCGGTACAGTATGTTGGCGAATATTTTTCTAAAGAATGGTTGATGAAAAATATTATGCGTTTCGATGATGAAGAGTCGGCAAAAATGTATAAGCAAATGAAGAAAGAATTGGCCTCAGGAGAAATAGACCCCGATGACCATGAAGACGGTAATGATTCTGTAACTGTGCCTAAAGCACCAGCAGTTAACCCAATAGGAACTTCTGAAAAGCAAGCAGAAAAAGATACCGAAGATAGCAAGGACATCGAAGTTAGACGTTCAGAAAAAGCACCAGAAGCAAGAAAAAATTAAATCATTATGACTATAGGAGAAATAAGAATGATTGAAGATAACGAATATGAAAACGATGAAGGCGAAGAGCAAGATCACGGTAGTGACGTAGAGACAATGCTTGATAGTATTCGTCAAAAGAACCTCTCTCAAGCGAAAGGACACTTTGAAAATCTTATTAATGATAAGGTGTTTGATTCTCTTGAAGCAGAAAAGATTCGTATCGCTAACATAGTATACAACGGTGCTGACGAAGAATCACCCGAAGGATATGATGACGCAGAAGAAGATGTGATTCCAGAAGAAGACGAAGATATTAGTTCGGAAGATTCTGAATGGGAGGATATTACTGCTGAGATTGAAGATTCTTTGGAACAATAGTCTATTTCAAATAAATAAAACTTATAAATAAACTATAGACTTACTAAGGGAACATCTTTAATGAAATCATTTAAAGAAATACGAGAGGCGAAAAGTCCTCCCGTTTTTAAGAAAAAGATGGGTAAATATCCTGTTGAGATTGTAAAAGACTCAAAGGGGTTTGTCGCCTATATTGATGGTGATAAACTAGACACTTTCCGTAGTGAGGGTGATGCAAAAAAAGCAATCACTGCTGCACTAAAGGAACTGCCATGAAACTAATTGCTGAATACAACGAACATAATATCTCATGTCTTATTGAGAAGAAAGAAGATGGGACTAAAAAGTTTCAAATTGAAGGCGTATTCGCGCAAGCAGAACAAAAGAATAGAAATGGTCGCATTTATCCAAAAGCAATAATGGAAAATGCGGTTGCTAAATATGTCGATACGCAAGTGTCGAAAAATCGAGCTGTTGGCGAGTTGAACCATCCCGAAGGTCCGACCGTCAACCTCGACAAAGTATCCCACCTAATCACTGACCTTCATTGGGAAGGCAATGATGTGGTAGGTAAGGCATCAATATTAGATACTCCGATGGGTCAAATTGTAAAAGGTTTGCTTGAAGGCGGTGTCAACCTTGGTGTCTCAACTAGAGGAATGGGTAGTCTTGTGGAGCGTGGCGGGGCCATGTATGTGAAAGACGACTTTACTCTTAGTACGATTGACATCGTACAAGACCCATCTGCACCAAATGCTTTCGTTAATGGAATTATGGAAGGTGTAGAATGGAACTGGAGTAATGGAGTTCTTATCCCACAGGAAATATGTGAAGAGCAAGAGACTGAAAATAACTATACTCCCCGTGTAGGTTCTTATCCAGAACAGGCGCGAGAGTTTAAGAATTTCCTCTCATCATTTAAGAAAAACTTATAAACAAGGAGTCCATTATGGATAACAAAGTTACAGAACTCCGAGATGAGCTGGAAGTCGAAGAAGCTTTCGATGGTCCTAATGCCGAAAAGCAAAGCGTTGACGCTGTCGATACTGCTGCTACTAAAGGCGTAAAGGGTCAAGCACCTGCTCGTAAGGGAGACAAGAAGAATAGCGAAAAATCTAACCTGAAAAGCAAAGCTGGAATGGTCAGTGACATGTACCATCACCTCAGTGACATGAGCAAAGAAGAACTTGCTGATGCCTATGATGCCTTTTTTGGCGAAGGTGAAGAAGTTTCAGAAAGGCGTTATGTTCCAGTAATGGCAACAGAAGCAGACTTCTCTGAAGACCTCAATGCACTGGTAGAGTCTGAAGCAACACTCAGCGATGAGTTCAAGCAAAAGACTGCTGTTATTTTCGAATCTGCACTAAAAACTAAGCTCGCTGAAGAAGTCGAGCGCATTGAATCTTCTTATGAAGAGCGTCTAGCTGAGGAAGTAGTTGCCCAGCGTGATGAACTTGTAGAAAAAGTCGATTCTTACCTTAACTATGTAGTTGAGAACTGGATGGAAGAGAACCGTGTTGCCATCCAAAACGGTCTGCGTACTGAAATTGCTGAAAACTTCATGGAGAATCTGAAAGGATTATTCGAAGAGTCTTACATTGATGTACCTGACACAAAGGTTGACTTGGTCGATGACCTCGCAGTACAAGTAGAAGAACTCGAAGAGTCCCTCTATGATACTACTGCAAAGGCTATCGAACTTGGTGAGGAAGTAGAACTGCTGAAGCGTTATGCTATCATTAGCGAAGCGTCACACGGTCTTGCTGACACACAAGTAGAAAAGTTTGAAACATTAGTTGAAGACCTCCAGTTTGATGACGAAAATACATTCGCTCAAAAGGTTGCCACAGTTAAAGAATCTTACTTCTCTGCATCTGCAAAAAGTAATAGTGTTACATCCACCGAAAGTCTTGAAGAATCGCACAGTGAGGAAGAAGTCCTCCGCGAAGAAGCAACACCTTCAATGGAACGCTATCTTTCCGCAATCCGCAAAACAAATGTAACATAATTTAAAATTTAGGAGTATTAAAATGGATATTAATTATCAAAGCCTAGTTGAAAAATGGGCTCCCGTTCTGAACGAAGAAAGTTCAGGCAAAATCGAAGACCGTCACAAGCGTAACGTAACTGCTGCTATCCTTGAAAACCAAGAGAAAGCAATGATTGCCGAAGGTTCGCAACAGTCTTTCTTAACAGAAGCTGCTGCAGCTAACAACACTAATTCTGCTGCCAACTGGGACCCCGTCCTGATTTCATTGGTTCGCAGGGCAATGCCTAACCTGATGGCATATGACGTATGTGGTGTTCAACCTATGTCTGGTCCTACTGGTCTTATCTTCTCTATGAAGTCTAAGTATAAAACCACCCGTGGTGGCGCGACTGTTGATGATGAGGCATTGTTTCAAGAAGCAATCACACCTTTCTCTGGCGACAGTTCAGTTGATCAAAGCACTGGTGTTCAAGGTCCATCTGGTTTGGATAGCACAGATGCTAACCCATTAACTCCAGGTGCAGCAACCAACCCTAAAGTTGGTACTGGTATGTCAGTAACTGACGCAGAGCAACTCGGCACTGGCACTGGCTACAGCGATTTCGCTGAGATGGGTTTCACCATCGATAAGTCAACTGTAACTGCTAAGTCTCGCGCTCTGAAAGCAGAGTACACCATTGAATTGGCACAAGACTTGAAAGCAATCCACGGTCTTGACGCTGAAGCTGAACTTGCTAACATTCTTAGCACTGAAATCCTCGCGGAAATTAACCGTGAAGTTATCCGTACTATCAACAGTCAAGCAAAAATCGGTTGCTTACAGAATAACACCGCAGTTAACGGTGTATTCGATCTGCGTACTGATGCTGATGGTCGTTGGTCTGTTGAGAAGTTCAAAGGTCTGTTAGTACAACTTGACCGTGAATGTAACGTAATTGCAAAAGAAACTCGTCGTGGTAAGGGTAACATCGTTATCTGTTCTTCTGACGTTGCTACTGCTCTCGTTGCTTCTGGCATGCTGGACTACGCTCCTGCTCTTTCTACTTCTTTGCAAGTAGATGATACAGGCAACACCTTTGCTGGTGTCTTGAATGGTCGCATCAAGGTCTACATAGACCCCTATGCCGTTGCTGACTATGTAACTGTTGGTTTTAAAGGTACTAACCCTTATGACGCTGGTGTTTTCTACTGCCCTTACGTTCCTCTTCAGATGGTTCGTGCGGTTGGCGAGAATGACTTCCAGCCACGCATCGGGTTTAAGACTCGTTACGGAATGGTTTCCAACCCTTATGTTGGTAACGCTGTTGAAAGAGATGGTCTTGCTGCTGTTAAGACTAACCAGTACTACCGTATCTTCCGTGTGGACAATATCCTCACATAAGATTGGTAAAAATAGAAAAGGACTCTTGGATATTCTAAGAGTCACTTACTATAAAAAGAGTGGCATCTAAAGCCACCACTTTTATTGGGTAACCCGCAAAGGTTACCTTTTTTTATGCCCTAAATAAATGAGTAATATAAATAAAGATAAACAACAGAGATTATCAATGAAATCATTTAAAGACATCAGAGAAGCAACCTATCAAGGTAAGACTGTCTCCCTCAACACTCCATCTGCTGGCGATGTTAAAAAATCTAAGGTGTTTGTAAAGGATGGTGGTAAGGTCAAAAAGGTAAATTTTGGTGACCCCAATATGTCCATTAAGAAAGACCAGAAAGGAAACAAGGCATCCTATTGTGCGCGTTCTGCTGGCATCAAGGGTGGAGGTAAAGATAAGACTAAAGCAAATTACTGGTCTCGAAAGGCGTGGGACTGTTAATAAAGTACTTGCATTCTCATTCTGAATGCTTATAATAGTGTGTAATGAATAGGAAAACCCTTGAATAATTTATCAGAAAATATTAATCTATTTCAACCCACATCGTTTAGAGTTGTAATAGACCGACAGAACTACTCAAATCTGCGTTTTTTTGTGCAGCGAGTAAATCACCCAGGAGCAAGCAATAGTCCAGCAGAAGTTCCCTTCTCTCGTATTGGTGGTGTGCCAATGCCAGGAAATACCATGACATATGGTTCCCTAACTATGGATGTGCTTCTTGACGAAGACTTCAAGTCATATATTGAAATGTACGAATGGATGTTGAGACTTGTTAACACAGAGCAAGTGAATGCGCGTGATGCTTATAGTCTGAATAGTTCGCCAACAGCAACTTATTCCGATATCGTTGTCACTGCACTCACAAACTCTAACAACAAGAATGTAGAATTTAAATATCGAGATTGTGTCCCAGTTAGTATAGGGGATGTTTCTATGGAAGCAACTAACTCAGGTGTAGAGTTTCTCACCTTTAATGCGGAATTTAGATTTTCTTATTTTGAAATAATTTAAAGAGATTATATGGATTTAGATGATATACTTGAGCAATGGTCTCAAGACTGTGAAATTGAGCATAAACTAGATGAAGCATCCCGCAACACTCCCAAACTACACGCTAAGTATTTGGGATATCTTACACAAGCAAAGTTTCTACTCAAACGAACTGAAGATAAACAGAACATACTACTGAAAAAGAAGTGGTTGTGGTTTAATGGAAAAATGTCTCAGGAAGAAATACGATATAATAATTGGGCAGATGATCCTTTTGATGGTCTAAAAGTTATGAAGGGCGATCTCAAATATTACGTTGAGTCTGACCCCGAAATTATTGAAAGCGAATCAAGAGTCTATTATTACAAGACTTGTATAGAGACCTTGAAGGAAATGGTTGATACTCTCCGTTGGAGACATACAACTATCAAGAATATGATTGAAGCAAGGAAGTTTGAGGCAGGAGTTTAGTATGAAACCCAATAAGATATACTTTCAATATCAAAGAGAAGACAGCACAACATTCATGAGTGTTATTGAACCTCACGAATGGACGGTCGATACGCAGCCTTATAAGTATAATGGTATGTTCAAGATGGGATACGATGGTACTTGGAATAACGTAACCAAGACAGAGTATGCACTTGACGAAAAAGATTGGCGACACTGGAGCGAGTAGAATCTAAATGAGTAGCAATATAATAACTATTCATATGCAAAACCATTCTCACATGGCAGTCCTTTGTGAACCTAGTGTTCGCCAAGAACTATCTGACTATTTCTGCTTTGACGTTCCAGGTGCAAAGTTTATGCCTATCGTTAAGCGTGGTCAGTGGGATGGAAAGATACGTTTATTTAATACGCTGACCTGTGAACTGCATGTAGGACTCTACGCAAAACTCTGTAGATTCTGTTCAGACCGTCACTATCATATGGCACTCAAGAAGTCTGCCTATGGACTACCAAACGCAAAGAATACAGTTGACCATCAAGTTATGGTGAAACAACTTGCGTCATACAAATCTACATTTGCCAAATCTACATTTGAACCTCGTCCATACCAATATGACGCGATTGTTCACGCGATTGAGCGAAAGCGAACGGTGCTTTTATCCCCGACTGGTTCGGGCAAGTCGTTTATTATCTACAACCTTATGCGATGGTTCCTTGAGGACTATGAAAGCAAGGTGTTGATTGTTGTGCCAACGACATCTCTCGTTGAACAGATGTATAAAGACTTTGGTGACTATGGATACGACTCAGAGAGAGAAGTTCACCGCATCTATTCTGGTAAGGATAAGATAACTAATAAGCGTGTCATCATAACCACATGGCAGTCTGTTTACAAACTAGGACAACCTTGGTTTGAGCAGTTCGGTTGTGTCTTTGGAGATGAGTGTCATCTATTCAAAGCAAAGTCTCTCACCACTCTAATGGACAAATGCACCAACGCATCCTATCGTTTTGGCACTACAGGGACTCTTGACGGGACTCAGGTGAACAAGTTGGTGTTGGAAGGTCTCTTTGGACCGACTAAACAAGTAACCTTCACACGCGACCTTCAGGACAGTGGTACGCTTGCTAAACTGAAGATTGATATTCTTGTGGTAGAGTATCCTGAACTCAGTAGAAAAATTGTCAGTAAACTAAACTATCAAGAGGAAGTAGACTACCTTGTTACACATGAGGGTCGCAACAAACTAATACGAAATCTTGCAGTGACGCAAAAGGGCAACACACTGGTATTGTTCCAGTTTGTAGAAAAACACGGTGAGGGACTATACAAGTCTATCAAGAAACTAAACGAAAACTCGTACTATGTGCATGGCGGAACGGATGTATCTGACCGTGAGGCGATACGAGGTATCGTGGACGGAAGCGATGGTGCAATCATCGTTGCTTCTATGGGGACATTCTCTACAGGTATAAATATAAAGAACCTACATAATATTATTTTTGCCTCACCATCTAAGTCTCAGGTGAGAGTTCTACAATCAATTGGTCGCGGTTTGCGTAAGTCTGATAATGGTGTAGAAACTAAGTTAATTGACATTGCAGATGACCTTCAATGGGAATCAAAGAAAAACTATACTCTAAATCACTCAGCAGAACGAATAAAGATTTATAAGAGAGAGCAATTTGACTTTGACATACACAAGGTGTTACTATGAAACAAGAATTTAACATACAACAGATTAGATTTTCAAACGGCACTGAAGTACTTGCTAATATAATAGTTTGGCAAGATGATGAATTAATAGAAGCGAACTGCATACTAGAAATTGACAGGCGCACCCATGATGCCGACTTTAATGTGGAAGAGAATAAGTCATATTATGTCCTAAAACCTTGGGTATCATACATCGATGATATACACAAGGTGAGTGTTATTAATCCAATTAGTATACTTTCCGTTACTATTCCTGCACCAATCGTGATCGATCAGTATGGTACTTCTTTAAATGAAATTATTAAATATATGGCAGATACAGTACAACCTGAAGATAACACGGAAACTGAACTTCGTACAGATAGTCTTAATGTTATTCCATTTACCCCCAAAAATAATATCCAACTGCTCACTGAAGATTAAAATTACCTTGACATCCTAGTCTGAATGCTTATAATAGAGTATTCAAATAGAGTAATAAGGAATTTTAAGTATGACCGAAAAAATTGCTGCACCTAAGAAGTTAAAACCTCGCGAGAAACCCCACTATGTCAACAACTCTGATTTCAGTGACGCGGTTGTAGAGTTTGCAAAATCATCACAAAAAGCAATATCAGAGGGAAAACCAATTCCTGTTGTGGGAGACTATATCGCAAACTGTCTATTGAAGATATGTGAAGGACTGTCACATAAATCGAATTTTGTTCGGTATACCTATCGCGATGAAATGGTTATGGATGCTGTAGAAAACTGCCTTCGTGCTATAGGTAACTATAATGTGGAAGCAGCAACGCGTAAAGGCAAACCCAACGCATTCGGATACTTCACGCAGATAGCATGGTATGCATTCCTACGGAGGATTGCTAAAGAAAAAAAACAGCAAGATGTCAAACTTAAATATATTGCCGAGTCTGGTCTTGACGAATTTATGGTAGACCCTGATGAAGACCCTGAAGTTTCAAAAGCAGTGCAGTCTTTTGTTGATAATTTACGACAAAGGATTGACGAAGTGAAAGAAAAAGACCAGAAGTTTGAGTATTATAAGAAGAAAAGACTGTCAAACAAAAAGAAGTCTACAGACTCTGACCTTACAGATTTCATTGAGGAATAACAATTGAAGATCGCCCTTTTAAACGATACTCACTGCGGCATTAGAGGCAGCAGTGAAATTTTCATTAAATATCAGGAAAAGTTTTACACTGATGTATTTTTCCCTTACCTCATTGAGAATGATATTAACCATATTATTCATTTGGGTGATTACTATGAGAACCGAAGGTTTATCAACTTCAAGGCACTGAATGCTAACCGCAAACACTTCCTTGAAAAACTGCGAGAGTATGGTATCACTATGGATATCATCCCTGGGAATCACGATACCTATTACAAGAACACCAATGACCTGAACTCCCTCAAAGAGTTGCTCGGTCACTACATGAACGAAGTAAACATCATAGAAGAACCAACGGTGTTAGACTACCACGGTATGAAGATAGGTCTCGTCCCTTGGATATGTCAGGACAATGAAGAGAAGATTCAAAGATTTCTCAATAGTTGCTCTGCTGATGTTATTGGTGGACACTTTGAACTTATCGGTTTTGATATGATGCGCGGTGTCCCATGCACACACGGAATGACTTCAGATAACCTCAAGCGATTTGAGTTAGTTATGTCAGGTCATTATCACGCTAAATCAAACCAAGGAAACATACACTATCTTGGTTCGCAAATGGAGTTCTTTTGGAATGACGCACACGATGATAAATTCTTTCACATCATTGACACGAAGACTAGGGAACTATTGCCAGTTCGTAATCCCATCACGTTGTTTGAGCGCATACGGTATGATGATACCAAGCATGATTATAATAATTTCTCTGTGGAATATTTGGATAACAAATTCGTAAAAGTTGTCGTAATCAACAAGAAGGATGCTTTCACCTTTGACCGATTCCTTGATAGGATACAACAAAGAAAAATACATGAGTTAAAAATCCAAGAGGACTTTTCTGAGTTCAGCAGCGATAATGTAAATGATGAAGGACTTGAGGTTGAAGACACCAGCGAACTGTTAAATCAGTATGTTGATAATGTTGAGACTATACTAGATAAAGACCGTATTAAAATGGAACTATCAGAACTAATGAAAGAAGCACAGAGCATGGAGGTCGCGTAATGATTAAGTTTCAAAGTGTAAGATATCGAAACTTTCTTAGTACAGGTGACAATTGGACAAGCATTAATCTCAACAAGGATAGACACACTCTCATCGTTGGAGACAATGGTGCGGGTAAGTCTACTATGTTGGACGCTATCTCTTTTGGGTTGTTTGGTAGGTCGCATCGTAACATCAACAAACCACAACTTGTCAATAGCATCAACAATAAAAGCACCGAGGTTGAAATTGTTTTTGTTGTTGGAGCATCAACTTACAAGGTAAGGCGAGGACTGAAACCAGCACTCTTTGAAATCTTTAAAGACGATGTGGTGTTGAACCAAAACTCGCATAGCAAAGAATATCAAAAGATACTTGAACAGAACATCCTGAAGTTGAGTCACAAGACTTTCCATCAGGTTGTAGTATTGGGGTCATCCTCATTCACTCCATTCATGCAACTGGGTACACCCCAACGCAGGGATGTGATTGAAGACTTGCTTGACATTAATGTATTTTCTAAGATGAACTCACTGCTCAAGGAGCAGACTGGTATCTTGAGAGAAAAGGTCAACCAATCATATCACGCAATAGAAATTAATGAGACTAAAACTGAGGCACAGAAAAAGTATCTCCGTGATGTATCTAAGATAAATAGTGATGCAAAGCAAGAGAAGGACACCTTTATTGCAGAAGCAAAGAAAGAGATAGAAGAACTTGTCGTCCGTAACAGTTCCTATCAGCAACAAGCAGCAAACCTTGAAGAAGAGTTCCGACCACAACTAAACGCACAGACTGAGAAGTTGCAACAGTTGCATTCATACAAATCAGAGTTCAAGACTAAAATCTCTGCTCTGGTAAAGGAAGCAAAGTTCTATGAGAATAATGAAAACTGCCCGACCTGTCACCAAGACATTGACGAGGAAGTAAAGACTACCAAACTCACCGAAGCACAAGGCAAGGCAAGTGAACTACGGACTGGTTCTGATATGGTAATAAAGGAGTACGATGATACTTCTAATGGCATCACAAGTCTCCAAGAGAAGATGTCTGACATTGCAACTATGTTGCAGAACGTACAGATAAACTTACAGACCATAACTACTCTCAATAAAAACATTGATAAGATGAATGGGGATACTGATAAACTGTCTGACAAGCATTCTGATCTTGCGAAAGCAAACGATGACTACGATGCCTTGATGAAAGAGTATCACGCACTTATAGAAACTCGTAACAAACTGAATGACCAGCACTCGTACAATTTGGTCATTAGTGAGATGCTCAAGGATACAGGTATCAAGACAAAGATCATTAAACAGTATCTCCCTGTCATAAATAAACTGGTCAACCAGTATCTAACCATACTGGACTTTTATGTTCACTTTGACTTTGATGGTTCCTTCAATGAAACTATCCGTTCACGACATAGGGATTCGTTTACTTACGACTCTTTTAGTGAAGGCGAAAAGCAACGTATTGACCTTGCACTATTGTTTACTTGGCGACAAATTGCAAAGATGAAGAATAGTATTTCAACTAACCTTTTGGTGTTGGACGAGACATTTGATTCATCTCTTGATGAGGCAGGAATTGAGAACCTATTAAAAATTATTCATACACTGGGTGATGATACAAGCGTCTTCATTATCTCTCACAAGCGTGAAGAGTTAGATGGCAAGTTTGACTCTAAGATAGAGTTCTACAAAGACAAAAACTTTAGTAAAATAAAGGGGAAGGAAGCACCATGAACGAAGTGATTTATTTAATGCAAGAACGTGTTGGCGATAGCGCATGGGCGACTCTCCACTACACAACTGGTATGGATTGGCAACGCGCAGACGAGTGGTCAAAGGTATGCCCAAGGTCTATCGCGATTGATGGATTTCCCGTGTATCGAAGACTAGTTTCTCTTCCACCAATGGCGTGGAAAGTATGAAATACGCTTGGAAACTATGGGCAAAGGCACTGGGTGAAAAGGCAACTGCAACTGACCGTGATGCAGACATAGTTGCTTCCATACGAACCGCCATTGTTCTAGTCAACTTTACAACTTGTATTTTTATTATATTAAATATAGTGAGACACTGGCAATGAGCAAGAAAAAGGTTAAACAACCTATAATGAAGGTTATACAACCTACAATAAAGGTATATCAACCAAAGAGGAAGCAGTATAATGACCTCACAACACTCGTAAAAGAAATGGCACTTGCTGGCGAGAAGGTTATCAACTTTAATGGAGTATCCATCACCACAAAAAATACTATGTACGGATTGTTCGATGGGATAATCTCAATAACAGAGAGGGGATGATGAGTAAGGGAAGCAAAAGAAGACCTACCACTATATCTGCGAAAGAAGAAGCAGAAAGATGGGAAAAATGTTTCGGGTCTAAAAAAGATAAAGTGACCAACCTAAAAGTGAAAAGTGATCAACCTAAAAGTGAAAAGTAATATGAAGACAAGCAGAGTAACCCCAGACGAGATCACCACAGAAATCTCTCGAATGTTTGACTATGAGTTTGACGGCACGACTACATTTGATCCACCAGAGATCAGCCCTATTGACCGAGAGATGACGATGGGTAAAGAGTGGGGCATAGGAGTCATAGTCGGTCCGTCTGGATCAGGTAAGTCTACCTTGCTTGACCAGTTCGGGAAAGAACAAGCAATCGAATGGGATGGCGATAAAGCAATCTGTTCTCACTTTGAGAATGCTACCGATGCAGAAGAGAGGTTGTCATCAGTGGGGTTCAATAGTATCCCTTCATGGATGCGACCATACCATGTGCTTTCTAACGGTGAACAGTTTCGTGCTGACCTTGCGCGTAGGATACAAGATGGCGCAGTCATAGATGAGTTCACTTCAGTAGTGGATAGAAACGTAGCAAGGTCTTGTTCAGTTGCTATCAAGAAGTATGTGAGTAAGAAGGGTATCAAGAATTTAGTATTCGCAACATGTCACTATGATATTCTTGAGTGGTTAGAACCTGATTGGGTGTACGATACAGTATCCCAGTCCGTTGAAAATCGGAGGTTACTTAGGCGACCAGACATTGAGGTGGAAATCGTTCCTTGCTCCGTCAGCGCATGGTCAATGTTCCGCGACCATCACTATCTCTCAGGAGACATCAATAAAAGTGCAAGATGCTGGCTCGCAATGTGGCGAGGGCAACCTGTCGGATTTTCTGCTGTAATTTCTTTTCCATCAGGCAGTGTGAAGAACGGATACCGAGGACACCGCACTGTCATCCTACCCGACTTTCAGGGGTTGGGCATAGGGGTGAGACTGTCTGATGCTATGGGTGAAATTTACACTTCAGAGGGTAAACGATATTTTAGTAAAACCGCGCACCCCAGACTTGGAGAGTATCGCGAAGCATCTACAAAGTGGAGACCCACTACGCATAACAAACAAAAACGTGACGACTACGAAAGTCTGCAAGAAAATCAAACCAAGTACAGCAAAGAACTTATGATGCGACACCAAGGCAGAGTATGCTATGCTCACGAATATGTCCGAAATGTGAATACATATTCCGGACAACATTTATCCCCCTCGTAAGTCATTGATTTCATTGAAGTTTCAGGGGTTGCATTTGGACTCCAAAAGAGTATAATGGTTACATTAAATAGAGAAAGGAAATATTATGTCTACAGAATTGAAGAATGCGATAGAAGATGTGTTTTCGGATACCATCAAAGAACTGGATACTTGCACTCCCGCAGAAATCTACCCTTGCGTGGAAGCACAGAAGATTATGGTGAAAATACTGCAAGATAAGGTGCGAAATCTCATCTATCAGGACAATGAGAACCTAAGTCATTGATTTCATTGAAGTTTTAGGGGTTGCATTTGACCCCCAGACTGGTATAATGGTTGTATTGAATAGAGAAGTGAAGAGAAATATATTATGGAATCGGTACAAAAATCACAGATAGCGCGACTACTCGCAACTGAAAATATCACAGTAGTTCAAGGCAATGTCTCTACGGCATCCTTTAATGTCCAGAGTCGCGTATTGACTCTCCCTATTTGGAAAGACATTTCACCGGACACTGAAGACCATTTGGTTGGTCACGAAGTCGGTCACGCACTATTTACCCCAGAAGACGGATGGCACGATGCTGTTTGCAATGCATCTCGCGGATCAGCATTCAAATCATACCTGAATGTTGTCGAGGATGCACGAATTGAGAAACTGGTACAACGTAAGTATCCAGGTCTCAAAAGGTCTTTTATCAAATCATATCGTGTAATGCTAGCGGCTGGGTTCTTTGGTGGAGACATCAAGGCAATCAATAAAATGGGATTCATTGACCGAATCAATACCTATTACAAATGTGGTGTATCTGTTGGCGTTATCTTCTCTGAGGAAGAGAAGACATTCCTGCCGATGCTTGATGCATTAGAATCTTGGGATGACGCAGAAAAAGCGGCAGAAATAATATTCGACTACTGCCTTGAAAAAGAAGAGGAACGAAAAGAAGAACAGCAAGAATCTGACGAAGACCAAGCAGAACAAGACACTGATGGCGACACTGAAGAGTATGAGGCATCTTCAGGCGACAACGATGGCGAGTCGCAAGACGGTTCACCAGAATCCGCAGGAGACGAGAAAGTGAGCGGGGGCGAATCTGAAGAATCGGGCGAAGGTGAAGAGGAATCAGAAACCGAGGATGACTCTACAGGCGATAGTGGTCAGGAAGGAGGCACAACTTCTGCATCTGACGATACCAATAAAAATATCGAGTCTAAAACTGACGAAGTTTTACGCGAAAATATCGAAAATCAAATGACTGTCAACGATGACTGCGAAATTTACAATCTTACAGTTGACGCAATGCCTAACTGGAAAGAACGTGTCATAGGATACAAAGATGTTCTTAAAGAACTGCGCGGAGGAGAACGCGTGTATGGTGGAAATAATCACGAAAGCGGAAATGTTGAAAACCTTGAATCTTGGGGTGGAAGACTTTACAAAGAATATCAATCACAGAACAAAAAAACTGTTAATCACATGGTCAAAGAATTTGAGATGCGAAAGTCTGCAAGCGCATATGCTCGCACTAGCATCTCAAAAACTGGTGTCATTGATACCTTGAAGATGAACAACTACAAACTGACTGACGATATCTTCCGCAAGGTATCGGTTGTCGAAGACGGCAAGAATCACGGATTCATTATGTATCTGGATATGTCAGGATCAATGTGCGACTACATCTACGAGACTGTAGAGCAAACCATCCTACTCGCACAGTTCTGCAAACAGATTGGTGTCCCTTACAGAGTCTACGGATTCACGGATGCAATCAGGCAAGAATTCGAAGACCAAGCAGAATACACTGACGAAGAAGATGTCAACTTGATAACTTGCAACATGAAAAGTCACGGAAGATTCATAGAACTATTCAGCAACCATATGAATGCTGCTGATATGTCCATGATGATAAAGTCTTTGCTCGCGACATACTTTCGATATGCGTCAAAGGGAACAAAGGCAAGAGTCTTGAAATTCGACTCTGATTTATGTGCATACAAATATCGTTACCAATGCCAAATGCCACGACTATTTTGCTTGGGCGGCACACCATTGAATATTATGATGCTGGTCGCAATGCCTCTTGGTATAGCATTCCGCAAAAAATACAACATTGAAGTCCTGAACACATTCATATTATCGGATGGCGATTCATCACATGTCGGTGTAAAAACTCACGTTGGCGGCTCTCGCAGGAGATTATTCGCCTTGGGTCAAAATATGTATGACCGTAAAAAAACCCCTTTCATCACGGTTAAAAATCCGCACAACAAAAAAACTTACCAGTTGACTAAACGTCTATCAGGTCAAATGCCTACCGAAACCGAAATCATATTCAACATGTATCGCGACTATGTTGGTGGAAACCTGATAGGATACAGGATTGAGAAGCAGCGAAAGTGGGACATTGAATATGTAGGAAACACCTTGCGCGGATTTGGTAGGAACTATGTCGAACCTTCTGGTGACTGGGACAGCGTCAAAAAGCAAGGATGGTGTCACGTTACGGATGCAGTCTGCTACGATGAGGTTTTCGTCATCGGTTCAAAATCGATGAGTGTTGTATCTAACAAAATGGAAACGGTTGAAGCAGGGTCATTGAGCAAAGCGAAACTGCGAACTGCATTTTCTAGGTCGCAAAACTCATCCAAAAATTCTCGCAAAATGCTGACTGAGTTAGCAAAGAGAATAGCATAGTGAGCGGTGGCGTGGTATGCATAGTCATACCACTCCTAAGTCACTGATTCTATTGAAGTTTTTATTCCCTCTAAGTCATTGATTTCATTGACCTTTTAGGGGTTCCATTTGACCCCCAAAAGAGTATAATGGTTACATCAACTAGAGAAATGAAGGAAAAAAGATGAAAAACGAAGTAACAGCATACGGAATCTTGAAGGCACTAGGCGAGTCTAATGCGTCATTGAATGCACATGCAATCGCAGTGTTAGCAAACATTGATACTACCAGCGAAAACCTGCGGATGATTAAAGACGAATTGTATGATTTCGCGGAATTAGGATTCGTGGAAGTCAATACTGCTCGCAATCGCAACCAACCTTGGTTCAAGGTTGTCGTCTAAGTTATTGATTTCATTGACCTTTTAGGGGTTGCATTTGACCCCCAAAAGAGTATAATGGTTACATTGAATAGAGAAACAGAGAGAAACTTGATTATGAAAAACCACGAATTGATAGCAAAAATTACACGCGAAACTGCAAAACTTAATGAAGAGCGTATTGCACTCAAAGATAAACAGATTGCGCGATTGATGGATCAAGTCGCTAACCTCAAAAGCGAAAAGTCAGAATTGCAAGAAGCATTTAACTATGTCGCGACCGACTTCAAAAGTCTTCAAGAACAGATTCTCGAAGAAATGCGAATCGAAAATACACAAGCATAAACACCATTTGAATCAGGAAATTATATTATGAATAAGTCAGAAAAGTTAGTTGCACTCTTGCGCGAAAAGTACGGAGACACTCCCTGCGCGATATCGCGTAAGCAAGTTATGGAAGTCGCGAATGAATACAACATCACGACAGTTTTCAAGGTTATCCATCCGGATAATAAAATCGGTCACGGAGAATACAACTTTCCACCTATCGCAGATTTTTCTACCATTGCTTCTTCTGGGTCAAAAAAATCCAAGAAAGTCAAGACACAAAAATCTGTGAAGGTAAAGGTTCCGACTCAGACTGAGCAAATCATAACTTCTCAACCTATTGTTGCGGATAGTCTTTCAATGCGAACCAATGGATTCACAGAAAACCTTGTCCCAGAAAAAGATGAACTCTTTGTTCCCTTTGGCAACTTTGTCACTGTCAAGCAGGTCATCAAATCTAAAATGTTTTATCCCATCTTTGTGACTGGTCTTTCTGGTAATGGAAAAACCTTTATGGTTGAACAGGCATGTGCCGCACTAAAACGCGAAGTCATCCGAGTCAACTTTACAGTCGAAACTGATGAAGACGACCTTATCGGTGGATTCCGACTTGTCAATGGCGAGACCAAATTCTTTAAAGGTCCAATTATCACTGCAATGGAACGTGGTGCAGTTGCACTTTTGGACGAAATTGACCTTGCGAATGCCGCAAAGGTCATGTGTCTCCAGTCTATCCTTGAAGGTAATGGATACTTCATCAAGAAAACTGGTGAATTTATTCAACCGAAAGAAGGTTTCACTATTGTCGCAACTGCTAACACTAAAGGCAAAGGTTCTGACGATGGACGATTCATCGGCACTAACGTGCTGAACGAAGCATTCCTCGAACGCTACCCTATCACTTGCGAGCAGGAATACCCATCACCTGCCATTGAGACCAAAATCCTCCAAAAGTTGGCGGTGGATGTCGGTGTCGATGATCCTGAATTTATCAAGAAACTTGTAGACTGGGGCGACATCATTCGTAAAACATTTGCGGATGGTGGAGTTGACGAAATTATCTCGACTCGCAGACTTGTCCACATTGTTAAATGCTTTGCCATCTTTGGTGACCGCATGGATGCAGTCACAAAATGTACAAACCGATTTGACGAAGAGACCAAGGTTGCCTTCATCGACCTCTACACCAAACTGGACGAGACTGTCGGTCAGACAGATGAAGACGAACGAGTTGATGCAAAATAGAACAGGCAGGAATTTAAGATGTTTAGCATATCAGGGAATAGAGGATTCCAGATGACCTTTGAGAACGGATACACAGTGTCCGTTCAATTCGGTCCTGGAAATTATTGTGACAATTACAGTATGCCTTTGAGTTATGGGGTGAACAAAAGAGTCCCAGATAGTAAAAATGCTGAGACTGCCTTGATAGGCGGAGATAAGAAGTTTGTAAGATATCTACATGATGTCGTGCAGAAAGATATGACTCCCGAAATGGTTTTGGATTTGCTTAATCATGCGCGAGACCTACCCCAATATGTTAAGAAGAACTATTGTTAATGAATAAAGAAAAAACTTGCAATCTCATCCTGAATGCTTATAATAGTATGTTCAGGTTGATTAATTAATGAGAAAACTATGGATCAAGAATATCTAGCAGAAAACTTTGTATATCAAAAAGACCCACAGAACAAGTGGAGAATATTATCAGAAGATAATATGCAAGGTGATTGCGAAGACTATGCTTTAACGGCTCTACATATAGAGACTGGCAGCAAGTTTAAAATGGCATTGGCACTGATATTCGGTAGTGCTAAAATTCAGCATTGCCTAGCACCTAGCGGTGGTGGCCATGTAGTCCTGAAATACAAAGGATACTACATAGACAACGGGCATAAGCGTTGGGTTTCTAGGCGTTATTTAGAAGATGAAGGATACAAGTTTTCAGGTTGGCGTTATTGGTGGTTGAGTGCTATTATTAAGTTTGCATTGTCATCCACCAAATAAATCGAACCTGATCAGGTGGTCTATATATGATAGGAACAATAGCATGGATAAGTATGAATATTAATTTAAACGAGAAAGGAAGTATATTATGCAGTTAACTGAAAGCACATTAGCAGTTCTAAAGAACTTTGCTACCATTCAACCAAACGTGATTCTCAATGAAGGCAACACTGTCAAGACTATTGCGGAAGCAAAGAATGTCATGTCTGTTGCAGTCCTTGACCAGTCTTTTGATAAGACTGTTGGCATTTACAATCTTGACGAATTTTTGAATGTTCTCTCTCTGGTAGACTCACCCGAACTCACATTTCATAATGAGTTTGTTACTGTCTCTGACGCAACTGGTCGGTCTAAGATTAAATACTTTTACAGCGACATCGGTATCCTGACCTCACCCGCGAAGGACATCCCAATGCCCGAAGCAGAAGTGAAGTTTACCCTTGATGAAGTAACACTTGGTCGCATCAGGCGAGCAGCATCCGCACTCGGTCATGAGAAGATGACTATCACCTCAGATGGAGTCGGTATTAAAATTTGTGTTGTAGACCACACGGACTCAACATCAAATGCATTTGAGATCACGGTTCCAGGTACATGTGATTCAAATAAATTCACCTTTGTGATGAATATTAGCAATCTTAAATTGATTGCTGGTGACTACGATGTTGAAGTATCAAGTCGCCTCATCTCAAAGTTTACTAACAAAGGCAGTGATGTATCTTACTTCATCGCACTTGAAAAATCATCTACTTACGGAGTATAATCTAGTATGCCACAAGATAAAAGTACCACAAAAAATATCCCTTTTGCACAAGCAAAGGAAGTGTACGATTCAAGTTTCCGAGTCGCCCGAACAACTATTTCAGTAGTTGACGCAATGTGTCAGCGTGGTGCAGTTAAGGGTGAAGAACTCTCTGCTATCGGTCAACTGCGAGATCAGTGTGTGCAACTTGCACAACTATGTGAAGAGTTTCAGAGCGAAAATGAAGAGTAATAAAGGAGAAGTAAATGCGACATAGTCTGCGTACAGTAGCACAACGTAGGACGCAAGCAATTGCACAAGCGAGGGAGTATAAGTTCGAAAACTCTAAGGCGGCACGAAATGGTGTTTCCGAAGAGAAATGGCGAGAAGAGCATAATGCTCGTATTATACATCTAGAAAGTATTAATACTTACTAGAAATTTTTGAATTGGCGAGTGGGAGATAGGTAATTCAGCAAACTGTTAATTTGTGATATGTTGGTTCGAATCCAACCTTGCCAGCCACCATATATTATTGAATAGGAACATCTTTATTATGACAAGTAGTATAACATATGACCCAAACAATGCACTCTGGTGCGAACGGTATCGCCCAAAGAGCATTAAAGAATGCATCCTCCCTCCCTCACTGAAGGGAACCTTTCAGGAGATAGTTGACACAGGAGAAGTACCTAACCTGTTGTTTAGTGGAACTGCTGGCACTGGTAAGACTACAGTCGCCAGAGCAATCTGCGAAGAACTATCTCTTGACTACATCATCATCAACGCATCCGAGTCAGGCAACATCGACACGCTGCGTGGTAAAATCAAACAGTTCGCCTCAAGCATCTCCCTATCTGGTGGATACAAAGTTGTCATACTTGATGAGGCAGACTATCTAAATGCACAATCCACCCAACCCGCATTGCGCGGATTCATTGAAGAGTTCAGTGCAAACTGTCGTTTCATCCTAACTTGTAACTTTAAGAATCGTATCATTGAACCTCTGCACTCACGGTGTGGTGTCATTGAATTCAACACAACCAAAAAGGAAATGGCAATATTGTGTCAGTCCTTTATGGAGCGAACTGTTGAGATACTGAAGAACGAAGGCATCAGCGATTATCCAATGGAGCAACTCGCAGAATTGATTATGCGTCACGCACCTGATTGGCGCAGAGTCTTGAACGAATTGCAACGACACTCTAAAGGCGGTTCACTGTCTCTGGATGTCATCGGCAAAGTGAGCGGTGGCAACACGGACGAACTCTTTGGATACCTAAAGAGCAAAGACTTCAAAAAGATGCGCGTATGGGTTGCCAACAATATGGATGTAGAATCTACGGTTATCTTCCGCAGCATCTACGACCAGATGAACGGTTCAGTTGACCCCAACAGCATACCGCAGGTTGTCCTCATCCTTGCAGACTACAGTTACAAAGGTAGTTTCATGGCAGATGCCGAACTGAATGTTGTAGCATGTTTCACCGAGATAATGTCGCAGTGTAACTTCCTCGACAACATGGGTGCTGGTAATGAGTGAAGATAAGGTGATCGAGAACTTCTCTAAGATGTTCCCAAACTGCCCTGACCCAGAACACCAACCAAAGGTAGTAGAATATCTTGTGAAAGTGTTCAAGCATGTCGAGGAGCAGCGTGTTAAAAGAGAACTGCTTGAGGCACAAGCGATTAAAGATTCCAAAAAAGAATCCGTAGATGATGAAGAGAGTATAGATGAGTGATTTTGAATATGACGCAGAAAATTTTCCTTGGGACGAAGATCAGACTGTAGTAATAGCAACTAAACTAAAGAATATGTTCGATAACATTCAGAAAGTTGTAGACTTTGAACTTATGAAGTTTACTTCACATGAACTGGAAATCCTTGAAACAGTTTATGGCACTAAACTAGTTTATCCCATATACCCTGACTTAGAAAAGGCACTGTCCAGTCCTAAAATTTCAAGGTTGTTACACTAATGAATCCCTTTGAATATGTAAAAAGTATCACCCATAACAAGGTAGATATTATGATTGGTGAAGAGGAAGAGAAAGGATATAATTCATTCATTATCAACCGAGGTCTATCGTACTATCAAGATACAGTCTTGTTCGCCAATGAGATGAACAAGTATGCACACTTGGATAACCGTCTACAGTTTGATTTCTTGCGTGGTTGCATTCGACCTCGCAAGCGGTTCAGCAAGTGGGCAAAGAAGATAGTTCCAAGTGACATAGAAGTAGTGAAGGAGTACTACGGTTATAGTAATCAGAAAGCAGAGTCAGTGATTGACCTGTTGACAGAAGACGATATCAAGAATATGAAGTCGTATTTGTCCAAAGGTGGAAGTAAGAAAAATGCTAAATAGTATTTGTATAGATGACTATATTATAACTTCACCTGAATTGGAAAATACTATTATGGATAATTTGGTATCATGGACTCCAGCAGATATGCTAGAGATCACATTGAATGAACCTGATGACTTTCTCAAAGTCCGAGAAACCCTCACCCGAATAGGAGTGGCATCACGCAAGGAACAGAAGTTGTTCCAGTCTTGTCATATCCTGCATAAGCAAGGTCGTTACTTTATACTATCATTTAAGGAGTTATTTCTTCTTGATGGTAAGAAGTCTAACCTTGAAGCAAACGACCTAGAGAGGCGCAATACCATTGCCACTTTGTTGAGCGATTGGGGATTGATTAACATAATCGATACTTCCAAGTGCCAAGACAAAGCACCTCTACGGCAAATCAAGATTGTATCATTCAAAGAAAAATCTGAATGGGAACTCTGCCAAAAATACAATATCGGTGCAAAGATAGTATAAACTTCTTGACTTTCTACTCCACATGTGGATAATAGTAACATTAGAGTAACACTTTTATGCGCATAAAAGTGTTACTGATTAACACTTTTATGCTAAATAGAAGCGTCCCGCGAGGGTTTTACTAACTGTTATAAAGAGGAAGAAAAATGGAAGATGTAGCATGCACAAAATGTTTCTATGTGCGTACAATAATTTCTAACCTAATGATGGTATCTTGGGTTGGTTATTGCTTAACAACTATATTCAGCGTAATGTAGTTTACGGTGGAGCTACCTCAAAATGGTTGTAGCATCTCACAGACAGTGGTCGGGGTCTGCGACATTATTTTATTAATTATTATGGAGTTATTGATTGAAGTTTTATACACAAGTATCGAGAATATCAAACAGCATATGTTATCGTGGTTATGAAGACGGTGAAAGAGTAACATATCGCAAACCTTTTAAACCAACACTGTATGTAACATCAAAGAATCCAAACGCACAATGGAAGACCCTTGAAGGTCGCCCTGTTGACCCAATGCAGTTTGATGATATGAAAGAGGCAACTCAGTTCCTCAAGAAGTATGAAGGTGTTGAACACATACAGGTGCAAGGTAACAGCAACTATGCCGCGCAATACATCCAAGAGCATTTCCCTCACGAAATCAAATATGACCCAACTCTCGTTAAGGTTGCGAACATCGATATCGAAGTCGCGAGTGACGATGGGTTCCCCGAACCAGAGAAAGCGGAGCGAGAGGTTCAGTCTATCGCACTCAAATACTTTGGACTCCCGACAGTCTATGTCTGGGCTCTCAAGGCAGGTGGAAAATACGACCCAACTAAAACTCAACTTGACATGGACCCCAGCGACATAGTATACATTGAATGCGGTGGAGAAGTTGACCTACTATTGAAGTTCTTACAGTTCTGGAATGCCAGTGACACATCACCTGATGTCGTGACTGGTTGGAACGTGCGAATGTTCGACATCCCCTATCTTGTCAACCGAGTTGAGAAGATGATTGGTGCTGAGTCAGTGAAGAAGTTTTCGCCTTGGGGCATCGTGCGAGAAAAACAAGTAACACGAATGGGTCGCCAGTCACAGGTCTTTGAACTTGTAGGAGTAGAGACGATTGACTATTGGGATTTGTTCCAGAAGTTTGGTAACCTTATCTACGGTGTGCAAGAGTCATACAAACTTGACAACATTGCCAACGTGGTACTTGGTGAGAAGAAACTATCCTATGAAGAACACGGCAACCTCTTCACATTGTACAAAGAAGACTATCAAAAGTTTATTGACTACAACATCAAAGACGTTCTACTTGTTGAGAAGATAGACGAGAAAGTTCAACTAATGAATCTATGTATGATGATAGCATACAAAGGTGGATGTAACTATCAGGAAGCATTTGGAACCACACAGTTGTGGGACACATACATTTATCGCGAACTATGCTTGCAGAAGAAAGTCGTGCCGCCAAAAGTTGATAGGCAACTCACTGAGATTGCTGGTGGATATGTGAAAGCACCACAAGTTGGTAGACACGCATGGGTTGTGAGTCTTGACTTGAACTCACTCTATCCTCACCTGATGATGCAATACAACATATCACCTGAGACTGTGGTGGACAGACGCACTGCCAATGTCAATGTGGACAACTGCCTTGGGCAGACTCGACCAGACTCTATCCTACCAGACCATTCCATTGCAGCGAATGGCATTCACTTCCGCAAAGATATTCGTGGAGTCATCCCAAGTATCATTGACGGACTGTATGGTGAGCGTAAGGTCATCAAGAAAGAAATGCTGCGCGTCACACAGTTGACCGAAGAAGGGAAGATGGACGGTAAGGAACTCAGTAGTCTTGACGCATCCCAGATGGCAATTAAGATTATGATGAACTCGCTCTACGGTGCTATGGCAAACAGATGGTTCCGTTACTATGACCCAAGGTGCGCGGAGGCAATCACCTTGTCGGGTCAGTTGTCTATTCGCTGGGCAGAGAAGGCAGTCAACGACTACATGAACAAAGTCCTATCCACAAAGAATGTAGACTACGTCATTGCAATTGACACCGACTCGGTCTACATGAATTTTGGTTCGCTCGTTGAGAAGATGGGCATGACCGATAGAGACAAGATAACTAGAGTCATTGACCAGATTGTTGAAGAGAAGTTCATCCCACTCATTGAAGATTCTTACAACGATCTTGCATACTACATGGATGCATACGAAAACAAGATGGTGATGGGGCGAGAGGTTATCGCTGATGCGGGTATCTGGACTGCTAAGAAACGCTACATCCTGAACGTCTTGAACAGTGAGGGTGTGCAGTATGCGAAACCCAAACTCAAGATCATGGGCATTGAAGCGGTCAAATCTTCCACACCAGCATCGTGTCGTGACGCACTCAAAGGTCTGTTCAACATCCTTATCGGTGGAACCGAAGACAACACACAGAAAGCAATCGCAATCTTCAATACTCATTTTGTCACACTCCCACCACAAGACATTGCATTCCCTCGCGGAGTCAGTGACATCGGCAAGTGGAAACATCCTGACACTATCTACATGAAGGGAACTCCCATCCATGTGCGTGGTGCATTGTTGTACAATGCATTGTTGAAGGAATTAGACCTTGAACGAAAGTACACGCCTATCAAAGACGGAGAGAAGATAAAGTTTCTCTACCTGAACCCCAAGAATCCTATCAAGGAAAACGTGATAGCATTCCCCGACTACCTACCCGAAGAGTTTGACTTGCACAAGTATGTTGACCACAAACTGATGTTTGAGAAAGCATTTATGAATCCAGTCAACCCGATACTTGATGCTATTGGGTGGAAACCTGAACCGACAATATCTCTAGAGGATTTCTTTGGATGATAAAGGCAAAGGAGTTGTGCATTACACCCTGCGATAGAAAAGATGTTTCTGCATTCATTGAGGAGAACCACTATTCTAAAAGTATCAATGGGGTTAAGTCTAACTACTGTTTTACAGTGACGCACGAAGAGAGGCAAGTAGGCGCTGTGCTTTTTGGGCAAATGTCTACTACGGCATGGAAGAAGTTTGGGGATACTGAGTCGGAAGTTTTAGAACTCCGTAGACTTGTCCTATTAGATGACTGCCTGAGAAACAGCGAGAGCAGAGTCATAGGGTACACACTACGATGGTTGAAGAAAAACTCCCCAGAGGTTAAGGTTGTAGTGTCTTATGCCGATCCCAATCACGGACATTCAGGAGTCATCTACAAAGCTTCTAACTTTACTTTAGCAGGCATGAGCGGAGCAGACAAGGCATTTAAAGATGTGGATACAGGAAGGGTGTATCACTCAAGGGCTCTAAGAACCAAGTACAAAGGAGAATATAAACCCTTTGTTAAAAAACTAAGGGAGAAGTTAGAGATGGGTCTTTTAGAACCAGTAGTATTGAAACCCAAGTATTGCTACACATTCAAACTTAGGTCTTGACATCCCATCCTGAATGCTTATAATAGTGTGTATGAATAGAGAAATGGTAATAAAATGTACGCGCTAACAATGTTCTCGTCCAGATACGACAACACAACCAACAAGGTCATGATGTTCCAGTCATGGGGCAAGTTTCGTGACTTGCTGCTCAATCTGTCTGCAATACCAAATACAAAGAGCAAAGCACCACTCATCTCTCCAGCACAATATGAGGCAGGAACCACTCGCTCCAACCGAAGTGTAACTCACTGGGGCAAGTGGGCATGCGTGGATATTGACGATGTCGATATGTCCCGCGAAGAAGTTGCTGCCTTGATGAAGAAGATACTGGGCGACACCTATCACCTATGCTACTCAACCGCAAGTTGCAGTGTTGAGAAGGTAAAGTTTCGCGCAGTGTTCAAACTCAACCGCAATGTTGATGCTGACGAAGTTACAGGATTCTGGTTCGCACTGAACAAGCACATGAATGAACTGGTTGACGCGCAGACTAAAGATATGTCTCGCATGTTCTACATTCCCGCACAATATGAGAATGCAGACAACTGGATTTATGAGAGTGGAACCGAAGACCTCAACGTTGACACACTGATGCGTGAGCATCCTTACACTGTCAAGACAGGCAACTCATTCCTTGACTCACTGCCTGACGCTATCCGCGAACAGGTGCTTGAACACCGAGCGAGTCAAATGGATAACACCAGTGTGTCGTGGACTAACTATCATGACTGCCCATTCTTCCCCAAGAGGATGGCAACAGAATACAAGATGATAAGCAGCACTGGTTGGTACGCATTGATGTACAAGATAATGGTTGCAACAGCATGCAACGCAGTGAAGAACAAGTACCCTATCACGCAGAACCAGATAGTTGAGATGTGTAATCAACTTGATGGCGAGACTGGTGGTTGGTATGAGTCGCGTCCTCTTGACTTAGAGGCGGCAAGGGCATTGAAGTTTGCATACAGTAATAGTTACACTGGAGATTGATTATGAAGATGAAGAAAGAAGTTTGTAGTGCCTACATGGAGACAGCAAAGAACTTTGCTAAGTGTTCTACTGCCAAACGATTGAAGGTCGGTGCAATCATCGTTGACCCCTCAACTGGTGCTATCATATCAGTAGGATACAACGGCATGCCGAGTGGTATGTCTAACGTCTGTGAGGAAAAGAAAAATGGAGAAGTACGCACCAAGGAGGCGGTGCTGCATGCTGAAGAGAATGCAATCGCAAAGATAGCAAGAAGTTCATCAAGCAGCGAAGGCACATGGATGTTCATAACACACTCGCCTTGCATCAAGTGCGCGAAACTTATGATATCCAGTGGGATAGCAAAAGTATTTTATGATGAACAGTTTGATGGAAGTGCTAGTTGTGGACTTGAACTTCTACGAAAAGGATCAGTTAAAACAATACATATAGGAGAGAAGTAATGATTGATGAATTGATAACGAAGATTATTGGATGGCACCACGACCGCAACCTGATTGATGGTGCAACAGACAAAGATCAAGTATGCAAACTCATTCAGGAAGTGGGAGAGTTAAGCGACAATGTCTGCAAGGGTCAGGACATGAGCGATGATATCGGTGACATCATGGTGGTGCTTATCAATATTGCAGAACGCAATAACCTGAGTATCACTGAGTGCTTGCAAGTGGCATACGATGACATCAAAGACCGCAAGGGTATGATGGTTGATGGAATTTTTGTGAAGGAAGACAAATAAGACTTGTAATCCCATCCCAAATGCTTATAATAGAGTATTGAAATTGAGTAATATAGGAAGAAGTAAATGTCAGTAATGCAAAAACTTATGAAGGCAAGCAAGATCAAAGAGTCTGCTATCCTGAGTGAATCAAAAGTCTACGCACCATCCGCACTGGTAGACACAGGTGTCCCAATGATTAACGTTGCCTTGAGTGGTGATGTTGATGGTGGACTATCTCCAGGACTAACTGTCTTGGCTGGGCAATCCAAACACTTTAAGACATCGTTTGCTCTGCTTATGTCAGCAGCATATATGCGAGAGAAGAAAGACGCGGTAATGTTGTTCTACGATTCAGAGTTTGGTTCACCTCAAGCATACTTTGACACATTCGGTATTGACACAGACCGTGTCTTGCATGTACCTGTAATGAATGTGGAAGAGTTGAAGTTCGATGTTGTTGCACAACTGGAAGCATTGGATAAGAAAGACGATGTCATCATAGTCATCGACTCAATCGGTAACCTTGCATCCAAGAAAGAAATCGAAGATACAATGAACGAAAAGTCTGTCGCAGATATGACTCGCGCCAAGCAACTCAAAAGTCTCTTCCGTATGGTCACACCATACCTTGCAATGAAGAGCATCCCAATGCTTGCTATCAACCACACATACAAAGAGATTGGTTTGTTTCCAAAGGACATCGTGTCTGGTGGAACTGGCATCATGTACTCAGCAGACAACGTGTGGATTATCGGTCGCAGACAACAGAAGGTCGGCACAGAGATTAAAGGATACGACTTCATCATTAACGTTGAGAAGTCACGGTTCGTCAAAGAAAAGTCAAAGATTCCTATCTCAGTAACTTGGGAAGGTGGTATTGAACCATACTCTGGACTGCTTGATGTTGCACTCGCTGGTGCTTATGTGGTCAAACCTTCAAACGGTTGGTATCAGAAAGTGGACACATCCACTGGTGATGTCATTGGAACTAAGGTACGAGAGAAGGACACATTAGAACCTGAGTTCTGGCAGTCCATCTTCAATGAGACAGACTTCAAAGAGTTTACTCGCAAGGCATTTCAAATTGGTGGTGAACTAGTTGACCTATCAGCGATGGAGTTGATTGGAGAATGAAAGCATTACTGATTACGAGTAGTGGTGATGGTAGGGTGTGGTACGCTGGTATGGTTGGTCAGACTGTACCACTACTTGCCGTTGAGCGCACAGAGTATAAGTCCCGCGAACCACACGGATACATAAACTTTGTCCAGTTTGCAGACGCAAAAATAGTAGAGGTAGAAGATGCAAGAAGGTGAAGATTATATTATAACAGGAGACCCAGAATCAACTGATGAATCTTCTTGGACTCTTATTTTGAAGAAAGGAGCATATAAAGATTTTATCATTAGAATTAGTGAGATTGAAATACTGGAAAATAATACGAGGATAGACTATAATATAGAGACATTGTTTATTCCAGAAGAAACTAGATTGATGGAAGTTATCGAAACTGACTGGCGGAAAGAGTATGACGAATATTGTAATAATTTAGTAGAACATATTATAAAAGACTTTCACGACCGTAAAATTAACATATACTTCTCCAAAAAAACAAGGAAAAAGATTGAATATTGATATGGAAACAATGGTGTTGCGTAGTTTTTTCACCAACGATGAGTTCATGCGTAAGGTTGTTCCATTCATGGAACCAGCATACTTCAGTGATGCTATCAATAAAACTATGTTCAAACAGTTTGTCAAGTATGTTGCAAAATACAACAAGCCACCGAGTCAAGATAGTTTCGTTATTTCATTGCAAGATGAAGAGTCTGGTCTTACTGATGAAAGATATCAAAGAAGCATAGCGATACTGCCTGACCTGTTTGCTGAAGACAAAGAGACAGACCTTGAGTGGTTGTTGACTAACACTGAGAAGTGGTGTCAGGACAGAGCATTGTTCAATGCCGTGTTGGAGTCTATCACTATCATCGATGGCAAGCATGACACACTGACTAAGACAGCACTGCCTGACATACTCTCTAAGGCGTTGGGTGTGACGTTCGACAACAATGTGGGTCACGACTACCTGACAAGTTCAGAGTCGCGGTACGACTTCTACCATCGTGTAGAGGAGCGCATACCTTTTGACATTGACATGCTCAACACTATCACGAAGGGTGGACTAAAGAACAAGTCACTCAATATTATCCTTGCGGGAACAGGTGCGGGTAAGTCTTTGTTTATGTGTCACGCTGCTGCCGCAGCGATGAGTGCTGGTAAGAACGTGTTGTACATAACTTTAGAAATGTCAGAAGAATCTATTGCAGAGCGTATTGATGCTAACTTGTTGGACACACCTATTGACATGATTCAAAACTTATCGAAAGATGTTTACACATCTAAGATTGATAAGATTGCTGCTAAGACACACGGTAAACTTATCATCAAGGAATATCCAACAGCACAAGCACACTGTGGTCACTTCCGCGCACTGATGAATGAGTTGAAGTTGAAGAAAAAGTTTACCGCAGACATCGTGTTTATTGACTACCTAAATATTTGTTCATCGTCAAGGATGAAGGTCGGTGGCAATGTGAACACCTACTCATACATCAAGGCAATCGCTGAAGAGATGCGAGGACTTGCAGTAGAGAACAACATACCGATAATGAGTGCAACCCAAACAACACGAAGTGGTTATGGTAGCAGTGACCCAGGACTTGAAGACACATCAGAATCATTTGGTCTTCCTGCAACTGCTGACTTGATGCTTGCACTGATTGCGAATGATGAGTTGACTGCACTCAATCAGGTGATGGTTAAGCAGTTGAAGAATCGTTACGCTGATCCAAACAATAACAAAAGGTTTGTGATGGGTGTGGACAGAAGTAAAATGAGACTATATAATGTAGAGAATGCAGACATAGGTCTGGTAAATGATGTCCCGCAACAACAAGACAGAGTTACAGCATTTGACAACACCCCAACAGGAAAAAGAATATCAACCGAAGGTTTTAAAATGTGATGAATAAAGATGGCGATGTGCCAACGTGGGAGAAAAATCCTCCGAAATGGGCATTTAAAAATAAAGAAGGAAATGTGCATTCGAACACAGTTTGGATGCGTAAGGAAAAGGGAGCAGCAATACGAGTTCCCGAAAGTGAAGTGACTCGCTATGAGTCGAACGGGTATCATAAAGGAAGGAAGTGAAATGAGTGGAAGAGAAGAAGAGATTGTTACATTGGTAACTATGTGTGGAGAAATTGTTGGTCGTGCGCTTTATGAAACCGATATGACAATTACGTTGAAGTCTCCGTTATTGTTTGTCCCAGGTGGTGAAGATAATGCTGGTGGTGGGTTTGCCCCAGGAATCAGCATGACAGGCGCACAAGGTATGCATCGAGGCGAGTTCAATAAGTCTTGTATTCTAACGATTATCCCTGCACACGATCAAGTGGCAGAAGGTTGGTTAAAAGCAACAAGCAGCATTATAATCTAGGGGAAATTAATGGAAAATAACAAAAAACCCGAAATGCTCTTAGAGATAGTCGGGGAATCTAACCAAGGTTCAACGGATGTGTGGAAGCATAACTGTCGTTACAATGGTATCCTGATGGTTGGCAAGGAAGAACCCTGTGCTTGGTGCGGAACTTATGAAGATGGCACGACAGATTAGTATAAATAAACACATAAACTAATACTAGGAAACAGAATCATGCATAAGTTCAACGAGTTTACTGAAGTTCTATCTGAAGGTCGTTCTCGCGGTGAGTCAATGGAAGAAGTTATCATTGCTGCCGTAAATGGTAAACCTGAAGGTAACGCCAAGCACGACATTGACAAAGAAGCAGGTATCAAGGTTGATAATTTCTTGAAGAAGAATGGTATGCGTGGTAAGGGTAAAGTTCTTGGTGCAGACAACTATCCTGTCTCTGCTGAGTGGGCATCTTTCTGGCCTGGAAAAGTGCCTGGGTCTACTAAGACACCGAAAACCGACTTTATGATTGGTAAGGCACGAATCAGTTTGAAGTCTGGTAGTCAGGCACAGTTGATGAGTGGAGGTCGCAACGAATCCACCGCCACATTTAACGCAGCACTGGAAGCAACTAAGAGTAGCATCGCACCCACAGTTGTCAAGAAGATTGAAAAGATGCTCGAAGGTCTTGCACCAGCATCAGTCGCCAAGGGTAACCTGAAGAAAGAAGTTGCCAAGGGTAAAGATAAGATAGTGATGGCAGCAGACAAAGCACATAAAGAGATGATGTCGGAATTAGGTAAACTCTTTACCAGTAACAAAGAATTTGCTAACGCATTTGCATTTGAAGCAATGTCAGGTGATGTGAAGTTTGGAAATAGTGCAGCAACCTGTTCGCATTTTCTTGTATGCGACTTTGATGGAACAAACTGTAGTTTGCATAAGGTCACTGATAAATCATATGTCTCTAAGATTGCAGGAAAGATGAACTTGTCTGTACGATTCAAGACCACATCAGTTAAGAAGAAAGTTGACGGTAAAGAAACTAAGACTGGAGAGTATCGTTACTGGTCTGTCGTTGGTTTGATTGTCGGTAAACTGACCGAAGAGTTTGATGCACTGGAGAACAACCCCAACTTGAACGAAGGTATGATTAGCAACGTGTTTGACAAGATAAAAGCGTTTCTGAAAAATGTCTTTGCGAAGATAACCGATTATATGCTGCAATCCACCGCTCATTTTATGAAGTTCATGGCAATCCAACCCGTAATCTCAGTAGCAACTAACATCGTATTCTAATGGCATACTCTGACGAAGTTATCGACCACTACAACAACCCAAGAAACGTGGGGCGTTGGAGCGAGGAACTGGACTCAGTTGGCACTGGCATGGTAGGTGCGCCAGCATGCGGTGATGTGATGAGGTTGCAGATAAAGGTTAATGATGACGGCATCATAGTTGATGCAAGATTCAAGACATACGGTTGTGGTTCTGCAATAGCATCAAGCAGTCTTCTAACCGAGAAAGTCAAAGGGATGACCCTTGACCAAGCATCAAGCATCCAGAACATGGAACTTGCAGAAGAACTCACCCTTCCTCCCGTGAAAATACACTGCTCTGTGCTAGCAGAAGATGCAATCAAAGCAGCAGTGAAAGATTACAGAGATAAGTATCAAACGTAGCATTCTAAAGGAGAATAAAATGAGTGATTACAAAGATAGATTAGAAATAGCAAAGAAATCCTACATCGCCACTGATGGTCCTGGTGAAGCAGGAACCCGATTATGGTGGACACTGGAACAGGTCGGACATTCCTACACAAACTTGGATGTCGAAAATTTACGAGTTCTCTTCCCCAAAGTAATGTTGAAGGAAAGTCCTTTCGGTGAAAAAGACTGGGCATATGTTGTTGGGCATATCACGCAGTTATTCATCGTTCCCACTATCGTGTTGCAGATATTGACCCGCATCAAGGTCAAGATGCAAGACTAGCAGTAAACAACGTGGTATGCATAGTCATATCACGCCACCTCACATCCCCTCGTAAGTCATTGATTTCATTGAAGTTTTACCCCTTGCATTTGACTCCCAATACGGTATAATGGTTGTATCGAATAGGAAAAAACAGGCATCATTATATAATGCTGCCACCTACTATTTATAGAGGGAATACATAATGAAGTATCCAAAAATCGCTGATTCAAGCATCTACGAGGAGATAGCAAAATATCAAAATAGTAGAGGGTTTAAGTTTGACCACAAATCTCAACCTTCAGTCTCTAGTTTTGTTAAGACTCTTGGGGAACCTGCGGTCAAAGTAGCACATGGAGTACTCAACATTGAAGAAAATTTCCCAGAATCCAAAAGGTCATTTATTGACGGGCAAGATTTTGAAGGAAAATTGGTAGAGTACGTCCAAGACGATTCCCTATTTGACGATAATAGTGGAGAATACATATATTTCTTATCTTACGACAAAAAAATAGTCAAGATAGGAATGACCACGACCACAATAAAATCTAGGTATGCATCTTACAACTGCGGTACTCGCAAGGCAATGAAAAAAGGTTCTTGCTCGTCAACTAACTATGTCATCAGCGAGTGCAACTACACCGCACTCAAAAATGGAATAGAGGTAGAGATATTTGCCATCAAATTGGAGAAAGAGTATAAAATCATCACTAGATTTAATCAATCGCAAAAAGTTGCAGTATCCATAGCAAGAGATGCTGAAGAAATGGTGACCAACGAGTTTATCACTAAATACAAGCACAAACCAATTTTGTGTGTACAGAAAGGAAACTCTTTTTAATGGGTCTTGATAAGTTTTACACCACGCCAGAAGTCGCAGAGTCGTTCTCCAAAAAGGTTGACGAGATTTGTGACTTCTCATCATTTGACCAGATAGTAGAACCTTCTGCTGGTTCTGGTAACTTCCTGAGTTACTTACCAGATAAAACCATTGCGCTTGACCTCGCCCCAGAGGGAGAGAATATTATACAGCAAGATTTTTTTGAATACGAATCAGAATACCATCCACTGTACAACCCAATCAGGGTGCTAACGATAGGCAACCCACCTTTCGGTTCGGGGTATATGAATCCGTTGGCAAAGGGGTTCTTCAACAAGGCAGCAACCTTTAGCGAAGTGATTGCATTCATAATACCCCAAAAGTTTATGTCCTCTTGGAAGGTTCAGTATCAACTCGACAAATCATTTGGTCTTTACTACAGTGAAGAAGTACCCAAGTTCAGTTTCACCAGCGATGGGAAACCTTACGATGTCAACTGTTGCGCCCAGATTTGGAGCAGCGTACCCATAACGGGACTGACTGACATTAGGATACGGACAAGACCACCAACTACCCACGAAGATTTTGAACTATTTCTAACTTGCGATAATGTCCAAAGACGCGCAGAGGTGAGGAAGCAGATAAAGAAAAGAGAGTATTGGGACTTTGCTTTGAAGTATTGGGGCAAGATTGGTGTCTGCGAGATGGATTCGGTTGACCCAGAGACTACCACGCATTATGTATTCAAAACCTCAAAACCATATGTCAGGAAGGTATTCGAATCTATCGACTGGTCAAACTATGTCACCAATATGGGCGCACCAAATGTCGGTGGAAAGTCGGTAGTTGTTCAGGCATATAGTGAGACAAAGGCAAGGTTAGGTCTTGTGTGAGTGGTGGCAAAAACAACTTTAAATTAAACTTAGGAAAATGATTATGAATATATTTAAATCAACAGCACTCGCACTAGTACTCGGCACTGCCTTGCATGCTAACGCGACTACACCCCCACAACCAGTTCCGTTTGTAATCCAGACCCTGGATGAACAAGAGTGGTTGATTGCAAACGATGAAGAAAACGTGGTGTCCATCGTAATGGGATATCTCAAGGGCGAGAAGAACTGCACCAATTTGTACTTGGGTGTGTTGTCTTGGTTTCCATCAAGTGGTGTGGTGGAAAGAAATGTGAAAATCAATTCGGTGTGGATAGTTGATAATAACGATGTCCGTCCTCAATTAATGGAAGGTCGGTTAGTCTCCCTAGAATCAGCAGACCTCTATAGTTTTGGTATCCTCGTATATAAAGATTTGGTTAACGAAATGATAGAAGGTAAACAACTTTACTACAAGGATGAGATGTATCCAGAAACTTCTCTCACCGTTATTGATTTGACAGACTTCCAAGAAATGTTAGTAGAAGTTATGGGCGGGTGCTTGAATCGTGGTGGAGAGTTTAAAGAGTTTGACACAGAACCTGTTCAAAAAGTATTCCCAAAGACTCGCGCATAGGAATTAGTAATGAGTAACGACACATTTGATTTTGGGTTCACAGCAACAACCGTTGAAGAGTTAGAATTCATTCAACAGTCTGAGTCTAACCATCAGGAAGAGACTGATCTTCTGTTCAACCAGATAGAGAAGCAGAAAGCAACCAATGCTAACAACTTGGAGAAGTTAGAGAAACTCTACAACGCTATCCTTCCACTTCTTACGAACTTGGAGAAAGACGCAGATACGAGGGACTACATTTATTGGCCTGGAAGAGCAGAAAAAATACAGCAGTTCAGGCAAATCTTAACCAACATCTACACTGAGGGTTAGATGAGCATATTAAAACATTGGAAAGTTGAAGCGTACACCGACCTGATAGAGTCGCTGGTCTATGCAAGTAAGGATGCGACCATATCATACTATCTCAGTATCATGTCATATCAATCAGGCGAAGAGATAAGCGACCGAAGAGGATACAGGTTGATTGCTACTGTGATGACTTTGGATGATGGTGAATATGGTGAGCATATCAGTAGTCACTCATTGAGTAATTTCTACGACACCCCTAACATCCCATTCCTACTTGCACAGATGGTTGCTATGTCTGTGAAGATGAGTGAGGGGTTTATCATTGATGACTTGCATTTGGATTGGATTCATGACTCTATGGAAATGAAAAACACGCTGCATCAAGAAAGCATTGCCCTTTATTCATCAAGTTTTGAAACTGTGTGGTCAGAGTTTGAATTGATGAATAACACATTTACTGATGATGATTTCTGTGATGAATCTATTGGTGAACCAGACAGACCCGTATTGAAATTGGTGGTGAATAATGAAAAAATGTAGTTATTGCGGATGTGACTATCCTGCTGCACACGGTGAACTGTGTTTCCTCAACCCAAACAATGTCAGTAAGTGTCTAGGATGCAAGAGTCTTATGAGAAAGGACAACATAAATAATGAGCGAGTGAATTCAGACACACTTTATCATTCAGAAGAATGCGAAGAGAAAAACTTATGATTAAGAAACTAAAAACTTGGTGGAGGCAAACATTATGCAGCCATCGTAAAGGATTCATTGCACTTCCTTGCAATGATCATTCTCTTATCTGTCCCGTATGTAATAAGATAGAACCGATATATTAACTTGACTTATCATCTTGAATCTTTATAATGGTGTGTATGAATAGAAAACTAACAACTCCGGTTCGATATCCTGGTGGCAAGAGTCGCGCAATAAAGTTCCTAATGCCCAAGACACCACATGGTGTTACAGAGTATCGCGAACCCTTTGTTGGGGGTGGTAGTATGGCGTTTGCATTCTCGCAAGCGAACCCCGATGCAAAGATATGGATCAACGACCTCTACTACAATCTCTATTGCTTTTGGACTGCACTTCAAGCAGACCCCAAAAAGTTTGGTGATGAAATGATGGCGAAGAAACTTATCGCAGAAGAGAAAGGCGAAGATGGTCATCGTGCTTTGTTTACAGAGTGCAAAGACGTACTTGCAAGCGTTGATGTAATGAATGCAAATTCACGACATAAGATTGGTCAAGCATGGTGGTGCTTAAACAAGATGTCGTTCTCTGGACTCAGTGAGTCAGGCACATTATCCAAGCAAGCATGTGCGTCAAACTTCAGCGTATTGCAGTGCAGCAAGTTGGAAGCATACGGTCATCACATCAAGGATTGGAAGATCACTAATCAGGACTATAGTACCCTCTTAGAGCGCAGCACAGCGTCCACACTGGTGTTTCTTGACCCACCCTATGATAAGGTAGGCAGTAATGGAAAATCTATCCTGTATGGCAAGAACGGTGAAATGCACAAGGGATTTAATCACCTAAAGTTTTACGAAGATTGTCAAGCGACATCGCAAAAGCAAGCGGGGCGGATGCTGATAACCTATGACTCAAACCCCGAACTGATAGAACTATGGAAGCAATGGTATCCTGAGTCGTGGGACTTGACATACACAATGCATTCGGGCAAGAACTATCGTGAGAACGAGAAGAAGCGACAAGAGTTGTTGCTATCAAACTACAATAGAGAATCACACTTAGCGACATTGGATTTTGGATGAGTGAAGCATTCGTTTATATGTGGTATGATTCCAAGAATAGTATGTACTATATCGGTTATCACAAAGGCACACTTGATGATGGTTACACCCATTCATCATCCATTATGGAATCGTTTAAGATTGCACCCAAAGGATTCCGTAGGCGCATTCTTGCCTATGGTACGCCAGATGAGATGATGCAGTTGGAATCTGACCTTCTTAAAAATAGGAAGGAGAGGTGTTGGGATAAGTATTATAATGTTATTACCCAATTCCCACCACCAACATTGTATGGTAAAGATAATCCGAATTGGAAGCATGGATTGTGTGAGACTACCGAATACCAGTCAATACATGGTAAGAAGTACTATAAAAATAATCGTGCAAAGGTACTAAAGAAGAACAAGAATTATTATGAAGAGAATCGTGAAAAGGTACTAAAGAAGAACAAGAATTACTATGAAGAGAATCGTGAAAAGAGGATTGAATACGCTAAGAAGTACCGTGAAGAGAATCGTGAAAAGACGATTGAATACTCTAAGAAGTACGCTAAGAAGTACCGTGAAGAAAATCGTGAAAAGTTACTAGAGAAGCAGAAGAAGTACTATGAAAATAATCGTGAAAAGACGGATGAATACTTTAAGAAGTATCGACAAGAGAATCGTGAAAAGATACTAGAGTATCAAAGGAAGTACCGTGAAGAGAAGAAAAAACAACAGAAGGAATGCACATTCATTCCAGTGGATCAATATTGATGAAAGACTTACCTGATTGGCAATACTTTGTAATAGGAACATTCATCATCTATCAAATGGTTATCTCATACAGGATAATGATTCTGCTTGAGGCGATGGTATGATAGCATGGACGATGAGACTGCTATGCATAAACACGGTTGCGGCATTGAATAGAATTTACAATGCGCGTTATCCAACACGCACAGTAATAGCAGCAATGCAAACTTGTATCTTTACCCTTATCGCCATTCTTATGACTGGCGTTGGGATATTAGGATTGGCATTATCAGTACCATTTGCATTACTATGGGGACTTGAAGCAATCATCAACTATCTTGAACGAAGATACGATAGACTCACACAACAGAAATTAAACAAGTAAGGAAAGCAACAGTCGCAATGGAGCAATACGAAGAAGCGATGAGGAAATACAGTTACCGATGAGCAAAAGAACTAAAACAAAATACATTCATGTCAACATGCATAAGATTCGTGCTAACAAAAAGAACGGCACTAACGAAGCAGTGTTGACTGTGAAGCAAGGAAGCACAAACACCTATGGGCATAGTGTAAAGATACACGGTGAGAGTGAAGTCATCTATGGTGGAAACGATAGCACTCTTTTACCTTGTGGTGCAAGAGTTGTTATTAAGACAGACGCAGAGGTCACTATCACATGAAGGCGCAAACATACAGAACAATAAAACCCTACAACAGACGGAAGCGTGGTCGTTGTATGGGTCGTTACATCATCAAACCACGACAGCACATGACAGACAGAATGATACGAAGGAAATGGGGTAGTAAGCGTTCTTTAAGGAGGCGTATCAAACAAAGACGAGACTACAATGTTAGAGGTAAAATGTTTAAACTCTACGCCTATGTCACATCAGGATACTAAATAGTATGCTTACTCAGGAGTAAATACTGTGTCTCTCGTAGAAAATCAAATAATCAATGCCCTGTCCAAACGATTTTCAATTACAACAGAAATCATAGAAGACGGAGATGATGTCTCGCTTATAGTGAACTCACACCTATCAGGCAAAATTATCTTCACACACAAAACTGATATGTCACCTTTCATTGATATCATACTCAAGAGGATAAATCAAGATGGAAGATGAGTTGACCAAACCACTTCACCATCAGTACCTTGAGAACATCACAAGATTCGAAATCATAGACTCTAATGGTAGGGTCTATGGTAAGTTCGATCTCAATGGTATAACACTCTCATTACAAGATGATAAAAGAACTCTCAAAGTTTTTATAGAAAGTAGTAAATAAAACTCGTATACTCACCCTCTAATAGTAAATAACTTTCCCTCTTTGTCAAACAATAAGAATATTATAAGAGATAACAATAGTAACAGTATCATAGAGAGTAAGTATGTAATAGAGAGTATTACAAGAGATAAAAGAAAAATAATAATATTTTAATACAATACTCTAATAGCACAACTATCCCACAACCCGCGCAAATACTATGATTCGCGACACGTTTGCACTAAGAAACAGCGTATTCTTAGAGTATTAGTGTTGTCATCATGACAACAGCAGTAGTTACTCTCTTGTCAATACAAATGAACCATTAGGTAATAATAGCGTGTTTATGCTGTTTAGAGGCGTATATCGCTCCTTAGAACGCTAATACCCCTCTCCAGACACTAAAGTCAAGAAATAATTCGCCTATATTCGCTACTCCCCCTCCCAAGCATACCGTCTAACTGCCAAACAGAACAGCGTCTAATTGCCAGTTCCGGGAGTAAATCTCCACTTTCGCCTGTATACGAGCATAAAAAGGGTTTAGAGGTAATTTATCCCCGAGCCAAAGGAATTAAATCTCCACTTTACCCCCAAAAAGGAGAAATTCATCATTATGATGAGTTTCGCGGGTCACAGTGTACTGCCCAGATATGAGTCACACTGTACGCAGTTACTGGGATAAATGACTTGACATGCTCATATCTGGGCAGGCACCGCTCACTTTCCCCTCGCTAACCCTTTGATTCCTATAGGGTTTTAGGGGTTGCATTTGAACGCCACTCTGGTATAATGGTTACATCAATTAGAGAAAGAGAGAAAGAAATGCAAAAGCAAGACCTGATAGAAGTCATCAAGAAATTCGCTGCACTGCCTGAGAATCAGCACACGGGTATGATGTCCGGGTATGCAGAAGGTGATGTCATATGGGATTTCGTTGCGAGCGATGTATGCTCACTGGAGATATTTAAGTCATCATACTATACTATACTTGACCTCGATAGAGTAATGGCTGAGGTTGCGGCAGAGATGGACCTGACAGAGGTTGAGGAACTTAGGCGACTCATTGAGAAACAGCAGTCTAAGGTGGACAAGTTGCAGAAAGAACTTAGTGCCAATAGGAAAAAACTCTGGTCTATCAAGAAAAGAAGCGACCTGTCATGAGTGGGGGTGGTGCGTAAGTGCTTGATTCCATTGAAGTTTCTGGGGTTGCATTTCACCCCCATTAGGGTATAATGGTTACATCAATTAGAGAAAGAGAGAAAAAATGTCAAAATCAGTTGAAAACGCCACCAAGATTGTGAATCTTTGCAGAGAATTGGGATGGACTTTTGAAGTCTCTCCCTCCATTCTCACCATCTACAAGAGCATTCGGTGTGAAAATAAAGACGATCTCGTTCGCGCTGATATGGAATATTTCAGCATACTGAGTCTCCTGAAACGTTCTAGCCCAGGTAGTGATTGGGGAACCGATTGCGGAGGAATAGGTGCAATGACAGCGATGTCTTCGGGACGATTCGTCATGAAGCGTTCTGGTGGTAACAAAAATACTTTAAAGGCTCTTGCAAAAATGTCATGAGTCGCCATAACGCTAAGTTATTGATTCCTATAGGGTTTCTGGGGTTGCATTTCACCCCCACTCTGGTATAATGGTTGTAAGAATTGAGAAAGAGAGAAAGAAAAATGTTAGATCAGAATATTAAGTCCCGCAATGTTAGCGCAGTAGATTTTTACTCCGATAAAGATGGGGCATTCCCTACTTACGACTTCAGCACCGATCAACCCGAAAAACTGAGCGGTGTCGGTGGCGAAGGTGTTGTTGAGTATTACTATGACAACTCGCGGGATCGCTTTGTGAACCGAAAAGCGTGGATGGACCTTGAAGGGGATATCGTGCGCGTTATGGTTGACGCGGATTTAACAGCACAAGACATAGATATTGTTTTTGACCTTGTTTATGCAGACCGAAAGCGTCAATTAGCATCGATGGCGGTCTAACGTTCCAACCCATTGATTTCATTGAAGTTTTAGGGGTTGCATTTCATCCCAGATACGGTATAATAGTTGTAAGAATTGAGAGAAAGGAAAAAAAATGTTAGCAAAAGTTGAAAATGATATCTTCGAGATGAACGTTACCAGTCGAGTGAAAGATAGTGGTGAGAAAGTCTGGTCTGTAGCAGTTAGGCGTGGAGGTCATATGCAGTCTATCGTTGGAACTGAATGTTCATTCGAAGGTGTTGCCGAAATCCTGATGAACGACCTGGCGGTCGACCTGGCAAACGGAACTTGGGTCTTAGGGACTGTAAATGGTCGTCCGTATGCAAAACGTGCTGATCCGGTTACGCCCCAGTATTTGAACAACCCCCCGATATCCGCATAAGGAATATAGAAATGGAAAAGAAATTCGAAGTTCGTTATATGTCAGGTGGTCCAGGTGAACTGCTAGGAGAGAAACTGACCTACGAAGAAGCGCAGGTCTTGGTTCGATCTTTTGCTGAAGATATGCATGAAGAGCAAGTTGCCGATCTGGTGATCCGCAGTGACCATTCTTGGGAGGTAGCATAATCGTGACCGTCTCTTCCAGATTTCAGAGAAAACACTGGATGTATAGAAATGGAATATGAAGTTGAATGTATAGTATGTGGCGTTGACAATGAGTCTAGTGTCTGCAATGATTGCAATAATGAGGAAGTAACAACATGATATTGAAAAAACCAGCGATGGAAGCATATAAAGAAGGTGTCAAAAACGGCACTATTAGTTCCTCTATGCAAGAAGTCATAGAGACAGTGATAGAGCAAGAAGTTGTATCTTATTGCAGCACGAAAGGAACTTACACTTTCGACTATATGGACGTTGACTATCGATATGGGAGTCTGTATCGATGAATGGATGCCGAAGTATAGGGTCTTTCGTAGAAAAAGATTGTAAACTTACGCACGATTATGGACTTAATGAGGATGATATGACAGGCACCTGGGAACAATTTCCCCATGTGTTATTCACCAATGATGGCATTCGATATGCCAATGTCAAGAAAACAGTTGCATATATTGCAGTTAATGAAGATAAATACGGGTATCCAGTAGTAGAAAAGTGGACAATTCGCTCTCATGTAGAGTATTAATAGGAAAACATACAAAATGGATTTATTAGGCAATATTATCGGGTTTTTAGTGGCAGGAGCAATAATATATGGCATATTTTGCGTTTCTGTGATCATTTTTAGTGGAATATTGATGTTCAGTTAATGAAATATAAGATGTTGTATGCATATGCAATAAGTGCAATATTGTGCGTTGCTACTCTTACTACTGTGATTCTTATAGGTATAGGAGCAGATTGGTATGGTATTACTGGTGGGACGATTTTTATCACAGGAGTACTGTGTGTCGCCTCTTATAACATAATAGAGGTGCATAAACAACTCGATAGTCTTCGTTCTGCGTTAGATTATATAGAAAATGACCGGGATGTAAGATATAAAAAACACGTATACGAACTTGAAGTAGAAATTAATAAATTAAGGGACATGCTATGAATAAGTTTTTAATATTCGCGCTGTTTGTAGTAATATGCTATAATATAAGCATATATGCAGCATTTTCAGAAGAACCTATAGGTCATACGTGTAGATTACCTATAGCAGAGAAGAGATAATATATTATGTATTATAGTAGTGATGATATGTTGAATGGCATCATAGCATATGGAGTGAGTGGTATGGGTATCGCATCATTCTGGGATATGCTTACAATAGATGATGGGAAGCAGTGGTGCAGTGATACATTCAATGATGAGGAAACAAAATGATTAAAACTTTTATAGTTGAAGAAGAAAGAGCATTCAGAATGCTCGTAGAGATAGATGTCCCAGACGATGTACAGTGGCAGACAAGCGACTATGATATGGCAATAGACGAAGCAGTCGCGAGGTCAGTGTCTGATGGGGTAGAGTGGACTCAATGGGAAACGCATCGTTCGTGGCGTGGTGAGGGATTAGATAGATGGCAGTTAGAGAGGTGGCAGAAGTAGTGAACCGGGCACCGCCAGGACCACCCCCCAATCCGGTAAGGCGAATATATGGAGATAGGGTGGTACGGTATATAGAGTAAAGGGTAAGGAGACTCTATGTGTCCAGCT
>Ga0209192_10000319_pt1 | contig 52193 bp, 56 predicted proteins | sample ArcticOcean_MG_C_11_FD_187433 | JGI IMG/M metagenome (GOLD analysis project Ga0209192, IMG submission 187433) | Marine microbial communities from western Arctic Ocean - ArcticOcean_MG_CB2_154 (SPAdes) (version 2) | ecosystem: Environmental > Aquatic > Marine > Oceanic | place: Arctic Ocean... | reverse complement strand
TAAACCCGAGATCAACAAATAGGAGAACGTCATGGCTCACAAGAAAGCTGGTGGTAGTACCCGCAATGGACGCGATTCCGAAAGTAAACGTCTCGGCGTTAAGCGCTTTGGAGGAGAAAAAGTATCTGCTGGAAGCATTATTGTTAGGCAGAGAGGTACGAGATTTTATGCGGGCAATAATGCTGGACTTGGCCGAGATCATACAATATTTGCGACTGCTACTGGAGAAGTAAAGTTCATAGTAAGAGGACCCAGTAATCGAAAATATGTTGATATTGTGACTGCCTAAGGTGTCAAATTAGGTTGCCTTTTTATTTAGGCTAAAGCCCCGCTAAAAGCGGGGCTTTTTGTTATGACGACGTAATTTACTTTCTTAGCCTTGTTTGTATTTTGATAACTTATAACGCATCTCTAGAAGCTGTATACTCCATTTTCAATCCAGACCAAGATTCTAGTATTTAAAATATATTGTGACTCGATATTATGAAATTTGTTGACGAAACAACTATTCATGTTCAAGCAGGCCGAGGTGGTAACGGATGCCTTAGTTTTCGTCGTGAGAAATTTATTGAAAAAGGCGGCCCAGATGGCGGCGATGGCGGCGATGGCGGCAGTGTTTATTTGGAAGGCGACAGTAATCTTAATACGTTAGTTGATTTTCGCTTTCAGCGAAATTTTAATGCTGAAAGCGGTCAAGCAGGAAAATCTTCAAATTGTACTGGCAAGGGCGGTGATGATCTTATTTTAAAGGTGCCTGTTGGCACGACGATCATAGATGAAGATACCGAAGAAGTGCTCGGCGATATAACTGCTGGTAACCAACGATTAATGGTAGCCAAGGCCGGCTACCATGGATTAGGTAATACTCGCTTTAAGTCGAGCGCTAATCGTGCCCCAAGACAAACATCCTCAGGGTCTGAGGGCGAACTGCGACATTTAAAGCTAGAGCTTAAGGTTTTGGCTGATGTTGGATTACTGGGGCTTCCGAATGCCGGCAAATCTACTTTTATCCGTGCTGTTTCAGCTGCGCGACCGAAAGTCGCTGATTATCCGTTCACCACGCTAGTGCCAAACTTAGGGGTAGTGAGTCCGCAAAGATACCGTAGTTTTGTGATTGCGGACATTCCTGGTTTGGTCCAAGGTGCGGCTGAAGGTGCTGGCTTGGGCATCCGCTTTTTAAAACATTTAACCAGAACGCGTTTATTGTTGCATTTGGTTGACATGTTGCCAGCGGATGACTCCTGCCCAGCTAGTAATGTTAATGTTATAGAGAATGAATTGGATTTATTCAGCCCTACTCTCTGGGGTCGTGAGCGCTGGTTAGTACTAAATAAGATTGACATGTTGCCGGAAGATGAAAAAATTAGTCGCTGTGCAGAGGTTATTGAAAAGCTAGAATGGACTGGTCCTGTATATTATATATCTGCTTTAGCTGCCGTTGGGACCGAAGTCTTGTGTCAGGATATAATGAATCGCCTAGAAGACTGCTGGGAGGTGGAGCAAGAGAACCCTGAAGCTGCGGCTTACGAAAGAGAGCTCCAGTCAAAAATGCAATTTGAAGCTAGAGATCGAATAGAGTTGCTAAAAGAGAAGGTAAAGTTGACGGACGATGACGATGACGATGATATCGAAGTGATATATAGCAATTAAATAAAGATTTTTCAAAATAATAAAAATTAGCCATTTAATATAAAGCTTAAAAGATAAATAAAAACTCATGACGAGTGTGGCTAAATAATGTAGCTGGACGAAATATGATTAATCGCAGAGATTCTGTAAAAAACACTAAGCGCGTGGTTGTAAAAATTGGCAGCGCACTATTAACCTCCAATGACCAAGGGCTTGATAAGGCAGCTATTGCTGCCTGGGTGGAACAGATTGCAGGTATGCTTGATAAGGGGTTAGAGGTTGTGATTGTTTCTTCTGGTGCTGTTGCTGAGGGGATGTTCAGGCTTAATTGGAACGAGCGCCCTTCATTGGTGCATGAGCTGCAGGTCGCCGCTGCCGTCGGCCAAATGGGACTAGCTCAGACTTACGAATTTGAGTTTCAGAAATATAAGCGTACTACTGCTCAAATTTTATTAAATCATGATGATATTTCAATTCGTGAACGCTACCTGAATGCTCGAAATACATTACAGTCATTACTTAAGCTCAAAGTGGCGCCTATAGTTAACGAGAACGATGCAGTGGCAACAGATGAAATTTGTTTTGGCGACAACGATACTTTGGCCGCTATGGTTGCAAATCTAATAGATGCTGATTTATTGATCATACTAACTGACCAGGATGGTCTTTTTGATTCAGATCCGAGAAGAAATCCTCGGGCTAAATTAATTTCTTATGGAAACTCGAGAGATAGGACGTTAAGTGTATTAGCTGGAGGCTCAGGTAGCCTGGGGCGAGGAGGAATGGTTACAAAACTTAAGGCTGCCAGGCTTGCTTCTCTTTCTGGTACAAACACTATCATAGCTAATGGCAAGGTAGATGGCATCTTAACTCAATTGCTGAAAGGACAAATATTGGGCACTCTGCTTGCTGCTAACAAAGAACCAATTGCAGCTCGCAAGCAATGGATGGCTTGCAGGATGAGGGTTTTTGGTGCATTAACACTTGATGCAGGAGCAGTAAAAATGCTGGTAAAGCATCGCAAGAGCCTGCTTCCAATTGGGGTAAAGAGCATAGAGGGAAATTTTCGCAAAGGGGATTTGGTGAAGTGTGTTGATGGGAGCGGCGCCGAAGTTGCACGAGGAATCGTTAATTACGGTGCCGTTGAGAGCGCCAAAATTATTGGTAAAAGCAGTGCATTTATATCTGATATGCTGGGTTATTGTGATTCCCAGGAGTTAATTCATAGTGATAATTTAGTTTTGACCTGATTTATGTTTCCACCTAGAGTACTCTTTCTCTTTGCGAAAGATCGCCGTTCAATTAAAACTTATATATAAAAAAACCGGCTATATGCCGGTTTTACATTGCTCGGGCAGCTAATTTAACGGCTCTAGCTAGCTGAAAGGGCCCTTATTTTTGCGTTTAAGCGACTTTTGTGACGGGCAGCTTTATTTTTATGGATAACTCCTTTATCGGCAATTCGGTCAAGTATGGGGGCAACTATATTGAAAGCAGCTTGTGCTGCCGCTGCCTCACCTGACTCTATGGCAGCATCTGTCTTCTTTAGATAGGTGCGAACCATGGAGCGCATGCTGCCATTATGCTTACGATTTTTTTCATTCTGGCGCGCTCTTTTGCGTGCTTGGGGTGTGTTGGCCACCTAATGCTCCTTATAAGCTATATTAAGATTAAGGTCTTAACTCAAGGCGCGAGAATATACAATGTTTGCTAGTGCTTATCAATATGAATTGTGGTGAAACCTTTATTATCATGATTAAAATCTAATATTAGGAGAGTTCTTCTCATATTTCATGTTATGTCTGTGCTAAATCTAAATATGATCGTAAACTTAAGCTCAATATGGATATGATTATTTTAAAAATTAATTTCTTACTTTTACAAAGTAATCGGGGCTTAACTTTTGAAGCATCAAGATGCGCTTGATATAAGCAAGCAGCCAGACCCTCTAGTGGAACCAGTGGGATTATTAAGATCTAGCGGGGTAGTCGCTTCCATGACCATGTGCTCTAGGGTCTTGGGGTTGTTACGAGATATCGTTATAGCCAGGTTTATTGGCGCAGATGCCATGGCAGATGCTTTTTTTGTTGCGTTTAAAATCCCTAATTTTTTTCGGCGACTTTTTGCTGAAGGTGCTTTTTCTCAAGCTTTTGTGCCTGTTTTAGCTGAATATAGAGAGGCCGGCAGTCAGGCTGCAGTAAAAGCTTTAATAAATAGCGTAGCTGGGGTTTTAGGATCCATACTTATTGCGGTTACAGTTTTAGTTGTCATAGCGGCTCCCTTGATTACCGGTATTTTTGCATTTGGCTTTTGGTTAGATGATCCAGATAAATTTGCTGCTGCTAGCGACATGTTGAAGATTACATTCCCCTACTTAATGCTAATATCCTTAACAGGGTTTGCCGGAGCAATTCTTAATAGCTATGATAGATTTGCAGTTCCTGCCATCACTCCCGTTTTTTTAAACATATCCTTGATAGTTGCAGCGATTTTTGTCTCCCCATGGTTTGATGAGCCTGTATATGCTCTTGCTTGGGGTGTTTTAGCTGCAGGTATAATACAGTTGTTATTTCAGCTACCATTTTTAGCTCAAATTCATATGATTCCTTCCCCTGCTTTAGGCTGGCGTGATGAGGGGGTTGTCAAGATACTGAAGTTAATGGCCCCAGCAATTTTTGGCGTTTCAGTGAGTCAAATAAATCTTTTGCTGGATACCATGATAGCCTCACTTCTTCCCACGGGAAGTATTTCTTGGCTTTACTATTCTGACCGTTTAGCCGAGCTGCCTTTAGGTGTGTTTGGGATTGCTATTGCTACCGTCATATTGCCTAATCTATCTAGGCAACATGTCGCCGATAATCTTGAAAAGTTCAGCGCCACATTAGATTGGGCGATTCGCTTAGTTTTGCTTATTGCTATTCCGGCAGCCATAGCGCTGATAATTTTGGCCGAGCCAATTTTAGTAGCATTATTCTATTATGGAGAAGTCATGACGCCCCGAGATATGGCTATGGCTGCTATGAGTTTGCGTGCATACTCAGTGGGAGTGGTAGCTTTTATGATGATAAAAGTTTTAGCTCCAGGTTATTTTTCCCGTCAAGACATTAGAACCCCTGTTCGTATAGGTATCATAGCTTTGGCGGTAAATATGGGGCTCAATATTGTTTTAGCGACACCTTTTCATTTTTATTTAGAGATAGGACATGTTGGGTTGGCTTTAGCAACATCGTTAGCCGCTATACTAAATAGTATTTTGTTATTTCGCGGCTTGCGTAAGGGTGATGTGTATGTTCCAGAGCCAGGTTGGCGTAAATTTTTATTTATGTTGTTGAATGCCAATATCGCGATGTGTGTCACTTTATATGGATTTACTGCGTACCTGAACAGTTGGCTAGAATTGGTCTGGTGGGAAAGGGCTGGATGGTTAAGCATGATGTGTGCTGTAGGTGTAATGGTTTATATTTCAGCTCTTTTTTTAGGCGGTTTTCGCTTTTTTCATCTGAAAAATAAATAAGCTGTGACTTAGATCGGCTCAAGCTGAGCTTAATGCTAATATAAATAAGAAGCTAATCTGTTTTTAATCGCCATGGATGGGTATAATTTTGTTTCATTTCTCGAAATCGATGGCAAGTGACTAAAGATAACAAGGCAAGTGACCAAAGATAATAAAAAATTTATTAGAGGCTTGCATAATTTGAAGCCTGAGCATAGTGGTTGTGTTGCAACTATCGGGTCTTTTGACGGCGTCCATTTAGGACATCAGGCTATATTACGGCAGTTGATTGATAAAGCTAACGAGCTTGGGTTGCCTTCTGTTGTTATGATTTTTGAGCCGCAGCCCCAAGAATTTTTTTCTGGCGAACAGGCTCCAGCTCGCTTAATGCGTTTGCGTGAAAAAGTTGAGGCATTCATTAATGTGGGTGTAGATAAAATTTTTTGTTTGCAATTTAACCGCTCTTTGCGCAGCTTGTCAGCAATAGATTTTGTTGAAAAAGTTTTGATTTCTGGCTTAAAAGTTCGCTGTTTAGTAGTGGGTGATGATTTTAGGTTTGGCCACGATAGAAGTGGAAATTATCGGCTGCTACAACAAGCTGGGTATAAAAATAATTTTGATGTCATTGATACTTTAACATTAGAGCACCAAGGCGAGCGAATTAGTAGTACTCGTATTCGTTCAGCTTTAGAGGCATCTAATTTCATTCTAGCCGAGAGACTGCTGGGTGAAACCTTTAAGATCACGGGTTGCGTTATTTATGGACAGAGGCTTGGTAGGGAGATTGGAATTCCTACCGTTAACGTCGCGCTAAAAAGATACAGCGCCCCATTAAGTGGGGTTTTTATTGTAGAGGTATTGTTGGGTAATCGCCGCTTAGCGGGTGTTGCCAATGTGGGCATCAGGCCAACTATAGGTGATTTAGTTAAGCCGGTCCTTGAAGTCCATTTATTAGATTTTGATGAAGATTTGTATGGACAAAGAATTCACGTAGAATTTAAAGCTAAAATTCGTGATGAAAAAACGTTTTCTTCCATGGACATGATGGTTACAGCAATTAATCGCGACATTCAGGTCGCTCGAAAATATTTTACTGCATAAAGACAGAAGAAGATTTTAAAAAATGACTGACTACAAATTAACTTTAAATTTGCCTGCTACCTCGTTTCCGATGAAGGCTAATCTCTCTCAGAGGGAACCGGAAATGCTTAAACACTGGGAGGCAAGCAAGCTCTATGAGAGGTTGCGCGAAAAGCGTCATGGTAGAGAAAAGTTTATTTTGCACGATGGTCCTCCTTATGCGAACGGTAAAATTCATATTGGTCATGCCGTTAATAAAATATTAAAAGATATTGTGATTAAATCTCGAACCCTTAGTGGTTACGATGCCCCATATGTTCCAGGCTGGGACTGCCACGGACTCCCTATTGAACATGAAGTAGAAAAAAAAATTGGAAAAGCTGGGATCAAGGTGGATCATAAAACTTTTCGCCAAAAATGTAGGGAATATGCACAACGACAAGTAGCAGGGCAAAAGGAAGATTTTATTCGACTTGGTGTTTTTGCCGAATGGGGCAACCCTTATCTCACTATGGATAAAAAGTTTGAAGCAAGTATTATTCGTGCCCTTGGTAGAGTTATTGAAAACGGACATTTAGTTAAGGGCTACAAGCCAGTTTATTGGAGTGTCGTAGGCGCATCGGCGCTGGCTGAAACTGAGGTTGAATATCAAGACAAAATTTCATTTTCAATTGACGTCGCGTTTCCTGTGGCTGACGAAGAGGCTTTCGGCAAAGCAATGTCTGAGATTAATGGTGTTGGTGATATCTCCGTAGTTATCTGGACTACAACTCCTTGGACTTTGCCGTCAAATCAGGCAGTTAGCTTGAACCCCGAACTAGATTACGTGCTTCTAGCTTGCCAGCCCCCAGGTTGTTTACCGGGACGATATTTGGTTGCCAAAAGTCTTGTGGGGTCTATTTTGTCCCGCTGGGGGGTAAAGGAGTATCAGGTGGTGGGTCACGCTAAAGGTTCTCAGCTTGAATTATTAGTCTTGAGGCATCCTTTTTCTGACCGTCAGGTACCTGTCATTCTTGGAGATCATGTTACAACTGATGCTGGCACCGGGTGTGTTCATACTGCGCCGGATCATGGTGTGGATGATTTTGTTGTTGCGGAAAAATATAATATTAGCACCCTTAATTATATTGATGATAACGGCATATTTCGAAAAGACGTAGATTTTTTTGCTGGAGAACATGTTTACAAGGTTGACGAAAAGGTCGTGGGCCTCCTAAAAAACAAAAATCGGTTGCTTGCTAATACAAAGATTACACATAGTTACGCTCATTGTTGGCGAACTAAGACCCCATTGATTTATCGTGCGACCCCTCAGTGGTTTATTAGCATGACTCAGGGTAGTTTGCTAAAAAAAGCAAAAAAAGCAGTTCCATTGTTGTCTTGGTATCCAGAGTGGGGACAGGCAAGAATTAATGGAATGCTTGAAAATAGCCCAGATTGGTGTATTTCCCGTCAGCGCACCTGGGGCGTTCCTATTCCATTGTTCATTCATAAATCGACTGGCGATGTTCATCCTGATACTCCGCGCTTAATAGAAATTATAGCATCTGGCGTCGAGCAGCACGGCATAGATTTTTGGTATGAAATAGATGCCAAGGAATTATTAGGTGACCAAGAAAATGAGTATAACAAGGTGAGCGATACCTTGGATGTATGGTTTGATTCAGGCGTCACCCATGCCGCTGTTCTTGATGAGCGCAAAGAGTTGCAATTTCCTGCAGATCTTTATCTCGAAGGATCTGATCAACACAGGGGTTGGTTTCAATCATCGTTAAAAACTGCAATTGCAATAAAAAATACTGCTCCCTATAAGGCAGTTTTGACACATGGTTTTGTTGTGGATGCTGATGGCCGCAAGATGTCTAAATCTATTGGCAATGTATTATCACCACAACAAGTTATCAGCGATCAGGGTGCTGATGTATTGAGGTTGTGGGTTGCAGCTACAGATTTCAGTGGTGAGATGAGTGTTTCTGATGAAATTTTGAAACGATCTGGTGACTCATATCGCAGAATCCGAAATACAGCGCGTTTCTTTTTGTCTAACCTAGACGATTTCAATCCTTCTGACAATCTGGTGCCTATCGATGAAATGTTAGCGCTTGATCGCTGGGCTTTAGACCTAACCATAAAGATGCATAAGGAAATTGTAGCAGCATATGATAGCTACCAATTTCATCATATTTACCAGAAACTGCATAACTTTTGTGTTACTGATATGGGTGGATTCTATCTAAATATTATCAAGGATCGTCAGTATACTTGCCAAGGAAACTCTATCGCAAGGCGATCAGCCCAGACAGCCATATACTATATTTTAGACGCGTTTGTCCGTTGGATTTCACCGATATTGAGCTTTACCGCAGAAGAAATTTGGGCATGCATGCCTGGTGATAGAGAAGAGTCTGTTTTTTTTGCCGAATGGAAAGAATTGCCATTTGTTGTTGGAGGCAAAATTACAGCCAGTGACTGGGAGCTAATCTTAGGGGTACGAAATGCAGTCAACAAAATTTTAGAAGAAAAAAAGAAAGATGGTATTCAAAAATCACTTGAAGCCAAAGTCATAGTTTATGTGAACGAAGAAATACAAAAGACTCTAGAGAAGCTAGAGGATGAGCTAAGGTTCGTCTTTATTACTTCTGAAGCTGAGATAAAACCTCTTAGTGATGCCGTAGATGTAGCACCAACAGAAATTGATGGGCTCTTGGTACAAGCCATCAGAACAAAGCATGCAAAGTGTGAGCGATGTTGGCATCATCGCGAAGATGTAGGCTCTCATGCAAAACATGTTGATATTTGCAGTCGTTGTATTGAAAATATTGATGGACAGGGCGAGCAGCGTTTATATGCCTAAGAGTGCCCATGTTTCCCCGCAGTCTTTAGCTATAGTTAATTTTTTAGGATTAATGTTATGAGCTGGCAAATAGCGCGGTGGTATGTTGTAGCTATTGTTTTGTTGATTGCCGATCAGCTTGCTAAATATACAATAACTCAAAATTTTTTATATGGAGAATATATTAATATTTTTCCTGGGCTTGGTTTTACCTTGGTGCACAATACGGGAGCAGCATTTAGTTTTTTAAGTGATGCTGGGGGTTGGCAGCGTTGGTTATTTTTAATAATTTCATTGGCAGTAAGTATTGTCTTGATAGTTTGGCTATATCGCTTGAAAGCGTCACAGTTTTTTTTATCGACGTCTTTAGCTTTAATTTTAGGCGGCGCTCTTGGTAACCTGTACGATCGAATATTTTTAGGATATGTTATTGATTTTATTGATTTTTATTACGGTATATACCATTGGCCAGTATTTAATATTGCTGATGCAAGTATTACTTTGGGAGCGGTATTTTTAATTTTTGAGAGCTTTCTTGTATCAAAAAAAGTATGAATAGGTGATCTTATGAGCAAATTATCTGATACAGGGATGCCTCCTGTTGGGCCGGATACAAAAATAACATTGCATTTTTCACTTTCTTTAGAAGATGGATCCTTGGTAGATTCTAATTTTGATAAAGATCCTGCCGCCTGTGTTTTTGGAGACGGAAAATTGCTACCAGGATTTGAGCTTGCTTTGACTGGCCTGGTGGCGGGAGCAGAGCAGACAATTATTATAGAACCAGAAAATGGTTTTGGACAGCACAACCCTAGTAATATCCAGGAGTTCTCTCGGAAAGATTTTGCTGACAGTCTAGATATTGAGGTGGGGTTATTGATATCCTTTGCTGACGCAAACAAAGCTGAATTACCTGGCGTAGTGATAGATTTCGATGAAAAAATAGTCATAGTAGACTTCAACCATCCTTTGGCTGGACATACTGTTAGTTTTAAAGTGAAAATTCTCTCTGTTGAGCCAGTGGTAAAACATTGATTGATGTAAAGCTAGCCAACCCAAGAGGATTTTGCGCTGGAGTAGATCGGGCTATTGAAATAGTTTCTCGAGCGCTAGACATTTATGGCGCCCCCATCTATGTTCGTCACGAAGTGGTGCATAATAAATCAGTGGTGGGTATATTGCGTGAGCGTGGCGCCATTTTTGTAGATGAAATAGAAGATATTCCGAATAATGTGACAGTAATTTTTAGTGCACACGGGGTATCCCAATCTGTAAGAAAAAAAGCTAATGAAAAAAATTTGAGAATCTTTGATGCAACCTGTCCTTTGGTGACAAAAGTGCATATGCAGGTTGCTCGATCTAGCGATGAGGGTCGCGACTGTATAATGATTGGCCACCAAGAGCATCCTGAAGTTGAAGGTACGATGGGTCAATATCCTGAAGTCGCTAACGGGGGTCGTATTTATCTGGTAGAAAGCGAATCTGACGTAAAAGAATTGCAAGTCGAAAATCCAGATAAAATTTCTTATGTGACCCAAACAACGCTATCTGTTGACGATACGATTCAAATTATAAATGCATTGCGGAAGCGTTTCCCTCTCATAAAGGGACCGAAAACAGATGATATATGCTACGCCACTCAAAATAGACAGGATGCTGTCAGACAATTAGCTCTTGAATGTGATTTGATTCTCGTTGTTGGCTCAGCTAATAGCTCTAACTCTAATCGCTTGAAAGAGCTGGCTGCACATTGCGGCGTGGAAGCGTATTTGATTGATGATGCTGAAGGGATCAATAAGGAGTGGCTACTGGGAAAAACTAAGATTGGCGTTACGGCTGGGGCTTCTGCTCCAGAAGCCCTCGTTAGTTCTGTTATTGATGTTTTGGCGCTTATGGGATGTAAAATTCCAATCGAGGCTGTCGGGATGGAAGAAAATGTAAAGTTTTCAATTCCCCGAGAGCTTCGTTAGTAGCTTTTATGGACTACTATGATCATAAATTGTTGCGATAGAGCTACGCTTATGTATGGTTTTATTAAAGAGAGAAACAATAGTGCCCATTGCCTCTTCACTGATAGGCCTTCCTTCTAGAAAATCATCAATTTTGTCATAAGTAATCCCTAAGACATCCTCGTCTGCTTTTTGTGGAGCAAGACATTCAAGATCTGCTGTCGGTGTTTTACTGACGAGCTTGGTTGGTGCACCGAGGAACTTAGCAATTTTGCGCACTTGTCTTTTACTTAAACCAAACAGGGGAGCCAAGTCGCAAGCTCCATCACCCCATTTTGTATAAAATCCAGTAATATTTTCGGCAGAATGATCTGTCCCAAGAACCAACCCTTCACACAAACCAGCGATTTCATATTGCACTGTCATGCGAATACGAGCTTTAGTGTTGCCTTTGGCGAAGTCTTTTTTTACATTAGTGAACGTTACATTGCTATTTGTAGTGCTAACTACTTTTTCATGGATATCATTTACACTTGGTTTAATGTCAATAAAAGCAGTTTTAGATGGCTGAATAAATTGTAAGGCCGCCTGCGCATCCGCCTCATCCGCCTGCGCTCCATATGGAAGTCTTACGGCAATAAAAACATATGTAGGGCCTAGGTGTTCTTGGTTAAGCTGATCTATTGCTAGTTGAGCCAGTCTTCCGCAGGTCGCCGAATCAACACCACCGCTTACGCCGAGAACTAAATGTGTCAGCCCTGATTTAATGAGAGTTGATTTTATAAAACTTAGTCGTCGCCTTACTTCGAATTCAGGATCAATGTTTGGCATAACTTTCATTTGTTCGCGAATTTCATTGTAGGTAAATTCATTATTCATTTTTGAGGGCCCTTGTTCTCTGTTTTTGACCTAGAGGCTAATAGGTGCTGTTTTCTTGAAATGCTTAAACAAATTTAATCATAAGATGCCCATAGTGCATTGGCTACAATTGATCTATAGGGCTGCCACTCAGCTGCCAGCATGACCATTTCTTTTTCAGTAGGTCTACTCTTCAAATTTTTAATTCTCTGTATAGCAACCTGCAAGCCTACGTCTTTAACAGGCCAAATATCCCTTCTTTGAAGGGAGGCTAGCATATAGCACTCTGCAGTCCATGCACCGATTCCTTTAATTTTGCAGAGTTCTTTTTTTAGCTCTTCATCGTTCATTTTATGAACTACACGAAAAGAAAGATCTTTCGAGATAATTCTCTCAGCCAGGATCCTGCAATAGCTTATCTTAGGCCTACTCAACCCAGTTGATTGTAATTGCAGGTCATTTTTTTGTAAAAATTCTTTTGGCTTAAATATAGGGACTATCTTTTTGAGTCTGTTAAATATCGCTTTGGCGGAAGCTACAGACAGTTGTTGTTCGGTGATTAGTTGCACTAGTCCCTCAAAACCCTTCTTTCTTTTGAATGGCTTAAAGTTCGAATGCATTAAAAATAGAGACTTAAGATCTACATCTTTTTTAGATAAAAAAAAGATTTCTTCCTTATAAGGATGATTTTTGAAAAGGCTTAAATGATGATCAGTCAAACACACCAAAGCTAACCTTGCTTGTCCATGATGTTTTATCCTGACCTCTAGGTATGTTTTTGTAGCGCTCATTAAAGATATGACGGGAATCAAATCCAAGTTCCGCTGGCTTATCAAACAACCCAGCAGTTAGTGTGTTGGTCCAGCTTCTTTTTAGCGACAATGAGGTGGTTTGATATTGAAACTTTCCATTAGAGTCTAAGACTGGATGATTTGGGTAGTTTTTCGCAAGCAATTCAGCCACGTTATTGGAAAGATCATGGATTTCCATGAGATGGTAGGCTTGGGCCATAATGGCAAGACCGTCTGGAACAGCAGGAGTTTTTTGAAAGTTTTCGATAATATAGCGACCTCTATTGGCAGCAGCAAGGTATGCGCCACGGGTTAAGAAGTAATTCGCTGCATGAACCTCATGACGTGCAAGAATATTTCGTAGGTAGATCATCCGTTTTTGAGCATCTGGAGCATATGGACTTTCTGGGAATCGGTTTAACAGTTCGCTGAAAGAAGAGAAAGAATTACGGGCTGCCCCTGGATCACGTTTTGTTTCGTCTATCGGAAGTAGCTTTCCGAACATGCCATCACTTTCTACAAAAGAAGATAGCCCTTTTAGATAATAAGCGTAGTCGACATTCGAGTTTTGTGGATGCAACCGAATAAATCGCTCAGCAACGCTAGTGGAAGCTACATGCTCACCTGCTTTAAAGTGAGCATATATTAGTTCAAGTTGTGCCTGTTCAGCGTAGTCTCCAAATGGATATTGAGCCTCAAGCGCATGTAATTTATCAATAGCTGTGTACCAAAAGCCACCTTTAAGGTCTCCTTGAATGGCATTAAAAAAATCTTTTTCTGTGTAGCTGGTAGTATCAAGATCCTCTGAAGCGCTTGAGATGCCATTCATGTTGTTAAACCATGTGCATCCAGTGGTTAAAAAGCATGTAAGTAGTAGTATTGAAAACAAAAATCGCATGAATGACCACATCCCTGTGTTAACTTTATTAAGTTAAGCTTAAAGTGTTTTTTAGACATCGCTACATCTGTAAGATATGGTATTTAACCACAGCCTCGACAGTATACAAAATATCAATAACTGAGACTATATGTCAGACACTATAAAACTAGAAGAAAGTGTACCGCTATCATTCCGTGGAATGCGTTTAGATCAAGCTGCATCTGATCTATTTAAGGGCTTTTCAAGATCACGATTGCAGCTATGGATAAAAAAAGGAGATTTGCTGGTAGATGGAAATATTCGTCGATCCAAGGATAAGCTTATCGGTGGTGAGCTGCTTTCAGCCAACGTAATGCTAGAACCAGAAGGGGAATGGAAGCCAGAAGCCATCAGCCTAGACATTGTATTTGAAGATGAGGATATAATTGTTATAAATAAACCAGCCGGGCTAGTTGTTCATCCGGCTGCGGGTAATTACACAGGAACCCTGCTTAATGGCCTCATACATCATATTTCGACTAATGAAAAAATTCCTCGTGCTGGGATTGTGCATCGTCTAGATAAAGATACTACCGGACTTATGGTTGTCGCTAAAACATTAGAGTCTCATCATTCGCTGATCAAACAGCTGCAATCACGGACAGTTTCTCGTGAATACCAGGCTATTGCTCAAGGGATTATGACAGGCGGAGGAACAGTCAAGAAGCCTATGGGGCGACATCCTCAAATTCGTACTAAAATGGCCGTTGTTGGTCATGGTGGAAAAGAGGCAATAACTCACTATAGGGTGATTGAAAAATTTTCTCAGTACACACATATTAGGGTTAAATTAGAGACGGGTAGAACGCACCAAATACGCGTTCACATGGCAGATATTGGATACCCTTTGATTGGTGACTCAGTTTATGGCGGTCGCCTTAAGCTACCTAAGGGTGCAACTTTGAAATTACAAACAGTATTACGGGGCTTTAGGCGTCAAGCCTTGCATGCCGGAAGACTAGGATTAATTCACCCTACTTCTAACCAATATATAGAATGGCATGCTCCTGCACCAAAAGATTTTGTGATTTTATTGGAGGCCTTAAAAACAGAAATTAACAATGAGTGAGTTCTGTGTTGTGAAAATTGCCCATAGATTTAAATTTTTGATCCGGATATGAATATATTGAAACCGGACTGGCCGGCTCCAGTAAATGTGTTTTCTATCATCACTACTAGGAAAAACGGTATCTCTCTACCCCCATGGAATAGCTTGAATCTTGGCTTTAATACAGGAGACAGCGTCGATTCTGTTAAGAGAAACTGGCGAGATCTGTCAAAAGAATTAAATTTACCATCAGCCCCGCAACTACTTGATCAGGTGCACGGGGCGCATGTAATAAAAGCCACTTGTAGTGCACCAGCTGTAATCGGAGATGCATCTTTTACAGATATAGCTGGTATCGTTTGCGCTGTGACAACGGCAGATTGCTTGCCAATTTTAATCTGTAATACACAAGGCACTATAGTTTCTTCGATTCATGCGGGCTGGCGAGGTTTGTCTGCAGGTATAGTGAAAAATACAATCAGGCAGCTTGCTGTATCTCCTAGGGATCTAATGGCCTATCTTGGCCCCGCAATAAGTCAAAAAAATTTTGAAGTTGGTGTCGAAGTTAGGCAGGCATTTCTTTCTAGCGCTAGCACTCCCTGCATAAAGGAAAAGTTTAATACCTGTTTTCTCAGAACTACAGAGGAAGATGAAAAAAAAACCAAAAAATGGATGGCTAATTTATATGGACTTGCCAGAGTAATTTTAAATGAAGCAGGAGTTACTCAAATTTATGGTGGCGATCGTTGTACTTACAGCGATCGTCTGAATTTTTATTCCTATCGACGAGATGGAAATACTGGCAGAATGGCAAGTCTAATATGGTTTGTTTGAAAAACAGCAAAGCATCTGTTTTTCTGGTTTTAGTCGAGAAGCATAAGCTATATTCTTGACTACATTGCATTTACGCTCTAAAATTTGTTCTTCTGTGGGAGGCCTTAGGTCGATACTCTCACAAACTGGCTCCTTGCCAGCCTGCTAGATAAGCGTAAACAGCGTTTTCTCGGCATCCAGAACAGATTTGTTTACCCATGAATCTGAAGCACTGATATATTTTCAGTTGCTGTGTTATAACAAACATACCTGTGATGTTGCAGCATTATACTATTTATGTTCCTTGGTAGGCTTTTCGGAGTGATTTTATTCATATTTGAGGGCTTGTAAATTGGAACTTTTTTCTGGCGGTGAAATAGTTGTTCGTGCACTTAAGGATGTAGGGGTAAAGCACATCTGGGGCTACCCTGGCGGTGCAGCACTGCATATCTATGATGCACTATTTCAGCAGGAAGATGTCCAGCATATACTCGTTCGACATGAGCAGGGCGCCGTGCATGCTGCTGATGGCTACTCTCGCGCTACCGGAGATGTCGGTACAGTTCTTGTAACCTCTGGTCCCGGAGCCACAAATGCGATAACGGGTATTGCAACTGCCTATATGGATTCTATTCCTATGGTTGTTATATCTGGACAAGTTCCTCGTGATAAAATTGGTGGCGATGCTTTTCAGGAAACTGATATGGTCGGAATTTCTAGGCCTATAGTTAAGCATAGCTTTCTAGTGATGGACGCATCCGAAATCGCTGGCGTTATCGCCAAAGCCTTCTATATTGCAAGGACAGGTCGACCTGGACCGGTTATTGTAGATATTCCCAAGGATGTTACTGCACCACATCATCGCATACCTTACGAGTATCCTGAAAAAATAAAAATACGTTCTTATCACCCGACAACTAAAGGGCATGGCGGTCAAGTTAAACGTGCTATCAAGACTTTATTAGCAGCCAAGCGCCCCATTATTTATAGCGGTGGCGGTGTTGTTTTGGGCGATGCATCTCCCCAGTTAACTGAACTTACAAGACTGTTAAATATACCTATAACAAATACACTAATGGGGCTTGGGGCTTTTCCGGGAACTGATCCTCAGTTTCTAGGAATGCTAGGAATGCATGGAACTGTAGAAGCAAATAATGCCATGCATGAAGCTGATGTTATTCTCGCAGTGGGGGCACGCTTTGATGATAGGGTGACCAATACTCCTAGTAAGTTTTGCCCATCTGCAAAAATTATACATATTGATGTTGACCCTACATCTATTTCTAAAATCGTGACTATAGATGTCCCTATTGTTGGTGATTGCGGCACTATATTGCAGCAAATGATTGATCAAATTAATGACAACAAAGAAATTCTAGATCAAGAGGCTTTGTCTCAATGGTGGATGCAGATAAACGAGTGGAGGGAACAGTATGGAATATATACTCAACCTCGACATGAGCCGAGTGCTGGCGATGTTATTAAGCCCCAGGATGTGATTAGAAGCCTCTACAAAGTAACAGGCGGTGACGCCTGGGTTACCTCTGATGTTGGCCAGCATCAAATGTTTGCTGCCCAGTATTATTTGTTCGATAAGCCTCGTCGTTGGATCAACTCAGGGGGCCTTGGAACTATGGGTTTCGGTTTGCCTGCAGCCATGGGTGTCCAGCTAGCTTATCCTTCAGGAATAGTGGCTTGCGTGACAGGTGAGGGTAGCATACAAATGTGTATACAAGAGCTGTCTACCTGCCTGCAGTATGGATTTCCCATAAAGATTATTAGTTTGAACAATCAGGCTCTTGGCATGGTTAGGCAATGGCAGGACATGCAGTACAGTGGACGCTATTCATCTAGTCTTTATGAGGATTCTTTGCCAGATTTTGTAAAATTAACAGAGGCGTATGGGCATGTAGGAATGCGGGTTTCAAATTTCGATGAACTGGACGATAAAATGTCGGAGTGCTTTAGCTTAAAGGATCGACTGGTCTTTATGGATATTAATGTTGATCGTTCAGAGCATGTATATCCAATGCATATTGCCCCTAATGGGTCGATGCGTGATATGTGGTTGAGCAAAAAGGAGCGTACTTGATGAGACATATACTTTCAGTGTTAATGGAAAATGAGCCGGGTGCCCTATCTAGAGTAGTTGGATTATTTTCACAGAGAGGCTATAACATTGATACGCTTAATGTTGCCCCAACTGATGATTTGACGTTATCTAGATTAACGCTTACTACGCATGGCAGTGATCAGGTGATTGAGCAAATTACCAAACACTTAAATAAATTAATAGATGTGATAAAAGTCGTAGATTTGATCGAAGGCTCCCATATCGAACGAGAACTAATGCTAGTGAAAGTAAAGGCAAACGAGGCTCAGAGAGCAGAAATTAATCATTGCATAGATATTTTTCGTGGCCAAGTAGTTGATGTAAACGTCAATGCATATACATTACAGCTCGTAGGTAGCAGCGATAAGCTTGATGCTTTTCTTGAGGCTATCAATTATGCAGATATCCTTGAGTTAGTTAGATCAGGGGTTTCTGGGTTAGCTCGTGGTGAAAAAATACTGAAGGTATGATTGATTTATAGTATGATTTTTACAGGTACTCCATAAAATATAACTATTTGTTTTATAAAAAATATAGGATAAAAACATGCAAGTTTCTTACGATAAAGACTGTAACCTCTCAATTATTCAGGGGATGAAAGTTTCCATTATTGGGTATGGCTCACAAGGCCATGCGCATGCCTTGAATCTAAAAGATTCAGGTGTCGATGTCACCGTAGGGCTTCGCCCAGGTTCACCCTCTGTTGCTAAAGCTGAGCAATCTGGATTAGCTGTAAAGAACGTTCCTGAGGCTGTCGCTGGAGCTGATCTAGTGATGATCCTTACGCCGGACGAATTTCAGTCGCATCTCTACAAAGATGAAATTGAGCCAAACCTCAAGAAGGGAGCCACCATGGCTTTTGCTCATGGCTTTGCAATTCACTATAATCAGGTTGTACCTCGCAAAGATTTAGATGTAATTATGATTGCACCTAAAGCTCCCGGACATACAGTTCGCAATGAATTCACTAAAGGCGGCGGTATTCCTGATCTAGTTGCAATTTATCAAGATGCTTCAGGCAAGGCAAGAGATGTAGCTATGTCCTATGCGTCCGGTATTGGTGGCGGAAGAACAGGTATCATTGAAACTACGTTTAAAGATGAAACCGAAACAGATTTATTTGGAGAACAGGCAGTTCTTTGTGGGGGAGCGGTTGAATTAGTGAAAGCTGGCTTCGAAACATTGGTGGAGGCCGGATATGCTCCTGAAATGGCTTATTTTGAGTGCCTGCATGAGCTCAAGCTAATCGTTGACCTGATGTATGAAGGAGGCATTGCCAATATGAACTATTCTATATCTAATAATGCAGAGTATGGAGAGTATGTCACTGGCCCAGAAATTATTAACGATCAATCTCGTGAAGCTATGCGCAATGCTTTGAAGCGTATTCAAAACGGAGAATACGCGAAAATGTTTATTACAGAAGGAGCAATGAATTACCCTTCTATGACAGCATATCGTCGTAATAATGCAGCGCATCCTATTGAACAAACTGGTGCTAAATTGCGCTCTATGATGCCATGGATTACAGCCAACCAGTTGGTAGATAAAGATAAAAACTAGACATTTTTAAGTGACCGCCTAGTTGACCGCGCCAAGGCGCGGTTTTTTTATCTCATGCTTTAGTGTTTGATGTAATATTAATCTTTAATGCATTGAACTCTAGGGTAGAAGCTAAAATTGGGGGATAATCAACCACACGGATGCACTAAAAAGATAAATGTAGGTTTTGTGTTACATACCGAAGGATTAGATATGACCGATATCAAGGGTCAAGATAATACATCAAATATTAATGATTCACCCCCAGCGACCGAAGGCGATAAATTGCCTCTTGAGCATGTAAAGGCTAGACATAGAGGCGTTTATCTTCTGCCCAATCTTTTTACTACTGGAGCTATGTTTGCTGGTTTTTATGCAATTCTTGCGGGGATGGATGGAAAATTTGAAGCAGCTGCAATTGCAATTTTTATTGCAATGATCTTCGATGGGCTGGATGGAACTGTAGCGCGCATGACAAACACATCTAGTGAGTTTGGCCTCCAATATGACAGTCTTTCTGACATGGTTTCTTTTGGTATAGCGCCTGCAGTGCTGGCTTTTAGCTGGATACTTAACGAGATAGGCCGTATTGGATGGGCTGCTGCTTTTATTTATGCCTCATGTGCGGCGCTCAGGCTTGCCCGTTTTAACACTCAAGTTGATTCAGGGAAGAGCGATTGTTTTGTTGGAATTCCAAGCCCCGCAGCAGCTGCACTGATAGCATCTTTGGTCTGGTGTAGTCATGGGATCGAGCTAACAAATGAGTTAGCATTTTTGGTGGCGGCAGTAACCGCTTTAGCTGGCTTGTTGATGGTTTCTAACTTTCACTATCGCAGCCTGAAAGAAGTTGACCTTAAGGGAAAGGTGCCTTTCGTAGTGATTTTTTCTGTGGTGATGGGTCTTATTGTGGTGACAATTGACCCGCCTCGAATTTTATTTATTTTTGCCTTAGTGTATAGCTTTTCAGCTCCAGCGTTATGGCTAAAAGCTAAGATTTATGGGGTAAAGATGTAATATGAAAAAACAAAAATTAATAATTTTTGATACAACGCTACGCGATGGGGAGCAAAGCCCTGGTGCATCTATGACTAGGGATGAAAAACTGAGAGTGGCTAAGGCTCTAGAGAAACTTCGAGTTGATGTCATTGAAGCAGGATTTGCTGTTTCCAGCCCTGGTGATTTTGCATCAGTTAAGGCTATTGCTGAGACGATTAAAGACAGCACTGTTTGCAGTCTTGCTCGCGCCAAGAATCAGGATATTGATAGCGCTGCAGAGGCTTTAAAGGGGGCGTCTTCAGGGCGTATTCATACCTTTATTGCAACATCGCCAATCCATATGAAATATAAACTTCAGATGAATCCAGATCAAGTTTTTGAGCAGGCTGTATCCGCCGTAAAGTACGCTCGAAATTTAATAGATGATGTCGAGTTTTCCCTAGAAGATGCAAGCCGTTCAGATTTTGATTTTATGTGCCGTGTTATCGAAGGTGTTATTGGCGCTGGGGCAAAAACTATTAATCTTCCAGATACAGTTGGTTATGGCTTTCCAGAGGAGTATGCAAACACTATTGGTCGTTTGATTGAATCTATCCCTAATTCAGATAAAGCAATTTTCTCTGTACATTGCCACAATGACCTTGGCTTGGCTGTATCCAATTCATTGGCAGCTGTCATGAAAGGGGCTCGTCAAATAGAATGTACTATTAATGGTTTAGGTGAACGCGCAGGTAATGCTGCCCTTGAAGAGGTGGTGATGGCAGTAAGAACGCGAAAGGATATCTTCCCAGTGGAGACGCGTATCGAAACTATTCATATTACTTCAACGTCTCGGTTAGTATCGAGCATCACGGGATTTCCTGTGCAGCCCAACAAGGCAATTGTTGGCGCTAACGCTTTTGCACACGAGTCAGGAATTCATCAAGATGGAGTGCTTAAATTTCGTGAAACTTATGAAATTATGAGTGCTCAAGATGTGGGCTTGCAAACTAATAAAATTGTTTTAGGCAAGCTTTCTGGGCGCGCGGCTTTTGCGGCTCGCCTCGAGGAGCTTGGGACTCATTTTGAGAGCAAGACCGAAATGAACGAAGCTTTCGCTAAGTTTAAAGATTTGGCTGACAAAAAACGTGAAATATATGATGAGGATCTTCAGGCCCTTGTTTCAGAAGTACAACTGGATGAATCGAACGGCGATCAAATAACACTAGAAGCTTTAGAGGTGATCTCAAAAACAGGCCGGCCTCCTTCTGCGACGCTTACTTTGAAATATAAGGGTGAGTCATACGATTCTTCATCTGAGGGAGACGGCCCTGTTGACGCAGCATTCAAGGCTATAGAGAAACTAGCAAAAAGTGATACAGAGCTTAAGCTTTATTCTGTAAATGCGGTAACTGCTGGAACGGATTCTCAAGGTGAGGTTACTGTCCGTCTGGAAAAAGGTGGCCGTATTGTAAATGGACAGGGGGCTGACACCGATGTCTTGGTTGCTAGTGTTAGAGCTTACCTGCATGCGCTTAACTTAATACAAAATCCAGATCGTTTGCATCCCCAATTAGATGGCATTTAGGGGGCTTATGAATACAGAGTCACGCACTTGGTATCTTTTTAACTTAGGTGTAACGCAGTATTTATCTAAAATAGAGACGACTGACGCGCTGAAAGTAACCCCAAAAAAAAATATAATGCCAACAGGGAACATAAATACAGTGTTTGCTGCGCCCTTGAGTTTTAGGCTAGCATGCTGGCAACCCTGCGATGAGCTTTTGGTTTTTAACGAATTAGATGCCGATGCTAAATTAAACGATGATCAGTGCCAATTGCTTGCTAATATTTTGCGTAGTATGGGATTCCTTGTTGGCAGTTTACCGCGTGCTGAGCTAATTGACTGGCCTGTCGAGAGTGACGACCTTCAAGATAAATCTGATGCTCGTAAAATGATGTCAGATTTTGTTGATGCTCGCATCAGCAAAACCAATGTGCTGTTTATGGGGAAAATAGCGTTTGAGTTATTCTCCTCTACAGAAGAGCCTTATGCGGATATTGTAGATAAAACTATAAAAATAAAAGATGTAGTGGACACTTTTGTTGTTAAAAGTCTGCAAGAAATTTTAAAGGACCCTTCGTCGAAGTTAGAAGTATGGGAAACCATTCGATCCCTAGCAAAGAGAAATTAAATAACTGCTAAGTGCATACTGTGATAATAAATCGTTTAAATATACGTCCTATGGCACTCTCTGATGTGGCTGATATTACTCAGATTGAACAAAAATCTACGCCTCATCCTTGGCGGAAAAGTCAGTTCATTGATAGCTGTGAGAAACATCATGGCTTGACCCTTACCTTAGATGACCATGTTATAGGCTATACAATTTACAATATTGTTGTTAACGAAGCTGAAATTCTTAATATTGCTATTCATCCTGAACATCAAAACAAAGGCCACGGACGTTATTTGCTCGAGCATTTGATTGCTATTGTTTCGGAAAATGCACAAAGATTTTTCCTTGAAGTAAGAGTGAATAATGCTAGTGCAATTTATTTATATGAAAATATTGGGTTTGTTGAGGTATGCCAAAGAAAAAATTATTACCAGACCGCATTAACATCTGAGGATGCCCTACTAATGGCTATGGAGCTGTAGGCTATTAAGACAAACAAAGATATAAACGAAAATGGCCGAGATACTTTATTTGAAGCGATAGCAGGCGATCTCTTTTCAAATGGTTATAGTGTTCAAACTAGGAGGCTGACATCAGGATTTCTTGCCCAACTCTCTATGCGCTTAGAATTAACGTCTTCAGTATTATTTGCAAATGCTGGAGTTGGAAGGGGAGATGATCATGCGATAGATAAATCTGTTCGTACTGACAGAACCTCCTGGATTACCGGCTCCACTGATGGTGAGAAAGAATGGCTTAAGTGGGCGTCATCGTTGCAGGACTACCTGAATAGGCGATTATTTCTAGGGTTGTCTTCATTTGAGAGTCATTTTTCTTATTATGGCAAAGATGGATTTTATGCAAAGCATAAGGATTCTTTTAGGGGAAAATCAAATAGAGTGCTATCAATTGTAGTCTATCTAAACAAAGATTGGATGGCAGGGGATGGGGGAGAGTTGCTTATATACGGCCATCATTCTGAAGAAATTATAATGAGTGTCGAGCCTGTTCTTGGTACTGTTGTTATTTTCTTCAGCGAAGATGTTTATCATGAGGTGTTGGCCAGTAAGAAAAGTCGTTTTTCGATAGCTGGATGGTTTCGTTCAGGTCCTTGTTGGTAATCATTGCTGTAAAAATATTGTCAAATTTCCACAAAGGATTTTTATATCTGCTATTTTGAGATGCAGTTCAGGGGGCTATTTCCTTGGTAATCTGTGTATAATTTCAAGCCGTTGCATTGGTAGCTTTCAAAGCCGCATTAATTTTTTATGTACGTTTATTTTTGCATCAAAGGAAAATAGAAAATGTCACCAAGTTTAATTTCTAAAGAGGTGAGGCTAAGAAGAACTTTTGCGATAATTTCGCACCCTGATGCGGGTAAAACCACCATTACCGAAAAACTTTTATTATTTGGAAATCTGATCCAAATTGCTGGAACAGTAAAAAGTAGAAAAAGCGATAGACATGCAACCTCTGACTGGATGCAGATGGAGAAAGATCGCGGTATTTCTGTAACATCTTCTGTCATGCAGTTTCCTTATAAAGGTCGCATAGTCAACTTACTGGACACCCCGGGACATGAAGATTTTTCTGAAGACACTTATCGTACTCTAACAGCGGTAGACTCAGCATTAATGGTTATTGATGGTGCAAAAGGCGTAGAGCAGCGTACGATCAAGTTGATGAATGTATGTCGACTAAGAGATACACCAATAGTAGCCTTTATAAACAAGATGGATCGTGAAATACGCGACCCGATTGACCTTTTGGATGAGATAGAGGCAGTGTTAAAGATCAGCTGCGCTCCAATTAATTGGCCTATTGGTTGTGGCAAAGACTTTAAGGGTGTGTACAGTCTTCATACAGATACAATACATGTTTTCCAGCAAGGCCAAGGAAGTATTATTCCTGAAGATTTGAGGATAGAAGGCCTTTACTCGGATGAAGCAAGTGAGTTTTTGAGTTACTTGGCTATAAGTGTCAGGGAGGAGATAGAACTTGTGAAGGGCGCCACAAACTCTTTTGATATGGAAATGTTTTTGAATGGACAGTTAGCCCCTGTATTTTTTGGTACAGCGTTGGCTAATTTTGGCATAAGAGAAATGCTAGATAATTTTGTGGATTTAGCTCCGCCCCCGCAATTTAGGGCCGCAATAGAACGAAATGTAGCTGCGAGTGAGGAAGAATTTTCTGGGTTTGTTTTTAAGATACAAGCCAATATGGATCCAAAACACCGAGACCGAATAGCTTTTGTGCGTATTTGCTCAGGCAGATATATCAAAGGAATGAAGATTCGCCATGTTAGGCAGAAAAAAGATTTGCGTATTTCTGATGCTGTTGGTTTTAAAGCGGGAGAGAGAGTGTCACTAGATGAAGCAGTGGCTGGAGATATTATTGGGATACATAATCACGGCACTATCCAGATAGGCGATACCTTTACCACTGGAGAGAATATCAAATTTACCGGTATTCCCTATTTTTCTCCAGAACTATTCAGACGCATCCGACTGCGTGATCCATTGAAAATGAAACAATTACAGAAAGGTATCAAGCAGTTGTCTGAGGAAGGCAGTACCCAGGTTTTTTTCCCGCTAAATAATAATGATATTATTGTTGGTGCGATAGGACAACTGCAATTTGATGTGGTCACTTTTCGGCTCAAAGATGAATATGGCGTGGAAGCAGTTTATGAGCCAGTAAATGTACATACGGCCCGATGGATAGAGGCTGACGATGTTCGAAAAATAGAAGAAATAAAGCGAAAAGTGCCAGATGGTGTAGCGTTAGATGGCGGCGGCTATCTAACCTACCTTGCATCTACTAGAGTTAATTTATCTCTAACAAAGGAGAGATACCCAGATCTTAGATTTAGCGCCACAAGGGAGCTCTGATGTGCATACAGCAATAATTGTCTCTTTCAGCGACAATAGGTTGAAAATTAAATTATGGTTAAAGCATATCTTTTGTTGTAAATTTTATTACTGTTTTTAAATAATCGGCGGATTTTTGAGCCTCTTACTGACTTTGGTTGCTACTTTCATTTTTGTTCTAATAGCTGTTCTAATTTTTTTACGAACCGGGCCTCCCGTGTATCGCCTAGAGAAGGAAAATGTTGTTGAGCTATTACGTTTAGTTTTAAATGGTAATGCTACCACTAATGATTGGGAGGTATTTCTTGGGCTTCCGATTAGGCATAATGAAATACTAGAAAATATTCGCTTGCGCTGCCAAGTTATAAGCAAAGTGGAGGGCACGAATCATCCGAGCGACCTTCTTACAGAGCAGGGGGTTAAAAAAATACAAAAACTACTAATAGAGCTATTGGAAACAGACGCATGAAAGAATCCTCATCATTTACAAAAGGCCTTGTAACTGCTGCTGCTTTTGTTGTAGTGGTTGCCGGAATTAAAATGGCAGAAGCGTTATTAGTACCTTTTTTTCTATCAGTGTTTATAGCCCTCATTTTCTCCCCCCTTTTGTCTTGGCTTAAAGCAAAAAAAGTACCAGGCGGACTGTCTATTTGTTTAATTGTAGGTTGTGTGTTCTTGGTGGGCTGGTTGATTGGCGCACTGGTAGGATCATCTGTGGGTGATTTTCGAAAAAATTTACCAGGCTATGAACATAGGCTTCAAGAGATGAGTGCTGTGCTGCTCCATTGGTTAAGTGGTCTTGGCTTAATACTTGATGCTGGGCAGATGCGAGAAAGCCTTAATCCTGGTGCTATTATGCAGATTGCAGGCAATACACTGACATCTTTTGGAAATGCACTGACCAATACTTTTATGATTTTGTTGACTGTGATTTTTATATTAGCCGAAGAGGTTGGGTTTAGCAAAAAACTGCAACTTGCAAAAAACTCTAATGCATCAGTCAATGACGGGTTAGCTCGTTTCTTAGATAGCGTACATAGCTACTTAGGGATTAAATCACTTTTAAGTTTGCTGACCGGGGGCTTGGTTACAATTATTTTGTGGCAATTTGGCGTTGATTACCCTGTTATGTGGGGGCTGATTGCGTTCTTGCTGAATTTTATTCCTACAGTTGGGTCTATTATTGCAGCGATTCCGGCAATTTTACTAACTCTAGTACAGCTGGGACCGTTGACAGCTGGATTAGTAGCTGCAAGTTATATGGTAATTAATATCCTGATTGGCAATGTGCTGGAACCAAAATTGATGGGCAGGGGACTCAACTTGTCACCTTTAGTTGTATTTTTATCGTTGGTTTTCTGGGGATGGATTTTAGGTCCTGTCGGAATGTTGCTCTCAATACCTCTGACAGTTATGGTAAAAATTGCTCTCGAAAATGATCAAAGTACCCGCTGGATAGGTCTAATGCTAGGCGCTAGCAGCTCATTAATCACAGGGAGACCAAACCATTCCGATGATTAGCATAAATCACTTCTTGTTCATGTAATGTATTTTTATACCTTTAGGAAGAGCAGCTCTCACTTATTTCTTCACTCCATTTGGGTATTTTTCCTGCACCCTTGGGACGTACATCCCATTTTCCTGTTGGACCTTCAACCTCTCCAAGCAGCAAGCCCCTGCCGTCTCCTAGTGCGGCAAAGCTATTATTACATTTTAAATAGTTCAAGATTACTCACTTTGGCTTTTGTGGGGCCTACTATAAAAATATGCTGTTATTGCAAGACAATATGGCCTCGCTTCTGTAAATTTGCGCACAGCTTTTCTCTGTGGTCACCTTGTATCTCAATGACATAATTCTTTAAAGAGCCGCCTGTTCCGCAAAGTTTTTTAAGATTTTTGGCTAAACTTTTTAATTCTTCATCGGGAATTTGCAGGCCAGAAATAGTTGTAACACCACTCCCTTTTCTGCCTTTCTTCTCGAAACAAACTCGGACTATTCCATCACTGGTCGGCCTGTCTTTGTGCTCTTTGGGGTGCTTGATCCGACCAGTTTCTGTGGAGTAAACTAGTCTGCTCTCATTGGCCACCTGAAAACTCCATAAAATAAAAAAATCATTCAAACAGAATAGCGGTAAATCATAATAAAGAATACTTGGCTACTAATGTATACTCATCTAAGTGACTTGCTGTGCTAATACATGACGCCAAATAAAATCTCAGGGAAAATTTATGACATTAACAACACTGTTGGGAAATAGCTCCCCTTATATCTCTAATTTGGTATACGACATTGATGTGCGTTTATTATTTATAGAGTGCCTAGAAGACCCCTCAGATGAAGAGCCGTCATTACGTATTGTGTTCCCAGAAATTATTTCTTATGCCGAGATCAATCAAGCAGATGCGCTTGATGATGAGCTGATGGATGACCTGGTCTCTATGGATTGGCCTGGCGAAAACAGAGTGACGATTATTACCTGCAAAAAAGAAATAATGATCGAACTTACAGGAAAGCCATTTACTGAAAAAATTGACTGACTGAAAACCCACAGAAAGCTAATTTTTATAACTTATCCAGTTGCTTAATTTTCAGAACAATAAATTTAGGCAGGATCAAAAAATTCCCGCCCAATAAGGATTACTGCTCGATCGGCGCTACTATAAATTGTCCGCCCATTTCAATCAGTTGAAGCGAGCACTCTAAGTCTTCATAGTCAGGAACTTGACCAGGCAAGCCTGATACAATTTTCCTGCCCTTTGCTCGGAGCTCTATTGCAGCTTTTCGTTGCTCCATATTTGTTGAAAATGGCACAAATATTTTCTTTGCTGCAGTTCTATTGATCTTTCTTATACGGGCTCTTTGTTTTTCAAGATCTTCTCTTCCCGCATCTGAACCTATTGGCATCAGTAAATTTACAAATGGCTGGTCTTTTATTTTTGCTCTGCGTGTTTGTTGGTTGATTTTTTGTGTCATTTTTTAAAAGCTCTTGTATGTTCAGTTTCTTCAGTGATAGAGAGCAACCGCGCAGCTGTAATTAAAAAGTCGTTTTTTAAATGCAGTTAAAGTGAGCAGTAAAGCACCACCACTAGGAATAATTATATTAATGAAAAATATAAAAATCAATTTACCTTTATATAATTTTTGTTATTTTTACCCATAGCACCAATATTTATTTGGGCATTTATGAGACTAGAGGCTGGTTTGTTTGCAACAAACAGTAAGTATAGCTTAGCGTAAAAAATAAATACTACATTTATTATACAAACATCTGCTAGCAGATGATCTATAAATTTGACAGATGGGCTAAAAGTTGTCTTGATTTTTTCACAAGCTGCTTTGAGCGTTGGTTAACAGAAAGATATTTTTTTCCATTTTAATTTCCATTAATATAAACTATAGGCTAATATTTAGCTCGCTTGGGGTTCGGTATAAATATGCCTAAATATGTATCTGTCAAAAAAGGAAGTCTGCATTATCAGAGAGCCATCCCGAGACGCTTGCTGGCTAATTCGAAGGCTAAATTTTATTACTTTCCATTGGGGTTAAAGGAGAGCGCAAGCAACAATCAAATAACTAAAGCAGTTGCTCATGCATCCAAAAGCTTTGAACTGAGATGCCAGATACTTGAAAATTTGAGCCAAGAATCTTTCCCTGAATCAGAAATAGATATGCTGTCCATGGAGATTATTAGAAAATCTAATGCTAGAAATGGAGAGTATGCCTATGAGAAAAAGCTATTTAAGGGGGCCTATCAAATCTCCATACAAATAAAGAAACAGTTAGCTGAGGCTCATGACGGCCAAAATAACTTTAACAAAAAGCCAAGAATGAGAGTTTCTGGAGGCGTTTAGTTTACATCATTAAACTTCCGTTATAGGCTCGTATCGTGACTAATATAACCATTATAGTTGATAATCTTAGTTAGCTCACTGCCGTATTCGGCGCCTTTTTCAGAATATTTATCTAAATACTTGACTAGCTCAAGTGGATTTTTGGTGAGAAGTTTCTGTCGATTGAATTCCTTAAATGCCTTCCCATTACTTATAAGATTATAATAGTCACGGACGCTATCGGAAACAGAAGAGTATTTTTTTAGCCAGATAGTTTTAGAGCCTCTTTTTTCGTTAGCGGAGATACGGTCATCCTTCTTGCTAAAAGACCAAACACCAAAATAGTTATTGGCTTCTTTGGCGAATCGAGAAGTGCCCCAGGCGCTCTCCATCGCTGCTTGGGCTATAGCAATACTCTTAGGGTGTGGATATATCCGCTCCTTAAGTTCTTCTAGGTTAGCACTGTTGTATCTTTTAATTAATAATTGTATTTCTGAGATGGCATTATTTTTTTCTAAAACTTTGATTTCTTTATAAATTAGCATACGTTCGTCGAATACTTCGTCGATAGCTGGCAATATTATTTTATGGAAGTATGCTTTTTTGTCAGCAACTGAGATAATTTTGTCTTTATGGTCATCATCGGATGATATGAATTGATACAAAAATAAGCTTATTATTGCTAAGACGCTTAGGCACATGTTTTTATAGTTCATGTCATGTCACTTTGTTTTTTATAAGTGGTTGGTTAATTTTAAAACAATATGTTTTGATAGCATGCAGTAATTTGATCATTATTGAAAATAAAAAAGACCATCTCGTAAGACATTATCATTTAATGAAGAAAAAATGAAAAAACATATCAATAAAGATTCTTTTGCTGAAAGAGAGGCTGCGAAGTATGACAACCCTATACCCAGCCGAGAGTATATCCTTGATTTTCTCAGCAAAAGCCTAGGTCCGCTTACCCATGAGGAATTATGCTTAGATTTTAGCATACAGGATGAACGTGCCTGTGAGGCAATCAGACGTCGTCTAATTGCAATGGAACGAGATGGGCAGCTAGTCAAAAATCGCGACCATGCTTATGGTGCTTTGAATAAAATGAATCTTATAAAAGGCAGGGTTATTGGCCACCCAGAGGGCTTTGGTTTCGTTACACATGCGAATGGAGGGGGAGATTTATACCTGTCTAGTCGTCAAATGCGGAGAGTCTTAGATGGAGACGAGGTCCTTGTCAGAGCTGCTGGGATAGATAAGCGCGGTCGACAAGAGGGATCTATTGTCGAAGTGATAGAGCATAGAACAAAGACTTTGGTCGGTCGATTCTTCATGGAGAACAGCATTCAGTTTGTCAGGCCTGATAATCCAAAAATTACTCACGATATTATGATTCCTGTTGGCCAAAACAATAATGCAGAATCAGGGCAAATTGTAGTGGTCAAAGTTGTTGTGCAACCGAGCAGAAATAATCTGCCTTCTGGCCACATCATTCAGGTTCTGGGAGGGCATCTGGCTCCAGGGATGGAGATTGATATTGCTGTGCATAATTATGGTATTCCAAGCATATGGCCTGATTTGGTATTGAGCGATGTTGAATCTATTGATGATGAGGTTTCAGAAAAGGATAAAAAATCTAGGGTAGATTTACGCCATTTGCCATTTGTAACAATTGATGGCGAAGACGCTCGAGACTTCGATGATGCGGTATATTGTGAGCCGCGTGCCCGAGGCGGCTGGTTATTATATGTTGCCATTGCGGATGTCTCCCACTACGTTCCTGTATCAAAAGCTCTGGATAAAGAGGCATATAAAAGAGGAAATTCTGTATATTTTCCTCAACATGTTATACCTATGCTGCCAGAAAAATTATCCAATGGTTTGTGCTCTCTTAATCCCCATGTGGACCGCTTGACGTTAGTTTGCGAAATGACGCTAGACAAAAATGGAAGTGTGACGCGATTTAGATTTCTGGAGGGGCTGATCCATTCTCATGCTCGCCTCACATACACCCAAGTAGCAGGAATTATAGCCCAAAAAAGTGACATCAGGAGCGGCATTCGAAAACAGTTTCACCTTATAGCTAAGCACATAGATAACTTAACAGATCTTTATTGTGAGCTACTTAAGGCAAGAAAACTAAGGGGAGCCATTGAATTTGAATCTCAGGAAGCTCAGATTATTTTTGATGCGGAGCGAAAGATTCAAGAGATAACCCCAGTTATCCGAACACAGGCTCATAGGTTAATTGAAGAGTGCATGCTTTGCGCTAATGTTTGTGCAGCTAAATTTTTGAAAAAAAATAAAATTCCTGCACTATATCGGTCTCATCAAGGACCTAGGCAGGAAAAATTAGATAATCTTAGAGAGTTTTTGGGAGAGTTAGGCCTGGGTTTACCGGGCGGAGATGACCCCAGCCCTAAAGACTTCCAAGGAATTCTTTCCCAGACTTTTGGGCGCCCAGATGCCAGTGTTATTCAGACAGTCATATTACGGTCAATGAATAGGGCCGCTTATACGCCAGAAAATGATGGCCACTTTGGTTTAAATTACGCTGAGTATACGCATTTCACTTCCCCTATTCGTCGCTATCCTGATCTTTTGGTGCATAGAGCGATTCGATATTTAATTCGCAAGAAGCAAAAAGCCCTGTACACGCATATGGTCGCAGGCGCTCCAATTTTAAGTCAGGCCCAGATATACCCTTATGATGAGAAATCTCTAGCAACTGCTGGCGAGCAGTGCTCAATGGCAGAACGAAGAGCAGATGAAGCCACTCGAGATGTTGTTAATTGGCTGAAATGTGAGTTTTTGGTATCTCGTGTGGGTGAAGAATTTTCCGGTGTTGTTGTTTCGGTTACTGGGTTTGGATTATTTGTACAGTTAAGTGAAATGTATATTGAGGGTTTGGTTCATATAACCGGTTTGCCAAAAGATTATTATCATCATGAAGTGGCTCATCATCGTTTGGTAGGGGAGAGAACTGGTAGGATTTTTCGTCTTGGTGATAAATTGAGAGTCAAAGTTGCTAGAGTTGACCTAGATGAAAGAAAAATTGATTTTGAACTTGTAGAAAAAGAGCAAAAGAAAAGCGAAAAAACTACTAGGCATATTAAAAAATTATCTAAAAAACTTAGCTCTAGCAGAAAAAAGCACCCTAAAAAGAAAATAAAAAATAAGCTTAATTAGGCAGGCCGTTAATGACTGAAGGTACAAAAGAAAAATGTAGCCATGAATGCGAGTGGTTGTTTGGGTTGCATGCCGTCCAGTCTGTATTGAAAACTTCAGGATCAAAAATTCAAGAATTGAAAGTCCAAAAAGGACGTGATGACCAGAGATTAAGAAAAATTATTAATTTAGCTGAACTTCAGGATATCCCAGTTATATGGGTTCTGCGGTCAGATTTAGACGCTCTATCAAACGGCCCTCATCAGGGCGTAGCGGCTCTTTGCGAGGGGGCTGGAGTTCAAGACGAGAATTATTTATTTGCACTTTTGAGTTGCTTGAATCAGCCTCCATTTTTGTTGATTTTAGATGGAATAACAGACCCTCATAATCTTGGTGCCTGTATGCGCTCAGCTGAGGCAGCGGGTGTTCAAGCGATAATTGTGCCCAAAGATAATGCTGTAGGTGTAACGCCAACAGTGCAAAAAGTTGCTAGTGGTGCAGCAGAAATAATCCCGCTCGTTGTTGTTACGAACCTATCTCGAACATTAAAACAACTTCAAGAAAGAGGCATCTGGATAATAGGTGCTGCAGGCGAAGCAGAGCAATTAATTTATGAGACAGACTTGAAGGGCCCATTGGCCATTGTCATGGGTGCAGAGGAAAAGGGTTTACGTCGCTTAACAAGAGAGAATTGCGATATATTGGCCAAACTTCCTATGATGGGGCTTGTCAGTAGCTTAAATGTTTCTGTTGCCACGGGTATCTGTTTGTTTGAGGCTCTAAGGCAAAGACAATGAAAAATTGATGCTAGGTTAGGATATGGGTTTAAAAGAAGGAAGGACCATAAAAGATAGGGTGATCAAAAATAATCAGGCGGCTACTGATAATTTTGTTCTAAATTTTCCTAATGTGGTCAGCTCAATTAGAGTGGCATTGGCTCCATTCCTTGTTTATTTAGCGATAGAAAAGCAGGCGGATATTTTTTTATGGATTCTAGCTTTTTCATTAACTACAGACTGTTTAGATGGATATTTAGCCCGGCGCCTCAATCAAGTAACAGAATTTGGCGTTAGGCTCGATAGTTGGGCTGATTTAATTACATACTTAGTCATGCTGATTGGGTTATTAATCTTGTGGCCAGCAGTTTTTCATAGCGAGCTTAGCTATTTAATTATCTCGGTTAGTTGCTGGATTGTTCCATTGTTGGTCTGCGGATCAAGATTCGGTTGTTTTCCTAGCTATCATACATTTGCGGCTAAAATTGCATCTATCGCAATTGCACCAGCTTATTTTATAGCGACCCTGTTGGGGGATGCTGTGTTCTTACGAGGTGTGTTGTTATTCTATGTTTGGGTGGCATTAGAGCAGGTCATCATCACTTCAATTTTACCTCGATGGCAAAGTAATATCGCAGGATTTTGGGTTGCAGCTGAGATAGCCAGAAATAAGAACGAAAAATAATTTTTGATATCAACTATCCTCTGATAGTGATTCCACATCTTTTAATTCAGCCTTAAGACTGAAATTCTGTATCTAAAATAGATTCCAATAAAGATGTATACCCTCGATTTATACTTGAAATACCAAGATTCTCACCGTAAAATGCGCGCCTTTGTTTTACTTAGAGCAAGATACTCCTTGTTGCATCGCATTGGGCGAGCACCTATTTACCCGTAAGGAGGTAAAATGCGTCATTACGAAATATTATTTATGGTTCATCCAGACCAGAGCGATCAGGTTTCTGGGATGATCGAACGCTATTCCACTACCATTGCTAGCGGTAATGGGAAAATCCATCGCCTAGAAGATTGGGGTAGACGCCATTTAGCTTACCCTATAAACAAAATTCATAAAGCTCATTATGTGCTAATGAACATTGAATGTAATCAAGATGTATTGCAAGAACTGAATACTAATTTTCGTTACAACGATGCCGTCATTAGAAGTGTGGTCTTTAGCTGCAAAGAAGCTATTACTGAAGAATCTTACATTTTAAAGGCTGACAAGTCTGAGAGGTCAAATCGTCGCGAGCGCTCAGAAACGAATTCTGATAGAGCGACCCCGGTTGAACCCCCAAAACAGACTGAAGCAACTAAAGTGTCAGCTGATGAGCCCGCAGAAACTGCAAAACCAGCTGATGAGCCCGCAGAAACTGCAAAACCAGCTGATGAGCCCGCAAAAAAGTCTGTTGATGAATCAACGGAAAAGGAGAGTAAATAATGGCTCGATTCAACCGTCGTCGTAAGTTCTGTCGTTTTAGCGTCGAAGGCGCTGACCAGATAGACTATAAAGATCTTGAGATGCTAAAACAGTATATTTCTGAAACAGGAAAAATTGTGCCAAGTCGTATTACTGGCACCAAAGCTAAGTATCAGAGGCAACTGTCAACTGCTATTAAGCGTGCTCGTTATGTGGCGCTATTGCCTTATACCGACAGCCACGGCGGGTAGAGAGATTTCTTGATGCGGGCCTTAGCTGAATTTATTATGCGCGGCCGCATGCAAGCCGGATTAGTTGCTTTTTTTGGCAATCTTGTTCCTTTTTTTTCTCCGGCTGCAGTTTCTCTGGTTACGTTAACTAGAGGATCATCAGAGGGATTTTTATTGGCACTCTGGGCGCTAATGCCATTGCTAGTAATCCTCTTTACTAGTAACGACGCTAACGCTATCGTGATGCTGCTATCTATTGTAAGTGTTGTCTGTGTATGGCTAGCCTCAGAGTTAATGAAGTTGAGATCTTCATGGCCTGAGGTGCTGATTTTTATTGTAGCAATGAGCGCTATATCAACTATATTGATGGCTATTTTTTTTGCTGATAAGTTGACGGCATTGGAAATCTTGATTGCAGAGTTTTTCAAAGGGGCTCAGCAGTACGAAAATAAATTTGCAATAGGTAGAAATTTTTTAGTTGGTGTTGCTGGCTATGTCGTTGCGCTAACTTCAGTTTTTTCGTTGATGTTAGGCCGTTGGTGGCAAGCAGCACTTTATAATCCTGGTGGATTTAAGCTAGAGTTTCATCAATTGCGATTTAGTGTGACATCCTCTGTTATTATTTTAGTGGGAATGTTTATTTTTGAGTATGTTTTGCAAGACTGTTCGAGCTGGGCGAGCTTATTAAGCTTGCCGCTAATGCTGAGTGGAATCGCCTTATTGCATTACGGTGTGACGTTCTTTCAATTAAATAGTTATTGGTTGCTCGTTTTTTATGCGGCGCTCTTATTTTTGAGTCCATTAAGTATTATGCTAGTTGGGGTTGGATTCCTGGATAGTATTTTTAATATACGCTCACGATTGAGTAAGCATCCTTAGTGCGGATGTGTATTTTATTTTGCGCGACAAACAGGTTTAAATAATAGAGGATATCCGAGATGGAAGTTATTCTTCTGGAAAAAGTTGGAAATTTAGGAAACATTGGCGATAAAGTTAATGTTAAGCCAGGTTATGGCCGCAATTACTTAGTACCTAATGGCAAGGCAGTGTTTGCTACTTCAGCCAATATAGCTGATTTTGAAGCTCGTCGTTCTGAACTAGAGGCTGCTGCATCAGTTAGTCTTACTGAAGCAACTGCTCGTGCAGCTAAGATAGAGGCAATAGGCCCTGTGACCATCACTGCAGTTGCCGGGGAGGAAGGTAAGCTTTTCGGCTCTATTGGCACAAAAGATATTGCTGATGCAATAATTGGTGCTGGCATTCAAGTAGAGAAAAGCGAAGTAAAGTTGCCTGATGGCTCTATACGAGAAATAGGCGAATTTGATATTTCTATCCAAGTGCACGCTGACGTTACTCAGGTGGTGAAGCTTGTGGTTGCTGCTGAGGAATAGTGCGACTATTCACTACTATACCGATATCGGTAATAATGGGGCGCTGCACAGCTGTATTGACTGTGTCTCAGTGCCTTTTTTATAGGCGATAGTTCTTATAGGTAGTGTCACTATGGTTAAAAATCAGACCATTGAAGAGAATCAATTACCGCACTCGATCGAGGCGGAGCAAGCTGTGCTTGGCGGTCTGATGCTGAGCAACGGGTCTTTTGATGCTGTTGCTGAGTTTGTTGCCGAATCTGATTTTTTCTCTCAAGACCATAGACTGATATTCCAGACCATGAGAGCTTTGTCTGTTGAAAGCAGGCCTCTGGATGTCATCACCCTTTCTGAAACCCTTCAAAATACCAATGAGCTCGATCATGTTGGTGGCGCCTCTTACTTAGTGGAGCTTGCTAATAATACGCCTAGTTCGGCCAACGTCATAGCTTACGCTCAAATAGTTTTAGAGCGCTCAATAATTCGACAGCTGATAACCGCAGCCAGCGATATTGTTAAAAAGGGCCACAATCCTCTTGGTTGGGATAGCAGTAAACTCTTGGCTGATGCAGAAAAAAAACTCGCTGATATTATAGAAAATAGACCTAAACTTGGTGGTTTTCAAGGCATCAATGCACTAATCGAGGAATCTTTAGAGCGTATAGACGAGCTATTCAATAGTGAAGCTGAGATTACAGGCCTAAGTACTGGCTTTGCAGAATTAGATAACATGACTTCCGGCTGGCAGAAATCAGACTTAGTTATCGTAGCTGGAAGACCCTCTATGGGTAAAACCTCTTTTGCTATGAATATGGTTGAACATGCAGTTTTAAATCAAGAAAAACCCATACTTGTTTTTAGTATGGAGATGCCTGCCAACCAATTAATAATTCGTATGATGTCATCTTTGGGGAAAATTGATCAGACTAAAATGCGCTCAGGAAACTTATCTGATGATGACTGGCCTAGATTAAGCAAAGCTGCATCACGCCTCAAAGACAGGCCTCTCTATATTGACGACACGCCAGGCATTTCGCCGATGGAACTGCGCAACAGGATTCGCCAGTTAGCCCGCGAACATGGAGATATTGGTATGATCATGGTGGATTACCTGCAATTGATGAGCGGGAGTGTTCCCACTGAGAACCGTACTAATGAAATCACCCAAATTTCACGAGAGTTAAAAAATATAGCTCGCGAGTTTAACTGCCCTGTTTTAGCCTTATCTCAGCTTAGTCGAAATGTGGAGCAGCGCCCCAATAAAAGGCCTATTAATTCAGACCTTCGTGAGTCTGGGGCAATTGAGCAAGATGCCGATGTTGTTTTGTTTATCTATCGTGATGAAGTTTACAACGAAGAAACTACTGAGAAGAAAGGGATCGCTGAAATTATTATTGGCAAGCAAAGAAACGGGCCTATTGGAACCTGTGAGTTAACATTTATTGGCAAATATACTCGCTTTGAAAATCTCGCTAGAGATTACTCTTCTGATCAGTAAGCATTTGGGGTCAAGGAATGGAGATTTTTCGAACAATCAAAAGCATTAGATCGATGCTTGATGGGGCTCGACTTCAAGGAAAAAAAGTTGGCTTTGTTCCAACTATGGGGAATCTTCATCAGGGCCACATAGAGTTAATAAAGCTAGCACAAAAGACAAGCGATATAATCGTCTGCTCCATTTTTGTTAATGGCCTTCAGTTTGGCTTGCATGAGGATTGGGATAAATACCCTAGGACTTTTCAAGCAGATTGTGAAAAACTACAAGCAGTATCATGTGATGTGCTTTTTTATCCTGATGAAAATCAAATGTATCCTAATGGTTTGGGCTCTCAGACACGAGTTATCTGCTCTTCGATGACTGAATACCTCTGTGGCGCGAGCCGACCTGGACACTTTGAGGGGGTAACAACTGTAGTATCAAAATTATTGAATATCATTCAGCCTGATAAAATGATCCTAGGGAAAAAAGATTACCAGCAGTTAGCAATATTGCATCGCATGGTTGAAGATCTTTGTTTTCCAGTGAATATTGTGGAAGCTGACATTCATCGCGAAACAGACGGTCTAGCCATGAGTTCGCGTAATTCTTACTTAACAATTTTAGAGCGCCATAATGCTGGCCAGTTGCATAAAAGTTTGAGATGGGTTGCTGACAAAATACGCTTAGGGGATAGAAATTTTACGGCTCTTGAAAAAGAGGCAATTAGACAAATACATGAAGCAGGCTTTAAGCCTGACTATATTTCTGTTTGTAACAGCAAAACACTTGAAATGGCGGAAACTAATGATGCAGATATCACTGTGTTGGGAGCCATGTATGGCTCCTCCGCTCGATTAATTGATAATATTTCCCTGAACTAGAGGAATAGACTATGTTGAGCACTTTACTGAAAGCTAAGTTGCACATGGGTTCGATAAGCCAAGCAGAACTTTGGTATGACGGCTCATGCGCCATTGATTCTAATTTACTTGATCTTGCGGGGTTGAGTGAATTTGAAAAAATTGATATTTATAATGTTAATAACGGTGAACGACTGACTACTTATATCATTAAAGCTGAAGCCGGCTCAGGTATCATCTCGATGAATGGTGCAGCTGCGAGAAAGTGTCAGGTTGGTGATCGAATTATCATTGCTGCTTATGCCCAATATGAGATAGATGAGGTTGTCGAGCACAAGCCAAGACTAATTTATCTGCATGCAGATAACTCTGTTGACCGCACAACTAACACGATACCCGTCCAGACACTCTAGCGTAGAATTAAGATCGCTAGTTATTCTGCCATTGTTTGAAAAATAGCCATAAGGTCTCAAGCTAAAAACCTTGAGATTTTTTTGATAATTAGATAATTTCTCGTTAATAGCTTACTAGGATTCTCTTAATGCCTTCATTTGATATTGTTTCAGAAGTAGAACTAGAGGAAATTCGCAATGCCGCAGATAATACTGTTCGTGAGATAGCCACACGTTTTGATTTTAGAGGCGTTAGTGCGCATGCTGAGTTTGATAATGGCGAGGTGATTCTTTCCGCTGAAGCCGACTTCCAGTGCCAGCAGTTGTTAGATATGCTGCGAGGAAATTTAGCGAGAAGAAAGATTGACCCTTATGCTATTGATCCCGAGGAAAAATCACTGCACAGTGGAAAAATATTTTCTTTGAAGGTTCGGTTCAAACAGGGAATCGATCAATTAATGGCCAAAAGAATCATTAAATTAGTAAAAGATGCGAAGATAAAGGTTCAGCCTGCCATTCAGGGTGAAAAGTTACGAGTTACCGGTAAAAATAGGAATGACCTGCAAGCTGTCATTGCACTAATTCGCAGCGCGGATCTTGGGCAACCCTTTCAGTTTGATAATTTTAGAGATTAATTTAATTTATATGATGTGTAGTTTAAATTGACAGATATCAGTGATGGTAATTTGAGTTCTAAGATAAGAAATTATAGCGGGGGAGCGACGAATGTCAGAAGCCAAGGTGTATCCTGCTCATAAGGCGTTTGCAGGCAAGGCTCATGTAAATCTTAAAATGTATGAGAAAATGTACCGTGAATCTATAGATAGCCCAGATAATTTTTGGTCCAAACAAGCAAAAGATTTTTTAGATTGGAGAAAACCCTGGGATCAAGTTAATTCTTATGATTTTGATACAGGTGAAGCTGCTTGGTTTGCTGGAGGCCGGCTAAATGTCACAGTTAACTGCATTGATAGACACTTGGCTACCAAAGGAAATCAAACGGCTATTATTTGGGAAGGCGATAACCCTAAAAATAGCCAAAAAATTACCTATCAAAAGTTAAGCGACCAAGTAAATAAATTATCCAATGTGCTTAAATCTCGTAACGTGCAAAAGGGAGATAGAGTGTGCATTTATATGCCTATGATCCCAGAGGCGGTTTATGCCATGCTTGCTTGCGCACGCATTGGCGCCGTTCACTCTGTAGTTTTTGGTGGATTTTCTCCAGATGCCCTGAAAGATCGTATTCTTGACTCCGACTGCCAGGTAGTCATTACAGCTGACGAAGGGGTTAGAGGTGGACGTAATATTTCTTTGAAGGCTAATGTTGATACTGCTATCAGTCATTGCCCTTTGGTTCATACTTGCTTAGTTATTGCTCATACTCACGGTGTAATTGATTGGTCAGAAGGTAGAGATGTCTGCTATCACAAGGCAATGGTGGATGCAGAAATACACTGTGAGCCTGAATGGATGGATGCCGAAGATCCTTTATTTATCCTTTATACTTCAGGTTCTACAGGGAAACCAAAAGGCGTCCTGCACACAACGGCAGGATATCTGTTGCAGGCTGCTATGACACACAAATACGTCTTTGATTATAAAGATGGGGATGTTTATTGGTGTACCGCAGATGTTGGGTGGGTTACAGGGCATAGCTACATTGTCTATGGGCCATTATGTAATGGGGCAATAACATTAATTTTCGAAGGCATTCCAACCTATCCAGATGCATCTCGTTTTTGGCAGGTTGTGGACAAACATCAAGTGACAATTTTTTATACGGCCCCAACGGCAATTCGCACGCTATTGGGCGCAGGCGACGAATTTGTTCTAAGTACAGATCGCAGCTCTCTGCGCTTGCTGGGAACAGTCGGAGAGCCTATCAACCCAGAAGCTTGGGAATGGTATTATAAGACCATTGGTGAATCTAGGTGCCCCATTGTTGACACTTGGTGGCAAACAGAGACGGGGGCTCATATGTTGACTCCATTGCCTGGCGTCCATGATATGAAACCAGGTTGCGCAACCGCCCCTTTTTTTGGTGTGCAACCCGTATTACTAGACAATGAAGGTTGTTTAATTGAAGGCCCCGGAGAGGGAAATTTAGCGATTAAGTCTTCATGGCCATCCCAAATTCGTGGCGTATATGGCGATATGGTCCGTTTTAAAGATACCTATTTTTCATTATTTCCTGGCTATTATTTTACGGGAGACGGCGCGCGTCGTGATAAAGATGGGCACTACTGGATTACCGGTCGAGTAGATGATGTCTTGAACGTATCAGGACACCGCATGGGTACGGCTGAGATCGAAAGCGCACTGGTGCTTCATTCTGATCTAGCGGAGGCAGCAGTAGTAGGATGTCCTCATGACATAAAAGGCCAAGGCATATATGCATACATAACACTAATGTCCGGAATACAGCCGTCAGATAACTTGTATGCTGAACTGTTAGCTATTTGCAGAAAAGAGATAGGCTCCTTTGCGAAACCAGATCAGATCCAGCTGGCACCGGGGTTACCAAAAACTCGTTCAGGTAAAATTATGCGTCGAATTTTGCGTAAAATAGCAGCTAATGAGATAGAAAATCTTGGTGATACTTCAACATTGGCAGATCCTTCTGTAGTCAAGGATTTGATTAAAAATCGACTGAATCAATAGATTTTGACTCAAAGGTTTTCAGTATAAATTATCTTGAGGGGGTAACAGTGATATGGGTAGAGCCTACCAGAATCGCAAAGAGTCTATGGCAAAAACTTCTGATATGAAGGCTAAAGTATACAGCCGTTATGGTCGAGAAATTTATGTTAGCGCCAAGTCTGGAGGCGCAGATCCTAGTAATAATCTATCATTGCGCAGTTTGATTGATCGAGCTAAAAAAGATCAAGTTCCAACGCATGTGATTGATAAAGCTATCGAAAAAGCCAAAGGCGGAGCTGGCGAAGATTTTTTTCCTGCTCGCTATGAAGGTTATGGCCCAGGGGGCAGTATGGCCATTATTGAGTGCCTGACAGACAACCCTAATAGAACGTTTGGTGATGTTCGTCTTGCGTTCACCAAGACTGACTGCAAGATTGGCACGCAGGGTAGCGTTGCCCATCAATTTGATCATGTAGCTATTTTTGTGTTTGATTTTGATAATGAAGAAGCTGCTTTTGATGGCCTAATGGCTGACGATATAGATGTCACTGATATTGAGTATGATGATGGAAAAGTATCTGTTTTTGTTTCACACACAGATTACTTTAAAGCAAAACAGTCGTTGTTAAATAGCTGTGGCGAGGTAGATTTCGAGGTTGATGAAGTGCAGTTTATTCCGCATGATTATGTTTTTATTGAGGGTGACGACACTGTTTTGTTTGATAAATTTATGACGATGCTAGACGAGCTAGATGATGTCCAGCAGGTGTATCATAATGTTAAATTGTTGTAATTATTAATAATAAAAAAGCCCTGCAATGCAGGGCTTTTTTGTTTGGATTAGAGCGCTGTTGTTGGCGCTTAAGATTCCTCTTGAAGATACCGTTCACGTGATGCGTTGATTTCAAGACACGCAGCTGCTGCGTTATCCCACCCTTCAACTTTAACCCATTTTCCTGCCTCAAGGGTCTTATAATTTTCAAAATAGTGTTGAATTTGTTTGATTAGAAGTTCTGGCAGATCACTAATTTCACTCACATGATCATATAGCTTGGTCAGCTTAGTGTGAGGGACAGCCAGCAGTTTTGCATCGACACCAGATTCGTCTGACATCTTTAGCACACCAACAGGTCGACTGCGAATTACTGCGCCTGGCATTACAGGGTAAGGGGTAACCACTAATACATCTAGAGGATCGCCGTCTTCAGATAATGTTTGAGGGATATAGCCATAGTTTGCCGGATAAAACATTGGCGTGGCTACAAATCGATCGACAAAAATAGCATCCGCATCTTTGTCGACCTCATATTTAATAGGATCATGATTGGCTGGTATTTCTATAACCACATTAATATCATGGGGAAGGTCATTGCCAGCAGGGATCTTGTTGTAGCTCATGTCTTTTTCTGTCTCGTAGTTAAAAGTATTAATATAAATGCATGTAAGCACATTCCATGAATTTCTATGGATCTATAGTTTTCAAAATAAATCGAATTATACTGTTGGAGAGCATTTATTGCTAGCTCCACCTGGGGGGATATTCGACAGAAAAGCAATCTGAAGATATTTTTATTTCATCGATTTACAATTATTGCTATTTAAAAAATATTCTGTAAAATTACTTTGTAATTCGCCATGATATGGTGATTATTCCTAAGGGGAGGCTGACAGCCTGAGACATCTTCGGATGGACCCTTTGAACCTGATCCGGATAGTACCGGCGTAGGGATAGGACGCAGAATTCAACGTTCCATCTTTCCCCTTCCGGGTCTCTTAACTTTTGTTAATGAGGCTTTATATGTATTTAGTGTCTAGAAAAATAAAAACTACTCTTGCAGTTATTTTATGGATTGCATTTCACCTTACAGCTCAAAACTCTTATGCTTCCGGTGAGCTGAAAACCACCTCTGTTGATTCTCGATCTGAAGGTTCTATAGCTCAAGCTTTGGAGGTCGAAGAAGATACTTCGCCTACAAATGAAATTTCAGAAATTGAGGAAGATGGCTTGATTGCTGAGGTCGTCGTTACAGCAAAATTTCGCGATATAAACGTATTGGATACAGGTAATAGCATTACCGTGATTAACAGCAAGACGATTAATCGACGTGAAGCCCAGCATATTGAGCAGGTGCTCAACTTGGCACCTAATGTAAATTTCTCCAGCGGCTCATCTAGAGGAAGATTTTTTCAAATCCGCGGAATTGGTGAACGCAGTCAGTATGTTGAGCCCATTAATCCCTCTGTTGGACTCTTTATAGATGGTATTGATTTTAGTGGGATTGGCGGGGCCGCAACTATGCTTGATATTAGGCAGGTTGAAGTCTTTAGAGGCCCGCAAGGTACAAGCTATGGAGCGAACGCCATGGCAGGGTTGATTGATATTCAGTCGAATGATCCCTCGGAAAAATTTGAAGGCAGCGTGGAGTCATCATTTTCTGAATATGAAGCTCGAACATTTTCCAGTGTGTTGAGCGGCCCTATAACAGATGATATGGGCTACCGTCTTGCTGTGCAGCGCTCCAAAAGAGATGGTTATGTAGAGAATGAATTTCTTAATCGAGATGATACCAATAATATTGATGAGCAAACTATTCGAGGAAAATTACATTGGCGGGCTAGTGATAGCCTAAATATTAAGATTGTTGGATTGTATGTTAATGCAGAAAATGGATACGATAGCTTCTCATTAGATAATACGCGCCATACTTTTTCTGATCAACCCGGTCACGATCGCCAGGAAACATTGGCATTTTCTGTAGAGAGCACATGGAGCAATAGTAGTAATTTTGATGTGGTTTCCTTGATAGGGCGCTCTAATAATGATACCGAGTACGGTTTTGATGAAGACTGGAGTTATGCAGCTATATGTTCAGATTATGCATGTAGTGGCTCAGCATATGAGTCTGTTGATAATTACAGACGTGATAGAGTAACAACAACGCTAGATTTTCGTTTGGTATCAAATGATCAGGGATTGCTTTTTGATGATTCCACGGACTGGGTTGCCGGAGTTTATTTTCGCGAGCAAAAAGAATCTTTATTGCGTGAGTGGACCTATGATTCTGATTTTACCAGCGACTTCGATACCAAAAATTATGCCATCTATGGGCAATTAGGAAGCCAGCTTAGTCATAAATTAAGACTAACAACTGGGTTGCGGTTGGAGTACCGGAATGCTGATTATATGGACAGAGCATCTGTTGGTTATGCAAAAGGTGAGCGTCTTTGGGGGGGGCGATTGGGGTTAGAATACTTTGCAACAAACAATACTATGATCTATGGATTAATCTCGCGGGGCTATAAAGCAGGCGGGATTAATAGTAGCTCATCGCTAGATGCTAAAAATAAAAAGTTTGATACCGAATATTTATGGAATTATGAGACTGGTATAAAAATGGATTGGTTTGATGGAAAATTAAATGGCCAACTAGCAATATTTTATCAGCAGCGACATAAAATGCAGGTAAAACAATCTTTAGTGGATTGCTCCGGAGGGGGTGCGTGTACGTTTACTGATTACTTTGAGAATGCTAAAAAAGGTGCCAACTATGGCACTGAACTGGAGCTCAACTGGCTCCCTTTTTCTGGCGTGAATTTTTATAGCAGCTTAGGTTTATTGAAAGCAATATTTAAAGATTATGAGAGTTACTCTCATGTTGAGGTCGACAGACATGCAAGCAATCCTACCCCTAAAGATCTTAGCGGAGATAAGCAGGCTCATGCGCCTTCATATCAGTTCACACTAGGCGCTGAGTTAGACCTTACAGCTAATCTTGTTGCAGGGTTAGAGGTAGAGGGAAAAGGGGCGTTTAATCTCTCTCCTCGCCACAATGCAAAATCTAATCGTTATGAATTGTTAAATTCTCATTTGAATTATAGGTATGGCGTTTGGGATTTCTCTCTTTGGGGGAGAAATTTGACAGATCGTGATGTGATTGTGCGAGGATTTGGAAGTTTTGGTAATGATCCTCGAAAAAATTATGCACTAGAACCTTATTATCAGTTTGGTGAGCCAAGAGTGATAGGTGCAACAGTTAAGTTTAACTTTTAAGATATTCCAGTCTTGACGTTATAGATTAGAGAGCAGCATTTATTTTATTCTTTTTTTAGGGGGTCGCTATGGAGTTGACTATTGATATCAGCATGTATCCCAATCAAGAGAACTTTGTTGTCCCTATTGATGGATTTATAGAGAAAATCAATAAATATAGTGACTTAAAAATAAAGACCTTTCCTACTAGCACTGTAGTGCAGGGAGAGTATAGCTATGCAATGAATGCAGTCCAAGAAACTATCTTGAGTTGCTATAAAGAATTTGGCATGGCGGTCTATGTGGTGAAGTATATTCCGGCCTATGAGGCTCTTTAATCATGGAATCATGGCTAAATTTAAGCTGGATAACTCTTGAAACATTGGCGGTAGTCCTAGCTTTTGGTTACTTGGCATTTGCTATACAAGAGAACAGCTTATGCTGGTATTTTGTTTTTTTTAGCGCAGCAATTTATGTGTGGATTTTCTTTGATGCCAGGTTATACATGGTGTCCTTGTTGAATGTCTATTATGTGCTGATGTCGCTTTATGGTTGGCAGCAATGGCGAAGGGGGGGAACGCAACAAACAGGCTTGCTTATTTCACGCTTAACACCTTTGTGTCATATCCTAGTAGTTAGCTTGGTTAGTTTGTTTTCCTTGATTATAGGGTATTTTCTGGGTGCATATACTGATGCGGAGTTGCCGTATTTGGATTCTTTTACGACGCTAGGATCAATAGTGACAACGGCAATGGTGGCAAGAAAAATTCTTGAAAATTGGCTGTATTGGATTTTTATTGATGGGGTTTCAATCTATTTGTATTTCAGCCAGAATCTTTATCAGACTGCCGTCCTTTTTGTGCTTTATGTCATATTGGCTATTTTGGGTTACTGCACTTGGCGTAAGCGCTATCTTGAGCAGAATAATCTTTGAGTAGGGTAGAATTTCTTCTAGAGAAAACACTTTCTGGCTGGAGAGGTTGGAGGACCTCTTGGCCTGATGAGCCTAGGGTTGTTAGGGAGCTACTAGGTGGGCGAACTAACCGATCTTTTTTGGTTAAATCTGGCGCCTATCAGGCAGTTGTTAGAATAAACAATGAAGATAGTATAAGTTTAGGTATCAATCGTCATCAGGAAATAGAAATACTTTCCCTGCTTCAGGAGTTCGATTTTTCTCCTAAAGTATTATTTGTGGATAGCCATACTCTAGTTAGTGATTATATTGAAGGTTATCAATGGCTTGAATCTGATCTTAACGCGCCATTAAACATAAAAAAAGTTACTAAAATTATAAATAAAATTCATAGCGTCTCGCTTCCATGCCATGCTGTAAAGCGAAATTATTTAAGCTATTGTCAGTATTACATACGACAATTACCAGTTTCGATATGCACTTTAGAGAAATTATTTTTTGATGAGCTGCTTCATGTGGCTGCAGCTATAGACAGCCAGACCTGGGCGCCAGTAATTAATCATCATGATATTGTTCCGGGAAATCTGATAGAAGCCACTACTGGATTATTTCTGATTGATTGGGAATACGCTGCTTTTGGTCACCCAGAAATAGATTTAGTTAGACTGCATGGGTTAAGTGATAAAATTTCAATAACTGAGAAGATATTTTTTTTACAGCAGGGCCTTGATAGGCTTTGGTCTCTCGTGCAAAGTTAGCTTGCTGCACTTTTTTCTATTGATTCAGGTTTGATGATTTTGCTAAAAGCAATGCCTAGTTCAAACAACAGCCACATGGGTATCGCTAGAAGGGTTTGTGAAATTATATCTGGCGGAGTCAGCAGCATGCCCAGCACAAAGCATATAACAAACACATAAGGACGTCTTTTTGCTAATTGGGTTGGATTTACGAGGCCCATCCATGACAGAATTACTATTGCGATGGGAATCTCAAAGCTCAAGCCGAATGCAAAAAATAACTTAAGGATAAAATCGAGATAACTTCGAATATCTGTCATTACTAATACACCCTCTGGGCTTACACTAGTGAAAAATGTAAAGATTAAAGGGAAAACAATATGGTAAGCAAAAGCCATTCCTCCGTAAAAGAGAGCAACGCTAGAAAGAAATAATGGGACCACTATTTTTTTTTCACGCTGGTATAGGCCCGGGGCGACAAAAGCCCAAATCTGATAAAGAATAAATGGCATTGCAGCAAATACGGATAACACTAAGGCTAACTTGAAGGGGGTTAGAAATGGTGATGTTACATCAGTAGCAATCATCGAGGATGTTGCTGGTAGATGAATTGTCAGAGGCTCTGATATATAAATATAGAGCTCATTACTATAAGCAAACAATCCTAAAAAAATAATAAAAATCACCACGATACATTGTAGCAGTCGATTTCTCATCTCTAGTAGATGAGCCACTATCGGTTGTTTTGATGATGGTGTATCAATCATTTTGAGTCATCTTTAGGAGTAATGGCGGTGGCTTCTTTTATTGTAGTGGCGGTGGTTTTGAGGTCGCGCATAATTTGCTCATTATGCAATTGTCGTTTGACGTCATCCATACCCACCTCATCTTCTAGTTGCTGGCGTGCAGATGAAAACACTTGCTTAAACCTGCCTAGCCAGAGGCTGATAGAGCGCACTGCTTGAGGCAATCGCTTCGGTCCCATTACGATTAAAGATACTACAGCAATTAAAAGTAGCTCCAAGAAGCCAATATCAAACATGGATTTAACCTATTTTATATGTTAAAAATAGCGAATATTAGGCATGAGAGCAGTTATTTTGCAGTTTTATCATCATCATGCTTGGTATTGCTTTTGACCTGCTTCTCTATGGATGCATCATTGGTTTCTGTATTTGATACGTTGCTTGATACGGAGTCTTTGAAGCCTTTTACTGCTCCCCCTAAATCAGATCCAATACTGCGTATTTTTTTTGTTCCAAAAATTATTGCAACAATGACCAAGATAATGAGTAGTTCTTGCCAGCCAGGTATCATAGCGATATCTCTTTTTTGTGATCTAGGTTATTTTAATATTAAGTTTATTGGTTTTTGATTCGTTGTTTTTTTTCTTCAAGACCTGATAAATCAAACCGACGTTCCAGTTCTTTCAGTACTGATTGGGCATTCTCCCCTAAATGAGACAGCATAACTAATGAATGAAACCATAAGTCTGCTGTTTCATAGATTAATTTTTTAGTATCCCCGGTTTGCTCTGCATCCCGAGCAGCCAGAAGGGTTTCGATGCTCTCTTCCCCAACCTTCTCTAGAATTTTATTTAATCCTTGATGGTGAAGACTGGCCACGTAGGAATCCTTAGGATCAGATTTTCTTCGAGCTTCAATAGACTCTGTTAGCTTAGTCAACACATCAGCGCTCATGTATATATCTCTCCTGGGTTTTTAACGACAGGATCTACTGTAAGCCATTCTCCGTCCTGCAATATTCTATAAAAACATGAAGCTCTTCCGGTATGGCAGGCTATACCACCTATCTGCTCAACCTGCAAAATCAGCACGTCGCTATCGCAGTCGAGACGTATTTCTTTTACATGCTGAACATGCCCAGACTCCTCACCTTTATACCACAATTTTTTGCGCGATCGAGACCAATAAACAGCACGCTGCTCTTGTACGGTGAGCGCCAATGCTTCACTATTCATCCAGGCGACCATTAACACTCTGCCTGAAGTAGCATCTTGCGCTACGACGGGAAGTAAGCCGTTTTCATCCCAAGTAATTTTGTTAATAAAGTTATCCATAGTAGTTATTATGACATCTGTTGTTATATCAGCAATATTGATTTTAGGTAAATAAGCTTAAGTGCTGAAAACTATTGCATGATGATGCTATTTTAGCAGCATCATCATTAATCCAATCATAACAAAGATTAGGCTATTTTCTGGTATGTTATTAGCAGTTTCGGACCAATTTGAAAGCCCTAATCCTAACCCGACACCTATTAATGCAGGCCCTATCCAGTCTCGTATTATTTTTTTCACAGAAACTGATCTATTCAAAACAGAAGGTGGAGTAGCAACAGATTTTTGTGTGTTAGCCTGAAGATTCTCAAGTCCCTGAAAAATAAGTTGTGGCATCTGCGGAAGCTGTTCTAGCCACTCTGGACCATGGCGTTTTAATTTTTCAATAAACGCTTTTGGCTTAAATCGTTCTTTGAGCCAGCGCTCTAGAAAAGGATGAGCGGTATCCCATAAGTCTAAATCTGGATAAAGCTGTCGCCCCAATCCTTCTATATTGAGTAATGTTTTTTGCAGCAGAACAAGAGACGGTTGTACCTCCATATCGAAACGGCGCGCAGTTTGAAACAAGCTAACAAGAATATAGCCAAATGAAATATCTCGTAATGGGCGCCCAAAAATAGGCTCACAGACTGATCGAATAGCAGAAGTAAATTCGCCTATATTGGTATCTTCCGGCACCCAGCCAGACAGAACATGTAGTTCAGCTACTTGACGGTAGTCGCGTCGAAAAATGGCGAGCAGATTTCGTGCCAGATAGTATTGATCAGCATCTGTAAGGGTTCCGATGATTGCGCAATCGATCGCAAGATATTTTGGTTCTTTTGGGTTGCTACAATCTACAAAAATATTACCGGGATGCATATCAGCATGAAAAAAATTGTGTTCAAACACTTGTGTGAAAAAAATTTCCACGCCTCTTTCCGCTAAGACTTTGAAATCCACATTATGCTGTTGCAGCGCCCCTATATCTGTAACAGGTGTCGCATAAATTTGTTCTGCTACCATTATATTTTGGTTTGTGTATGCCCAGTGGATATCGGGAACATAAAGCATGCTGGATTTTTCAAAGTTGCGGCGAAGTATGGAGGCATTCGATGCCTCGCGTTGTAGGTTAAGCTCATCAAAGATTGTGACTCTATAATTGTTGACTACCTCTATAAGCCTCATTCTCGGTCCATCAATAGTATTTTTTTCTAGCCATGTAGCGATAGACAGCATTAACTGAATATCTTGTTCAATTATATTTTTTATATCAGGACGAATTACTTTAACGACTACTTTCTGACCATCCGGGAGCACTGCAGAATGGACTTGTGCTACAGACGCCGACGCCAGAGGCTCATGGTTGAATTCTTGAAATAAATCGTCAATACTTTTATTAAGAGCCTCTTCGACAATAGTGACAAATTGCTCGTTATTAAATGGAGCGACATTATCTTGAAGGTGGCTCAGTTCAGAGCATATATCGGATGGGATTAAATCGGGGCGAGTCGAGAGTAGCTGGCCAAGCTTAACAAATATAGGCCCTAGGTTCTCCAGGGCAGCCCTCAGTCTTTCTCCTCTGGGTTTGCTGGTATTAGGAAAAAATTTCGTGACTACAAATAACAGTCTTAGGCTGCGAGGTAGCTTTTCTTTCTCGACAAATGTATCGAGTCGATAGCGCACAAAAACACGGATAATAGTAGCTAGTCGACTAATTTTCGACATTTTTAGGTATCCTTTACGTGTTTCAAGTGTTTATTATCATTTAAAAAAATACTATCCATCTTGTTTTTTACTTTGCTGGTGCGAGCTGCTAGGCGCTCCACTTCGTTACGTGTATGTTGAATTGCCTCATTGAAGTCAACAACCTCATTGAGGCTTGGTGTTAAGCGTGCCTCTTCTTGACTAAATTCCACAGCCCCTGTTACAGCTCGTTTGAATATATTTTTCTTCCAGTCGATAGATGACCTTAATGATTTTCCAATTAAATGTGCAGGAATATCACCAATTAGATCTGAAAGCCCAGTTTCCCATTCTATGTCTAGATTTTTTAGAAGCTGTTGGAGCTGGCCAAGCAGCTCTTGGTCACCGGAAATTGTGACGCCTGAATCAAAAAAAGAGACGCGCTGATCGCCATTAATAGATAAAGAGCCTAAAGATAGGACGCTTCCCTTAAGGACGGCATCTGCAGCGCCTTTGTGATGATGCTCTAAGTGGACCGTTTTTCCCCCGAAAATAATATAGAAAGAAATTGAGGGAGATGTGCATTCTATTTCAAGAACCTTATTTCTTAGCCTGCCAATAGCATTTTGACTAGAGTGATCATATTCTAGCGCCTTATTGAGAGTGACCTCAAGAGACTTTAGAGCTGGACCTTTAGCTTTTTTAAAAATTTTATTTTTCATAAGATCGAGAATCAAGACTTAAAACCTCGATGTAGAGCGACGATGCCGCCAGTCATATTATAATATTCAGTGTTTACAAAATTAGCAGCTGTCATCATATTCTGTAGGGTATTTTGGTCTGGATGCATGCGTATGGATTCCGCTAAATATTGGTAACTATCGCTGTCATTAGCTATAAAGTCACCAATTTTTGGGAGTAATTTAAATGAGTAAAAATCATAGAACTTTTTAAGAACAGGGTTGGATGGCTTGGAGAATTCTAACACCAATAAGCGGCCACCAGGCTTTAATATGCGGTTCATGGACCGGAGAGCCATATCTTTATCGGTGACATTTCTTAGACCGAAAGCAATGGTAATGCAGTCAAATGTGTTATCTGGAAATGGCAAACATTGAGCGTCAGCCAAAGTGTAAAGAACCTGATTTGAGCATCCCATATCAATCAGCTTGTCACGCCCAATTCTCAGCATAGACTCATTGATATCAACTAATATTATTTTCCCTGTTTTGCCTACAATCTTTGAAAATTTAGCAGTTAGATCACCTGTGCCGCCAGCAACGTCTAGTACTGATTGCCCAGCTCTAACTCCAGATAATTCAATAGTGTAGCGCTTCCAGAGCCTATGAACACCTACAGACATCAGGTCATTCATTAAATCGTATTTTGCAGCTACAGAATGAAATACGTCAGCCACCTTTGTGGCTTTCTCCTCAATGGGTACAGTTTTGAAGCCAAAATGTGTTGTTTTGTTATCTGTCATTGGAAAAATACACGCTCTT
>Ga0209192_10000316_pt1 | contig 52373 bp, 48 predicted proteins | sample ArcticOcean_MG_C_11_FD_187433 | JGI IMG/M metagenome (GOLD analysis project Ga0209192, IMG submission 187433) | Marine microbial communities from western Arctic Ocean - ArcticOcean_MG_CB2_154 (SPAdes) (version 2) | ecosystem: Environmental > Aquatic > Marine > Oceanic | place: Arctic Ocean... | reverse complement strand
GTCGACGGCGGCGGCGGGTTCGGCGCGTTCGGCGGCGGCGGCGACGGCGGCGGCGACGGCGGCGGGTACGCGAGTTCTGGAACCGGCGGCGGGAACGCCGGGAACGCGGGCGGCGGCGGCGACGGCGGCGTTGGCGACACCGGGGTCGGGGCCGCGGCCAAGCTCATCGCGGAGAGCGAAGTCCCACTCCCGTTCGCGAACACCGCCGCGTGTTCTTCGGGGGTAAGGCCTGACACGTCGAAAAACGCCACGCCCCCGATGTTGGCGACGCCGAGCGTGCTGTTTCCAGCCGTCATTTGCGTTACCGACGCCGCAGAGGCGACGCACACGCCGGCCACGCACGCGTTCGCGCTCGCGGTTGCGCAGTCCGGCCCGATATGCGCGATGATTTCGGGGGATGGCCCGTCGCAATCGGGGTCGTGGCCGCCGCATCCGCAGTCGCAAATCCCATCCCCGTACGTCTCCGCGGCGCACGTCGCCAGCACCCACCCGGCGGGCAGGCCCAGGGAAACGGGGTTCGCGCTCGTCGGAGGCGTGGGGGTGAGTTGCGAGGAAACGCAAACAGTGTCGTCGCCCGTAACGTCGTGTCGCGCGTTCGTAACAAGCCCAACCGGGCACAGAACACATCCGTGGTCCATCACAAAGAAGTTGTCCAGGCATAGTCTTTGTTCGATGTAGGTAACGAGCGAGCTCGGGTACGTGTGGTGTTGCGTCACGGGGTAGACCGTACTCTTTTCGTACCACTTACCGATCGCGCCGCCCGCGTTCAGGGAATCGCCAGCCGCGGTGCGCGCGTACGTCACCGTAAACGTGGCGCTCGATTTATCGCTCGCGACGGTGACGTCGCTGAACGTCACTGAGCCAACTTTTTGCCCGACCTGCCACTGCGGAACGCTAAACGCCTCGCCGGGTTTCAAAACCACGTCGTTGAACTCGCGATCGACGTAGTCGTCGCCGTCAATTTGAAGGTCAAGCAGAATATCGCCGTATTGGTGTCCCCAGTTAAGCATGATCCCCTCCGTGTTGGCGACGTATTTATCCCACCCCAGGGACTGATCCACGCCAACCGCGGCTCGGAACTCGACCCAGATGGGGGGCATGATTTTGGTCCAATCACTTGCCAGCGCGTAGGCTTCCGTGTACTGCACCGCCGCGGCGCGTTTATCCCCCGCCACGGTGGTCACCGCGTTGACGGGCGCAATCGTAAACGTCCCCGCTTCAGTCACGACGTGCACGTCGTCTTTGTGCAGAAAGGAAAGGTCGTACATCGTGCCGGCGTGAAGGTGCGTCGCGGCGGTTCCCGACTGGGCGCCGATGATCGAAAAAGGAGTCCCGTACTCCACCACGGCGCACGGGGAGACCCAAAACGCGTACTCCGACGGGCCGCTCATGAACGCGCGGACGTCGTTGGAGCACCGCCTTGCGTGGTTGGAAATACCGAAAGCATGCGTCAGCTCGTGGAGGAACGTTCCCGCGCTGCCTTTGGGGTTGACGTAGGTATCCGCCAATTCGTCGGGCGGGTCGGGGCGCCAGGCGTACAGCAAACCGCCGGGCCGTGTCGTGAGGCCTTGGCCGATGGCTCGCCATTTATGGTACGACCCGCCGGGTTTGGAAGGGCCGCCGTTGGACAGAAAACCGTACGAACCCGCAGCCGCGCCGCCTATACACCGCGTGCGGTAAGGCACGAAGACGATGACTTGATACGAGTCGGGGTCGATTTGCGACATGTCGCCCAACGATCCAACCAACGAGCCCACCGGAGTCCCGAGGTAATCGTTTTCCGATATGCATTGATACGCCGGGGTGTCGTCTGGGAGGCCGTACGTGCTGGGCGCGTTGTACGCTGGTTGTACTTGCACGCCGTGAATCGTGCCTGAGTTCGATTCCGGGTCGCGGGGGTTAACCGGGCCAACCACGTCGACGCACTCGGGGCGAAGCCAGCCGCCCCTCATCCCACCGGTGCGCCAGCCGTGTTTCTTCACAAAACACGGTTCCCAGGAACCCCCGCAACTCGGATCGTCGTAGTCCCACGCCCAGATTGGCCTTACACAATCCGTGGTCATGGAACACGCGCTGTTTGTGGCGAGCTCCTCCAGGGACGCGAACCAAACGGCGTCGGTAACCTCCGCTGTGCACGCGACGGACGTTGTTCGGTGGTTCAGGCCAGAAAAATCCGCCTCGTCGACCCACTCGGGAAGGTTGATCGGCACCGGCGGTAACACCTCCAGGTCCAGCTCGCTCATTCGGTCGAAACTGCCATCCCTCCACCATTTGGAAAGCACGCTGTTCGGCCCGGTGACTTCGCCGCCCGAGAAGGATTTCAAAATAAACTCCGTGTCCACGTCGTTTACGTTCGTGGTGGTGTGGTACAGCGGGACGATCGCGATCTTGATCGACTTCGACGTGTTTCGAACCAACTCCATTACGCAATCGGTATACGCGCCGCTGCCCACGGGAATCAGCGCGTCGCACTTCTTCGCGGGTTTGGTGAGGCGGACGGGAGGCCAGTCGCGTTCGTACGGATACCCAAAACCCAGGGCATCCGGGTCGCCCGTTTTCGCGATCGGCAGGTCGGCCACGTTCGTGTGGTGCAGGAACACCGCGCCTTGCGTCCAAGTCCACTTCGCCTCCGTCTGGTCAATGGGCAACGTGTCTGGGCCGTAGGTCATGTTTTTGAAACTCGCGAGTGAGCCGTCGGGGTGGAACCGCGCGGTCCAAGGCGACGACCCGAGGGTTCCGTTTTGCGACGAACGATCCTCTGTGACTGTCACGACGTTCCACGAAGTCAAATTGTGCTCGCGCGTGATCGTCTGGCACCGGGCCGAGGGAAAACTCCCCTGGTGGTCATCCTCCATGGGTGTGGTGTACCAATCGCCGCAGCACGACGGTCGGCTGTCATGGCTGCCGGCGACGCGGAAGTTTTCAGCCCAGGGGACGAATCTCCCCGCTTTATACGCGGTTCGGCGCCCTTTGTCGTCGCAAAGCTCATCTGTTAAAACCCACTCGCCCACGGATTGCGGTTCCGTCAACGCCCGGGGGAGCTGGTCGACGGGAAGGGACGGGGTCGTGGGGTAGGTGTGCCACTGATCTCCGTGGCCGTTCATCCAGGCGCCGTCCTCGAAGCCGCCGGTCATTGGCGGCGGAGACGGCGGCGGCGACGGCGGCGGCGACGGCGGCGGCGGCGACGGCGGCGGCGGCATCGGCGGCGGTGACGGAGTGGGAGGCGGCGGCGACGGCGTCGGCGGCGAGATGAGTGGCGTCGGCGGCGGCGGCATCGGCGGCGGCGACGGGTTGGGAGGCGGCGGCAAAGGCGTCGGCGGCGAGATGATTGGCGGCGGCGGCGGGGGCGGCGGCGACGCGGCCGGCTCGACCTCCGCGCCGGCCGCGACGCATACCCCGGCCACGCAGCTCATGCCAACGCCGCCGGCGCATCCGTACAAATACTGCCCTTGCGTTACGCAGTCGGGGTCCGGAACCCCGCACCCACAGTCGCACCCGTCCATCTGGTTGTAATAATGCGGCTGACACGACCACACGCTCGGAACGTTTGGCCAGGCTGCCGAGTAACCTGTTTCAGAAACAGCAGACGCAGGCGCAGGCGCAGGCGCAGACGCAGACGCAGGCGCAGACGCGGGTGCGTCGGCGACGGCTTCGACTATGGAGCCGGAGCACACGCCGCCCGGGCTGCCGTCAGCGACGCACGTTTCGCCGCCGGCGCAGCCATACACGTACGCGGATGTATCATCGCAGTCGGGGTCCCACGCCCCGCAGCTCGAGCAGTCGCACCCGTCCGTGGCGTCGTACCAATTGGAGGAGCAAGTCCAGGCCGCCGGGACGGCGGAGTCTTGTAACAACGCGCGTCGCCTTTGGGAAGCCTCCGTGGTTTCGCCGCGGGGTTTCACGAGAATCACGCTGTTCGACGTCTTGGCGCGCGCGGGGTTGCGCGCGGTTTCCGTGACTCGCGACGCGGTGACCATCGCGGGCGCCCCCGTGGATGTCACCGTGGCGACCTTACCAATCGGGACCAACGAGTTCGGGCCGGACATTAGAAATTCAGCCTCCAGGGACCGATCCGTGTCGGACCACCCGGCGAAGGTCAGCGAGATCGTCGCCCGCGTCCCAGAAGGCACCACGCTTCGTACCCGTTTTTGCATCTGGCTCGCGCACTGCGAAAGCAGCGCTGTGTCGCTGTACACGTATTCGCACCCGGCTTTCGTGCTGAAGCGCATCGCCAGGGAGGTGTCGAACGCCGAGGGCGACAACACCGCGTGTTCCCCCGACAAAGCGCAGTGGCACTGCGCGGGCACGGCGTCGCACACGATCTTGGCGTTGCTGCCGTACACGTACGAAACGGACGACACGAACGCGACAACCAGGCACAGGGTCATGACTCGTAGGGGCCAGTTCTCCAGCTTGCGTCGCGAGTCTTTCGCCCTACCTTTGATGGAGGGCGTGTCGAGGGATGCCGAGGCGCCGCGCTTGAGGTAACTTGTGCCGCGCGCGCCCTTCGTCGCGGACGTCGCGGCTCGCGCGAAGCTCATGAACCTGTTCGAGCCCGGCGCCAGCAGTAACAGCTGCAACGCGCCTTGCTGCGCGTTGCTCATGCAATGCGCGGCGACGGCGTAGAACAACAGGCCGTAGCCGATATCGTCCGTCGCGATTGCGCCGGTTTTCACCACCCGCGATCCGAGGTACAACACAATCGCGGGCGCCATGGCGATGATCGCCAAGTGCGCGGTCGTGGCGTTTTGGCGTTCGATCTCGCCGGTCAGGTCCCGGAGTTCCGTTTTCTCAATCGCATCCACGGCAACGCGGTGCGAGTTCGTTTCTTCGTCGCGCTTTTTAAGCGTCAACGACTGCGCGAGTTCGCGTCTGCGATTGTAAAAGAAAAGTGTCAGTCTTTCGTAATGTGTATGAGTAATTACTCTGGACAATCGGCAAACAGTGTTGGGATTTGGGAAAGGCCCAATACGTACCTGCGCGAGGCGCCCACTCCGGTCGTTTCCATGTGCGATTTGACCATGGATTCCGCTCTTCGTCGTGGCGACGCGCCCGCGCCAACCTTACCCGCCGCGCTGACCACCCCGCACGCGATGTCGATGACGAGGTACGCGAACGCGAACAGAATTAGCACACTCGCGAGTTGCGGTACTTCAACTAGTGAGGCCAAGAAACACGCCCCAGCGGCGGCGGACATCAAAACGACTTGGTGCGCGTGGTGCGCGAACCGTCTGAATTCGTCCGCATCGGAGGTTAGGAACCCGTGCAGCTGTGCGTCGCTCACGGATTCGTCCATCTCGGAGAACTGCAGGGCGAGGAGAGAAACTTCCCGCATCAGCCCCGCGCGCGCGTAGAGAAACGTGCGCTCGAAGACCACGGCGCATACGAAAATGCAAAGCGAGTATAGACCGACCCAGCGTGCGAACTGGTCGAGCGACACGCCTCGTACGCCAGGTGACAGGTACACGATCCGGAACGCCAGGTTGACGAACACGGGAAGCGTGGCGTACGCCACCGCCAGGGCGCCCAGGGTGACGGCCATGAACACCGCGGAAACAGGCTGCGTCCTGAAAAGCACTTTCAGGTACACCAGGTACGCGCTGGTGGTGTCCTTGGCGCTGAGGTTTCCCCCGGCGCCTTTGCGTTTGGAGAACAGGGAGTACAAAAACATCCCGATCGCACCTGGCGCGCGTTCCGACGCCGCGGCTTGCAGCGACGGCAGAACGGCGTCGTCGTCGGATTCGTCATCGGACTCCTCGAGATCGGAAAGAGCGGCGAAAGAAGCGGGTTGGGTTTTCGGGTTTGGCGACAAAACCGTGGTCTCCGCTTCCGTCTCCGCATCGGGAGGGAAGGTTCCCACGGGGGCGTCTTCCGGAAGGGACGCCATCGCGACGCAAAGAGTACCGTGCGCGCGTGGGGTATGCGCGGGGAAGCGGACACGCGTTCGACATGTTAAGATTAGTAATCAGCTTTAAAAAAAAAAGAATTTCCATTTCGGCAGACTAAAAGGCCGAGGGGTTGCCGAGGGCGTTTGACGTTTTGAACAGGCAAAAGTGTCTACATGTTTGATTCGATTTGGTCAGATCGCCTCGACCGCGGCCTGCACAAAGGGTTATCCGGGTTGTGCACATAAATGGAAACTTGGAAAGGAGTCTGGAAACATGTTGAACATCTCGGCTCGAATTCGCGGGAACGACCGACGGGGGACTTGACGAGAGACGCGAGCGCCGAGGCTTCGGGATTTTTTGAGCCACTCGTGCGAAGGACGAGTGGTCCTTCGCGCGTAAAAATCCAAAAGTTGTTGTGCACTCTCTGGGAGAGGCCGACTGATAAGCGCATACTTCCCCGCGCGCGCATCACCCGCACGCGTGACGCTTCCGTGATCCGCGTCGTCGTGTCACCACCCGCATCGCGTCTCGTGACCCTCGCCGCATCCCGCGCGGTCATAGACACTTGGAACGCGTTTGTGCACATCCATCGTTTCTCGCGCGACCGACTCTCCTCGAAACGTCGCGCGTGTTTCATCTCGACGCGACCTCGGCCCAAGACCTCTGTTTCGCAAGCGTCCTCCGGTGATACCCGGCGTGCCGTGTTCCGCACCCACGCGGTGTTACCTCCACGATGTTCGTCGGCGCGGTGTTCCTCGGCGCGGGCGTTGCGCTCGCGGCGTTGCGGAAACGCGCGGCGACCAAAAATGAGTGTCACGACTTCCCAGAGTTCGGCCTGGGAAAAGGCCTGATCAAGAGCTGCTGCAGCAGCACGGCTTCTTTGACCGGCCTTCTCGAGGCGGCGCAGGCGGAGGAGATTTTAAAAGGCGTCGCGGTGACCACCACGGGAGGCGAAACACAACAAGAAGAACCCATGTGCAAGTTCTGCGACGTCACCGCGTGTTGCAGGTTCTGCTTCGCCGGACCGGAACAAGGAGAGCTCTGCGCGCCGTGTCTGTGCGTCGGCACGCAGGTGCGTGACTTTTTTTTCTTTTCTTTTTTAGAAACGCCGCGCGCAATCCTACCCGACTAATCGCTGACCAACCACACAAAAATACCCCACCCAACCCCAAACCAGGAGCTCGTGCACTTCGCGTGTTTGCGTCAGTGGCAGACGGTATCCATGCGCACGCGCGGGGTTCGCGAGCGGAAGTGCCGCGTGTGTAACGCGCGGTTCAAGGTTCCGCGAAATTTAAATTTCAAATTTCACGGAAAGTTACGGAAACTGAAACTGTGGTTTTCCCTCACCGCGAAGGACCGGTTAGATTTGTACGCAAACGCGTGGTGGCACTCTTTGATACACGTGATTCAGCGTGAGCGCCAGGACTCACGACGAGCCGGCACGCGGCCGACGGTTAGAAACGCCCTCGCGCGAAAACTCGGCGGTTTCAAACAACTTTTCTTCGTCGCCGCCGTCGCGGAGCTGTGCGTGTGGGCGGGACGGGAGGTGAAGCGAGACGACAACGGGGGTTTGGCTCAAAACGCGAGGCTCGTCAAAACAGCGGCGATGTTCGGGTCGATTTTAGTCATGAAACGCGGGGACTGAAACGGGAGGGAGAAGCTCCTTCGGGAGGGGTGGAAGCGCGAAGCGAAGAAAAGTAAACTCGACAAAACGCGGAGAGAAGGAGTTGTAAAAGTTGTAAAATAAAATGCGCGGTTTCACCCGGACGTTTATTAAACCTCGACCGCGACGTGTCCTTCGCCGACGCGTCGTGACACGCGGTCAGTTCGTATTGGCCGCAACGGGGGCACTCTTTATTTATTTTTTGGAACGCGTTTGATCCCTCAAATCCGTCTCACGGGTTGTCGATTTTCACCAGCTGGTCCCCCGAGAACTCCTCGACGTTGTCAAAGGGAAGCACGGTGACGGTGACGGTGACCTTGCCTGACTTCCCGGATTCGACTTTCTTGACCGTCCCGGTTTTCCGCGTGTCGTTTGAAAGAAACGAAAAGAAACCGCCGTCGTTTTTAATCGCCACGTAGTCCCCGGGTTTCAGTTTCATCTGTTTTGCGGGTTGTAGTAAAATAATGTAGGGCAAACAGTCAGTAATGTACGGTGGTTCCAAGAGATTGGTAGTGCCGGGAGTACGAGTTTATCGTAGGATCTCCGCTAGGTTCTTACGACTGTACTCCATACAGTGTGTAAATCTTCTCTTCGGCGCTCGTCAAAAAAACACGCAAAGCTGTTCACTTACCTGTTCGCCGTTTTTCAGCGCGATTTCACCACCCGCCCATCCCCCCGTGAACCAGCCTTTGTCGTCCCGCCCCGCGAACTTCTTAGCGTCCGCCTTGGCGAACTTGCCCTTGCCTAAGTAAACCGTGTCCTCGCCTTTCACGTCCTCGGGAAGCGACCGCAACGGGCTTGATTCAACCGCGGGATCGAACGCTTCCTGGATGAAGGATTCCTTCAACGCGACTTCGCCCCCGGGCCAACCCCCCGTGAACCAGTCGTCCCGACCCGCGTACTTGGAAGGGTCATCCTTGATGAACCGGCCTTTGCCGGAGTACACGCCCCGAGCTTTGCCGATGTACACCTCGTTGTCGTCCGCGGCCTTGGCGGTGACCGTCACGGAGGCGCGGCGAGCCGAGGGCGATGGGCGTCGCGCGCGAAGAGGGGTGGTCTAGACGTGACAAGAAAGATGGCAAACGGAAAAATGTGGGCCGCGAGGAGGCGACGACATACGAAAACGCGGTGGTGAGGAGGTGGGACAGCACGGGTCAGGGTCAAGACACGTTTGATGGAAACGAGGTAAGAAAACGCGGGGTAAACGCGGGGCTCGACGACCCGTCGGCGACACGCCGCCGGTCGAGAGAAAACGGACATCTTGAGATGCCCGTGCTGACACGGCTCGAAAAAACACAAGCGGGTCTCGTGTGGCGGCACTTGGGCGCGTGATCGCGGCGAAACGCACCGGCGCGACGACGTTGAAAGTAACGGCGAACATTGTTGCAGGTTCGGTGCGTGCGGTTATGGTGGTTTGGACGCAGCTCGGGCGTGTAGAACCCGGGCGGAGGGTGAAACCAAAGGTGCCCAGGTGGCATATCCACAAGGCACTGGTGATAAAGGGTGCTTTGATGGGATTGCGGAAAAACTGGTGGGTGTAAACCGTACGCTTGAGCGCCTCTGTCTTCCCGCCACAACGCCATGTCGCAGCCCGCACCTGCGCCGCGGCCGACGGTGATTAGGAACGCACTGACGCATGCGCAGCTCGCTGCGCTGCGCTGCGCTGCGCTGCGGCGGCCGCGGATGGGAACGCGCTATCGAAGGGCTACCTGTGTCCTGGCGTTTCGGCGTCGTGGTCGCAGCCTGGAAGTGGCAAGACCTCTGCAGTGCCGCTGCTTTCAGCGTGCCGCCCCCCTCAACAGAACCCTTCAAATAGCCCCTCAACAAAGCGGTCGTGAGCTGCATGGGCGCGAGCCCGGATGAGGCAGTTGCGACGTTGCAGAGCGGCGGCCTCGCGGTAAGTCTACTCCGCGGTATCGTCAAACGCACAGCTGTGCGCCGCCTTTCTTTTTCTTATTATAGTACGTCGTTTGACGGAACGTCGTTTGACGGAACGTCTTCGTCTTCGTCGCAAACGTGAGAGCACCACACTGAGACGAATCATCTCTTTCCTCCAACAACCAACAACCCCCAACCCTACCACGCTTCAAAAAAAAACTCAGTCCACCCTGTCGCTCCTCCGGCCGTTCTCAACGTTTTCCGGAGGGGAACGTATGAAAGCGACGCTGGCGAGAGGCGCGCTTGCGAACGTTCAGGTATTCGACGACTTCGGGGTTGCGGTTATGCGACAAAAGAACTTTTTACAAGAGTGACAGCTAGTTCTCCCCGATTCCGGTCGATGAACTCCCGTTTCCGGTCGGTGCACTCCCGTTTCCGGTCGGTGACTCCCGTTGCGGGTTGTGGGTGCTGCAGGTGCACTCCCGCTATAAATATGCAATTATTCATCTTGAGTTGTCGACTCAAGGTTTCGTGATATCAAACCCCCACAGTGGGGGTAATGTCAGCAGTACGTTTTGTCAGTAATGTCGGTTGTAGAGAGTCGGCACGACGAAACGTCGTAGACAGTCACTCGGCGAGACCTGCAGACATCCCTCAAACCGCGAGGGTCGCTATTTTCGCCGCGACCGCGACCGCGGCGCGCACCAAAACCCAGACCACTCCCGAAAACACAGCCGCCAGTATCCCCGCCTGCGCCACCCGTTCTATGCGTTTCCGTCGTTGGATTCGTGTAAACGTCCAGTCCTCTTTCTGCAACATCGCGATCGTGTTCGGCGAGAACAGTTTTGGGAACGCTTTGTGAAAAAAACCGTCCACGATCAGGGGCAACACGAAGGTTAAAAACCCCCCGTCGAGCCCCCGTGAAATATCCACCAGCGCCTTGGAATCCGCGGCCCGGCGTTGCGAAAACAGGGGAAGCGCGTTTTGCCACGCGTTGGGGTTTTTTTTGCCATCCCCAACGTCATCATCAAATTCAATGAACGGGGGACAGGCGAGGGAGAAGATCAGCGGGTAGTTGTTCGGGAAGATCAATCGCGACAGTATCCGGATCGCCAGTTTGGCGCCCCCAATGACATCCTCCTTTTTTCCAACGTCGTCAAAGCACGTATTCAACACCGCCACGTCCTCAAACGCGGAGTTCACGCCCAAGCCGAAATAAGGCTTGACGCAGTGAATGCTGTCGCCCAACACGACGGCGCCGCCGGGTTCGGTTTCGGGTAACGCGCTGTCCAAGCGTTTGTTTTTGTTGGACGTGACGCTTCCCGTATCCACTCTGTGCATTTGAACACCACCCGCGTGCGCGAACGTGGGAAACGTGGAGAAGCGCCGTTTGGCCATCGCATCCAGATCCTCATCAGTGATGTAGGGAGCGAACATGGGGAAGGATTCGTCAAAGTACGCTCGCGCCGTATCCAAGGACTCCAGTTTCGCGCAAATCGCCGCATCCCCGGGTTTCACTATAAGACCGCCCACCAGCATTCCTTCCTTGCTTTCCTTGGTGGGCAAGAAATCCAGCATGACGCCGTCCTTGGTGCGCGCGCTGTAGTTCAAGTCGTTTCAGAATTTTGAGCGCGGTAAATTGATAGGCACGGTTTTGTACACCAGCGGGTTTTTATCCACGAACCGTTCGACTTTCGTGGCGCATGTCTTGTCCGGATCGTTATCCATGGCCGCGAGGACGGCGTTTTTAAGAGAAGCGCCTTCCGCGCCCACCACGAAGGGCACGAAAGGCTCCACCACGCGCACGGAGGATTTCTCGTCGCGTCCCTCGCGTCGCCCAACATCAACGTCATCTGTTTTCGTCTCGTCAAACTCAATCGTCTCCCGTGTGAGCGTAGCACCCCCTCCCGTTCGCCACTCCACGTCGGTGCACTTTGTGTTGTGCCGCACTGTTACTTGGTTTCCGTGTTTTTCGCAAACCTCGCGTAACAGCACGGAAACCAGCCGGTCTCTTTGAATCACCTGCGTGGCGTACGTCAAAGTGTCGGTTACCTTAATCGTTCCCTCTGTGTTTTTTGGCGTCCAGTTCATCCGCCCGTTTACCTGCTTGCAGTACATCAAAACTTGATCAATCAAGCCGAGGCTTTCTAGCGCGATTTGCCCGCGGCTTGATATTCCCACGTTGTACGACCGCGCCGGGTCACCCCACACATCCGCGTCGTCGGGCGACGGCGGCGCCGTTAAACGCTCCCACACCTCGATTTTTTCCCACCCCCGTCGCGCCAGCGCGATGGCGACGGCGAGGCCCGCGGGGCCGCCACCCACAATCACGGTGCGTGACGGGGATAAGGGTTTGGTGAGTGCGGTATCCGCAGCGGCGGCTGCGTCCGCCAGCGCCAGTTTGCCCAACGCCTCGAACGTGTCGTCCTCGTCCATTGAGTGAAACGCGTTCGGCTCCACGTCCTGCAAAAAGATGTCGGACCCGTTGTCGGAATCGGAATCTGTGGCGCCAAGCGCACCGTCAGTCTCGTCATTCTCCGTAACCGCGTACTTCGGGGGTTCCGATGTCAACCCGTTGGCGATCGCGTCGAAGGTCGTCACCGAGCGGTGCGTTTTGGTGAAGCGCAAAGACAACCGCGATTGAGCGCGGCAAGGTACGAACGCGACGCTTGGTTTGAGACATGTGGTTTCGAGATCCGAGACACGCGCGGCGGGAACGTGTTTGCAGACGCAGCGGTGCGCAGCGGGCGCGCCGAGTCTGGGCGTCGAGAGGGCACCTACGGAGGTGCTGGCCATCGCGAAAATGCCGGCGTCTCGTGCGAACCGATACACGCGCGGGCGTTGTGACGCGACGTTTGACAGAGTGGCATTGTCTGCGCATGTGCGACCAGAAGATTTCGTTTCGCGAGAAAAAGGGAGCGTGGAGACATCCTCGCCGTGGAGATGCCGTCTCCTCGCGCCGGCTGCAGAGAGCCGCACAGCCTGCTCAGGCAGATCAAATCGTGAAACTTTCCCCACATGTCGTCACAAATTGAACGTCTTCCACTCAGTAGCTGGGCAGCAGGGCAGTGTGGTGATGTGTGGTGTGGCGAACATGACGCCTCGACGATGTGCGTGTAGCTTCTCGGAGTCGCTAAAACGATGGGTTGAGGAACGGTCCCGGTGGCGAACGATCGTGATGAGGTGTCCGGCGGTTGGCGATGACAAAAACAAATGCATGCGGACGCGCGTGGTTTCCACGGGAGTGATCGTGGTGTTCGTGGTGTTCGTGTTGCTGGAGAACTTAATAGGTGACAACGGCACACCGTACTACCTGATTTTCCTCACGAACTGGACCGGTTTGTTAACCGGTGTGTACGCGGTGAGTTTCTGTGCCTGTACCGTCCGGGCGGTACGGGAGGACGTCGTCGATTACGAGGACATTGAAACTCCACAAACTGCGACGACGCACTCCACCCAATCAATCCCGTTGCCCGCCAAAATCCTGTGGCTCACGAAAGCCGCCGCCCCCGTGAGTCAGTTTTTAATCACCATCATGTACTGGGGCTTGTTGTACGACGGTTCGGCGGTCAGAGTAGCCACCTTCGTGGCGCACGGAGGGTTGTCTTTCATGATGGCAGCCGAGCTTGTTGCCACCGCGCGAATGCCAATAAACAATTTGGTCGACGCGCTAATCACGTACGTATTCCTCTACACCTACCTCGCCTTCAACATTCTGTACACGCTGGGGATCCCGAACGCGTCAAACCCCGACGGGGATCCCTACGTGTATGGTATTCTAGACTGGAGAAGCCACCCGACACGGTCGTTTATACTGGTCGTGGCCACCACAATCGTGATCGTTCCGTTTTCGTACGCGTGCGCCAAGGCGTTGATGTTTTTGAGGAATAAATACTTTCCCGAAAAAAACGGCGGTGCGATTGCGACCGCGGGACTAAATACCCATACGGGTAAAGAAACGCACGCTCGTGAGGTACTGGATGTGAAACAGGCGGCGAACGAGGCGTAGAAAGAGGGTGACGAACCGTGGTATATGGTACCCGTAATAGGTAGTATATAGCTAGATGTAAGCGAGAATTGTCTATTTGCATCAGCTGGTGTCTGCCGTCGAGAGTCTCGAAGACGGAGTCACTCTATCATACATCCTCGAAATCAAACCGCGGGGGTGGCTATTTTCGCCGCGACCGCGAGCGCGGCGCAAACGAAACGCACCAAAACCCACACCACTCCCGAAAACCCTAACCCCAGTATCCCCACCTGCGCCGTTCGTTCCAAACGTTTCCGTCGCTCGACTTGAGAAAACGTCAGGTCCTCTTTCTGCAACATCGCGATCGTGTTCGGCGAGAACAGTTTCGGAAACGCTTTGTGAAACACGCCGTCCAGGATCAGGGGTAACACGAAAGTCAGGAACCCTCCGTCGAACCCCCGTGAAATGTCAACAAGCGCCTTTGAGTCCGCCGCACGGCGTTGCGAAAACAGGGGAAGCGCGGACTGCCACTCCGCGTTTTTGTCATCCCCGACGCCACCATCCCCAGTACTCTTTCCCACGTCGTCAAAGCACGTATTCAACACCGCCACGTCCTCAAACGCGGAGTTCACGCCCAAGCCGAAATAAGGCTTGACGCAGTGAATGCTGTCGCCCAACACGACGGCTCCGCCGGGTTCGGTTTCGGGTAACGCGCTGTCCAAGCGTTTGTTTTTGTTGGACGTGACGCTTCCCGTATCCACCCGGTGAATTTGTTTACCCCCGCAGTGCGCGAACGTGGGCAGCGTGCTGAGTCTTCGTTTGGTCATCGCGTCTAGATCTGTATCGGTGACGTATGGCGCGAACATGGGAAATTCGGTGTTGAAGTACGCGCGCGCCGTGCCCAAGGATTCCAGCTTCGCGCACGTCGCGACGTCCCCCGGTTTCACCAGGAGAATACCCACCAGCATTCCTTCCTTGGTGGGTAAGCACTCAAGCGCGACCTCTCCGCTGGTGCGCGCGCTGTAGTTCAAGTCGTTCCTGAATTTGTCCTTTGGTAAGTTAATGGGAATCGTTTTGTACACCCGCGGGTTTTTATCCACGAACCGTTTTATTTTCGTGGCGCATTTTTTGTCTGGGTCGCTATCCATAGCCGCCAGGACGGCGTTTTTAAGACCCGCGCCTTCCGCGCCCACCACGAAAGGCACGAAAGGCTCCACCACGCGCACGGGCGATTTGTGTTTGCCATCGTCGTCTGTTTTCGTATCGTCAAACTCAACCGGCTCCCGCGTGAGCGTCGCCCCCCCCCCAACGCGCCACTCCACGCTGGCGCACTTCGTGTTGTGCCGCACAGTGACTTGGCGTCCGTATTTTTCCAAAATCTCGCGTAACAGCACGGCGACCAGCCGGTCGCGTTGAATCACCTGCGTGGCGTACTTCTTGTCGGTTATGCGAATCGTGCCCTCCGCGCCTCCTCCCGGCGTCCAGTCCATCCGCCCGTTTACCCGCGCGCAGTATTCCAAAACTTGATCAATCACCCCGAGGCTTGCCAGCGCGATTTGCCCTCTTCCCGAAATACCCACGTTGTACGACCGCGCCGGGTCACCCCACACGTTTAAATCGTCCGCACTCGGCGGCGCCATTAAACGCTCCCACACCTCGATGTTTTCCCACCCCCGGCGCGCCAGCGCGATGGCGGTTGCCAGACCGGCGGGGCCGCCACCCACGATCACGGTTCTTGACGGGGGCGAGGGTCTGGGTCGGGCTGCTTCGGCTTCCGCCCGCGCTGCGGCTTCCACAAGCGCCAGTTTGCCCAGCGCCTCGACAGACTCGTCCGTCGCGTGAAACGCGCTCCGTTCGAGTTGACTCACCACGATACCGGAATCTACTTCGTCGAAATCTGTGGCGGCAGCCTCACCATCAGTCTCGTCATTACCCGTAAACGCGGTTGCCTTCGGGGGTTCCGGCTCGGGATCCGCGAGCGCACCGAAGGTCGTCACCGAGCGGTGCGTTTTGGTGAGGCGCAAAGACAACCGCGACTGGGCGCGGCAGGGTACGAACGCGACGCTTGGTTTGTCAGCAGTCCCGAGAGATTTAGCGGACCGAGAGATTTCGTGATGAGCCAAGACACGCGCGGCGGGAACGTGCTTAGAGCCGCGGCGGTGCGCACTGGGCGCGCCGAGTCCGGGCACCGGAAGGGCACCTAAGGAGACGCCGGCCATCGCGAAAACGTGGGCGTCTGGTGCGAACCGAAACACGCGCTCGCGTCAATGACGCGACGTCTGACAGAGTGGCATGTCTTGGCAGGTGCGAAAGAGAAGATTCCGTTTCCGCGATTTTTCGATCGTCATTTCAGTTCGGGTCGCGCGCCCCTGCCTCCCTCGTGCGCCGTGCGATGGCCGGGTCCAACGCGAAGAAACGCGCGGAGGATAACGTTCGCCGCCTTCTGTTGCTGCAAAGGGCGATTTTCATCGCCGCCGGGACGCACGGCGTGGTTCGTCTAGGCCTGTACCGCGCCAGCACGTACTGGTTGTTTCATTACCCCCTGTTTCTCTTCGCGTTCGGGGCGGCACAGTTCTGCTACAAGTCCCTCGTCGTGGTGGGCACGCCGAGTTGGGACACGAATGGAGCGCTGGTGGACGGCGGCGGCGACTTAACCCTGACCGGGCTGACGTCGTACTACCACGACATAATCTACGTGTGCGTGTTTTGCTTGACCTCCACGAGCTTGGTGTCGGATTGGTTCTGGTTTTTTATCTTAGCAATCCCGGCGTTCGCGACGTACAAGCTTTGGAAAGATTGGATCCTCCCGTGGATCTTCACCCCAACGAGCGACGAGGCGGAGCAAATGAACCGGGCGAACGAAACCAAGGAACAGCGACGGAAACGGGAACGGTCGGAGAAACGCGCGGGAAACAAGAGGGGACGGTAGGTCGATGGAGGATTAGATGTCGACGGAGAATCAGACGATGTCCTTGTTTTTTGGAAATAAAAATACAAATCGATCCCGTCAATCCGTCAGCCCCGGATTTTCCTTATACCGCTGCTTCACGATTTTATTCAGATCGCCCATGTACTCCCCGATCACCTTGAGCCGTTCCAACGGGTTGTCGTCGTTTTTATATTTCACCGCGCTTCGTGCCCGGCATCTCCGGAACAGGTTTTCCGTCGCCATGCACACGCGGCCGTGCTGCATTTTTGCAAGCGCGTCGCTCCGCAAACTCGAATCCCGTTGCGCCCGCGTTTCTTCCTTGACACGAACCGCCTTCTCCAGTTGCTTCTTTAACAGCGCGATTTCGTTGTTCAACGTCAACGCGTTGTCTTTTTGGGTATCCACGTATTCCGAAAACGAGGTTTTCAAAACCGCATCCTCCGCGGCGAATCGCCGGTGCGCCGCGGTCAACGTTTCGTTTGTGCTTTGCAGCGTCGCGTGTCGCGCCAAAACGTCGTTCACCTCCCGGAAGCCCATTGACGTTGTGGCGGTGCCTGCGCCGTCCCCATGCCCCGAAACGAACTCCAACACCAGTTCCAAATACGCGCCGTACCTTTCGTTTTTTTCAAGAGAAGTATCCGCGATTTCCTCGTTCGTGCCGATCCGGTTCAGTTTTCGCGTAAGCGATTCAATCTCCCGTTCTTTCCGCAACCGCAAATTGATTTCATCCGCCGCCCGCCGTTTCGCCCGCACCCGCTTGCCGTCGTTCTCCTGCAGGAACTTCCCGAACCTGACCAGGTTATCCTGGAGCTCGAGATCTTTTTTTTTAATCAAACTCTCGCGCTGAGAAAAGTTCACCTCCTGCTCTACCCAGAGTTGCCGTCGCGTTTCTAAATCTTTCGTCGCAATCAAAGTTTGCCTTCGTTTTTCCATCAACCGAGTCGTCGACGTGACGTGCTCAAGCACCAAAGAGTGTGCGTTGCCGGTGGTAGACTCAGACCCGGCGCCGAGCTTGTCATTGCTGCTTCCCCGGGGGGTACCCATCACGGGGGCGCGTGGTTTCGCGGAATCGGAGGACATTTCGGTGGCGTTGATGGTGAGATGAGATTGCCGGCGGTCGTGTGATCGATGCCTAATATGGGAGGATTCCACCAAATTCCACCGAATCACGGAGACAGAAGCGGCGGTCACCCCGACCACACCGAACACGCTTTTGTGGGTTCGAGGCGTGCGGTGACTCCGGCCGCTTTAGCGTAGACGGAGTCGACCGGGCACCGACCCGGCGGATCCGCGGGTACACGCGCGGGGTCGAGTGATGGGATACGACGAATGGGAATTGAAAGCTTCTCCGATAAAAATATCCGAGCTCAAACCGAAAAATAATCTAAAACACGACACGTCATCCCGTGTCCTTCACTCCCCCATGGCCGCGACGGTGTGGTTCGCGTCCCCGGGCGTGTTCGCCCTGGGCGTCGCGCCCGCGTGCCCGAAACGCACCGGGTTCCGTGCCCCGGCGCTTCCCAGGCGGCGCGTGGTTCGCGTCCAAAGCAAGTCCGGTGGGAAAAAAGATGTCTCCGCGGGTGAGGGTTTCGGGGATGCGGATGACTGGATTGCGAACTGGAAGGCTGGGAAGTTCCCGCGCGCGAAAGGGTGGAAGTTCGGTGACGCGTCTGAGGAAGGCACGGGGACTTTTTCGGAACAAGTGACTGGCGATGGCGATGAAGTCGATGGCCGAGATGAGGAAATCTCGGAAGAAACAAAAGAAAACCCGGCGGATCGATACGGTGGCGACCCCAACGCGTTTACGTACGTTTTTTGCCACAACCTGCTGTCACCGCCCAAAGACTCGTTCGCGTGCATGTACTTAAGTGACACGCTTGGTGCGCTGGGTATCGAGTTGGTGACGCCCAGTCTGATTGCGGACGAAGGCGACAAATCCGGGGATGGCGAATTTGATTCTTCAAAAGAGAAAAAAAGCGAGCTCACAGTTTCCGCGGCAGTCGCTCGCTTGACAACCGCGATTGATTCTTTACCAGAACCGCACAAGCCAGTTCGCTTGATCGGCAGCGGTATGGGTGCGTACGTGTGCGCGGTGTACGCCTCGTACCCGGAAAACGCCGCCAAAATAGACCGCGTCATGTTACTGGCGCCGACGTTCAAGCCGATTGAGTGCTTGGCTGGAATCGAAACCGAAACGGGCGTCTCCCTGGGCGACGCTTTCAAACTGGACTTGGAAAAGCACGAGCCTTTCCCGTTCGTGCCCTGTAGAGCATACGTCGTGCACGGGTACGACGACCCTGTGTCTCCTTTGGAGAACTCGTTGACTTGGGTGCGGGACGCGTCAGTGAACATGCGGAACGGCGCGGCTGGTGAAACGGGCCAAGTCGCCGAGCGCCGGCTGTTGGAAGTGAAAGGGATGGGCCACGGCGTGGAAAACGCGCTGCCGCAGATCAAAGCGAGGCTGGTGGAGTTCTTTAAGCTGCCGTTCCAAGTGAGTGGACCGCCGTGAGGAGACATGAATAGTAACTATTCTTCATAAATCCGGTGCACTACACTCTTTTCGATTTTACCCCGCTTCGCACGCGTCTTCACTCTTAAAAGACAACCGCTCACTCGCCTTCCTCTCGTCCCTTACCACACTACCCTTCCCTTACCCAGCTCCCTCACACCGCAATGAGTTCCTTGCACATGCCCGACTCAACCAGGTCCTTGACGTGCGCCCTGGCCCACAAATCCGCGGCGACGATATCGTCCAGCGTGGGGTCGAGAATCAAATCGTTTTTGTGCGCCTCCATCGCGAGCTCGATGGTTTTGTAAATGTCAAAGTACCCAATCTTCTTATCCAGAAACATCGCCACGGCTTGTTCGTTCGCGGCGCTGAACACTCCAGTCATGGTTCCCCCGGCTCGCCCGGCGGCGTAGCCCATGGTGAGGGACGGGTACTTCACCACGTCGGGTTCCCGAAACGTCAGGTCTCCCATCCTCAAAAAGTCCAAGCGGGGCCACGTAATTTCGCTGCACTCCACGCGTTCGGGCCACGACATGGTGTACAGGATGGGCAGCCTCATGTCGGGCCACCCGAGTTGCGCCAAAACGGACGAATCACTGGTTTCAACCATCGAGTGAATAATGGACTGCGGGTGAATCACGACGTCGATGTTGTCATAAGACGTGCCGTACAGGTAGTGCGCCTCGATCACTTCCAGGGCTTTGTTCATCTGTGATTGGGAAAGAAAAAGGTCAGTCGTGTATTAGGCGATGTATAGACAAACAGTCACCAGCTTCGGTAAAACAGTGTGCCTGGATTTGGGAAAGCCCCAACACGTACCAAAGTCGCGCTGTCGCACGTGATCTTGGCGCCCATGTCCCAGTTCGGGTGCGTGGTTGCTTTTTTCTGCAGAAACGCCGGGTCTTCTTTCGCGCACCGAAGCATCTCTTCGTGCGACACGTCCCGGAACGCGCCTCCTGAGGCGGTGAGGATGATCCGTCTCAGGGCATTTTCCGGGAGGCCTTGGATGCACTGGATATAAAAGAATAAAATGTCATCAGTCTTGTATGGGCAAACAGTATTGGGATTTGGGAAATACAATACATACCTGGAAAATCGCTGAGTGCTCGCTATCCGCGGGCAAAATCTTCACCCCGTGCTTCACCGCAAGGGGCACGATACACGGCCCGCCCGCGATGAGGGTTTCTTTGTTCGCGAGGCAGATGTTTTTTCCCGCTTCAATAGCCGCTACCGTGGGGGGTAACCCGGCGCACCCCACGATACCGGTAACGACGCTGTCCACGTCTTTGTGCCTGGCGACTTCGACCATCCCATTCGGGCCGTACAGGAGTTCCGGTAACGGGCCGTCCATGTCTTTGAGCATCGCTTTCAGCGTGGCGATGTCTTTTCCGTCAGCGATGCTGACCATCTTTGGTTTGAACTTTTTGATCTGCGCGGCGAGCACATCCAGGTTCTTACCAGCGGAAAGGGCTACGATTTCAAACTTATCCGGGTGTTCCTCCGCGATATCGAGCGTTTGCGTACCGATGGAACCCGTGCTCCCGAGAAGAGAGATCTTCTTCACGTTGCCGTTGCCCAACCTCGGGACGTCGTTCGGTACGTCCGCGCGCCCGGGCCAGCACGCGCCGTAGCGAGACTGTTTACGGTTAACAATGGACAGGAAGGGGGGGGGGGATTTGTCAGTCACGGAGTCCGCGAGTGTCACGGACGGGGCTTTTTAACGAGTGCGCGCGTCTCGACACGCGAGTTGGATAATGGGAAGCCAAAATCGAACGCCAGGCGCACGCACCTCGTTGTTGGAGTCCGCGCGAGCCGCCGCCTTGACAGCCACGGCGCGCTTCCCCGCCGTGGGCCGTAAGGCCTTGGCGACGGAGACGTGAACGGTGGAGGAAAGAGCCGCCATCGCGAGAGGTGAAGTGATGAGGAGGCGCCGAGGACGATCGGGATAGTGTTCATCAGGCAACAGAATCTGAAATCGCGATTTCTAAAATCGCGTCACTTCCGCCAAAAGGTGCCTGCTTTGACCTAAACTGCCATCCCTACGCGCGCACCGCCGCGGTCGGGTTCTGGTGTCCGCGGCAGTGAAAGACACGCCGCCTGGTGCCATGATCAAGCTGTTTTCCGTCAAGGACAAACAGGAGAAGGAAGCCGCGGCGAAAGCGGCGGCGGGTACGTCGGGTCCGAAACAAAGCCCCGGCGAGATCCGTCTCGCGAAGGACATCAGCGAGTTGACCCTCGCGAAGACCATGGGGATCAACTTCCCGGACGGCGCCGCGAAAATAACGCACTTCGTCATCACCCTGAAACCGGACGAGGGGTACTACAAAGGCGGCAGGTTCGTGTTCGAGTTCACGGTACCAACCGCGTACCCGCACGAACCCCCGAAAGTGAAGTGCACGCAGAAGATCTACCACCCAAACGTGGTGCGTATTTCCCACCCAACACATTCCGCCTCCCTGATCGGCCCGATTACCCTGACTGTTTACTCATACGTACTGGTACCTGTTACCGTGGTAACAGTTATGAAGTCACCACACTATACCCTTTCCAACCCCTCATACAAATGGTCCGAGAGTCTGACACTTTCTTTTTATCGCGCCAGGACGTGGACGGGAACGTGTGTTTAAACATCCTGCGCGAAGACTGGTCCCCCGTGCTTTCCATTTCGTCCTGCGTCTACGGCCTGAACTTCCTGTTCATGGACCCCAACCCAGACGACCCCCTGAACAAAGAAGCCGCGAAAGACCTCACCGAAACCCCCAAGCAGTTCGAAATGAACGTCCGCAGAGCGATGCAGGGGGGGAGGATCGGGGGCGCGACGTATTCGGTGGTGACTTGAGTAGTTGAGTTTGTTTTTGTGATTGAAAATCGAGACGACGAGGTACATACGAAAAAAATACGCGCTGATGACGTGTATTACTGTCTAATAGTACTACCCACTCCCTTTAGTACTACCCACTGCCTCCTCTACCTGCGCTTCCCCGGAAGAACCAGCCTTCGGCGGTGCGGACGCGGTTTTTTTCCATCTTCCCTCGGAAAAATTTGTTCCTCAAGATTCCGGCTAAGCCAGTCCACGCATCACCGATGGCGCGCGCGTCCGTGCTCCGCGCGGTCGCCTCGCGGCTGGCTTCCGCGCCTGTGACGACGGCGACGCGGTCTGGACCGTTCGCGATGTGTAATCCAGCGGTGTCGCAAACGAAACCGTGGTTCGACGTTCCTTGTCCACCCACGCACAAGGCGTGGGCACAAAAAACGTGGATTGGGTGCCGTGTGGGTGGAAACGACGCGTTTTCTGAAGCCAGCTCTGTGCGGTGGTCGTTCGCCTCAAACGGAGGGAGCCGGGGCGTGTCGGGGAAGTCAGGGAAACGCGTGCCACCGCAAAAACAGGTATCGCAACAAGTTGACACCGCGAAAACCACACCCCAGGCGCCCCGCCGACCCTTGACGGTACCCGACGCGGGCGGACCTATATCCGAGATTCCCAAACAGATCGACGGGATGCCCCGGTACCCCAATTTCTCAATCCCAGGCGCGTTGCGCCTCGGCGATTACGTCGGCACCGCGATTTTCGCGGTAACAGGCTCGCTAGCCGCAGCGGCGAGGGGCATGGACGTTCTAGGCGCAACCGTGGTGGGCACGATAACCGCGGTGGGCGGTGGGACGATCCGCGACCTACTCCTAGGCAAAGGCAGAAGAGCGTTTTGGATGGAGGAACCCGAGTACCTGTGGATTTGCGTTTGCAGCGCGGCGGGCGCTTTCCTGGCCTGGCCGCACTTGGAACACCATTTCGGGGTAACACAGAGTGATACTTGGATGGACTATTTAGACGCGCTAGGCGTGGGGGCTTTCTGTGTGATTGGCGTACAGAACGGAATTCGAGCCGGGGTGCCGTGCGCCGCGGCGGTGGCGTGCGGGATGTTCACCGCGACGTTCGGCGGTACGTGTGTAAGGCTTTCCCAAATCCCGCCTCCCTGTGTTCCCATACAAGACTGACACTTTCTTTTATTGGTATCAGGGGTCGTGCGGGACGTGCTGATGCAACGACCGGTGCGCATTCTTCACTCGTACACGGATATATACGCCACCACCGCGCTCGCCGGTGCGACTACGTACATGCTGGTCAAGATGGCCGGGCTGCCCGTCGCGGTGCGCATCGTGTCCGGAGTCGCAGTCGCGTTCGGTCTGCGGATAGCCGCTGTGAAGTACGACCTGCGCTTGCCAACCTACGCCGGGCCGGTTCTCGTGCACGGCGTGGGTACGTGCAGTACTACTATCTCTCCCGTCACGGGTTCGAAACCTGCCGGGCCGGGCTTTTTCAAACCCAAACAGGATGACCTGTCATCTTCCGTAGCTTCCGTGAATGCCGCCAAACGTGTGCCGGCCGGTTCCTTCGCGGCGCTTGCGAAGGGCGACGCGGGCGATGGAGTTCGACCGCCGCTCGCGGAGATGACAAACGCGGCGGTCGCGAGTGTGGCGCGACTGTTTCGGTGACGGTTTCGACTTACTTTAAATAGTAATACGTCACGACAAGAGCTAACGTAAGACACAAGGGTATTTACAGTATCCTACAAACTACTGTTATAGTCTGCTACTCCAGTCTTATACCTACTCCGCGGGCGCCACCAAACCCTGCGTACACGTGATGGCTTTCCACTCTTTTCGCGTCTCTAAATCCATGGCGTTGAACTTCCCCATAGACTCTTTCACCACGCACCGGTCCGCGTTTTGAAGATACCCTTCCAACACCTTGGCTTTCGGTGTGCCTGTTGCGGGTACGCTCGTTGGGGTCCACGACCCGCCAGTGCCAATGAGGTACTCGTTTTGCGTCTTTATAATCATGTCGGTGTTCATCAGCGCGGCGAAGGAATTTGTGTGCCCTTCGTGCGACCACTTGTACCCTGAAAAATAAGCATCGGATTTGGCCAGGTAACCATCGACATCGCCTTTGCCTTTCCTTAACAAACCTCGCTGAAGCGCGATGATCTCCTTGGTGTCCCGGACGAAGTCGGCGTCGGAGGCGAGGGCGGGTGAGGCGACAGTGACGAGCGCGAACGCGCTGCCAAACAACGCGCGTCGGGACAACGAGGTTTTCTCGTTGTTATCTTTTCCCGAAACATCAACACCCGCGCGAACGGAAACGCTTCGGCGGGAAGAAGCCTGACGGGAAGAAGCGCCACGCTGGGTGGGTTTGCGTGATGACGTGAGCGCAACAGCGCGCGCGGAAGCGAACGCGGACATCGTGCGAGTATATATGAGAGTGGTGGATCAGTGTTGGAGACCTAGCTTGATCGTGATTTGTGCATTTCGGAAAAGAAGATTTCGGGAAGATTCGTGGAAATAGTTTGCGAGAAAAAACAGACGCCGCGCGAACGAGAGTCGTTTCGTAATTCAAAATACACAGGTGATGTACACTGCCCACGGACGGCGCGTTCCGAATCACGCCACGTGCCCCCCACGCACGGCGTTGAGGAAGGAAATCTTGCTCAAAGTGTTCCCGCCCATTGACGCGGCTTGTTCCGAAGCGAGCTGTACGATTTTCTGAAAAACCGCCTTGGATTTCGAAGCCGTCGTCTGCTGTTCACCGACGAGCACGGGGGGCGGACACATCCCGATTTCGACGCACACCTTCGCCGGGTCCGCCAGGAACGCCGTTGCTTTCGCCACCACCACTGGGGTGTACGTCGCCACCGCAGCTTCGCAGGTTTTCGCCAAGTCCAAGGATTTCGCGTACTTCTTGCGATAAATAAAAGAAAGTGTCAGTTTTGTGTGGGCGAACAGTCGTTGGATTTGGGAAAGGCCAACACGTACCTCGCACGCGTCGTCCGCTTTCAAAACAAGCGCGTCGATGGTTTCGTTGCTGCTCGCGGCTTCGTGAAGCGCGCTCACGCCGAACTTGCACTTCAAGCAATCAGCCGCGTTCGCGGGTTTAGGGGGGTCGTCGGGTGACTCGACGGCTTGGCGCACCAAGCAGTGGAACGCGTTCGACTCGGAAAACCCACTCGTTTGCGTTTCGTCGCCTCCGCAAAACCCGAGACGCGCGCAAAACTCTTTAGGCGTCAGCTTGTCGTTCACGAAACCCACCGCGTAGTCAACCACGTCTTCCATGAAACGCTCGCACTGTGTGAGGGTAGGGTTAGGGTTTTATGGGGTTAGGGCTAGGGTTAGGGCATTCGACGCGAGATTCGGAGCGTTTTTCTTTTTTTGGAACATTCGCTTCGGTGCCAGTCTGTCGACTTTTTGGGCGACGCGCGCGCGCCTCGTTCATGTCGCCCCTCGTACGTGCGTCACGTGCGCGGGCGTATACACACATCACCACCCCCCGTACCTGTTCGGACTCGTCGCCCTGGTCTTTGCACAGCTTCTTGACTTCAAGTGCAACCTTGTCAAGAGTCGCCGGGTCGTTGATGTATTGCTCGCCCTCGGTGACGAACTGCTTGCACGCGACGCAGACGCGATCTTTTTCATCAACCGCGGCGACGCGCACCGCGTTGGGTTCCGCGAGAAGCGCCCTCGCGTCCGCGCCCGCGACGAGCGCGACGCACGAGGCGAGGAAAAGCACGCGCTTGGGAAGCATGGTGGTGTGGCGTGCGGGGAGAAGTGACCGCGCTTCCGAGTCCCTTCAAATATGAAGGGACGTGTTGACGCGGCGCGGATTTTATTATTCGAAAAAGAAAGAAAACTATTTCGCAACACGGCACCAAAGACGCCGGCGCGCGATGAGCGGTTCGTCCAGCGGCAGCGATGACGACTTCGCCGCGGAGTTGGAGAGGGAGATGACGGCGGTGGCGTCTGTCGTACCGCCCGCGTTTCGCCCGACCGTGGTGGTCACCGTGCCGTCCACGAAACGAGACGGGGTGGACGCGCTTTTGAGGGGCGTGGGGCAGAAAGCCGAGGTGAGAAAATTCGTTTCCGACGTTCCCACCGGCACCGGCACCGCGCCTCGGCGAGCGGTGAAACGAGCAAGGGTCCCGCTGCGACCTGGCAGCAGGGTCATTGGTGACTCCAGTGGTACTGCCGACTCTGTCGCGTCAGCTTCAAAACCCGCAACAGCGCAAACAAAGTGCCCCCCCCATCCCGGGTTCTTACACGACATTTGCGTCAAGTGCGGGGTGCGACGTGCGAAGCAGCTCACGAACGTTTCCACCGACGACAACACACAGACGCAATCCACGTCAATGCGATACATCCACGCCGGTTTAGAGCTTTCCACGGAGTCCCTGAACCAGGCGAAACGGGAAGAGAAAGACCGCGTGATGCGAAGCGGCAAGCTCATGTTGGTGCTGGACTTGGACCACACGTTACTCAACAGCGCGCGGTTCGCGGAGCTCACGCAGGAACAGCACGATTTGCTGGGGCGGGTAATAGCGGCGCGGCAGTGTTTGGATTTGGGGGGCTCGGCGGGGGAGGTGGCACAAGCAGCGCACGACGCGTGTGTTGTGCGCGACGCGTGTGCGTCGAGTGGCGCCGAGGAGACGCGCGGCGACGCGGAGATGAATACTACGGATGGTGTCGCGAAGACGGATACGACGCCTGAAACGCACGGAGACGCCGAGACGAAGACAGATACGACGCCTGAAACGCACAGAGACGCCGAGATGAAGTCATATACGACGCCTGAAACGCACGGAGACGTCGAGATGAATACGGACACTCCGGACGTGACCCCTGTTGAAACGGATTACAACACGGCCGATACAGAACCTCCAACGTATCCCGGGTGCTCACCCCCCCTTGACAACACGCACTGTTTGCGACATCTCGCGTTGTTCACGAAACTCCGGCCGTTTGCGCACGAGTTCCTCCACGCCGCCGCGAAGCTTTGCCAGCTGTACATCTACACCATGGGGGATAACCTGTACGCGGCGGAGATGGCCAGTTTGCTTGACCCGACTGGGGTTTTATTCGCGGGAAGGATTATTAGTAACCAGGAATCCACGAACAGCCGGGTGAAGGATCTTGATATCGTGCTCGGGGGAAGCGAATCCGTGTTGATCGTGGACGACACCGACCGGGTGTGGCCCCATAATTTGCAAAACCTTGTACGAATCGATCGGTACCACTTCTTCACGCAAAGCGCGGCTGGGTTCCGGGTTCCGGGGGCGAGCGTGATGGAGAAAGGGTGGGTGGACGAGGGCGGAAACGGCGACCGATTTCAGTTGCGGGACGCGTTCGCGGTTATCGCGAGCGCGCACCGACAGTTTTTCCGCGGCACGGAAGCGCGCGGGTTGGCGGCGGAGGCGCTGGCTGGGTTTGCACGTGGAGACACTTTGACGGGTAAAAAGGGAGATACTTTGGGTTCGGGTGCGGCGGATGTGGACACAGAAAAGGACAAAGGAAAGGACAAACTTTCGCAACCGCTTGGTGACGAGAGTTTAGCTCTCATTCGAAACAGGGACGTGAGGGAGTTACTGCTGGGAACGCCTGAACAACCGCCTGGACCGCTGTCGGGCGTATCGATCGCGTTTTCGCGAATCACCACTATGGGCGAACCGCGACCGGAACGCCACCCGCTGTGGTTGCTCGCGTCGAGCGCTGGGGCCTGCGTGTCGGGGGAGGTTCAGAATACCGAAAACACCGAATCGGAACGCGGCGACACAAAAAAAACCACGCACGTCGTGGTTCGCGGCGAGAAAACCGAAAAGACGAAGTGGGCGTTGGCAAACGACGCACACGCGGTGACAAGTGAGTGGCTGTTTCAATGCGTCGTGGGGTGGGAAAAAATCGACGAAAGGTCGTTTTCGGTGTTGCCAAAGGACGACTCGAAAAGCGAATTCGCGGATTTTGAAAAAGACGATTCGCCCGAAGTGAGCGCTTAGTTTTTTAATAAGGTAGTTTTTTTCCGAAGCTCCTATGCTCTCCCTACAGCCTCCTCGCGCCTTCCTCGAACGCGGCTTTCGCGTCATTGCTCACCGGCGCGTCTCCGAGATACACGTCGAACAGCGCCCTGGCGAGCTCCATGGATTTTAACTCAACCGTGGTGTCCGTCCCCACGACGCCTATTTCTACTGTTCCGTCGAACCCCGTGATGGTTTTATCCGAATCACCACCCGGTTTCCAGTTAATCAACACCCGGCTGTCTTTTTTCAGGTTACTGCCATTGAACAGGTCCTTCAAGTCGGCCATACCGTCCATCGCGAGTTCCTCGGCGACCTCCGCGGCTTCCGCCACCGCGCTCATGAAGTTGCCGCTCGCATCCTCCGCCGTGGCCATGTTCGTGGCGATTTCTCTTATCCGCCCAACAAGCGCCTCATCAAGCGCCTCCCAGAACGTCTTCCCGTCGACGTTCCGCACGAGCTGGATTAGCAAAGCCTTGTGGAACTTGCCGTCCAGCAAAGACCCGCCGGCGCGCAACGATTGTTGGCACTGCGCCACATCCACGTAAAGCGCGACCGCGTATATCTTGACGTTGATGATTGCGATTTTCTTTGACCGCACACCCGCGCCTAAACACTTCAGCTTCACACTGCCGTCGTGCGTGTCGAAGGTATCGGGGAAAGTTACCTTCGTCGCGGGCTCCACCACCGCGGCGAACACCGCGCTTGTGGCGATGTTGCTTTTTTTGGACCTTCCTTTTTGGAATCGCGCGGGAACTTTCACGGAACAACCGAACGAGCCTCGCGACGACAAACGCGCGCGTTGGGCGTGAAGGGCGGGGCGGACCGCCACAGGCGCGACGGCGGCGTTCATGCTGACGATTTCGGGGACAGAGGGAAGCGCAAGTGCGCGCGCGCCGGAGTGGGAGCTGGACCGACGGCGGAAGGACTGACAGTTGTGACGAATAAAATCTGGGCTTTTCGAAAAAAAATCTTTCGAACTGAACAGAAGTTTCCTTCGCGACGGAATCGCGACGACGACGTCCTCGACGACACCCCATTCATCAGACGCACCGCGAAGTAGCGCGTGCCCGTGACGCGCGCGGCGCCGCGGAACACGGAGCAGCTTCAGCGAAGGGAATCGTTTAGACCTATTCCACCGGCCTTCGAACACCACCGCCATGCACGCCGCGTGTGCGTCTGTTTGGGTGGCGCCCCCCCGGGGGCTCGCCCCATCTTCCTCCCGATGCGCGTCGCGTCACCCCCGAAACGCGCCTATTCCGCTGAGCGCCGCGTTCGGCAAAGGCAAGGACGTGAGTAAGATAGTCAAGGATGAAAGTTTCGGCGGGGCGGTTAGCGGGGCGGTGCTCGGCGGGTTGTTGCTCGGGCCGTTCGGGGCGGTGCTTGGCGGGCAGTTCGGGGCCAACTTCGGGAGCGACCGGAAACGCGCGCGACAAGCGGACACCGCGCTTCGAAAGCAAGGCATAACCCCCGAGATGGTCAAGGCGGTGGAGGAGTGCGCGGAGGGTTTGCGAAACGCGGAAGCAGGGTTGCGGAGTGCGAAGGATTCATTCACTTTGAATTTAGAAGAAGCCGCGGAGCTCGACGCCGAGGTTGAGACGCTTTACGAGGCTGCCACGACGTGCGTCACGAGCGGTGACGACGACGGCGCGCGTAAGTACCTCACGAAACGGAAACAAGTGCAAACGAAACTTGGCGACGCGAAACAGCGCGCCACCGAAGCGAAGCGTCGCGTTGAAAGCGTGGAGCGCAGCGTCGCGACGTTGTCCTCGCAAGCCAAGAAACTGGAGAGCATTCTCCGGGAAAACATGGCCAGCGCGGCTGAGACGAACGCCTCGGAAGCGGCTGCGAAGTTCGGCGGGGAGCAATACTCAAGCGCGGGCGATTTAGAAGCCGCGTACGAAGATCCGCTGGAGAAGAAATTTCGCGACCTGGAGGGAAGGTGACACGACGACGATTGGGGTAACACGACTTTGGTGTACTACCTATTAATCTATGAGTCTACGAGTCCTCGTACTCCTCTAACCCCGGTCACTCCTGTTACCCGTGTGCTGCTGTTTGCATTTCAATCAGCCTTAACGTCTCTTTGTTCAAAATCAAGCTTCGGCGCAGCTCTTCTATTTGCCGCGTTAACAACGCCAGCCGCGCGGCGGGCGGGTCGCGCGGCGACGGAGCGCCGCCGCATTCGTCCTCGACTTCGACGTCCGGTACCTCGATTCCACGAAACACGTCGACGCTCCCGTCGTCGGAATCCAAAAAACCCTCGCGAACACAGCTCGCGAACACCACCGGGGCATCGCATTCCCCGGGATTCGAACCGCGGTGCTTCTCGTGCGGTTGCGGGGGGGTAACCGTCGTGCCTACTGCGTTCAGATCGGGACACGTTTGGGACGTCAGCCCGTACCCGGCGCCGATGGCGGCGTGAAATTTTAACGCGGAACTCGGATCGACCCACCGCTTTTCGTACCGCCGGTGCACGCTCTGTTCGTCCCTGTTCACGACGAAGGGGGGGGTTTGCGTTCGGAAGGGTTTTCCGTTTTCACGCCGCACCGCTTCTGCGTGTTCCAACAAGTCGAAAAACGTTCTCGAAGCCTTTTTTTTTTTTTCTCGTTCTCGTCGTTTTTTTTCCGAAAAAGTCTCCCCTTCCGTTTCGCGCCGACCCCACACCGGCACTGGGTGTCCCTCCGTGGTGAACACGACGTTTCGTGTGCCACCCAGAAACCCGTTCGGGTCGTGGAACAGCAGGTACAGGTATTTACACGTCTCCGCCAGGAAATACGACGGCATGTTGTTCTCGAGGGTCGCGCCTTTTTTGCGCGAAAGCGCGCGCACGTCCTTCAAACTGGCAAACCCAAACTTGACTTTCGCGTGTTTCACCAAGTCGCTGGCCATTTTCTGTCCGGCGTGGCGATACACATCATCCTTCGTAGCGCTCCACAACAGCAACGTGCTCTCCGCGAGCTCAGGCCGAAGCGGGTACTGCTTTTCGGAAGGGTGCACTTGCTTTTCGGTGTACAGGTACCGCTCCGGGCTCGCGCCGAACTCGGTCCAAAGCCCGAAGAACCGGCCCCAACTGCGATTGTAAAAAATAAGTGTCAGTCTTGTGTTGGGCACTCGCAGAGGCGGAACGTGGTGATTAGGAAAGCCCCGCACCTTTTCTTGGCGCTTTCTAAATCTCCAATAAGCACCTGCACTCCCGGCCAGAACGCTTGTAACGACGTGGCTTGCAAGTGCGTGGGTTTCCCAGTATCCAGGTGCGCTTCGTGGTACCACCCGTCGTCGTGGTACCACTTGATCACCGCAACGTAGGCGTCGCAAAAGATATCGAAAACCTCGTCGTCGCCAAACGCGACGAAGGCTTTAAGGAGGTACTCGAAAAACGAGTCGTTCCCGGCGCCGACGCCGCCGCTCCGGTTTATCCACTTTGCAGTTTTGACATCGATTGTGTTGCCTAGTAAGTCTCGGTGGCTTCTTTTGTGCCACAACGTCTTGATTGCCCGTTTGCTGGCGTTCTCAAACCTCCAATCCCGCGTTAGCCGCGACAGCGTGCCGAACTCCAGGGCGAAACTCCCAATCGCCGCGACGTTTTGTTCGGTGGTTTCGCCGCGGCGTACGCCGTGCCTCAAATTCACCCACGCGTACGGCAACCCGGAGGGCGTGTCGAAGGCTTTTAGGAGTCGCTCGCCGAGGTCTTTCGCGATGGGTAGAAGCGCGCCGTCGTAGTTCGGCACGAACTTTTCGTCCTGGTAATCGTCTGGTTCCTGTTTCGTTCCCTCGCTCATCCCACCGATAGCGTCCGACCCTCCACTCGCGATGCAGTGCGCGGATAGTAACCCCCCCAGCACCCGGATGTTCACCTCGAACGCGTTTACGCGGACGTCGACGTCGAAGTTTAAGTTCTCAGACATCCACAACACGTTCTTTGCGAACTCCGTGCGGTTGTTCAACACCGCCAGCGTGGTGGTGGCGTCGATCAGGGTCAACGCGGAGCCTGATACGATAAAAAAGAAAGGATCAGTCTCGTATGGGCAATCAGGCAGGCGGAACGTGGTGACTGGGAAACACGCACCTTTGTATTTCTTCGGTAAAAACTCCATCTTGAGGTTTCCCAACTCCCCCAACGAATCCGTCCACGTTTTTGTCAACGGCTTGAGCTCATCATGCGGGAACGCGTGTTTCATGTAGTTGTCGTAGCCGTGGTAAAACATTTGTTTCACCTCAGCCGCGGCGTCGACGCGCATTTGCTCCGTGAATTTCGAGTCTGTGGAGAACGGCTGCGACACCGGGGGAGCACCCGCACGACGCGAACTCCACTCCAGCTCCGCCAGCGGTCGCCCTGTGGTAAACGTTACCGTGGGCCGTCGAGTTTGACGACGAACCGGGGAAGACTGAGGCGATACAGAACACGTGACGCTCAGCAGGAGCACCAGCACGAGCGTCGTCCCTGCGCGCGTGTGCCGAGCCATCGTGTCAAAATCGGCACTGGACGGTGCCGTCCGGCGTCGTCCGCCAAATCCGGTCCTCGAAACGCGCGTCCAGGCCAGGAAGCGTTCTCCCGGTTCGTCCCCCGGTTCGTCCCCAGCTTAAACTACCGTCCCACCGTCTCCACCACCACACCGAAACGGAGGCGAGACCACGCGGGCCCGCGCCCGGCTCTGCCTGTGACCCGAACGAGGAGCAATCTTGTTGGAACTCGTTTTCCAAGTCCCTGAGAGCAGCACATACCCACCAATTTGTTTTCTCACTGAAACTCATACGACGTCCTCGTGGTGATACTCATGACGAGCCCCTTTCTACCTGCGGCGACACGTGTCGGAGAGGTCTGCAGGTCGGCACGCCACGTCGCGATATTGCGATAAAACTGCGACACCGTTCTCGTCGCCCGCCACTCTCCTCCAGGCACACACCCGTTTCGCCAATAATACCATGAGCTTTTCCGTGGCTCAACTCAGCGCGCGCTTGACGTGCGTCGTTCCCATCGCCGGGTCCAAACCAACTAACAAGCCGCGCCCTGGTCGCGCGACGCGCTTGGAAGTGAAAAGCGAGTCTGCCGATCGCGTGGTTTCGTTACCCACCACCCGACGCGCCGCTGTGCTTTCCTTGGGCACCGCGTGTGCGTTCCTGACGGTTCCCCGCGCCCCCGCGCGGGCGGTGCGGGGGCAACAAGTGTGTGACCCCGGGGCGGACGGCGCGGAGTGCCGGGAACGGTTAATCGCGGGCGACGCCGCGGAGCTCGGGGATTACGACGCAAAGGCGAAAAAATCGGGCTTCGAAGCCGCCAAGGCGGCGACGCCCGACTTCACGAACTACCAAAAAGACACGTTGAAACTGGTGGACGAGATGTACGAGGTGCTGGCGCTGGATATCTACGACATGCAACGCGAGAAACGGATATCCGTTTTGAAAAAGGATGGCAACACGTGGTCGTCGCGATACGCGCCGGGGGGAAGCGCGAAAACCGCGAGCGGGCGCGCGTTTTACAACGCGATTAACCAGGTACGTGTTGTGTTACTCTGACTGTTTGCTCATACACATGGCCCGAAAGACTGACACTTTTCGTTCACAACCACAGGTCAGCGGGCACTTCAACGCGAACGGAATCGCGCCGCTTCCCGTGTCGCGGCAACAGGTGGTGAACGACAACTTGGAGAAAACAAGAGCGCTCATCGCGGAGGGACGGTGATTGCGTTTGTTATGGGCGGGTTGTGTTGGTTTTTGAACAAGAATTGTTATCACCGGTCACGATTGCCAAAGTCGTCTTCTCAACACAAGCACCACAAACAGGGTAACTAACAAGAATACAGTTATATACCCTACCACGACAACTACAACACGTCCTCCGGCACTTGCGACCCCCCCCGTCCAGCGCCTCGCCCGCCGTCCTGTCGCGTCTGGATCTGGCTCGTCACCATCGCCAGGGATTCACCGAAACCTTTCATGCTGTTCTGGTCGAACAAGTCCGTCACGCCCTTAAACGCGTGCTGGCCATACTCCATGTGCATCTGTCCTTTCTCGCGTTCCGTGTACCGAATCACAAAGTACCCGAACAAAAGCGCCAGCCCCACGTTTATGACCATCACCACGGACAAACCGACCACAATTCCGAAGTGAAACATGGTCCACACGCAAATACTCGCGTCCGCCGCGATGAGCGCGATTATTAGCAACATCTTGACGATGTTGTACAAAAACATCCGAACACCAAGTTCCTGCGCGAACGCCACGGCGGTATCGAACTCGGCGCCCGAGACGGTTTGCTCGCTCTCCGCTTTTTTCGTATCCTCCTGCGCCGATTTTAACTGCAGTCGCAGACGCTCGCGCCGGAGGTCGGATTTTGTGGCTTTTGGCGTATACTCGTCTTCGTCGTCGTCGTCGTCGTCGTCGTCGTCGTCGTCTGTCTCGTCCTCCTCGTCGTCGTCGTCACTCGCCACGTTTGCCACACCTGCCTCGTCCCTCCCGGGTACGGGCTCGCGTGTTCGGGTTGAAACACCAGAAAGCGTCCCAACCGACGAAACGCGACGCAAATTACCCCCGCTCTGAGTCCTTTCCAAGCCCGGTTCCCGGCCAAACGACACAACACCGGCGCCGGCTCTTTTCGTGTTTTCCGGCGACCGCGGGGAGTCGATTGGCGAGAGGCGGGATGGGGAGTGGGACTCACCGCCAGACCGCGAACCGGCGCCGATTTTCAACCCGCTCGGGGTTCCGAAACTTTTAGGGCCGTCGCCGAAAATCTCCAACTCGTTCCCCGCCGTTTTCGACCGCCCCTTGGTGTACCCGACGTGGATGTTGTTGAACATCTGCCAGATCATTCCGCCTTCTTTGTTTTGTTTAGAACCTTTATAAGGCGTCAGGGACGCGCCGTCGCTCACGCCGCGTTTGTGCGACGTCCTGGCGACGGAATTTGGACCGCTTGTTCGCGTCGCAAAAGTAACGGGAACAAAGCCGTCGTGCGCGCTTTCGTAGGACGACGCCCGCCGGTGGCGCTCTCGCGACGCACCGCCTGTATGCTCATACGAGTCCCGTGTTTCAGAAGGCCGCACGCTTCCGTTGTCTCGGCTACCACCGTGCAGCCCGCCACCCGCGGCGAAGGAAACAAGCATGTCCGCGATACCGCCCGCGGTTGACGACGGCGGGCCGGAGTAGTTCCTGTCGTGGCGCGCCGACGACGGGCCGTTTCCGTAACCGTATGTGGCGCCGTCGTGAGACGTACCACCGCCCGCGTCGGTTTCGTCGTCACTGCAATCCACCGCTAATTCGGACAGCAAATCGATAGTTTTGTGCGCCAGCGCTTTTAAGGTCACAAAGTCACAGCTCAACGGCAACGGCCCGCGGTTCGATCCAGGGCCGGATACCGTGTTCGGCCCGCTTCCCGGCCCGCCGCCGGCGACGGATTGAGATTGGTCACGTCGTCCGTCCATTGATACCCCGGAAAAAAAACCTCGCACCGCGTTTACCCAGGTATCCACCATCCAGCCCATCTCTCCTTTGTCCCCGATGGACTGCGCCGCGGCGGACGCGACCCTTCGTACGTGCTGTGCGAAAACATTCACGGTCTGGTCTTGGGTTAAACCGTGTGTCCCGTGTTCGTCCGCGCTTTGGAACAGCACGAAGAGCTTCTCGTCGAGGTCGCCAGCGCACTGAGAGATAAAAAAGCAAGTGTCAGTCTCGTATGGGCATTATCAGTCGTCGGAACGTGGTAAATGGGAAATACTCACCTGCAGCGCGAGCAGCGCGGCGAAGCGCGGGAGTGAGACTAGTGCGTTTTCAGTCAGCAAGTTTTGAGACGGCTGGTTCAATGACGAGTGCGTGTGCCTTCCATCGTGTCCATCCACCACGCAAATCGAGCTCAGCAGCCTTCGGGACACCGCGCCGCGCTCCACCGAGAGCCCGCATTGCGCGAGCGCGCTCAAAACAAGGGAGCCGCGAATCTCGGGAAGAAGCCTCCGGCCGCGCCCGAGGTCAGCCGCTTTCACAAGCGCGGCGTACGCGTCGCGACAAGACACGTGTCGCCACCGGCTCTGCGTGTGCACCGTGTGCACCACGAGCAGGGTGTCAAGGCGAGGCATGAAGATGAGGGCTTCCCGGCTTTCCGGCTTCCCAGCTCCCGATTACGACCACAATTCCAATATTCCAATGCACGATCGGGCTCGGTGTCATGCGCGACACGTACGTCACCAGTTGGGACGCGCCAACCGCGGGGAACGGACGCACGCACCGGCGAGATCGGCGATGCCCGGAGTGACGCCCGGAGTGTGCCGCGCTAATCGCAGTGGAGGGCACCGCGCGTCGACGCGGTGGGGGAATAATTTACCGGCACTGACGCGGTGCCGAGTTAGGCCGCGGCTTTGGAGTCCGAGAAAAGAAACAACTCGCCACCGGCGGCAGTCGCCGGCGCGCGGACTCGCGATGACCACCGTGGACGTGTCGCGCGTGGCGGTCTTTCCCAACCCCGCACTTCTCGGCGCCGAGCTGAATCTCGAGGTGCGTGCTGTGTTCCAAGCCGTAACCCGCGGTGTCACGAGTGCTTCTCCGAGTCTCGCAAAAGCGCGAAATCGCGATTGACACCGCCTCCCTCTCCACACCCCACTCCACCCAGATCGACTACCAATGCGCGACCCCGATCCAAAACGCGCGGTGGGTAGTTACGTACACCGTGGACATGACCGCGACAAAAACCGTGCTTCATTTGGGTACCACCGAACCTCGCACGTGCGAATCCGGGGCCACCAACTTTTTGAAGTTCCACTGCGATGCAATAGACGTGGCCGGCGTGAAGCAATCGGCGCTGCACAACGTTTCGGTGTTGACCGCGAGCTTGGTGGACGACGGGGGCGGCGAGCTCGCGAAGGTGGTTTGCGTGACGCAGGTGACGAAAACGGGGGAAGGTCTGACACGAAACGTGATCTCGCTGCTGGAGTAGGAAACTAGGAATAGCGCTCTGTGACCTCGCGTGAGTAGCTAACGAGTTCGCGAGGACTGCAGACGAGATGGTTTAGCTTTAGGGTAGATTGTTCCAGACGTTCTCTTCTTCCGGTCACAACAAGGCGCTAGCAATCACCCCAAACGGTGTCTCTACTCCAAGCTTAGTTGCGGTTGCCACCGCGGTCGCCGCCGGCGCCTTCCTTGCGAGGACCACCCGTGTTTTGGAACCTGTTCCCCGAGCGCGTTTGCAGGGTCACGCCCGGCAGGGACGCCATGTTCAGCGATTTCAACATGTCCATCGTGTCCTTGTCAACCTCGATTGTTTCCACCGCCAAGGCGGACTCATCAGGCACGAAGTCCATGCGCCGTTCGCGCTCTTCTTCCTGAAGCTTGAGCGAGATGCCGCGCACGGGGCCGCGCTGGATGCGCTTCATCAGGTGCGTGGTGAACCCCGCGATTTTGTTGCGAAGTCGCTTGGACGGGATGATGGCCACATCCTCCGCGATGCGCTTGTTCGTGGCGAAGTCCAGGGTCAAACGAGAGTAGTACTTCTCGATGATGACGCGCGAGGCCTGGTGATTGGGGCCCGAGTGGGGGGGGGACGGTCAGAGACGTGTGCGGGAGGTGTCGAGTGTGTGGGGATGAGCGATTTTTCGCGTCCCTCCACGTGAAAACCCTAAACGATCACCCGGACGCGTTGGCGTCGTGGACCGCGCGGTACCGGCCCGGCTATTCAGAGCACGACCCCGAAACCGGCGCACACGACTCGATCGACGACTATGCGAGACCATCACCGAGAGTTCGGTCGCGTCGCGGTGTCGCAAACGCGTGCCGCGCTCCACTTTCGGCCCGCGGACGAACGCGATGGCGCGTTCACGATGATGGATGCCGCGCTACCGGCATCGGCGTCGGAAACGAGCGCGACCCGAACACACGCGAAGCGGCTATTCACACAAAGGCCGTACCTTCTTGACCGTCTTAGTGCGTACGCGACCCATGGTTTACGGCGAGTCGTGCGTGTACGACGTCCGCGCGTTTAAGAGAGGGAAGGGACGCGCGCATCCTCGGGTTTTTGCCATTTTGCGGGAAGTCCGAGCCCGAGCCCCAAGAGAGACTGGACGGTCAAAGAACAGTTTCACCGGTTAAATGTTTCGGTCAATGTTGAGCGCCGATCCGCCTTAAAAAAAGTTGTTCGGTCGATTTGACCGGTAAGGTCATACGGCGAATTTTGATTTGGAATCTTGCAGAAGGTGTTAGCGCGTGAATTTCTGGTAAGGCGACACACCTGGGGCCACGAGTGTAGGTGACGGGGTGGACTGTTGTGTGAACTGTTGATGTCCGAGATCGGCGTACCCCCCGCGTTTGACACCGGCGAGGGTCGTGGTGTGCATGCAAGCGCGGTGTCCCAGGATGTCCCACTCGACAAAGGCGAAGATTCCGAGCGCGACGGCAAACTCGGGCTCCCCGTGTCCTTCTCCGGTGTTTTCAACACCGCGGTGACCAAGGACAACGTCCCCACGGTGTTGTCAAAGCTACAGAAATGGGGCGACTACGAGAGTTACGGCGAACCGGTTGGTACTTCGTTGTTCATCCCCATGAAAACCCCGCTTTCCCCAACGTTCCTAACCGGGTTTCCTTTGGTCATGGGCGGTGTCTCTGGCGGAGTCGAGACACATCAAAACGAGGTGGAAACAAACGACACGCGCTCGAAAATCGCGGCGACCGCGTCCGCGGTGCCGCACGCGCACACGCTTCCCAAGTTCCTAGAGGCGCAGCGACGGATGGGCAGGGACGTCGGTTTGATCATAGACCTTAGTAACCACGACTGCTTGTACTTCGATGGGATTCCGGATTCCGGGGTGGAGCGCGTTCACGTGCGGAACGTCGCGAAGAGTATCCCCGACATTAACAGCGTCGCTACCGTAATTTCAATCGCCACGAAGTTCTGGAACGCCACTGGCAACAAAAACAAACACGTCGCCGTGCACTGCGCGTACGGGTTCAACCGGACCGGGTTTGTGCTGTGTTGCTATTTAGTGGAAAAGTGCGGTCTCTCCGCGGAAGAGGCGCTATTGGCGTTCGCCGTCGCCCGAAACCCGGGCGTGAAACACGAACGGTTCAGGCACGCGCTTGTGAGACGGTACGCGAGTGGAACAACACCGGTTGAGGATTTTGATGACAATGACAATAACAACGAAAACAACGACGACGTCGGCGGTTCGAACCGAGGTGACAGTGCAGGTGACAACTCCGGGTTCGACACCCTGGAGGACGCCTGCGGAAACCGGGAAACGCAACAAAACACGCCCGGTAAGGAAAACGAAACCCTGGACCTGGACCTGGATGTGATGGACATACGGCAGGAGCCGAGGGAGGAAGGTTAGGTTTTTATTTCAACAACTTTAGCAGTTTATATGCGTCCTCACCCGCATGCATCATGCCCGCGTTCGTCTGCCGCGACCCGAGAGAGAGAGAACCCCGGTGCGCTGCGCGAATTTCCACAAATACACTTCCAATTCTCTAATCATCTCTCGTGCTGCTGATTTCGTCCTCGTGACTGTTTGCCCGTATGACTGAGACGCCATTCCAAGACGCCCGGCGTCGCGGACAGCACGTCGATCGGTGTTTGTTTCGCTCGCACGACTTACGCCGTCCACCAGCAACCCGAGTTACGGTCAGGCTCGAAACCGCGCACGTGTCGCGACCGGCGAAGCGAAGCGCTCGTCATGGTACGCCCGCAGACGGATTGCCACACAAACCCCCTCGTCTCATTCTCGACGGCTCGTGGACCGCAGGCCGCGTGGAACGACCGAAAGGACGCACGGACCCACCTCGACCTACCTGGGTTTACGAGTTGGAACCACCACGTCGTCGAGGCGCGTATCGGAAACGCCGCTGACCGAACCCACTCCTGTTTCTCCGGTCGTCACCGCCTCCCGTGCCTAACTCACCCTGAACCAAAAAACCAAAAAAAAACTCCCTCCTGCAGCCCATCGAATCCCTCCCCCCGTTCGCCATCATCGTCGCCGCCATCACCGCGATGGGCGGCGTGCAGTACCTGGTGCACCACGCGTACGAAGGGAAACCGAAACCGGTTGGGTTCGATAACTTCGACCGGCTTTTGAAGTACCGGGACTTGCGGTTGAAAGACGAGGCGAAGGTGCGTAACTGGGTGACTAGCGACAGCGGTCATACACAGACTTACTTTTCCAAATAAAATATCATCTCGCCGGATGATCAAAATCGAAACGTCCGCGCGACTGACTTTCTGGTCTCTTCCCTGAACCACAGAGCGGACAGCCCACGCTGTGAGAGCACTGCTTATGAAGACACGTAACGTGGTGGTCCACGAAACGCGCGACGAGGTGAATTTACGCCTCTTGTAATCAACAAAACGGAACCCCGGTCCGGGGACATCCACCAATAAAAAGAAATCTATCTCGCTCAAATGGTAACAACACTCACTCTTCCGCGTCCAACTTCCATCTCTCGGTGCACACGACGCGTCGCACCATGTACGCCTCTGTGTCCAAACCCGTGGCGTGCCCCGCGTTGGCGTCCGCGCGGCAGCGGCGATCACGACCGCGCGTCACGCCCTCGGTGTTGAGAGCACACCGCACCCAGGGTGACGCAACTCAAGGCGCGCGATCGCGCGATTCGCGTGCCGTTTGGGCCTCGGCCTCGGCGGATGACGACGGTTCCGCGAACGGCGAGTTGTCCTCCACGCAACGCACGCACCAGTGGATGGCCGTGAACTACCAACCCTGGGTAAACTCACCCGAAGACGCGGAGAAGTGTTTGAAACACTTACGGGACGTGGAGAACCGGGAGTTCGATTTGGAAAAGGCGAAGTCCGTGCTGGTGTTGATCAAGGCGGACCACGCGAAGCAGTACCGGGACCGGGTTCCGTTCGCGTTACCGAAACGGTACCCGGGGTTCCTGCACGTTCTGGAACGGTCGAGTGTGAGGCGGTGAGGAGTTAAGTGATGAAGGAAAAAGAATAGAGTTGGCGGATAGAACGCGCGGCGATTGGTTCGGTGTAAAGCGTCGCGGGAAAGATATCAATGTTAAAAGAATTACCCGTCGCCCATCCCTCGGTATCACTTCAGTGCAACGTCTTCGTGCGTCTGTGCCCACACGAGCTCGCCAAAGATGAAGCGGAACCCGAACCCGAACCGCCAAACCCGCCGCCGTGCAGATCCAGCGGCGCCAGCGTTTTCCGCGCCGCAATCGCGCGAAGCATGGGCGACATGGCGGACGTCGGGGACGATTGGCGAGGCGCCGCGGTCGACTGCCCGGCGGTGGCCGGCCGAGTTCGTTCCACCGGTTGCGTCCCTTCGCGCGGCGGAGATTGCATCACCGCGTCCGCGGAGGCCCTGACCGAGGAGAACCTCCCGGACGCGGTTTGAGGTCGGGGCGGGTGGTTGGTGAAGGCTTGCCGCTTGGAAACCGAGGACACGAAGCTCTGGAACCGCGCTAACGACGTTCCGGAACTCATCGCCTTGAGAGGTTCGCCCCGGCCGGGTTTCGCCAGCGCCGTTTCGACCTCGAGGGCCGCGACGGCGGCCCCAGAGGCGGCGGCGGCGGCGACCGCAGCCGCCGCGGCCGTTGTCGACCCTCTCGGCGCGAACGGCGGCTTGCGAGGCTTGGTGGGCGACGCCCACTCCTGGCTCGCCCTTAAATCCGCAACCGCCGCGTCCGTGCGCAGGGTCAGCCCCTTCGGCACCGCGACGTTGTCCAGCTTCAGCGACCGCTTGCGCGACAAAATACGGAGCACGGCTCTCTCCGCCTCCGCGCCTGACGCGTTTTCGTTCCCGTGGTCGTGATCGTCCACGCCAACGCTGTTTCCTCCCGCCGGGGCTTCCGCTAAGGTCAGGGAAACGACGTTCGGGTCGAGCGGGGTTTCAAACTTGTTTTGTTCCTTCGGAACGGCGGCGGTTCCGTGGAACGGCGGAACCGGGGGTTTCGCATCCCCAACGTTGCGCGCACCATCAGCCGCACTAACCTCCGTGGAAGAACCCTCGTTTGTCCCGCGGCTCTCCACCTCCCGTCGCCGCCCCGAGTGCGTCACCGCGATTTTGTCAATGAACGACTGTAACCGCGTGATGATGCGCTCAAACTTTGGGCGTTTCGCGGGTTCCTGGGTCCACGCGTCTTCGATGAGTTGGTCGTACTCGCCGATCCACTCGAAGCTCGGATTCGGTGCGACGTCGAGATCAGGCCGCCGGCCCTCCTCCACCACCGCGTGCATCACCTGCCACTGCCCGCTCGAGGCCCACGGGATTTTCAACGTTCGAATCTCCCAAAGCACGATGCCGAAACTATACACGTCGCTCGCCTTGGTGTACTTGGCGGCGCGAAGCACCTCGGGGGCCATCCACCGAGGCGAGTGCAGGGCGCCTTGCGAGGTTTCGGGGTTCACGCTGGTGGCACCGCTGGTGCTTCCCCGACCCCCCGCCGCGGCGACCGCGACTCGGGAAAGGTTAAAGTCACCAACCTTGACGCGGAAGTACCGGTCCACCATTAAGTTGGGCGATTTCAAATCCCGGTGAATCACGGGGGGCGAGCAGTTGTGCAGGTAGCACATCCCGGCGGCGGCACCGAGGGCCATTTGAAGCCGGACCCTCCACTCCAGCGCGGGAACTCCGGGCTTGATGTGGCGTTGCAGCACTGAAAATAAACTCCCTCGCGCGCAGTACTCCTCCACGATCGCGGGCGGGGACCGCACCACCCCTAGTAACAGCACGATGTTCGGGTGTCGCAACCGGGCCATGATGCCAACCTCTTTTTCGAGCTCGTCAAGGGTCTCCGCGTCCACGTGCTCATCTTCCGGCTGGGGTTCGGGTTCGTCATCTTGTGATTCGTTGTCCGACGAGTTATCCGCAGAGCTAAACGCACCATCGTCCTTGTGAATGTTCGCAGCAGCCGCGGCGACGCTTTTGTTCCGTCCATCCGCGGCGGCGCGGCCCGCCGCCGCCGTCTCCGCCGCGTCCGCCTTTGCGCCAACCGCCATGGTCGGCCGCCCGCGCTGTTTCTCCAGCGGGTCTTTGTTCCCCTGGAATGCGGAGGGCGGGCCAAGCATCTTCACCGCGACCTCGGTGTGGTTCGCCCAGACCGCGCAATACACCCGGCCGAAGCTTCCCTCGCCCACGCACTTTTTAAGCCGGATTTCGGTAAAGGAAATCAAAGCCGTGTCTTGCCCTAAACTCGAGGTTTTTGAGTTTAGTAAATTCTTTTTGTCACCCTTGGCGAGTTTCCTAAGCGCCTCGGCGTCAACCGGCGCGTCCGTGAAAGGGAGCGCCCGTCTGGCGTGCTGCTCGGTATCTGTACCGCCACCCGACATGGCGTACTTCGCACCAGGGTCCCGCCGGTCGGGAAGACGAGACGCGGTGACCGCGGCTTCCAGCTCCGCGAGCGGCCAGAAAATCATGCTTCCGAAGAAACCAGTCGTCGCCACGCCGACGTGCCCCGTGCCGTCCACCGCTCGTAAAAGCGTCATCCCCGACCTGTGCGCTTTTATTTTGCCAGGAGCCGGGCGCTGTCGAGGCGCCCGGGGGGACATGGGCACGGACACCCCCGAAAACGTATCGGATTGCGCGTTTCCAAGGGGGGTAAGACTCAGCCCTATTTGGGCGTTTTCCAAACCAGAAATGGCGTCGTTTGCGTCGCGATCGGGAAGCACTGATTGTAAAACAAAAAGTGTCAGTCGTGTATGGGCAATCAGGGAGGCGGACTGTGGTAAATGAGAAATACTTACCGTACACTTTCATGCTCCCGTTTCGGTATCCCACGACGAGTAAGCGATCCACAGAGGCGGACCCGATGGCGCGTCCTTCGCTGGAGTTCGGCCCGGCGACCATCTCCGCCCGGTTGCCGACCGCGCTGCCGCCACCGTTCGCGCAGGTGGCGCACCAAAGCTGCACCGCGCCGCTAGCGTGCGTCGTCACGACTTGCCCCGCCGCGGCGTGCGCCGCAATTCCGACGCACACCCCGAGGTCGCGGTGCGGCGCGACCACGACGCAGGTGCCGCTATCCACGTCCCAGGCTTCCAACACCATGTCGTCCATGGAGGCCCACACCAGGGGCCCCAAGCGAATGAGCTCGGAGGCGCAGGCGTCCTTTTTTCGCGAGCCGGGCGCGCCGTTCCAACCGACGGCGCCCGTGGAGACTTTCGCGACAGTCAACGTCAAGTCGGTGAAACCGCCGCGGTCCGCGTCATTCTGCGTACCCGTCGGTCGTTGCGACGAGTCGCACACCACCCTACGCACCGTGGTGTCATCCTCTAATCGGTTCGGCCTTGAAACCTCCACTAGCCGCCCGTCCGAAAACGCGCACCACGCCACGCCGCTCGCAACCGGCGCGATGGCGGTGACGGCGACTGTTTTGTTTTTACCGCACACGCGCGCGACCCCTCCCCATTGGCACGCCACGTCCGTGTCCCACGCCGCTACCTCACCGGTCGCCGTGCCCGTCCAAAGCAGCGCGCTAGCTTCCTCAGCTGCGATCGCCGTGACCTCACCGAAACACCCGCCCATGCAAAGAACGGACCCGGGTCCATTCCCATTATCCCCCTTAGTGGGCGCGTCCACCGCTCTGCGGCTTTGCAGAAAAAGGTCAAATGCGCTCAATCTGTTCGTCCTGTTGCTACTCCACCAAAGCTCCGCGCCATCCACACCAGCAGCGCACATCACCCTCACGTTACCGCCCATGACCCAGTGCGACGCGCCTCCGCGAAGCAACCGCCGGGATTTATCAGGACCGGCGCTGAGTTTCCTCATGCTGGTGGTTCCGTTTTTGCCGCCGGTTCGGTTTGTTTTCTTTCGTCGACCCGAAAAGCTTTTCCTGTTACTTCCGAGTTGTTTGTGGTCTTTCCCCCCGCCCGCGATCGTCCCGCCCGCGCCTAAACCACCCACCGCCCCAGTTAAGTTCCACAGCTGCCCCTCAAGCGCCTCTAAATCCAGCCGAAGCTCGTCGAACTTACTCGCCGTGGCGGCGTAGCGGAATATCCGCGTCGCCTTTTGCGTGCTCGTGTACTTCCCGTAAACCTGCACTCGCGCCACCGCTAAGCCAAGCACGGAAAGCACACCCACGCCCAGACGTTTCAGCTGCGTCTGGACTTGTGAGTCAAGGGCGTGGTGCATCGCCTCTGCCTCAGCGAGCGCGATGTTCACCGCCACCGCGGCGCCGAGCACCACCGCGCACTTTTCGCGGTGCGAAACCGCCTCCCGAACCCCGAGATCGAGCTGATGCGTGGCTTCGCGGCACGCCAACAAGATACCGGACAAGTCCGCCGCGCCTGTGGTTGAGCCGATCGCGATGGCCAGGTTTGTGGCGGACGCGACGGAACTCGGCACTTTCGTGGATCTCCCTAGGTTACTAGGACTGTCGGAACCCGATGACCCCCCCGCGGTTGACCTCGGGGTTCCACCTTCCGACACCTGAGAACCACGATGGGAGTCTTTTCGCACACCATCGCCGTCGCCGCCGTCGGACATCGCCACGTCCACGTCCACAAACCGCGGGCGTCAAGACCACGCGTGTCCTTCCACCACGCCCCTCGCCGCTTACCGCTCACCAACGACCAAACGCGCGCCACACCTTCTGCCGAGGAAAGGCCAACACTGTTTCAAACTGTACAGTATAGTGTCGCTGACTGAACGGCTGGATCCTCCGTCTCGGACTCGGATGTGCCGACTGCACTGCGATTTCGTCTCAACCGAACGAATCGCCTTCTTTTGTGTCGGCCACAACATTGATGTTGCCATAGATCCATCGCGGACGGCCGCGCCGAGGGATTCGCTCGCCCCGGGGACGCGTCCGTTACCCGGAGACCTCGCCGGGCTCGTTCCGGAACCTTAAACCCACCCGAGAGACGGGTGTGGTTTAAGACGTGTGCGTTCCTGGTCGCAACCGGGAAAGGAATAATCATCGGGGCGCCCGCCATCTCCTTTTTGAACAATAACAACCTGACGCGTTTTCGCCGCCCTTTCGATCCACAAACGGCGCCATGGGAGGCGGCGCCCCCGGGTCCTTGAGCACCCTTTCCGGGGTGATTGTCCCCACGTGCGAGAACATGTGGGGGGTGTTGATTTTCCTGCGGTTCTTCTTCGTCGTGGGCCACGCCGGGGTGTGGCAGTCGCTGGTGATCGTGTTTGTTTCATTCTTGTCCTCACTGGCGACGACCATGTCGCTCAGCGCGATGGCCACAAACGGACCGGTGCAGGCGGGCGGGGCGTACTACATCATCAGCCGCGCGCTGGGACACAAGCTGGGGGGGGCGGTGGGTACCACGTACTACCTTGGTTTGTCGCTTTTGGCGGTTTTAGAGGTCCTCGGCGCCGTGGAGGTGATGCTGGCGGTGGAACCCGGGCTGGACATGGGGTTGCCCGTGGAAGCGGCGACGCGCGTTTGGGCCGCGCTTCTCACTTTCGTGCTAGGAGGCATGGTGTGGGGAGGCATGCAGCTGGTGTCAAAGGCGGGTTTGTTCTTCGCCACCATTGTCGGCCTGACTTTGCTGAGCTACTACGCGGGTTTAATCGCGGCGCCGTTACCGGGGGTGTCACCCGCGGTGACAGGTCTTTCCACGGCGACGTTGTCAAAAAACTGGGGGCCCTCCTACACGGACGGCGTGACGTTTTCAGACGTCCTGAGCGTGTTTTTCCCGTGCTTCACCGGGATCCTGTCAGGCGCGAACCGCGCGAACTTTCTGAAAACCCCCGAGGTTTCCATTCCGTGGGGAACTCTCGCCGCGATTTCCATTTCGTTCGTGATGTACGCCTCGTACATGATCATGTGGGGCGCGGTGGCGGACCGCGAGTATTTGAAAAACGGCCCATCCGCGTACTACTACGCGGAATCGAACCGCCGGCGATTGCTGGCGGGCAGCGCCGGCGATAGCATGGGCGTGGTTTCCGAAATAGCGTGGCCGTTGGCGTTGCCGACGCAGATCGGGATCATAATCGCGTCCCTGTCGCAGGCGTTGCAGTGCTTGATCAGTGCGCCTGGGGTGTTAAACGCCATCGCTGTGGACGGCACCGTTCCGTTTCTCACAAAAGCGGCGTTTGTGGATAAGCGCGGGGAACCCGTCGCGGCGCTCGCGGCGACGGTGACGTTTTGCGTGTGCGCGTCCATGATCGGTTCGCTGGATTTAGTCGCCCCCCTTCTGTCGATCTGCTTCCTCGCTGCGTACAGCGCGCTGAATTTCAGCACCTTCGCCCTCGGTCTCACGAAAGCGCCTTCCTGGCGCCCCACCTGGAGGTACTTCCACTGGTCCGTGGGTCTGTTTGGTTTCCTGCTGTGCACCACGCTGGCGTTTATCATTCGCTGGTACTTCGCCCTCGTCGCCGTGGCCATGCTCGCGGCGTTGGTGGCGTACATCGAATCCGCGCAGGTCCGGGTGGACTGGGGAAGCGCGCTCGGGGGTATCCGGCTGGATCTGGCCACCGCGGCGATGCTTGACTTAGCGCACGAAAGGAAACATTCGTCGAACTGGCGGCCGCAGCTTTTGTGTCTTCCGAGCTGGCCTGGTGTCGTCGGCGGCGTCGGTACGAACGAAGCCGCCTCCAATCCCGTGTTTTCCGCGAAAGGGGGAGACCTGCTGGAGTACGACGACATCCACGTGGTGCCCCCTTTCCGGAAAAAAGGCCGAACCAGCCACGAAGCTTTGTTGTGCTTCGCGTCGCAGCTCAAAAAGGGACGGGGGCTGTGCGTGGTGGCGGAGATTGAACTCGGGGTGCTGTCACGCGACCGCGGGTTGTCCCGCCGCGTGGCGGACGCGCGGGAAACGTTGGAAAAGAAACTCGCTGCCGCGAACGTCCGCGGGTTCGCGCACGTCATGGTGTCCCCGACGTACAAGCAAGGCATCCCGTTCGCGATCCAGGGATTAGGGTTCGGTGGTTTGGAACCAAACACGGTGCTGCTGGGCTGGCCCAGGCGGAACAAACTGGAGTTTGACGAGGACGTGGACGACGACGCGGACGAGGAAACCACGGAGACGTCGGCGAAAACATTGGTGGACACCGTGTGCGAGTGTACGGCTTCGGAAAAAGCGGTGCTTCTTTGCATGGACCCACAACGGTTCCCGTCATCGGAAGAGAAGCTCACCGGGTTCGTAGATGTATGGTGGGTGGTGCACGACGGAGGGTTACTGCTGATGATCGCGCACCTTTTACTGCGACACCGGACGTGGGAAAAGTGCAAACTGCGGGTACACACCGTGCTGCAAAAAGCGCAGGACCCGCACGCCGTGCGAAGGTCGCTTCAAGCGGTGTTGCGTGATTTTCGTATCGACGCGGAAGTTTCCGTGGTGGAAGCGGGGGACGATGCTGATATGTACGCGTACACGCACGACTGGACCATGCGCAAGGAACAAGCCGAGATGTTCAGGGAAGAGCTGTTGTTGGCGCAAGGCGTGAAGAAACTCGAAACCGGCGTCGGCGACGGCGGCGTCGACGGCGCGGCGGGAACGCCCCCTCGGAGCGGGGACTCGACGCCTTTGCGACTTGGAGGGGGCAACACGTCACCGTCGCCGCTTGGACGGGACGCAACACCCACTGGGTCTGGCGGTAGGTCACCCGAGCGGGCCGAATCGGAGAACGGCGCCGATTCCGTTGCTGAAAACGAAACCAACGAAGGACCCAAAAATAGTAACCTGCGCCGAGCGTTTCCCAGCGAAATCGACATGCTCGTCCGCGATCACGGCGAACTCGAGTGTTCCGAGTCCATGGATGTGCGGCACCTTAGGCGGAAAGCGGACGCGATCAAGGCTGGTTCGGCGCTGAACGCAGACGGCACGTCCCCGATCGCGAAAGGACACGCGAGCCTGGCGAGCATTTTCGATTTAGGCGACCTCGTGGCGGCGGCGCCGGCGGATTCGGGAAAGAGCACTTCGCTTTCGCTTTCGCTGGGACCGAAAGTTTCGGACGCGAAAAGCGACGCCGGCGGCGAGTCGTCCGCGACGCACCCGGCGGCTCCGTTCGGCAAGAAACAGACACCCCCTTCCATGCCTTCCATCCCGGGCTCGCCGGTGCTGTCGCCTGTTGCGTTCACCATGACCATAGGCGCGGCGTCCGTGGAAGATGTGCGCGTCGACGTCGGGGCGGTCGCCGTTGAAGCGGCGGGGACGATTCCGGTTCCCTCCGCGACGAAAAAACCACCACCCGAAAAACCGAAGAAAGCAAAGCGAAGCGTTTCCTTCGGCGGCAACGACGAAACCAGGACGTTCACGACCACGGAAACCCCACCCCCCAACGTGACCATCGCGGCGCACACCGACGAGTCGTCCTGGGTCACGGACGCGCAAGGCCCGGCGGCGTTGAACCGGATCATCCGCGAAAAAAGCGAAGACGCGCAGCTCGTCATCGTGAACCTCCCTGACCCCGATTCGCTCGTCATGGCGAACCCCGCGGCGTACGCGCGGTACGTGGAAGCCATCGTTCGAGGGCTTCCAAGAGTAGTGTACGTGCACGGCACGGGAAGAGAGGTGTACATGAGCGCGAGGTAACAACGTTTTTAGGAAGCTTTTGTGTTTTGATTGACTCTCCGCTGCGTTTTCGAGGGCGGTGTTAACTCTTGCTATATTTTCGTTTCGTTTCGCCGACTACCAGTATTTTCGGCTTTCGTCGGGCAGCACGTACGGCTTGAGCGCTCGCGCCGCGCTTCGGGGATCGCTCCCGCCTATGCTCTGCACCACCACGAACAGGGATTTCTTTTTCTTTTTATTTGTGGTCATGGCGTGGTCGTCGCCATGAAAAGCGTCCCTCATGATTGTTTCGTCTGAAAACTTCGACCCATCCTCCTGCAGCGACGCGTCGTAGAGTCGCGTTTGGTCGTCGAAAACGCCGTGCTTTTCTTCGAAAACGTTTGACACGCACGCGAAAGCGGCGTACACGCCGTACTCGGTCCAATCCAGACCTGAGTCCAGGGACTTGAAAAGGTGCGTGTCCCAATTGCTGGACCCGACTTGGGATAACCGGTGCAAAGCCCCGGACGCAACGGAGGTGGACAAAACCGCCGGCGTCACCCCAATACCTTCCAAAGACGTTTCTATCCCGCACCGAGCGATTCGGGAGTATATCGACGAAGCACCCAAGGCGCCGCTTACGTGTGTTTCGGTACCATCTACGGGATGAATAAATTCACCATCTAAGTCGAAACTGGATTCCCTACCACCGGACCTGTCCCCATATTTAATTGCCGCCGCGTTCGCCGACCCCGGGGTGTCCCCGAAAAGCGCATCAAGCGAGTGCGCGAGCCACCGCTTGGCGTGCGGACCCCCCATCGAACCCTGCACCAGCCCCTTCCCGCCCCGCACCAAGTCGCCCCGTTTCAAACCGCCGCCCAACACCACGTCGCAATCCAGGGTGACGTAAAACTCGGTGCGCACCAAATTCGCCGCCGCGAGCTTCAGAAGCATTTGTACCCGGTACCCCAAACCTCTCTGTTCTCGTTTCGCCGCGTTCGGCGCGGCGTCGCGCAGGGCGTCAACCGGCGTCGGCAACGCGTGCGATTCCGCAACCACCCTCGTTGGACCCCACGGCGCGTCGTTACCAAGCGCAGACGCGGCGAGGAGCCACCACTCCAGCTCAGCGTCGGGAACCAAAACGAGAAGTTCAGCGACGACTTGTTTCGGGGTGTCTTTGTCCAGGAACGTGCGCATGGAGGCCAGGAGATTGGCGATCCTGGGCGCGCTGTCTGGATTCATCGTTGCTACCAAAACGAATGTCACCGCATTTTCGGGGAGTGACTCTTTGGGTGGAAAAAGCGGCGGTGTGCTGCGTTGGGAAGGCGACTCCGTGGAAACCTCGGGTTTGTCATGCGAAACTCGCTGATTCACAAACCCGCGCGTCGCTTTGGACCCCGCAAGCCTTTCCCGTGCCCATTCGCCTCGTTCCACGAAATCGGCGGTGTGCCCACTTTCGCTCGAAATGGACAACCTAACGAACGCGACGACCGACACCGCAAGCACGAGCGAACGCGCGAGGAGCAGACACGCGCGGGGACGCCGAAACCCTCGCGTCGAGTCCATGAATGCCCTGAGGCGGGGCCTCACTGGATTGCGCATGCCGCCGCGCTCGCAGGAGTGTAAGAACGATAGGCACAATCTCTTTTCTGTGGCTGGAGAAAATTAATTTTGGCGCCGAGGGCGGGAAATAGTACCACATGTTGCCATTTGTCACGTCGCGTCGCCTCCACGTCCGTGCACCATGCCGCATGGAGCCATGGACAAGGTGAAGCTCATGGTCGGGATGGAACCCTCGGCGGAGCCGGAGTTGCAGGACCAAATCGAGGACTGCTTTCAGTTGTCACGCATGGAACGTCTGTACGGGTTTGCCATTTGCATCACCGCGGGCCTCTTCTGTTCCTTCTTGTCTTCCCTCGTCTTCCTAAAGCCCACGAAGTTCGCGATTCTCTACTCGTTGGGCAACATCTTATCGCTCACCAGCACTGGGTTTCTAATGGGGTTCTGGAGCCAGTTGAAAAACATGTTTAAAAGTCATCGGTTGCTCGCCACATTGGTATACCTCGGGGCGATGGTTGCGACGTTGGTTTGTGCGTGTTACTTGAAATCCTTCCCATTGACCGTGGTGTGTTTAGTGGTTCAATCATCGGCTCTGACTTGGTACTGTTTGTCGTACATTCCCGGGGGTCGAACCGCGGTTGGGGCGGTGTTCAAAGGGTGCCTTGGGATGTAACGTGGAAATGATGGCGATACGCAATAGCAGCGATGACGCGGTGACGGGAGAAAGGGTGCGAGACGTCTTGAGTAGAAAGGAATCCACCGCGCCGCGCCGTAAATGTAAAGAAGATACCTTCATATGAGTAGTATGGTAGACAGTAAAATGCTCTTCAATCTAGCGAGCCTCCACTGGGTGCAGGTGGCGGCGCTACTGCTGGCGCACCACCACCTCCTCCTGCTCCTCCCGACGCGTCCCCGCTTTCGTACCTCGCCCTCGCCTCCGCGAACATCTTCGTTTGCATCGCCAACGCCTCTTCCGGGGTCATCTGCATACCTTTCTTTTTCTTTTTCTCCGCACGAGCTTCTTTGCCTTCTTCCTTCATCTCCACCATCGCCGCGCTGACAGTCTCCACGTAACTCGCGAAATCCAAACTCTCTAAAGCTTTCACCACGTGTTCTGGCAAGATCGTACTCTTGTTTTCCTTTGTTGAAATCTCGTTTGCCTCGGATGCGACGCACTGGACAAACTCGTTACACGCCTCCAAAACCATCTCCTTTACCTCTGCGCTGAGTTTCAGTCCTTTTGGTAGACGTTCCGTGATCATCTTCGCCACGGTCGCTGTGGTGTGCGCTTGGGGAACGGGGTTAGAACGTGTTGGGTAGGAGAGAGCGACGAAGTTTTCGGTTTGAAGTAATCAATTTAGGGTAGCGAACGACTTAGCCAAGACGAGTGGCATGGACGGCTTAAGTTAACGCACGAATCGACCCGGTCTGCAACGTACCTTTGGGGAGTGACCCTTCACCGTCGTCAGCCATGGTGATGTTTCGAGCGCAGGTGCGTGGGAGTGCCGGCGTCGATGCATGGCTGTTGTTTTTCCGTTGATTTTCGTTTTCAGCCAGTTTCGCTTTGGCTGCGAAAGCGCCGTTGAGAAAAACCACACGTCTAGGGTTTAGGGTTTAGGGTTTAGGGTTTAGGGTTTAGGGTTTAGGGTTTAGGGTTTAGGGTTTAGGGTTTAGGGTTTAGGGTTTAGGGTTTAGGGTTTAGGGTTTAGGGTTTAGGGTTTAGGGTTTAGGGTTTAGGGTTTAGGGTTTAGGGTTTAGGGTTT
>Ga0209192_10000313_pt1 | contig 52496 bp, 45 predicted proteins | sample ArcticOcean_MG_C_11_FD_187433 | JGI IMG/M metagenome (GOLD analysis project Ga0209192, IMG submission 187433) | Marine microbial communities from western Arctic Ocean - ArcticOcean_MG_CB2_154 (SPAdes) (version 2) | ecosystem: Environmental > Aquatic > Marine > Oceanic | place: Arctic Ocean... | reverse complement strand
TCGGCGTTCAGAGACTGTTCAAGTATTTCTAAGGTTGGCAGATCCGGCTCATACCTAAACACTCCAGTCCAGGACCCATTGACAGCCTCGCCGGAGACGATAAGGCCGTTTTCAATAAACACCGTGAAGTCGCCATAGCCTTCGTTGGTGAGCGTCAACTGGTTGTCCCCCTCAACAATCACAGTCGCATCGTCCTTGAGCATCATCCAAGCGCTATAGACAGTAAAGAGCTCTGGCTGCTCGATAGGAATCACATCTTCAAGATCCACGTTATAAAGCGCTGCCACAAAATCATCACCGGGCTCATAGGTCAAGATGTAGCGGTCACCCGAGGAGGTAACCTCCTCGGTCATACCTTGAGAAAGCCAGAGTTGATAGCTTGCCTCAACAGCATCTAAGACATTCACCTCAACGGCTGTCTCTGGCGCTGTAACGGAGTTTGATGCTTGAGGGGATGTACTTACAGCAACCTCTGCAGGAGCGCAGCCAGCAAGGCCCACGGCAAAAGAGAAACCGGCAACTAGAACAAGGGGTATACGACTTTTCTTCACCCCTAAAGGCTAGCCGAAGTTACTGGCGGCCGTTTAGGTTAGCGGGGGTCTTTAGAACCAGAAGCACCCTGCCGATATAGCTTCTAGCCTTGGTTTTTGATTGGTACCAAGTCGAGAGTTTCGGGTTTAGTTCCTTGGCGTAATCGCAAGCTTCCTTAGCTCGTTTTCTAACAACGAGGTTCATCCTGTCAGAGGTCCCCAAAAGACGTATCCCCGTGCATATGAACTTATCTGCATTTGGGTTATCTTTGACAACCGCCTCGATCTCAGCTTTTTGAACATCACTAAAAAAGAATTGCTCGACCGACAGCGTCGGTAAGAGTCTTTTGGGTTGGGACATACTTGGCATTAGCCTGCGCTGGGGAAAGGCCCGGAAACATCAGGCCCGCTAAGGCCAAAACTACAATCAGCTTCTTCATGTGACTACCCTTCAAAACACCGGACATAAGGCTTTGAACCGTATCTAGAAAGAGAAGATTCCAAGTCGACTGTTTGCTTCAAGGGGGCGAGTTGGGAAACATCGCCGCATAGTGGCCCCTGCAGGTTAAATGACTACCGCCCTGGCAAGCCCGGCCAGAGCCGGTTGGCCAGGATTGACACCTACAATTAGGCAGGCCCCTTATTAGGTGAGCCGCCATAGCCCTAGGAGCCTGATTGCCAACCAGTCAAAGAGCGACTGCGCTTCGCGCCCGCTGGGCACTTCCCTGGATCTTTTTTCTTATGGGTCTAACCTCAATGGCCTGGGTCCCAAGAATCCCAGAGATCAAAAGCTCGCTTGGTCTCTCGGATGGTGAATTTGGCCTAGTGCTGGTTTCTTCAAGCATCGGCGCAATCATCGGCGCCCAGTTAGCTGGGCGCCTGATTCAACGCTTTGGCTCCAGAAACCTAATGCGCTTTGCCCAAGCAGCGCTGCCATTGGGTGTGCTTTTGATGGGCCTTGCTCCAAACGTTTACGCGCTAGCACTCGGTTTGTTTTTCATGGGCCTTGGTAGTGCTGCAATGGACATCCCCGGAAACGCTCAAGCGGTTGTGATTGAAAGGCTAATTGGCAAGAAGTTCTTAGCTTCCTTGCATGGAGCCTGGAGCATCGGCACCTTTGCAGCAGCGCTCATTGGCGGTGCTGTCGCAACCTTTGTGTCACCGGCCGTGAACTTGGGCGTGCTGGCTGCAATAGGAATGATTATCTTCATTCCACTAACTGAGCGCATGCTTGATGCAACCCGAGATGAGCATATGGGCGATGAGGGTAAAGACGAGAGACGAATTCCGTGGTTTAAATCAAAAGTGAACCTGCTCTGGGTCTTCGCATTTGGCTCGCTTGGAGCACTTGTTGCAGAAGGTGCATCTGCTGACTGGAGCGGCATACTGCTTGCCGAGCACATGAACATCGAACTGGGCCTCACGGCGAGTGCTTTTGCGTCATTCTCGCTCTCCATGATCATCAGCCGCTTCACGGCTGATGCCCTCATGGACCGCTTTGGTGCTGCAAGGGTTGTCTTTTATGGCGGTGTGGTTGGAGGTGCTATCTGGTCAGCGAGTATTTTGATTGCTGTTCCACTCAGTCAAACCAATAACTTGAGTGCCTTAGTGCTAATAAACATCGGCTTCTTTGCGGCCGGTGCTGGCATCGGGCCGATGTTTCCAGCGTTCATTGTTGGGGCGGCAAAGGTTCCTGGTATACCAGCGTCTCTTGGCATTGCCAGGATCAGTGTTATCTCTATTGCCGGCTACTTCCTAGGCCCAACAGTCACAGGGTTTATTTCAGAGCTAACAGACCTGCAAACAGCATTTATGTATCCGGGGATAGCACTTATCGTTGCTGGCCTTGCAGGTAGAGGGCTAAGGGCAAAATAGCCGCAGGACCAAGTAACTCTCGGTTACGAGCAACAAGTGGTATGAGCAATCTAAACGGCTATCTTCGCAGCCACCGTTTGGAGCATTGAGCTTGATCCTCTTTGCAGTGCCGACGCTAGCTAGCAGAGCATCACCTACACACAGCACTTAAATGACTAACCCCCCTGGCAAGCCAGGGGGGTTAGTGGTTATTGAACTACTAGATAGTTGTTACTACTTAGTTACGGTTGAGAACGTGCCCTTTAGTACTCCATCAATGTAGATCTTTGTAGTGATGGTGTAACCAGCTCCGGTGTAGCGAACTACACGTTCGAAGTTGGATGCCAAGGCATCAACCTTGATCCACTTGCCAGCAACTATTGCAGTCATCTTCTGACCCGCATAGCCCTTGGCGTAAAGAGCTACATAGCCCTTGAATGAACCAACGTTTACCTTCTGGTCAGCAGCTGCAGTTGCAGCTGCCTTTCCAACTGCAACAGCCTGAACAACAGTTATGTTCTTCGTGCTAACAGTTGCTCCAGCTGGCTTGTAGGTAGCGGAGATAGCGGCATCTCCCACTTCACCTGACAGTACCAACACGTAGAAGGTTAGCTGACCAGCAGCGTCTGTCTCCATGGTGGTGGAGTTTCCGAATGGAAGACCCTTACCAGTCCATGCTACTGAAACTGCAGCAGCGGCACCATCTGTAGTGTCCGCTGTTTGTACTGGGTTGCCGTTTACGTCCTTCAGGGTTCCAACGATTGTCGTGGTTGTACCAGCGGCAATGGAGGTCTTGTCGAATGTCAGCGTACTTCCGGCACTTCCTGCAGCAGCCTGAATAACAACTAGCGATGTTGTGCTAGCAGCTCCGGTTGTGAACGTGACTGTGTAGCTTCCAGCAAGACGCGAAGTGAACTGCACGTTTAGCAACTTGGTGTTGGCAGCAATAGTCAGTGTGTCACTCGCTGTAACAGACACTGCGTCTGCGTTTCTTATCATCAAGCCAGGAGCTGAAACTAGGACATCACTAAACGAGTTAACGACACCAATAGTCACGGTTCCAGACCAAGAAAGAGCCACACCATAGGAAATGGATGATGAAATGCTAACCGTGTTGGTAGTAAATCCATCGGTTCCAGATGCGTAGGTGTAGATGTTCCACGTGGCAGTATCTGTTCCACCAGAAACGTTATCCCATGCCTGAGTCGACTGGTTGAACGTTTGAAGCGTGAAGGTCACAACGCCTGAGCCAGTTTTCGCTGCAGGAGGAGTAACAGTCACCGAAGCAACACCATTAGCTACAGCTGCCGAAACAGTGGTGCTAGTGGATCCCGATACAAGCACGGATGCAGCGATTCTCTGGTCAGAACGAACTGACGCAAGTCCCCACTGGTCATAAGCAGTCATGGTAAATGTCTTAGCTGCTCCAGCCAAGCCAGCAACGTTTGCAGGCGCGTAATTAACGGTCTGCACTGTTCCCTTGATTGTTAACAGCATGGTAGCTGATTTGTATTGTGAGGTTATGTTGAAGGTAACAGTTCCCTCTCCATCTTGCCCGAAAGTAGATACAGCAACAGTGGTGGTTCCAGATGCGAGCGTAAAGCCGGCTCCGAGGAACGTCCCTCTGCTTGTGTAGGTAGTTCCGTTTAGGATGACTCCAGAGTCAGCATCGAAGTCCAAACCAGCCGACACTGCGGAAACTGTGAATGCAGTCGCAACTGGGGCACGAACTGCTGAGGACAGCGAGTAACCGTAGGCGTTCAATGAGAACGCTGAGTTAAGTCGAGCGTCTGCAGCACCTGCGCCAGTTTGGGTAATATTGCTACCCGCTACAGGTGAGATGGTAACTGCCGACACGTCCAAAGGAGTGACCGTATATACTGGGCTACTGGCGATGATATTCGCAACACCTAGGTTTCCGTTGGTGCCACCACCACCGGAGTACATAACGCTTGCACTTAGAGAATGGATTACTCCTGAAGTGGTGTATTCCACGGTCCCGGTAGTGAACGACACTGAGTAGTTACCCTGCGCAGTGCTGCTCGCGCTAGCACCTGTGGCTGCAGTCAGCAACGCAATCGTGATGGCCGCAGAGTCAGTTCCACCAGCGGCTGAAGTGTGAGTCTCAGCCGTGTGTGAGATCGAGATGGCAAACTGACCATTTAGCTGGGTCCAGTTGACGACTCCCTTAGTTACCGACCAAGACGCGGTAGCGCCAAAGCCTCCTGCAACAGGTTGTGTCATCGAGACAACAGAGCCCAAAGCACTCCAAGGAACGAAGTTAATCGTCATTGCAGTTCCTTCAGGCTCTCCGTTGTCCTTGACGCCGTCCTTATCCAGGTCAAGGAAAGGGGTAACCGTAATCGCTACGGCCGGGCTGACGGATGTTCTGTCGTTAAGCCCAATCGAGATCTTTGGGGATCCAGAGGAGTTGATACCGACGGTCCATGAGGCAGCAGCAGTTTCCGCAGTAGCGGATGCTGTGTAAACGTTGCCACTCGCAGCGCCCGAAGTTGTCGCTGAAATTGTTACCCCAGCAGGCTTCGTTATATGCAGACCGAAGTCGGCGTGAGTGTTTGTATCAGTTACGTAATCCTTGAACTCAGCTGCGACTCCGGTGCCGAAACGGGCACTGATGTCGAAAGCTTCGTCAGCAAGCATCGTGGTTTGCGTCGTTAGCCCAGTGCTCGGGAAAATCACTACTGACGACTCGCTTGCTTGAGCAGGCGCGGTCATCACGAATAGCGAAGATACCAAGGCAACTATAGCTCCAAGCGCAAGACCTGTACGGTTCTTGTTCTTTTGCATGTGTTTTCTTTCTTCTTGGTTTACAACTACCCATGGGAGTAGCTGCTCTGAGAGCTTGCAACCACCAACCAAGCAGGAGATTACAGACCCTCAATATTAGGTTAGCGGGATTAGTGGAGAGATGTTACGGTTTTGCTCCCAAGTTTTTGAAGAAAATTATATTCTTGGAGTCAATGACATCGAAGAATTCACAAGCTCTCCATTTGAGGTCAAGACAAGATCGACTCTTAGGGCGCCCCTGCTAACAACCGTGTCATTAATTGCCACGAAGTCAAACTCTCCTGAGGCATCCCCAATCAATAGGTCGGTAGCGACATATTCAATCAATATACTCCCGTCTTGACGGGTGGTTTTTTGGGAAAAAGAAACATTGGGGACAGAAATAAAGTCTTGGCCGTCTATCGAAATCTTGAACCAGGCTGATTCGATTCCACTCTTAGATGAAGCGTCAAAGGTCAGCCTCCCAGTCAAGCCAGAACCGGTACTAAGCTCCACGACCCCATCTGCCGCAAGATAGGCCGAAGATGCTCCGCTAAGCGAGGCAAGTGACGAAGCCGCAGAGCCACTCAAGGTTTGCTGAAGTGAGCCTACAATCAAGCTTCGCTGGATTGATTCTTCGCTGGGGACCTCCAACGAGGAATCAATCGGGCTGACTGCAGGCAATGCAAATTGAGTATCGCTATCAATTTTCTCCGGTCCGCTTTGATTCTCAGGTTCATCAACAAGTAGAGCAGGTACTGGTGTTTCTGCCTCAATGGGCTGGCTGTCTTCGGAAGATGCTCCCGGATTCGACTCAGCAGGTGCTGTCGGGCTGGTTGCAGAATTGCCTGCTGAGCTCGGTGCCGCTGGGTCTTGCATTGCTACTAGCGGCTGCGAAATGATTTCCTCAGAAGTTGTGGAAGCCAAATTTGGAATCACACCGATGGAAACTGCGAGGACTAATAGAAACGCTCCGGCAACCGAAGCGATCTTGCCGCTGTCAGCAGCTGCTTTCCTAGCGGCCAAGGACAAAATTCCAGACATCGAAAGCCCTGCGGTCTCGGCTTCTCCAATAAGAGCTTTCTTGAAGGCTGCCCTTGAGCGGAACAGAAGCTGGCGGAAAGCGTTCTCACTTAGACCCATTTGTACTGAAACAACCTGCATACTTTTTTCCTCGTAGAGGGTCGCGATAAGCGCCTCTCTATGGCGAGGCTGGAGCTTGGCTAATGCCAGGCTGACAATCGCTGCATCGTCTGCTCGCTCTAAGTCTTGGCTAATCTCTGGGATGTTTGCCTCAAACTCGCCATGTTCATCCAGCGGAGTCAGGCTCACTCTGCTGTTGGCACGAATAACATCGAGAGCCAACAGCCTTGTCTTCCACTTCAAAAACCTCAAAACGCCTAATTCAGAGTCAAGGTCTGGAAGGGAGGTCATCAAATACAGAAATGCATCTTGAACAACTTCTTCAACTTGAGAGGCGTTGTTCAAAAATCTTTTAGCATGGCGCTCGAGGTGAGGACGAAAACGAATATAAATGGAAGCAAAGTCTTTTGCGGACCAGTCTTTTAGGACTGCAGGTGTTAATGAGTCAGCAAAATGTTCTTGAAACTTAGGTAGTCCAAACTCCTCGTCAGACTCTTCATCGAGAAGAGATTCCAACGAATCCTCATTGTTGAGGCTCTTGGGGTCGAAGAATTCGTCCATAACTTCTAATATACGGCCCGTGTCAATAGTTGTTACGAATTTTTTGCAATTAACTTCGGTCTTCCAGCACGATCAAAGAATCTAAATGCGCTTAGTCAGATTCTCGCGCAAGATGATGGTTGGCAAGTAAAGATTCCAGTTGCTAGTCGTCTAGCCCCATAAGTTTCACTGCCTTTTCAAAGTCAGGCACCTTTTTTTGAAGCTCCTTGAATGTTCCTTCTGCGACAATGACGCCTTTGTTCATGTAGATGATCTTGTCCGCATTCTTTACGGTCGAGAGTCTGTGAGCAATCAAGACAATCGTCATCTGTCCTTTTAGAACATCAAGAACCTGGTTTATTTCTGATTCTGTTTCGGCATCGAGCGCACTTGTTGCCTCGTCCAGAAAGAGAATGCCGGGGTTTCGATACAAAGCACGAGCCAGACCAAGCCTTTGGATCTCACCACCGGATAGCTGGCCTGAATCGGGTTGGATGTGCATCGCGAGTTTGTCCTCCGAGCTGAATGAGGCAAGTCCCGCAACCGATAGACAACTGGCGACTTTTTCTAAATCTGTTTTTTCAATAGACACCAAAGAGACGTTCTCCGACAATGTGCCGGAAACAAGGTGAGGCCTCTGAGGGACTATTCCAATTACTCCATCGCCATGCTCCAGAAGCGATCTGGGGGAAACGTCATCGAGCATAATGACCCCCGAAGTCGGCAAACGAAAACCTGTGGCTATTTCAAAGATTGTTGTCTTGCCAGCACCCGAAGGACCAACAAAAGCGACTTTTTGGCCCCCTTTAACTTCGAAGCTAATGTCCTTGACGACTGGCATGCCAGGTGCATAGCCGAATGAAACCTGGTCGAAATTTAAGCTGAGTGCGTGGGCAGTTCCATACTTAGAGGCGGTGATGTGATCTTGGTCATTTTCGCGACGAAAAATCACTTTTAGACGCTCGAGCGCAAACTTTCCCTGGTTCGAGCCATTAATCATAGTATTGATAGCCGCCTGGAGAGGAAGAAGGGACGCCACGACACGAAGCCCTCCAGCCATGAAGACCCCAATGGTTACCGCCTGAGAGGGAAGATCACTAAAGACCACAATTCCTGCCAAAAACGCAAAAATTCCAAGAATCAAAGAGGTTTCAATTACGTACCTTGGGAGTCCATTGAGCGTCGAAAGGATAGCTCCGCCAGATGCGGATCGTGTCCTTCCTGCGACGAACTTGGAAATCCAAAAGTTTAGTTCCCCCGAGGCTCTTACTTCTCTTCGGACGCCAAATAGATCGCGACTGGATTGCAGAGAAGTCTTAGAGCCCTTCATAGCGTTCATTCCATTGCTTCGGATTCTCTTGGTGACAAATTGGCTCAGGATCCAAAGAACTCCAGCCAAATAAAAGAACATTACTACAGCAGCAATCGGATTGACGAGCAAAAAGGAGCCAACCATACCAATCAGTAGGGCGATCTCTGAGATGGCTGCAATCCGCGCATTGATAAATGATGACAGCGCTCCAGTTGAAGTCATGGAAATATTTTGAAATTCTGACAAGCTATCTGAGAACCCAAGTTCGCCTTCACTCCCCCCCGAGAAATAGTCATGAGCGAGTGTCTTTGAAAAGTCGGCTTCCAAAGAGGCGACGAATAAAGCAGTTCTTAGATTTAACCAAATTGAAAAAGCAGACTTCAACAAAAAGGTCCCTGCGATTGCCAGAGAAATGACGACGGCAGCTCGTTCGTCGACAATAACTTCGCCGATCACTGGAATATTTAGAGGTGCTACCGAACCGCCACTTGTTGCAAAGGCGCCAAATGAAGTTGCTAGCAGAGCAATTCCTGCCAGGCCGATGATGTCCAAAAGGTTCGCTGCTACCCTTGCAGATGCCAAACGATAGATTCTGAATTTTGCCTGCTTTGAGATTACGCCGCCCACAGCGCGAAGCGACATAGAACCTTTATTGGCTTTCATTGGAGATAGCCTATTGGAAGATATAGTTATAGTTGAGAGGGTCTGAGCGAAGGGTCTGGATAAATCTTGTCTATTGCAGTCGTGATTCCTTCTTTTCGCGTTACCGACCACATTCTTGAAGTCCTCAAGAACATAGGCCCCGAAGTTGAGCGCATTTACGTGATCGACGATGCTTGCCCAGATAAGTCCGGGGAGTTTGTAAAGAAGAATTCAACAGACAAGCGAGTGCAGGTCTTATTCCACGAAACTAACCAGGGTGTCGGCGGTGCTGTTGTTACGGGTTATATAGCAGCCCTTGCGGACAACGCAGATGTGGTTGTCAAAGTTGATGGCGACGGCCAGATGGACCCAGGCTTGATTTTGACGATTGCCAAACCTGTCCTTGAAGGTAATGCAGACTATTCAAAGGGCAATCGGTTTGACTCGCTGGAGGATTTATTCTCGATGCCAAAGGCCAGGATTTTTGGAAATGCTGTTTTGTCGCTCTGGTCGAAATTATCTTCTGGTTACTGGAACATCACAGATCCAACAAATGGCTTCACTGCGATTCACCGAAAAGCGCTGGAGGCGATTCAGCTAGATAAGCTGCGCAAAACCTACTTCTTTGAATCCGACCTGCTGTTCAGGCTTAGCATCGTCAATGCAGTGGTAATGGATGTCCCAATGGTTTCGGTTTACGGAAACGAGAAGAGCAACCTAAAGATTCGCAAGGTAATCTTCGAGTTTCCATGGCGTCACACAGTCAACCTCCACAAGCGGATTTTTTATAAGTACTACTTGCGTGAATGGTCTGTTGCCAGCTTTGAGCTTCCAATTGGTATTGGGTTAACAATCTTCGGTGCATGGTTTGGTTTGGCGAGGTATTTTGAGGCTTCCGGTGCAGGGCAAGCAACTACCGCCGGTCAGGTAACGCTCTCAGCACTTGCACTGATTCTTGGCGTTCAGCTGCTACTTTCGTTCTTGGCATATGACGTTCAATCGGAACCAAGGGTTCCTCGACAAAAAAGATAACCGAAGGCGCTAATGACTGCAGTCACGACTTTTCTAAAAGACCGGCGCAGCTATGCCCTGATTGCAAGCCTGTTAGCTGTGGCAGGCTGGGTGTTCTCTCGAGTCAGTTCAGTGAACCCGGCAATCCTTGGTGATGAATACCTCTACTCGATAAACGCCAGGCATGCGGCTCCCTGGGATCCATCTCCAGCTGGAGACTTCTCCAACTACCTGTTCAATTTCGTCTATAGCTCCACAAACATTTGTGGCGAGGCTTTCTATACTTGTGGCAAAATTCTGAATCTGATTTTTTTCGTGGGTTTTTTGATTGTTGTTTTCATAATCGCCTCTAGGCACCTGAAATACTTGGTAGCTCTTGCCTTCACAGTGGCTGCCGGACTCTCGCCAATTTCTGTTTACACATCAATGTTCTTGCCGGAGTCGATGTACTTCTTCATGATCAGCTTGGTCTTCTTGGCTGTCCTCAAAGCCTCAGATTCATATACCTGGAAGGACTGGGCTTTGGTTGGCGTTCTTATCGGAGTCACCTCGCTGGTAAAGCCACACGCTTGGCTATCAGCGATTGCCATCGGTATCTTCTTGGTCGTACTTGGCATAACTCAGGCAAAACACAGATTCAAGCCTTTATTGAAGGCAGTTGGAGCGATTTCAGTTGGAGCGATTCTCGGTCGCATCGTGATCGGATTTATTGTTGCAGGTCCTAGAGCGCTTGATTTCTTTGGTGTTTATCTCAATACACGCATCATCGGGCAGGTTGCAGAAGGCGTGTCAACTCAGGCTGCTGAATCCACGGAAATTGTCGGCAGCTCACCGATGAATGGAATGATAGCGCTTTTTGGAACCCAGTTGACTGTTCACGTTCTGACTCTGACAGCTCTCATTGGAATTGCGTTCATTGGCCTAGTTGTGGGCATGGTAGAACTGATAAAAACCAGGAAACCGTCCCCGGTTACCCTCCTGTCCCTTTTTATGTTTATTTGGCTTGTCAGCATGACGATAGAAATTATCATGTTCACCGGCTGGATAACCGGCGGTGGAGACGACCACACTGGAAGAGTCTTGTCCAGGTATTACGACTTCTTATTCGTCTTTGTTCCGCTGGCAGGGCTTGCAGCCCTAAGTTCCAAGTTCGCAGCGGAGACATCAATCTTGATAAGAATCCCGCTGGCGGGGCTAATGCTCGCGCTACTCACCCCTGCATTCACAGGCTTCTTCGGTTCTCTAGAAATACAGATTGCTGATGCGCCAAACCTGGCAGGTCTCGTCGTGAACTTAGGTGTATTCAATGCCGTTGCAATGATCGGTTTCCTCGGACTTCTGGTGTTTGCATTCCAACCGAAATTCACACCCTGGGTTTTCGTGTTGCTATTGCCAGCCAGCATGGTTGGCACCGGCTACGCGATCCAAGGCGAATATGACCGAATCCGTGGTTACGAAAACGCTCAAGATATAGCCGGCAAGTATCTGAAACAAAACTTGACCGAAGATGCAATTGACGCCACCTGGATAATTGCAACCTCAAGGTTCGAGGCAACAAACGTGGCTATTTGGGCGGACTCGGCAACAGTGAAATGGGACCTATTTGCGCCGGGTGGCGTGCTTGACGAGTCGCTTGTTCCCGAGGGAAGTCAGTACATACTTGCAACTGGTGATCTCTCATACGCGGGTGAGGCAACCGAGACGATCACCGGCGACGGCTACATCCTCTATAAGCTCAAATAGGAACGTGCCTTGAGGATTCTGTTTTTGCATGAGGTGAACTATCTCAAGAAACCAATTTTTGAAATGCACGAATTTCCAGAGCATCTGGCAGCACTTGGTCACACGGTCGGGTTTGTCCAGTTTCCTGAGGGTGAGAGTCGTGCGTCGCTGGCCGAGACTCCATTCAAGCGGCAGGTTCAAGGACGCGTGCTAACCAGTCAGAGCCTCACCCTCTACACACCAAAAACGCTAAGTGGTGGTTTCATAGGTCGACTGCTGGCGGTAGTGACTTTCAAAAGAGACTTCAAAAAAATCGTCCGAGATTTTGAACCAGATGCTGTAGTGAGCTTTACGGTGCCAACGTCTGGATGGCAGGCCGTTCAAGTTTGCAAAAAACTGGGTATCCCTTTGGTGTTTCGAGCACTTGATGTGAGTCATAAAATTAGGAAATCGCCACTCGCTCCCTTGATCAAAATGGCTGAAAAATACATCTACAAAAATGCCGACTGGGTGTCTGCAAATAACCCAGCGATGCTGGACTACTGCTTGTCCTTGGGTGCTCAGCGATCAAAGGGGTCTGTGGAGCTTCCACCTCTAAATATCAGCCACTTCAGAAGCACCGAAGAGGACACAGCCAAATTGCAAGACCAGCTCGAGATTCCAAACTCCGCGAATGTCTGTCTCTACATGGGAAGTTTCTTCTACTTCTCTGGCTTGCCAGAGCTAATTAGTTCTTTCGCCACGGATCGAAAAGAAAATGAATATTTGGTTTTGGTCGGAGGCGGTGAGCAGGAAGCTAAGCTTCGAAATCTAACTGCCCAACTCGAAATTGATAGTTGGGTTAGGTTTGTTGGCTTTGTCTCATTTGAAGATCTTCCTCTGTACCTAAGCCTCGCAACGGTTGCAGTCAACCCAATGCACCGATCAGTTGTTTCAAATGCTGCTTTTCCCAATAAAGTTATTCAATACATGGCAGCAAAGCTACCTGTCGTCTCAACAAGGCTAGACGGCTTAGTGCAGACATTTGGCGAAGGCTCTGGCCTTGTTTATGTGGACAGCAGTGATGACGTCTACCAGGCTTCGCAAAAGCATTATGCGAGCCTTGACATAGCTAAGATCGGGGAGGGAAACTTGAAGGCAGTGAAAGAGAGGTTCTCGATCAATGATGCTGTCAAGGCTATGGAGCTCAGGCTGGAGCAGCTGATTGGGACCTCGAGTTGACCAGGGTATTGGTGCTCGGGAGCACAGGCATGTTGGGTTCGGCAGTCGAGAAGGTTCTAAGAGAATCTGGAGTTGAGACAATAATGGCTTCTAGGACTCAAGGGGTTCGCTTCGATGCCGAAAACCTTGGCTCCGAGGAGCTAATAGCAACAGCGGGACTGGGCGCGGGTGATTACATAATCAACTGCGTTGGCCTGACAAAGGCCAGAATCGACGAATCGAGCCACACCAGCAGAGACTTGGCTGTGAAGCTAAACATTGAATTCCCATCGAACCTGGCGGCAGCGGCCGAGCAAAGCAGAGTGAAAGTTATTCAAGTTGCCACGGACTGCGTGTTCAGCGGAACAGGGGGCAACTACTCTGAAGCCGCCGGTCATGATGCATTAGATGTTTATGGCAAAACTAAGAGCCTGGGCGAAGTGCCCTCTGAAAACGTAATGCACCTGCGGTGTTCTTTAGTCGGGCCAGAAACTGGAAGAAGCTCGCTGTTTTTTGAATGGGTAAGGAGTCAGCCTGAGGGGGCCAAAATATCTGGCTACACGAACCACATTTGGAACGGACTTAGTTCACGAGCATTCGGCAAAGTTGTCACAGGAATCGTCAGGGAGAATCTTTTCAGTGCTGGAGTGCAGCACCTAGTCCCCGCGAACCAGGTGACAAAGGATTCGCTGGTTCGAATGGAACTGGCGGCATTGGGCAGGAACGACGTATCGGTCCAATCTGTGGCTGCAGACACTGCCGTGGACCGGACTCTAAGGACAGAAAACAGCCAGCAAAATAGTGAGCTTTTCCTAGCTGCAGACTATTCAGAAATTCCAACAATTGAGCAAATGGTTCTAGAAGCCTGTGAAAATCTGCCAAACTGGAGCCGACTAAGGGGTTAAATGGCTAACAAAATTAGTGGTTCTACAGCGGTGATCACCGGTGGCACCGGCTCGTTCGGGTCAACCATGGCAAAGCACCTGCTTGGCAGAGGTGTTGGCGAGATACGAATCTTTAGCCGTGACGAGGCGAAACAAGATGCCATGCGTCATGCGATCAACGACATCAGGGTCCGTTTCTTCATTGGCGACACAAGAGACGCAGATTCAGTAAACGGCGTTGTGCGCGGTGCTGATTTGATCTTTCACGCTGCCGCTCTCAAGCAGGTGCCCTCAGCAGAGTTCTTTCCACTAGAGGCGGTAAAGACCAACATAAACGGCTCTGCCAATGTGCTTAGGTCTGCGATTGCAAACGAGGTAAAGGGGGTTGTTTGCCTGAGCACTGACAAAGCCGTCTACCCAATCAATGCAATGGGCATGACTAAGGCACTAATGGAGAAAACAGCCCAAGCTTTTGCTCGTGACAGCATTGACTCTGGAACAACAATTTCTGTCACCCGCTATGGAAACGTCATGTATTCACGAGGTTCTGTGATTCCACTCTTCATTTCTCAGATTAGGTCTGGCAGCCCAATCACAATCACAGATCCGACAATGACCAGATTCCTGATGTCACTGGCGGAGTCTGTTGACTTAGTGGAGTATGCCTTCGAAAATGCGAAAACCGGTGACCTTTTTGTTCGAAAGGCTCCTGCCTCGACCGTTGAAGTTCTGGCAAAAGCCCTAACTGAGATCTTTGGGGGCACCGAGAATCAAATCAAGACGATTGGCTTTCGCCACGGGGAAAAGTTATTTGAATCGCTCCTCAGTACCGAGGAGCGCGCCAAGGCTGAAGACCTAGGCGACTACTTCCGGGTTCCGCTGGACACCAGAGACCTCAACTACTCCGAGTATTTTGAAGAGGGAGAGCAAAGAAAAGCTGACCTCGATGCATACACCTCTCACAACACAGAGCGTTTGGATGTCGAGGGTGTGAAGCGGCTCCTGATGACAATCCCAGAAATAAGGCAGGAACTAGGAATGTGAAAAAACTAAAAGTAGTGACAATTGTTGGCACGAGGCCAGAGATAATTCGTCTCTCAAGACTTATTCCAAAGCTCGATGAGTACACCGATCACATCTTTGTTCACACTGGTCAGAACAGTGATCCAAAGCTGAATGAAATATTTTTTGAAGACTTGGAGCTCAGAGCACCCGACTATTACCTGAACGTTGACACTTCGTCCATGGGCTCCGTTATGGGAGATGTCTTAAAGAAGTCCGAAGAAGTTTTCCTCAGGGAACAACCAGATGCGGTAATGATCCTTGGTGACACAAACTCCGCCATTGCGGCAATCGTTGCCGAGAGGCTACACATCCCCGTCTATCACATGGAGGCTGGCAACCGATCGTTTGATAACAACGTCCCCGAAGAGCTAAACCGCAAAATGGTTGACCATGTTGCTAGCTTCAACTTGCCATACAACGACTATTCAATGAGAAACCTCCTGGCTGAAGGAATCCTCCCCAGATTCATCCAAAAAACTGGATCTCCAATCAGAGAAATCTACGAACACTACAAGGACAAGATCGCGGCCTCCAATGCAGTTGAAGACCTAGGTCTAACTGCAAATGGCTACTTCTTAGTTTCCGTCCATCGACAAGAAAACGTGGACCTGCCTGAGAGGCTCGAAAAGGTCCTTGATTGTTTAGTTGCGGTTCGGGACCATTGGAATCTTCCAGTGCTGGTGTCCACTCACCCGCGAACTAGAGTCAGATTAGACGCCTTGAATAAATCAGGGGTTGAGGGAATTACATTCCATGAGCCCTTCGGATATCTTGATTACAACAAACTTCAACTTGATGCCAAATGCGTTATCTCGGACTCTGGCACGATCGGCGAAGAGTCCTCATTGATGGGCTTTTCAGCCGTTACTCTCAGGGACTCAATCGAGAGACCTGAGGCTCTTGAAACTGGATCCATAATTATGGCTGGGCTGAATCCAGTGAATTTGATCCAATCAATAGCACTAGAGCTCGCCACCCCCTCGTCTGGTGACACGCCCGAGGGTTATGACATCGCGCACTTTTCTGAGAGAGTGATGAAATTTGTTTTCTCGACCGCCCTCAAACACAAAAACTGGAAGAACATTAGATATACATTGTGATAGTGCTCGTGAGCTGAACTTTCTGCAAAGCGACGTCTAGTGACCACGTGAAAATTTCATTAATAAGGATTGAGGAAATGAATTCGTGAAGATGAACGTTCTGCGCAAGGTCCTCATTTTACTAGCTGTTTTAAAGAGCCTGAGCAAGGTTTTAGTCAGGGGCCCGTCCCGATGTGACATCGTAATTTTTGACTTGCACGAGGACTTAGTTTCCTTGTTTGGGAATTTGCGCGTGGCAGTTTTTGACCCTAGATACACTCAAATACATCTGGCCCCTTTTCTGGCGGGGGTTCTCCGCTGGGTTAAAAATGGTTTTGCTTTCTCTTTGACCCACCACTATTTTTTGAGTTTTCTTGCCTCAAGTCGCCCAAAGGTGGTGATTACCGTCGTGGACAACAACTCGGACCTGTATTCAGCGAGGCTGGCAATCGTCGATAAGGATCTAAAATTCATCGTCTTCCAGAACGGGAGTCGATTCATTTCTGATTTTCCAAAAAAACCCTCTCTTAGGTCACAGGACACTTTTTTTTGTCTCACAAGCGCATACGTATCCCCACTTAAGGAAACTGTTGCTGGTGATGCCCGGGTGATACCGAGTGGCACCCTGGCCGCTAAATTGAACGAGATTGAGAACGGCAAAAATACAAGTGAAACATCTGCGGGCTTCATCTCTAATTGGCTTCCAGGGCAAGTGCTGGGTGGAACGTTGACAGTCAATGGGAGTGTTGGGCAATTAGTCCCTCATGCCACCTTTTATAAGCCTGAAATTGAACTACTCCCCCATCTTCTGACTTCGACTCAGCGTCTCGGAATGACGCTTGAGATTATAGGAAGAAGTGACTCTGCTCAGGAGTACGCTTTTTATGAAAGCATCCTGGGAGAAGCGGGTTGGTCCTTTTCTCCGAGAGTCGGAAATGAAAGAAGTTACGCCAAGCTTGCTCTCCATACTGTCCTATTCGCAGTGGACTCCACACTAGGGTACGAGGCTTTGTCAGGCCTGAAGCGAGTCATGTTCATAGATGGCAGTTCTGGGGGGGGAGACCGTGTGCCCTTTGGGTACCCATCGAATCTAGAATTTGCAGATTCGGTGTTGCATTTGAGATCAAAGAGTTTTTCTCTGTGGGGTTCTCAGATTTCTAAAGTCCTATCTATGAGTGACAGGGAATTTTTTGCCTTGGCGGAGAAGCATGTCGGCAAAGCTTCAATCTCAATGCATCTGGACGAAGTTTTAGCACTTGTACGAGAGGATTTGGGGTGAGGGTTACGACTTTTCAAGGACCCTATTTGGGTATGCAATTACGTCGCAGATGGCTATGCGTGAGAACAAGAACGAAGTCCTCCACGCAGATTTACTCACTAGTTTTGAGTCTCCTCATTTGAACCTCTAGCTGTTTACAGGCAGGTACTGTCCAGCAAAGACTCGGGTATCGGGACGTTGAGAGAAGGGGCTGCTTGTGCAGCTAAACAGTGTTTGCTTGACGTCCAGCGCCTATTTTATTGTTTTTGACACACATGGCCTGAAGCTCCCCTAGGGGTCTCCCGCTCCAGAAACAATACTGTTTGTTCTCGGCGAAGTACTCCAATAATATGCAACGCTAACAGCTCCGACCTAAGGTATCAAACATCACGTCAGGACCAAGAAGGAGGTTGATTTAATGAGGAAAATTCTTTTTTCTGTGACAAGTCTTTTAGGAAATTGGTTTGACGTTGTGTGGTCTCACAGCTCTATCAAAGGAGAGTTCTCCAATCTCTGTTTGTAAGTAGGCCATTTTGACATTTTTTGGAGTGGCTTTTATGGTCGCGCCAGTACTCAAGCTCGCTAATCATCCCTAACGCACGCTACTCCTGTGACGCGTTGACAGTCAAGTCTGGCTTCTCTTATATGGTTCCAGCAAAACATGGGTAAACAATGTCCTGGCCGAAATGGCAATTCAAGAGAGGTGACTTCAAATCAATTGAGCCTCTTGAATCCTCTGTGAGCCAGGGGTCCTTCGATCCTGACATCGAGGTCTCCGGTATTCTTGAGCTCAATAATCTCCTCGAATACTTCGTCAAAGGCCTTGAAGTAGATTTCCATGTATTCGCCAGTGTGTGCGGTGGAAGAATAGAACGCAGATGTGGCCAGCAACCCTTTTCTCAACATCTCTTGAGTAAAAAAAGTTTTCATGGAGTTCCACTCTGGATAATCCGAGTTGAAGGTGGCGATGGCATCCAGCCCCCCAATGTCAACTGCCAGACCAAGTTTTGAGAAAGTTTCGCGCCAGTGACTCTTTATCTTGGCTCCGTTGGCACTTATCTTCTCCCAGCTTTTTGTTTTCTCCATAACGTCAAGCGTTGCGAGTGCTGCAACGGGTCCCAGTCTCTCAGTCCAGAACGTGCTGCTGATGAAAGTTTCTTGGGCGGCCTGCATGACAGATGCTTTGCCTATAACAGCCGTAATTGCGAAGCCATTGCCGAGAGCTTTGCCAAACATCGCCAGATCAGGGCTAACCCCATACTTGAGGTGAAGCCCGCCGAAGGTCTCTCTGAATCCAGAAGTGCACTCATCAAATATCAGCACAGCTCCATGCTTAGTGCATAGATCTCTTACCGCTTGCAGGAATCCTTCTTGTGGGCCGAAGTTCCTTGAGACTTCCATCTTGACGGCGGCGAAGTCTCCACTGGCAAGTAGCCGGCTAAGCCCGTCAATGTCGTTGTACTCAAAAGGAACAGTTGTACCGGCAAGGCCTCTAGGCACGCCCGCTGGTTCGAGGCCAGGGAGCAGATGACCATCTAAATTTGATTCAGAAGAAAGGTTTGCAGATAAGTACCAATCATGCCAACCGTGATAGCCACAGATCGCAATTTTATCCTTACCGGTTTTTGCCCGAGCTATTCGAATTGCAATTGCATTTGCTTCTCCTCCGGTCCTGGCAAACCGCACCATATCTGACCAAGAGTGAAGGGACACAAGTCGTTCTGCAAGCTCAACTTCGGCTGGTGAGTTGAGTGTAGACATCACACCATCGTTGACGGCATCCTTGACTGCATTGTCAATTGAATCCACTCCATACCCGAGACTGCAGGTGCCAACGGACATCATCGAAAAATCCAAAAATTTCCGGCCGTCAAGATCAAAAATCTCTATGCCCTTTGCCTTTGAGTAATAAGAGGGCCATTGATCCGGAAGAAACATTTCTGATCTCTTAGATAGCAGCATTCCACCGCCAGGAATAACGGTTTTTGCTCGGTTCCACAGTTTCTGACCACTTGTCATTAACATTCCTTCATTTCTTTTCCGATTAGACAATATTCCTCGAAATCCAAGATCCCACAATTCTTGAAAACTAAGCTCTGAAAAGCCAGAGGGCAATGCTAGCTCTAGCTGATGCAGATCATCCTCGTAGTCGACAGTCCATCGAAGGGACGAATTGTCCGCATCATGGACGACGTTCTTTACCGAAAAAGATCCCGACTCTCGTAAGTCATAGGTGACATGTTCCTTTGCCAAAGCCGTTCCATGTTCAACTTGAGATGCAATCAGCGAGGTGAGCGAAAAGACTTCTACATCCATTCCATCTGGATAGGTGGGTATCACTGTGTTTGACGTATAGTCAGATGAGCCCTCAAGGTGAGTTCTGACGATTGAATCCAGTATGTTCCAGTCTACAAGAGGACAATCAGCGGTTACTCTAACTATTGTTGTGGCGTGATGAAACTGAGCGCAACTTATGAATCTCTGCTGCACGTCATTCAAGGGCCCTCGAAACACAATTAACCCGAGCTGCTCTAGCTCCAAAGAAAGTTGGTCATCTGCCGCTTGGTCGGATATCGCGAAAACGATTTCATCTAGGACCGCACTTTTCTGCAGCCTCTCTGCAATCAGTTGAACAAGCGACTTTCCATGAATGGTTTTCAAGACCTTGCCAGGAAACCTGGAAGAGCTCATCCTCGCCTGCACTATAGCTATAGTCTTCACTTCCCCCACCTTCGGGGGTCCAACAGTTCAATGTCACTCGAGTACGGAATCATTTGGACGTCTACCTCTGGCCCAGTTTCTATTGCCTCAAGGATACCCCTAAGGTGTTGTGGCTCATTAACGCCTAAAACAACCATCTTGACTTCGGGCCTCTGAAGTACGGGCATTAGAGCGAGCTGGGTTTTCGAAATACCCAGTTCCACAGAGAGGTCTCTATATCTTTGCAGCAATGAGGCCGACGAGCTAAAATCGCTTGGGACTCGATCGGCGTCTGACAACAGAACCCCCTGGAGAAATAAGGACCGCGCCTGAAGGTCTACGCGTTGATTTTTCAATCTATCTTGAATTCTCGGCTCAAGAAATCTCCGGTCCGCAATGCTCACTGGCGCTTGCAGGTAATCCGGGGTGCAGCAATCTAGAATCTCCAATGCCTCTTCTGGGGTATAGACGGAAACGCCCCATGCCTGTATTAGCCCGGCTTCCTTCGCGCATTCTATGAATTGTTTCGCACGGTCTGGGTCGCGCAGAACAGAACCGCCAGAATGAAAAGTCAAGCCTGCAATGCTGCTTTTACCCAACCTGAAGAGGGACCCTCTGAGAGCAGAGATGGTCTCTTCGTCTCCAAGGTCCCATGCCTCGACTTCGACTTTGGTGAACAAGTCAAATTTTTCTAATCCACAAGACCCAAGCACTTGTTCTGAATTACCGTAATTGGGTGCGGTATCAATCTTGGCCACGCCGGCATAAGAGGCAATTTTCAATATTTCTTTTGATTTCTCGACATCGACAAAGGACGAATTGGCCATCCCGTACTGGTGCCCGAATGACGCTGCACCAATCACCAGTTTGTCCAATAGTGACGAAGTTATGACGTTCAAGGTAATTCCATTCGAGTCCGCCAAGAAGAGCTATCGCAAAGTACTTGAAATCGGTTCAAATTCTCCTTTAACAATACAGGCTTCGTCAACTCGCTGCGACTCACAGTTTCCACGCTATCAGAGCTATCCCAGTAAACTGTGGCCATGGCGATTTGCAAGAGGGACCCTTGATTAATGTTTTAGTTGTTGGCGCTTCTGGGTTGCTTGGCACTGCTCTCAGCGCAAAACTTAAAGATTGTAAATTTAGCGTGACTCGACTCGCGCGAGGCACCCCTGCAGACATCACAGTAGATGCGTCCAGTCGCGAGTTGCTCTTTCAGGCACTCGATGGCAGGACATTTGACGCGGTGATTAACTTGGTTGCCCTCACGAGTGTGGAGACCTGTGAAGACAGACCCGATCTGGCACATAGGTTCAATGTATTGCCCGCCGAACACATTGCTTCCTGGATTAGGATTCACAGTCCCGATTCCCACTTGATTCAATTGAGCACCGATCATGTTTACGATGGCTCTGGCCCACACGATGAAGTTCACACTACCGTCGTGAACTCCTATGCTCAAACTAAATACGCATCGGAGTTAGCGGCCATGATGGTGCCCTCCACCATTCTGCGAACCAATTTCGTAGGCAGGAGCGCTTCTAGTCGTCGAGAGAGCTTAACTGACTGGCTCTACGATTCTCTAAATCGAAAAGAGCATATTCAGGTCTTGGACGACGTGCTTTTTTCACCGTTGGCAATTTCCACGATTTGTTCTGTTCTGGTAGAGGTGATAAAAAAGCGCCCAGTTGGCGTGTTCAACCTCGGCTCAAAAAATGGGATGTCTAAAGCAGACTTTGATTTTGAATTTGCTTCATTGCTCGGCCTCCCGACGAAATTCATGACAAGAATTGACTCAACAAGTGCAAAGTTTCTCAGGGCTAGGAGGCCATTCGACATGCGTATGGATTCAACCAAGATCGAAAAGGAGCTCAGCATTGAATTGCCGACTCTACGAGAAGAAATAAGGAAGGTTGCAAAGGAATATGAAGCAAGATGAACCGAAAGGATTCCAAATTGGCAACCGTGAAATTGGCCAGGATAAAGAAGTGTATTTTATTGCAGACATTGCCGCTAACCATGATGGAGATTTAGACAGAGCAAAGGAGCTCATACATCTGGCAGCGGAAGCGGGCGCCGATGCAGCAAAGTTTCAGCACTTTCAGGCCAGCACAATAGTGAGCCAAGTTGGTTTTGATTCTCTGGGGAACGATGTTGTCAGCCATCAATCAACTTGGGAGAAGTCCGTTTCGGAGGTTTACCAAAACGCAAGCGTCAGCCTAGAGTGGTCCGAGGCGCTGCGGGGAACATGTGCGGACGCCGGTGTAGATTTCTTCACCACTCCTTACTCTTTTTCATTAGCCGATGCAATGGATGAGTATGTGCCTGCATACAAGATCGGTTCAGGTGACATTACTTGGATTGAGCTGATCGAGCACATCGCGGCGAAAGGGAAGCCATACATACTCGCCACAGGGGCGTCAACCTTGGATGACGTTGTGCGAGCTGTCGAGGCCGGAACCAAGATCAACAACGACTTTTGCCTGATGCAATGCAACACCAACTACACCGGTGACTTGGAAAACCTAAAATACGTGAATCTGAATGTTCTTCGAACCTATAAAGAGATGTTCCCTAATATCCTTCTCGGGTTGAGTGACCATACCCCAGGTCACGCAACAGCACTGGGTGCTATCACATTAGGTGCCCGCATGATCGAGAAGCACTTCACTGACGACACGTCACGATCTGGACCTGACCATAAGTTTTCTATGGATCCGACCTCTTGGCGCGAGATGGTGCTGCGAAGTCGTGAACTTGAAAGCGCTTTAGGAGTCGGGGTCAAGCGTGTTGAGTTTAACGAATTATCTGCAAGCATTGTGCAAAGAAGATCCATTAGAGTTAGAAATAATGTGGCTGTAGGGGCTGTTCTCACGCGCGAGAATCTGGACGTTCTCAGGCCTTGCCCAGAGGGAGCGATTCAACCTCATGAAATTGGTGCGGTTCTTGGTCAGAAAGTTAAAGTCGGCATTAGTGCTGGAGAACACCTCACATGGAAACACATCGTATAGCGATATTAGTGCCTGCTTACAACGAGGAGGGCACTATCGCCTCAGTGATTAAAGGAGCCATCAAGTACGGAGAAGTCTTTGTTGTTGATGACGGATCTACAGATACCACTGCAAGCGTGGCAAAAGAGTCTGGCGCGACAGTGCTTTCAAGTGGGAGTAACCTGGGGTACGATTCTGCCCTAGCCTTCGGCTACCAATCCCTGATTCCGATGGGTTTTTTCGCCATAATAACCATGGACGCAGATGGTCAACACATCCACAGTGACATACCTAAATTTATCGACAGCTTGAGGAAGGGATGCGACGCGGTGATCGGCTCTAGGCCCTCCAAGGCAAGGGCTATGGAGCGAGTGTTTGGCTTAATCGTTTTCTCACTGTGGCGTATTGAGGATCCGCTGTGTGGAATGAAGGGATTCACTGTGAGGCTACTCATTCAAAAACCAGCTATCGCAACTTACAAGTCCGTGGGGACCGAACTGCTAATGTTTGCCCTCGCATCAGGGCTAAAAGTGGAAAGCGTGAACATACAATCACGAGACAGAATCGACCAATCAAGGTTTGCAGGTGCTTTTCGATCTAACGCACTAATTTTGAGCGCACTCCTTATTGGTATTGCAAAAACCTACCGTTGGTCCAAATGAGATTGGGCACCTTGCTCATGTCTCTCAGGCCGTGAAAAGGGAGCTCGTGAGCATGCCTCGAATTAATCATGGTGGCTTCGTTGGGGGCTTTCGTGCGACGAACCGGTCAACGGGCGTAACCGAGAATTTATTTCTTTCTTATTCCAGCCTCGATTATTCGAATAGAAATCTCGATTCACTTCGGCACCTGTCATTGGGTGAGAGTCTTTTCGACTGGCAGGAAAAGACGCTGTCGGAGCAGAAGGTGCTGTACGAATATTTATTGGAAGAATCCACCCGGTTACTTTCAGAGAAAAGGTGTCCTGGGACTTCTCGCCGTGACGTAGAAATTCTCGTGGGACACCTCGCCCTGCAAATCTCTCGTCGTTTGGCTCGATCTGCGATGCAAATGGAAGGTGTTGCGTCTTCACATATCCTCGAAAAAAACCCTGTAGATGGCGGCTCTCGGCTTTCGTTGGAGTTACCGGTTCGAACGCAAGATTCGTATCGTTCGCTTGCTTCGACAGCCGTGTCGCGCTTGATCGACCAAATGGCAATCGCACGCGCCTTTGGTGTGGAGTACGAAATGGAGCTCACGGCTGCGGTGGTGACGGAATCGAGGACAAGCCTAAACACCTCGGCACTTGAACGCTTTTTGAGGCACCCCTATTTACTCCTCCAGCGCATGTTCACGAAGGCGACCTCTCGAAGCCGAGTTTCGCTTTCAAGCACTTACCTTGGAAGATTTTCGGAGTTCATGCTGCACCTCTTATTGGGCCAGATACCATCGCTACTTGAGCTGACTCCAACCATCCCAGTACAGCAAGAAAAATCAGCAAGAAAAATATTGCTGTCCTCTTTAGACTCCACACCAGTAATGTCGGCAAAACTCATGGAATTACTCATGCCCTGGAACTTGGTGGAAGGCTTCAGTTCAACATTGGCTGGGGCGCATTCGATGGGCTATGCAAGGAATCCGAGCGTTATTATGACGTCTAATAACTTCGATACAAACGACGAATTCAAGGCCCATTTGATTAACTCCTTGCCTGGAGCTAAGTACGTTGTCGGGCAACATGGAAATAATTATGGAGTGTCCCTAATCTCTGACATTTGTCCCGAGCAAAATTCCGCGGATTACTTCCTTAGCTGGGGCTGGGAAAACGACACCGTTGGACTTATTAAGTTTGGCCAAATAAAGCCGAAAATTCGTGTCAGGATGCGCCAAAGCATTAGGAGCGTTCATCTGTTCTTGCGTGATGAGATGACGGATTTACACCAGGCAGACATGACAGAGCCGAATCGCAACTACTTTGGGTCAATCATCCAACTCTGCGAAGCGCTTGATGGCCGGCAGGTGCGGACATTTCTTCGGCTTCACACCTCTACCTCTCAAGAAGGAGCCGACTTTTTGCGATCAAAAATCGACTCTCTGGCTAGTGTTGAAATAGCACCAAAGAGACAGTCAATCAAACAATTACTTAGATCTGGCCATGGAGTTGTTTTCACCTACGACTCAACAGGGATGCTAGAGATGGCCAGTGCTAAAATTCCCTTCTTCGCATTTATTCCCGACGGTCTAGGGCTAATTCGAGATCAGTTCAAAAACAACTATGAAGTGCTCCGGAAGGCAGGCCTCCTTTCTGAGGATCCCAGTGAGAGCGCTGAGCTCATCAACGAATGGATCTCCAAGTCGCCCAATAAAAGACATGATTTCCAAAAGGGAGTAGCCCGGTTTGCCGAGGGGATTGTGAAGCTTCCAACGCACAGGTTGCGAGACTTGAGAAGAGTGCTTAGAGATGTCCAAAACATGGGCCCGCAAAGAAGATAAAATTATTACGATGCGGTCTCCAATATCTGCTGGAGATATTGGCTTGATGATGTCTGAAGGGCGGATGGAAAGGTGTTTCCTAAAAATGACGCTTCGATTGTCAAGCCCAATGTTCTAATTCTTGGTGGCTCAGGATTTCTAGGGCGCGCTTTATCAAAAGGGCTAGAGGCCACCCACAACATTGTTTCAACGAGTAGAAAAGCCGGCAGTGCGTCGTCAGTTCATTTCTCTCTGGATGATCCCGGTTCTTTAGGGCGTCTCCTGAAGGAAGGTGACTTCGAAACGGTCATCAATCTGGTTGGAAACACATCCGAGAGCACTCGGGGTCTATCCCTTTCCGAGAGAGGTCAGATGTTTTCCCAGTTTTTGGATGCTGAGGATAATTTGGTGGATAGAGTTCGAATCATCCACATTGGTTCCCGAGCAGAATACGGCGCAAGCGACCTACCATTGACTGAGCATTCAAAACCATCTAACTTGGGTCCCTATGGAAAAGGCAAGTTGGAGGAGACGCAATTCTTCTGTAGCCTCTCGAGCAGAGGTTATCGCGTTCTGGTCCTGCGGCCCTCCATAGTTTTCGGCCCGAGTCAAACCGGCGCGATGCTAGTTCCAAGTGCAATCAGAGCTTTACAGGAAGGAAAGAAGCTCGATCTTCTGGAGCCGAAAGAAATCCGTGACTTTCTCTACGAGAAAGACTTCGCGTCGGCAGTGCTGGCTGTCTTAAATTCAGAATGGACTGCAGGACAAATATTTAATGTTGGATCAGGATGGTCGATCACAGTGCAGGAATTTATAGATGAACTTTCTAGGAGACTGGACCAAAGAGCCGAGAGAATAGAGGCTCAAACTCTCCCCCAACATAATCAAGGGTCATTTATCGAGATGGATATTTCACTCATCGAACAGGAGTTTGGCTGGTCGCCCAAATTTGACTACAAATCTGCAATCGAAGATTTAACCAAAGGACTTCGATCGTGAATCCGCGGAAAGTAGTGATTTATTTTGATAGCCCTTTCTTCTCGGGTGCTGAGATGCAGGCCGCCAGAAATGCAACCCATGCAGCATCTCTTGGACATAAAGTCACTGTTGTTTACAGAGATAGAGGGGACCTAGGGACACAACTACGACAGCGAATGAGTGGGCTTCCCATTACCTTCTTGTGTCTCACCTCTGGTGACCCTCTGCGTCGACTTGGATCGCCAAGATTGCAGGAGCTGCTGAGAGAACCTTACGACTTTTGTTCAGGGTTCTTGAATGCCGTGAAAATAAGTGAAAGAACCACACCAGATACGATTCATATCAACAACGGTGGCTACCCTGGCTCTCCCGGAGCGAGGGGTTTTGCCCTCGGGTCGACGCTTTTTTCAAAGGCACCCCGCATTCTGTTTTCAGTGAATAATCTCGCAGTCCCATACTCGCAGCCGATGCGACTTGTTCAAGCCCCCGTTGACAAGATGCTGTCCCGTTCAAGAATTATGTGGATCACCGCATCTCAGTCCGCTGGCAGAAGGCTTACGAGAGTTCTGAGTCTGCGTCATGAAAAGTTAATGATAATTCCCAATGGAATACCCACCCTCAAATGCACGTGCAAGGCTAAGTACATACAACACAGTTTTGCAATTGAACCAGACTCTGTAGTAGCAGCCCAGATAGGTCATTTAGAGCCTAGAAAAGGACATCTAACTCTGCTCAATGCAATTAATCGATTGAAGATTGCAGGTAACTTGCCATCAAATTGGAAATTTCTACTTGAGGGAGAAGGGCCCTCTCGGCAACTGGTAAATGATAAATTGGAGGAGTATGGCCTCAGCGCCTCGGTAGCGCTTCTAGGTCGAGTTAATTGTGTTTACCACCTTCTATCTGTAAGTGACATCCTTATTCACCCTTCGACCTCGAATGAAGACCTTCCAAATGTTATTTCCGAGGCAATGTCACTTGGGATTCCAGTTATTGGCTCAAATGTCGGAGGAATTGCCGAGCAGATTGCCGACGAGGTCACTGGTTTGGTTGTTGGTGCAGATGATCATGTGTTGCTCTCCAGTGCCATATTGGAACTTATGTCCAGTCAAGGTCGAAGAGATAGTATGGGGTCCATGGCACTAAAGCGTTTTGAAACTTTTTTTTCCGAGGCACTGGCTCACGAGGCATACCAAGAGGCTTACTTCGGGCGGGAGGATTCTCAATGATTGATTTTTCAACATTCCAAGGAAAACGCATCTTGGTTACCGGTCATACTGGCTTCAAGGGGTCCTGGCTGCTGGCAATTTTAGAGCGAGCAGGCGCAGAAGTTAAAGGGCTCTCGTTACCCCCCTTGAGGGGTTCGCATTTCGAACAGCTTGGCTTCGCGGAGAACAATAAATTGAATGACTACGTTGACATCAGAGATTTCAACGCAGTTTCTTCGATTGTTAGCTCTTTTGATCCACAAGTTATTTTCCACTTGGCGGCGCAGCCACTGGTGAAGGAGTCTTACGTCGCTACACGAGAAACCTTTGAAGTGAACTTTATGGGAGGTGTAAACCTGCTCGAGGCCGTTAGGACATCAAATTCGCTAAAGGCCTTCATCTTTATTACCTCCGATAAGGCGTACGAGAACCTTGAGTGGGAATGGGGATATCGGGAAAATGATCGTCTCGGAGGCTTGGACCCCTATTCTGCTTCAAAGGGAGCGGTTGAAATAGCTGTGGCTTCTTACACTAGGTCCATCTTGCAGGAGATGCCCTTCAAGGTTTCCACCGTAAGGGCAGGCAATGTGATAGGAGGCGGTGACTGGGCTGAGAACAGAATCGTTCCGGACATAGTTAAGGCCATCAGGGCTGGTGAGCCTGTGTTGCTTAGAAATCCAAAATCTACCAGACCTTGGCAGCACGTTCTAGAACCATTGTCTGGTTACCTCCTTTTGGCTGAAAAAATTCTCAACGGGCAAGAAGAGATAGAAGATTCATACAACTTTGGACCGGACATCTCTGAGACGAAGACAGTTTTGGACGTTACTAATAAGCTCATAGAGATTCATGGGTCAGGCGTTGTTCAGATCTCGGCAGACACTTCTGGCCATCATGAAGCCCGGCTCCTACAGCTCAACTGTGAACGTGCAAAGCTTGGCCTAAACTGGAAACCTAGGTGGAACTTCGATGAGACCCTTGCTAGGACCGGCGAGTGGTACAGAAAGCAATCAGAGGGCGTCCACGCAAGGGCTCTCACTAATGGACACATTTCGGAGTACTTCAAGGAGCTAGCGTGATAGAGGGAGTCAAGGTGACCAAATTAGCTCAATTCCACGATGAGCGCGGGAAAGTGATGCAAATGCTCAGGGCAGACTCGGAGCTATTTGAGTCCTTTGGGGAGATTTACTTCTCCACCATTCACCCAGGCGCCGTTAAGGCCTGGCACAGGCATAAGTTAATGACCCTTAATTATGCCGTTGTGTATGGCCAAATAAAATTTATACTCTTCGACGACCGTCCCGGTAGCTCCACCAGAGGCGAGCTCCAGGAGCTTTACATCTCTCCCGAAAACTACCATTTGGTGACTGTGCCTCCTCTTATTTGGAACGGATTCAAAGCTGTGGGAGGCAAGGAGGCGATTGTCGCGAATTGCGCGAGCATCCCCCACCAGTCGGAGGAAATTGAGCGGCTGCCTGCGGATTCGCATGAAATTCCCTATTCCTGGGATCTCAGGCACGGTTAGGGAGACATGAAGGTCGTAATTCTTGCAGGAGGTTTCGGGACTCGATTATCTGAATACACGGATTCAATCCCAAAGCCAATGGTTCAGGTCGGTGGTAGGCCACTTATCTGGCACATAATGCAGCACTATGCGAAGTTTGGACACACGGAATTTGTGATTGCCCTTGGCTATAAAGCTGAGGTTATTCGCGACTATTTCCTCAACTTCAATTCGTTGAACTCTGACTTCACAGTCGATCTGGCAGATGGATCCATCGAGTGGATCAATTCATCAGCACCAAACTGGAAAGTAACCCTTGTAGACACCGGGTTGGATTCACTGACAGGTACCCGTCTCAAGAAATTGGCTCCTCACTTAGAGGGGAACCGCTTCATGCTCACCTATGGAGATGGGGTGGCCAACGTAGATATCGAAGAGCTTCTTTCGTTCCATAACAAACACGGTCGCCAAGTAACCATGACCGCCGTTAGACCCTCCGCCAGGTTTGGGGAGCTCGACATCAATGCCGGCCAGGTCAAGAGCTTCGAGGAAAAGCCGCAGTTGCACTCAGGCTGGATAAACGGTGGCTTTTTTGTCATGGAGCCAGGTTTCTTGAACTACATCCCGGACGAGAATGTCATGCTGGAACGCTCTCCGTTTAACAATGCAACTGCGGATGGAGAACTAATGGCTTTCGAACATCAAGGGTTCTGGCAATGCATGGACACCAAACGTGACATGGACGGCCTTCAGGCTTTGTGGGACTCTGGCATAGCACCATGGACCGTCTAGCGAGAAACCGCAACATCTTAGTTCTTGGCTCTTCAGGAATGATCGGAGCGAGACTCGCGGATGAGCTTGCGAGAATGGGGCACCAAGTTTGGGGAGTAAGTAGGAAGCCGCCCCCATACGGAAGTCTGGATTGGCAATCTGTTCAAGTCGGTTCCTACAGAGAAACGAGAATTGAATGTACTGAGCTGATTATAGTCAATTGTGCTGGCCCTTCGGCTTCTTGGGCGGAGATATACCCCTCAGAGATGCTGGATTTTGCCGAGCGCCATGCAAGCGATGTAGCTGTCCTGAAGAAGCGACATCTAGCGAGCCACGTAATCAATATGTCCACGGTTCATGTATACGACGCGAGCCCCATCGGGCTAATCACAGAAGGTCATGGGCAGAGCAATCCTCATCCCTATGCACGCGGGCACTCTAGGCTTGAGACGCTACTCGGCCAACTGGAAGGCACAACAAGCCTGCGACTGTCGAATTCATTTGGGGCCTCAAGGGGGTTATCGAACGAGAGCTGGAAGTTATTTACGCAAGATATCGTGTCGCAGTTTGTGATGAGTGAAACGGCAACCATTAGGGGTAACCCGCGAGCAAAGCGTGACTTCCTTCCTCTGTCTGCGGTTGTGGCTGTCACCAATCACTTTATCCAGAACGAGAACTCAGGGTGCTTCAATGTCGCCTCAGCCAGGACTACCAGTTTGCATGAATGGGCACGTCACATCGCAAGTTTCGGTTCAAAACTACTCGGCCAAGAACTCGAGCTAATCGAGCCAGGCCCTGGTCTAGAGTTTCCAGATTACGAGTTTTCGATAGAGAAACTAACTGGAACCGGATACGGACAGTCTTCCTCAGGAGATTCGGAGTTACACTCCTTGTTTTTGCAAGCCTCCTCGGAACGCCATGACAGCTGAGAGGCCTCCCTTGGTGTCGGTTGTCATACCCACATATAACTACGCTCATTATCTTGGCGACGCAATAAAATCTGTACTAGACCAGAGCTACTCGACTCTTGAGGTGATCGTTGTCGATAACTATTCAACTGACAATACTCGAGAGCTAGTCGAATCAATCAAAGATAAGCGTGTCAGATTTCTACGTTTTCAAAACGGTGGCTCAATTGCGGCGGCCAGAAATTATGGTTGGCGAAAGTCAAATGGTACATTGGTGGCGTTTCTAGACGCAGATGATAAGTGGCTCCCGGATAAGCTCGCCAAACAAGTCCCCTGCCATTTTCCGATTTCTAACACAATCTCCCATCACAATCTGAGATTTTTTGGATCTCGTTCTAACGGCAAGACAAGCGGGAGGAAATTGAGCACCGTATCTTTACTTGATTTACTCACACGTGGAAACGCCTTGGCCACTTCCAGTGTTATTGTCTCGAGAAGTCTTCTAGAGTCTTCAAAAGGTTTCTCCGAAGAGGCCGAGATTGTTTCGGCGGAGGACTTCGAGTTATGGCTGCGCCTTGCGGAAAAGGGTGCAAATTTTAGATTCTTACGTAAGACACTAGGATCCTACAGAATACATGCTGGCTCCAGCTCCTACGGTAGGTCTGCACTAGCGGCAGAGAAGGTCGTTGACGCATATCGCTCAAAGCTGCGACCCAAAGAGTCAGAAAAATTAGACGGCTGGTTAGCTTACGCGCACGCTGTCTCGAACTCATCAGGGGCACACCGAATTCCATTATTACTAAAGGCCGTCAGGCGTGCTTCATTCAGATTCAAATGGAGGGCTGTCCTCAGAATCTCGGGCTCCCTATTCCTAAGATGACGCAAAACCATTCCGGCTAGCCACAGTTCAAGAGTCCGAGTGCGAATTCACACATCAATGAAATCAATCAAAGTTAGGTGAATTTGGTTCTTAGTCTCCAACTTCTTACAATCCTGTCCGAAGCCTCCCCCGAGTTTCTTATCCATCTATCTCTCGCTGCTGGTCGAGACGAAAGGCCCTGCAGGGCCCTAGCACTCAGCGCTCACCAGCGGGGATCTGCCTGATGTATTTAATATCTGTGAGACACTCCCACGATCGATAATGTGTTTGCTTAGCGCACTCGGTTCCGCCAAGATTATGTTGACTAACGTCGGCCACAAGCGCATCAGGTAGGGTTGCATCAGTAGCGGTCTTCGTCTTCGACTTCATTGATTGATTCCACAACTGTTAGAAGGGCGGCCTGGAGTGGTGGCTCTTCGAAATCTAGAAGTCAAGCGACATCAGCACAATCTGCTTCGTAATGGTTTGACGCTAGTCTCTCCCGATTGAGGCTCCAACAGTTTTATACAAATTAGTGATGAAGGACGAGCGAGGACGAGCAAAATGAATAGGCTTATCGCAAGGCTTGACGTTAAATCAAGTTCTCTCATCAAAGGAATGAGATTTGAGGGCCTCAAAAAGATAGGCGACCCGGCCGAGGCCGCCATTAAGTATTATGAGGATGGGATTGATGAGATTTTTGTTGTGGACACCGTCGCTAGCCTGTATGGCCGGAATAACTTAGGAGATATCCTTGAGAAAGTGGCAAGAAACGTCTTCATTCCTATCACTGCGGCGGGTGGGATTCGGACGCTTGAGGACGCGGAAGCCCTGTTTGCATGTGGTGCTGACAAAGTTGCAGTGAACACGGCAGGATTCAAGGACACGGAACTCTTGAGGAAAATTGCGAATAAATTTGGAGCACAAGCCGTGATTGGGTCTATTCACGCCAAAAAAGTGGCGGCGGACTGGCAATGTTTAACCGAGCAAGGTCGTGAGAGAACAGGCACCCTGGTACTTGATCGCATCGGTCAGTTGCTGGAAATGGGTGCAGGCGAGATACTCGTGACGTCAGTTGATCACGATGGAGTACAGGGGGGGTATGACATTCCCCTCACAGAGGCCGTCGAGCGACTGTCACCCGTGCCAATAACCATCGGTGGGGGCTGCGGTACCATGCAACATGTTGCGGAAGTAATGAGTGTAGGAAGAATAAGTGGCATCTCAATGGGAAGCGCTTTACACTTTGGAAATTTTTCAATAGGTGACCTAAAGGAATTTCTGCAGCAGCCCAAAAGTGAGCAGGGAACCAATCTTGTCTAATGGCACATTGGGAGTAATCAATCATGGAATTGGGAACATTCGCAGCCTAACAAACGCGCTTGACTATCTTGATTTCCAGTATCGCATCATCACTCAAGTTCATGATGCAGCGAATTTGGAGGCAATAATACTTCCCGGAGTGGGCAACTTCGGCGCAGTAATGAAGGCAATTGAGGACTCCGGACTCAAAGAAATGTTGAAAGACCACCTGACTGCGGGTGAGCCTTTTTTGGGTATTTGCGTCGGTATGCAGGTTCTTCTCCAGGGCAGCTCAGAAGCGTCAGGAGTCTCAGGATTTGGCGTCTTCGATGGAGAGTTGCATCACCTAAGTTCTTTAGATTCTTCAATTTTGGTCCCGAGCATTGGATGGAAAGACCTCTCCCCAGGGCCGGGAAATCTAGAGCCGCCCCTGTCCGTGAAAGAGGCTTACTTTACTCACAGTTATTATGCCCAAGGGTTAAAGGAGGAAGAAGTGATGTCAACATACCGATGGGGAAACTTCGACATTCCAGCTCACATATCCAAAGGAAGAGTTCAAGGAGTTCAGTTCCATCCTGAAATAGGAAGACAGGAAGGTCTAAATTTCTTGAGGAACACACTTAAGGTGATCACTCGCTGAAATTCTATGCATGTGAGGCTAACTATATTTGCTTCACTAGTTGCCATGCCGACTGGCCATGCTCTTGCCAAATATGAGGGCTTCTCCACCCATCTATGACTGAATTGAAAGTTTCCTCGGAAATCTGACAGTAGTCCAAAAACTCCTGAAAGTTCTCCGCTGGAAACTCGCCATCAAACTTTCTCACCAAAGCAATGCCCTCCTCGCGCGAGATCAGGCCGTCCCTAATTTCGTGAGCGCTATCAGCGGTTGCTCTTCCAATACCAAACTTTATAAAGGCCAAGTAGTAGTGGAATCCATCGAACCGATCGTCCAAACTCGCGTACTTGGAATATGTTCCTTCGGATCTGAATTCTGCGGGGCGAAAACCAGTGTGCTCTGAAGCGTAGTAGTAATTGGATTGGGGGTCCCACTTAGTGTAGTAAGACAGAAAATGAATTTTAGTTTTGTTGCTTGATATGTCTTCATTACTTGGTCCTGAAAACATGCTCAATTCACCAGGCTTGTAGCCCTTCTCTAGCCAAAAATCTACGGGAAGGCCTGAGAAGTAGTGGTCGTCATGATCCGTTGTAGCGCGATCCGGCCTAAAGGCGTTCTTGTTGTCACCCCCGTATTCAACCTCGCCATTTTCGCCATACATTATTAGGGAAATGCCGTGCTCGACAGCAACTTTGAGGGGGAAATTCGTTTGCCCATAAATAAAGGGCTGAAAGGGATCCCCAAGGGTGATAAGTGAGTCTCTTGTGAGACGCCTTGTGATGTCTGGGTTTGGAGTCCCCATGACATGACCGAATCCTGATTGGACGAACATATCCAAATTCTCTCGCCCGCGGACGGTTGGCCTTAGAGGTGCCCACGTGACTGTAAGGGGGTTTAAGCCTAGTTTGGTTTTGAGGGTGTGGGCCACGAAGCTCCCATCCTTCCCTCCACTGCAGGGCACAACCACATCGAAGGAACCGTCTTTCGAGCGAACACGGTCGGCCAGAGCCTCCAATTCAGACCATCTAGCTCCCCAGTCAAACTCGTTGCGCTTCCTGTCTGCAAAGACGCAAGCTGAGCAGACTCCTTCAGCATTGAATTGAATTCTTGGCCTTTGATTTGACATAGTACAAAGAGAACAGAACAGAATTTCATCGGGCAGCTTATATCTTGACTGAGTCTTTTGACTATTGAACATGGGTTTCTCTTTCTTAGCAATTATGCATCTCTTGAGATGTGCGTCCTCTTGTGGAAGCTGACCGAGCTTAATCCTTACAAATCATCTATCCGTGTTCGAATCAAATGCCTGAACTAGTTGGTACTCGTAATCTATGTCAAGCGAACGATCCGCAGGCATAAGGTGCGCCCCTACGTTCAAAAGGCTCGAGAAGGGGTCTGCCACGAGACTTTCGGTTCTCAACATGTATGCAGACCCATTTGGGACAACTCTAACTGACGAGCGACAGTGCCGCACATGGGAAATCTCCGGGCTGCAAGGGCAAAGCCAGTACTGGACCTTTGTCTTCGTAGAGGAGGATTCTCTGACCGTCAAGGCGACCTCACTTTTTGAGGTTGAATACACCTCAAATAGCCCCTGCACATCAATTGGAAGCCTCTTGGGGGATGTCAATTGGAGGAGGCATAAATCTCCGACGTATCCAGTCTGTTGAACGAGGTCAATAACGACGGACCATGTTGAGGTGTCATCCTGCGAGAGCTCACTGGCGCGCTTAAATGGGACTGTGATGCCTAGTTCTTTGGCTTGATCAATAACCATCTCGTCATCGGACGACAAAAATACTTCACTGATCACACCAGATTGAACTGCGCTCGCGAGGGCAAGTTCAAGGAAACTTTTCCCGTTATACGTAGCTCTATTTTTACCAGGGAACCTCCTAGAGTTTTTCCTGGCGGGAATGACCGCAATCAATTGGGCCGCTTGAACATGTTTTGAGCTCGTTGCAAGTCTCCGTGGGACCCAACGTCAATCCAACTCTGATGTATCGGGAAGGCACCAACATTCTTTCCGCTGGCAACCGCAGCATTTATAAGATCCGGCATGTCACTAGGGGAAGTGGGTATTAGCGAAAAGACTGGTTTAGAAATACAATAAATTCCGGCGCTCACCATATCAAGATAGCTAGGCTTTTCCTCAATTCCTGAAACAACCCCATTATCAACTTTGACCACTCCGAAGGGGATTGTTGTGAGGTGCTCCCGAACACCAACAGTGAGATGGTTTCCTTGACCGCGATGATAAGCCACGAGACTTCTGAAGTCAGCATTGGAAAGTAAATCAGCATTCATGACCAGTAGTTCTTCGATGTCATTAAGATTTTTCAGCAGTGCTAAGGGACTAGCTGTACCCATCGGCTCTTCCTCATGGACATATTCCACACTTAAGCCAAACCGTGTTCCATCAGAAATTGACTCTTCGATTTTCTCACTCATGTAATTCACGCTCAAATAAACCTTATGAACTCCCATTTCGGACAAGGACTCCAGGACCCTGTGAAGAATAGGCTTGCCGCCGACTTCGATGAGTGGCTTTGGCTTCTCTAGCGTCAAAGGAAGCAATCTAATTCCTTTGCCTCCAGCGAGAATAAACGCAGCTGGCATTTTCAATGCCCTGGGTTGATAACGATAGACACCTTTAGGGGAAGCGCCGATTTCACCCAAAATTACATGATTGACCTCGTGCTGTTCGCAAAGTCTCATGGCTGCAAGCGACGACTCACTGACCAAGGTAATTGGGTTCCTGTTAATGTAGGGTGATGCGCTGGCTTCTAAGCTAGCCCCACTAAGAAGTGCTCTGCGCACATCCCCGTCGGTCAGGACACCGACAAGGCAGTCGCGATGGTCTACAACCAAAACGAGCTGCGCGGCCCCCTTGTCAATTGCCCCAAAACACTCTCGCAAGCTGAGCCCTTGTTCCCTAATGAGAAAGTCATCCATTGCTACTAAAAGTTCCATGTTCCCCTCTAGAGAGTTAGATCAAATTCGAGTTCAAATAGCTCGTTTCCAAGTGTAAACGACGGAGAAGTTGTCTGCCAGTCAGGCTTCTTCTACAGGTCAAAAAATGTCTCGAATGTGTTTGGCGGGGTTGCCTGCATAGACTGCAAAGGGTGGGACATCTGACAAGACGACCGAACCGGCACCTACCACTGACCCTTCACCTATTCGTTTCCCAGGAAGAATAATTGCGCCTGCCAGTACCGTTGAGTTGCGACCTAGAGTTACTCCCCCCAAAACAAGGGCACCCGGTGCGACAAACGTACCTTCTTCCAGCTCTGAATCATGCTCAATGATTGCCCCTGCCCCTACAGAGATGTTGTTGTGGAGAACGCAACCAGTCTGGATGATTGCTTTTTGGAAGACTTGTATGCCAGTTCCTAATTCGACATCCGAATCTACGTAGGCATTCTTAGAAATTAAGTTTGTCGCCCTAAACCCAAGCTTGATAAGTTTCTCAAACATTTCGTGTCGCTTGACTGCCTCCACTGAGAGGCCTACTCCGTTGAGTAGCTCAGCCCCGTATAAATGGCCCAAGTCGCTCTCTGAGCCTAGAAAATCGAGCTGGCTGAAAGGGCCGGCCTCCTCAGGCTCAATAGAAATGTAATTCAGAACTGTTTTGGCATCCAGCACATCGGCTGCCAAAGCCAATACTGCTCGAGCGTGACCCCCTGAGCCGAGCATCACAGCGCTCCTATTCAAAAGGAGCACGCCCCGATCCTTGGTAGGGCAAAATTTTTGCTCATCGTTTAATTGACTGCTTAGATAATGCAAATACCATCGCAGAGTCCTTTCTCAAGAATCGACTTGTGACTTAAGTATCAGGTTAGGAGAAGACGGTAAGCAAATCACTGAGTCTCTAATCTCGCTCGCGTTTGCGGTGCTGCCTGAAAAATTTCTCTTGTAGGGAAGCTGATCAGGCAAGAGGTCCCACGCTGGACGACACTGGATCCCTTTATTGTTGGTCTGGTCCAGCAAATCGTGCAATAAAGACCCATCACTTTGCTTCAGCTTGACGGCTATGAGCCAATTATTTGGTTTTTGGTTAGATGGGTTTTCCATGAAATCAAAAAACTGTGACTCTTGGAAAGCGGCCTTATAAGCCATGTATAGGTCGTTTTTGGCTAACAAAATTTCAGGAAGCGCCTCCATTTGGCCTATTCCTAGAGCGGCATTGATTGCAGGCATGCGAAAATTCCACCCCACCGCATCATGAGAATACCTCCACTGATGGGGTATTTTTGCCGTTGTCGAAAGGTGCCTTGCCTTCACGGCAATCTCTTCAGAATTTGTTAGGAGGGCTCCGCCTCCACCAGTTGTAATTGTTTTATTCCCATTGAAGCTTAGAATGGCGCAGTTAGATTCGCCGGGATGAGACCTGTCGTCCCAAAAACTCCCGAGGGCCTCCGCAGCATCCTCTACAACCGAAATACCCCAATCTAGGGCAACATCCCGCAGCGCCCCAAGGTCCGTAAGTCTGCCAAAGGTATGCATTGGAACAACGGCAGACAATCTAGCCTTGGTCTCTTTATGACGTGTGCCTTCTTCTGTCCTAACGTAGTCTTCCAAAAGTGTTTGCAATGACTCCACAGACAATCCCATGGAACTCGAGTTGTTTAGCTTAATACTGTCCGCAAAAACCGGCACAGCCCCCAGCAAAGACACCGCATTTGCTGTGGCAATGAAACTCAAAGCTGGCACGACGACATGGTCTCCCGCTGCAACCCCGTGGACTTTTAGCGCCAGCTGAAGTGCACTTGTGCCAGATGACGTACTAACGCAATGTCGGACGCCTGTAAATGACTCGATTCGGCGCTCAAAATCGCCCACCGCAGGGCCGACAGAACTAACGAAACCTGATTGAAGTGTAGAGAGAACGGCATCGCTAGCACGGTGATCAAGAAATGGAACGTGCAGCGGTAGCGGTTTCTTCATTCCCGCTTCGCCGAGCGCTAGTTCTATAGTGGAAATCAGTTCGTTGGCCGCCTTCTCAATCAAATTTTTATTTGACATAAGCACCGGTTTTTATGCTCCCGTCTTTCACGAAAGGTTCTATCCAATGCATTGTTCTGGCAATGCCCTCTTTCAGGCCATCCAGCCCAGCTAATGCAGGACTCCAGCCCATTAAGGTTCGCGCTTTTGTGTTGTCACTTAAAAGCCTCTCCACTTCAGAGCCCGGTGGGCGCAGCCGCTCATCTGCAACATTAACTGCGATTTCGCGACCCACTACCTCGCCGACAAGTTTCACTAAATCGCCTATTGAGATCTCAAAACCGGTACCTAGGTTCAGGGTCTTGCCCTCAAGGTCGTGCGCACTCAAGGCGGCGATAAAGCCGGACACCGTGTCATCAACATAGGTGAAGTCTCTAGTCGGGCTGATAGATCCAAGAGAGACCGAATCCTCGCCCGCTATGACCTGTGCTAGGAGCGTTGGAATCACCGCTCTTAGCGATTGCCTGGGGCCAAAGGTGTTGAATGGCCTAAGAGTAACTACAGGTAGGCCAAATGAAGACCAGTAGGAGTGAGCCAGGGCGTCAGCCCCAATTTTGGATGCAGAATAAGGAGACTGGCCCTGAAGGGGGTGTTCCTCAGTAATCGGCACACTCAATGCAGTCCCGTAAACCTCTGAGGTCGAAGTCTGAACGAACTTCTGGACTCCTGCACGCTTTGCGGCATTCAGCACATTTAAGGTCCCCATCACATTGGTTTCCAAATAGGAAGATGGGGCCTGATATGAGTGCGGAATGGCAATGAGCGCAGCGAGATGCATGACACTCTCGGACCCGTCAACAAATGTATTCATTTGCTCTGGATCACGGACGTCTCCCATTACTATTTCAAGCCCCTGACTTTGTTCGCAGTCTTTCAGCCAACCCAAAGAATTGAAAGAGTTGTATTGGACTAAGGCTCTGACTTTGTTGCCTTCTGCCAAGAGTCTCTCGACTAGATGTGACCCAATAAATCCCTCGGCACCAGTAACGCAAATCTCCATGTGTTCGAGTTTATAGGAAAGCCCTGTACGGTGAAATTTTTGAAGCTAAAGGCTGCCCCCATTAATGAGTCCAAATTGCCCCATTTGCGCTTTGGCTTTCGAACAAAAATACTAAGGAGGTACCGCATTCTGACAATAATAGGAATGTCAATTTGGTTACTACTTGGCACAAGTGCGCCTCTAGGCGCAGACTAACGCCACATGACCGACAATGTACTTTTTGGTTTAGTGCTAGAGATGCAGCTCCCACTAGTTTTGACTTCCGCTAAATCGAGTCGCCAATTTCAAAATTACCAGCGGACTTCTGCCCGAACCGGTCCCAGATGGTCACCGGCAGCTCGCCCTTACCGGTTCGAGCGGTACCCAGGTTGCTTGGGCCAAACTGCTCACCTTGGGCTATCCTCCTCGCGGCAACTATTCGCTGTCTTGCCGCCGCACGTGTGTCCCACTCGCTTGCCTGAGTTAGTTTTCGACCGTCACCCAACAAGATTTCAATTTGACGTATGTCTTCAATCATCTGCTTCAGTTCATCTGGCTCCAGTGAAGCCAAGTGATCGGGCCCGGGTAGATTTCGATCAAGAGTGAAGTGCTTTTCAATGATTGTGGCGCCCATTGCCACTGCTGCAGACGGAACAAGCAAGCCGTGAGTATGGTCTGAGTATCCGGTTGGCAGTCCAAACGCCTTGGACATTGTCCCCATTGCCAACAAATTAACTTCCTCCATGGGTGTCGGATACTGCGAGGTACAGTGCAAAAGTGTCAGATTTTCTGCAATGACAGCCCCCGCTTCGATCGTTGCCCAATGCCTCCACACTTGCTCTAGGGAGATTGGATCATCAGTTTGGAGGTAGCCCCAAGCGAGGATTGCTAGTGCCTGCTCGACCTCACCCAAGGAAGACATGCCTGTTGAAAGAATAATTCTTTTGCCCGTTCGGGCAAAGCTAAGCAATAGAGGTCCGTTAGTAATCTCTCCCGATGGAACTTTGTAGAAGGGGAGGTCCAAGGTTTCGAGAAACGCCAGGCTGTCTTGGTCGAAGGCAGTTGAAAGAAATTCGATTCCAACTTGGTGTGCGTGAGCTTCGAGCTCAAGATGCCACTCCAGCGGCAACTCCAGGCTTTTGAGCATGGCCAACTGTGACTCATCTTTTCCTGTGTTGCTCTTTTGATAAGAGGCCTTAGGCGCGGAACTTGAGGCTAGCTTGTCAGCGTTGAAAGTCTGAAACTTAACGGCATCTGCACCCGCAGCGGCAGCCACGTCTATTAATTTCAAGGCCGTGGACTTATCCCGATTGTGGTTTACTCCGGCCTCGGCAATCACGTAGGTCTTCATCTTCAGGTCTCCTTGAATGCTATGAGTTGGACATCTAAAACATTACTCGTGCTTAGCTTGATCGGAATTTCTATTCCGCTGACGCATTCGTAACTATGCCCGCTCTTACCGGTTCACTCCCAATTGTTTGCTTCAATTGCCTCATAACCCGAAATAAAAAAATGAAACTACTCCAGGCCTCCCAAATCAAAAAACTTCTTTTGCAGGATTTCTTGAAAATTAGTCGACGCTATCGTGCTCACGATTTTCTCTGAGGCTGTGCCGTCTCCGAAAGGGTGAGCATAGGTCCTGGAAATTTGTCGGTGTGTATCCGTTAATGCTGTTGCCAAGGCTGATCGAATTGAATCCAAATCACCTTCAGCGATAATGACTGAACTCGGTCTTATTCGCCCGTTTTGGCGGGATCCTATGTCCACGGTAGGAACGCCGATGGCCGGGGCTTCGATAACTCCGCTAGAGGAGTTTCCAATAACCGCTGCAGAAATATTCATGAGACTTAGGTAACTGATGCGTCCAAGCGATTTGGCCAGGAATATCCTTGCCGGATGTTTACTTGCAAAGCCCTCAAGCAAGGAGGCGAGCAAAGCCCCTTGTGCATCTGCATTTGGATAAGTCAAAACTATTTGGTGATCTGCAAGCCTTTCTTCTAGGGCAACTAGCAAATTCTCATACTCAACCAAGCCACCATCTTCTTGCATGGTTACCGGATGGTAAGTCACCAAAAGCGGTGCTTCCCCAAAATCAAAGTTCAGAGTTTCCTCTAGTTCAGTCTTGGTAAGGAGCTGAGTTCGGCGAATATTTTCGATACCCGGGGCGCCTACATTGAAAACCCTGCTCGGGTTCTCCCCCATCTGAATGACTCGTTTTTTATAATCCTCAGCACTGGTGAAGTGTAGATGTGACATCTTCGTGATCGAATGGCGTATAGGGTCATCCAAAGCCCCTTCCGTCAGCTCCCCGCCGTGAATATGGGCAATTGGTATTCCCAAAACAGTGGCAGTTTGCGCAATTGCGAGAGCCTCGAATCTATCTCCCAGAATAACCAGGCAGTCAGGGTCCAAGCGAGCAAGAGTGTCTGCAAATGAGACAATGCCTACTCCAATGGATTTTGCTACTCCCACTTTCGTGGAGGACGCGAGTAACATCTCAACTTTTTCGTCAATATGGAAAGCGTCATTAGATATCTCATCAACTGTGTGCCCAAATTCTGGAGATAAGTGCATTCCACTAACTATTAGTTGCAAATCAAGACTTGGGTGCTCTTGAATTCCCCTCATCGTCCAGTAAAGAAGGCCGTAATCAGCCCGAGATCCAGTGAAAACCGCAATTTTGCTAGATGAAGACTCCATGCCATCAGACTACCTTGAAGCACGATATTTGATGCGCTCCGATCAGAATAGGAAAACTTCTAAGCTCTCGGCGGACCTCCAAAGCTTGTCGTCTTTTCTAATTTGAAAAACCCTCAACAACCCAAGGCTCAAAGACTCCGGAGCGGAGCTATTCGTTTTTTTCCTGTGATGGATGGTCTCCTCTGAAGCTAAGTATTTATGCATCTGGACGTCTCTCTAATTATTATGCCTGCCCGACTAATGATTACCTCTGGCTTGGGAAGTAGTGTCCGAAAACAAAAGCTGCTTTCGCTGAAGGTCACTACAGAGGCTCATATGAACTGCGACGAATCTGAAAAGGGGCGCAACTCGTTATTACATCATCAGCGACGCCGCTCTATGGTTTTTCCGGGGTGACTCGCCACAGACTACTTAGTGAGCGCTGCGTATCAGCATGGGAGCCAGACCATACAGAGAAGACCGTTGGTTGGCCATCCCCCTGCGCTTTGGATTCCTTCAAGGTTAGCAAGCTCCGCAACTTTTTCAAACTCACATCGAAGCTGAGTGGCAAACAAAAGCTTCACATGTGATTCGCTATGTTTGGTGCTCGCGGTCTCAGAAAACGCTCTCAATGCGATTACAGGTCAGGGGATATCGAACTCAGAAGTTGTATGGTTTTATCGCATCCACCTTGGGATCGGCAGCTAGGTTGGCAAGCGCGCCACAGCACCTAGTTTCCCGAATGCTTACCCTGCGTTCAATTTGTCTGAGTCGGAGTGATCTAAAGTGTCCGCGGCCAAAGCTAGACTCCTACCAACGGGCACAAGCTTCAATGCGGGTTGGGACCGAGAAGCGCGACAGCCCGCGAGGACTAACTTAACGGGTTTGAGAACAAGCAAACAGGAACTCGGCAAAGGAGGAGAAATTTGAGGATCGCGAGTGTCAAGCAAGTTCTCGCTATCGGGATGGTTGACAGCATTCATTTTGCTCGTTGGCTCTCTGCGGCAAATGGCCTGGACATAAAATTTACGATACTCCCTTCCGGCCCGCACAGAAAAGTTCATCCCCAGATTAGGCGCCTCGTCAAATCAGATCCCGCCCGATACTCTATGGGCACTGTAGCCTCTTTTTTCTCCCTGCCAATTTGGCTTTTGGACAAGAAGCTCGACAGCCGAATTCGATCTGGAATGCTGTCCCGCCTCCTTAGGTCGGACCACTTTGAGATTGTGCATTTTCACGAGATGCAGTCTGGCGGGTATCCCCTCCTGAGGGTTCATTCACATCTGCTATCGAAGTTGAAGATTTTTTATACTCCGTATGGAAGCGACATCTACTGGTTTCAAAATTTTCCCTGGCACTTAAGTCGTATCAAAAGAGTGCTCCAATTAGTGGACGGTATTTTTCCGGAGTGCGAGAGAGACTCCGAGCTTTCTAGAAAATACGGATTTGAGGGACTAACGCTTGCAAGAATGCCTGCGAGTGGCAGTTTTGAGATGAACGAAATTGTTCCAACACCCATTAGGGATAGAAGCAAAATAGTGGTCAAGGGCTACGGAGGAACTTGGGGCAGGGCTACAGATGTTCTGAAGTCGCTTGAGTCTATTCAGGACCAACTTATGGATTACGAAATACACGTCACGTCCGTCACAAGAGATGTTGCCAGAGAGATAAACAGGCTGAAAAGCACTTCTAAACTCAGGCTTATTGGACATCGCAAGTTTTCATTGACCCCTCAGCAAATGCAAGCGCTCCTGAATCAGGCGAGATTTCATATCGCAGTTTCGGTCTCCGATGGCTTCCCGGCGAGCCTGATCGAGGCCATGCTCTTTGGCGCGATACCAGTGCAATCCGACACTGCGTGCTTGCCTGATTCTCTTCTTAAGATATCACCTAAGAACTTCATCGGATCCGATGAGTGGGCTGGAATCGGCCAATTAGTTTTGGAGCTGGATAAGGATTTAGCCGCGCTACAGGATCTCTCAAGCCGATTCTCAAGCTGGACGAGAGATGAACTAACTTCTCCTGAATCTTTCAGAATGAGTATTTCGCAAGCATACGGTCTTGCTTAATGGCTCATTAATCAGGTCGGTCTGACGCCCAATCACATTTTTTGAGATGCAAGTAAAAAAGCCGGGTCATTAGGTGATTGATGTTTTGATGATGAAAGTCCGCCTTTGCAAAAAGCTTTTTTGTTAATCACTGTTTTGCTTGCTCTTGGCTACGCATGGATCACCACACGCCGATAGGACAACAGTCTCTCGCCTACGCGCTAGCGTCCCGGATATTCTGCAAATAGTACTCAGCCATCACAAAGTCCCTCCTGGCATCCAAGTTTATCGATCGCTCTTCCGGCATTATGTAAGCTCGACAATCATCCCCCGAGAAAGTCAGCTGTCGAGTCAAAGTTGCTCTCAGAGCCAGATAAATTGCGCCATTTCTAATGTAAACGTCAGGTAGCTGTTGCCTTGGGCGCATGTCCTCGAACCCCTGATCGACATAATTCAAGAGCTTATCTCCATCAACCTTTTTCATTCTCAAGGGATGGTTGGCCTCAACATTCGAAACGCTTATAACCGAATCCGCGCCCGATGAAAATATTTTTTTAATAGCCTCGTCGATGTCTGCCGATGTTCTTAGGGGCGCAGTCGGCTGCAGCATCATTACTGCGTCATATTCCAGGCCCTCCTTCGCCTCCATGAAGCGCAGGGCATGCATCACAACTGGTAAGGATAAAGACGAGTCTTGCGACAGGCTATCAGGCCGAATAAAGGGGACTTGCGCGCCCGCCTTCTTGGAAATCTCAGCGATAGCGCTGTCATCCGTGGAGACCACAACACTAGTCAAGAACTCCGACTCGAGAGCCGCCGCGATTGTGTAAGTTATTAGGGGCTTCCCAAGAAGTTCGGTGATATTTTTGTTTGGGACCCCCTTAGACCCGCCTCTCGCTGGAATTATCCCCAACACTCTTCTATTTCTCATTCCAGGCTCCTGAGGTTAGATTGACATCCGCATGTCTTCGATGTTTCGCATCTCATTTAATTCACCCTTTACATACTGTGCCAAATTGAAACTAAAAAGGTCTTCCTGTCTGGGCCAATAGCCGGAACTAAGTCCGGCAACGTGCGGTGTAAGAATAACGTTCTCCAAATCCAGAAGTGCTGAACTACCGGGCAACGGCTCCTCTGCGAACACGTCGAGGCCCGCACCGGCGATTAACTTAGTCCTGAGTGCAGACACCAACGCGGCCTCATCAACTGTTTCGCCGCGGCCTATATTTATAAAAAAGCCGCTGGACTTCATCTGCCCAAAAATGGCTTCACTAAATATTTTCTCTGTCTTTGTTGTTAAGGGGAGCAAATTCACAGTGAAGTCTGCCGATGCCACACACCTTCCCAAGTCACTAAGCGAAAATACGCTTTTCACGCCCTCTACCTGTAGGTTGCTGTGCCGCCTTATTCCAACAACTTCCATCCCGAGCGCATCACAGACTTTCGCTAACCGTTTTCCAACATCGCCGAGACCGACAATAAGAATCTCTTGGCCCTCGAGCTCCTGAACTTGATCGTAGACGCTATCGAACGCCTCCCTGGTCAAGTTTCCACTGGTTCGCAGGGCGGTGCTATGGCTTAAGCCTCGAGCCAGCCCTGCTATAAAGGCAATCGCCGACGCTACCATCGGTGCCACTACCAAGCCCCGGCTGCTAGTCACATGTATGCCCCTGTTGATCACCGAGTCAACACGGGCATGATTTGTGCCCACGGACCCGAAGTGAATCCATCTAAGATCGGGGCAACTATTTATGATCGCAGGTGTAATACGGTTCCCAAAATACACGTCAATGTCAGACCTTACTTCTGGCGACTTTGGAACGTTGACGGGAACTATTTCTACAGTTGGAAAATTCTTGCGTAAATTTTTTAACATCTGGTCTGGAAGAGAATAAAGCCTTAGGTCGAGAAACAGGTCACACCCGACAAGAATTGGTTTTTCTCCCGACATCAGCCACCGACTTTTGGCAAGCGATATCCACTTGATGGCACCAGCTTGTAGTCGTTCTTTAGGCTATCAGGGAGTTCCACCCCGAGCCCGGGGGACTGGGACGGCCGATAAACACCCGAAATTATGGATGGTGGCTCAATCCACATTTTTTCGGTAATTTCTAAATAGACCATTGGAATCTCAAGAACTGAAACCGCCTGGCAGGCTAAAGCCAAGCTCGCATTTGCGGAGATGGCCGCAGCGCTGCCCCAGACGTGTACAGCCGAGTCCAATTTCCGAATTTTTGCTTCCGCCCCGAGTGAGAGACATGCTGAAATGCCGCCAGAGTGAGTAGCGTCAAACTGCAGTACATCCACCGCACTTGCGTCAAGTAGAGTTCGATACTCCGAACTGCCACTGTAAGCCTCACCGGCAGCAATTGGAACGCGGCACCGCTGCCTAACTTCGGCTAGACCAGCTATGTCGTCGGGAGCTACCGGCTCTTCAAGCCAACGCAACCCATATTGTTCAAGGTCTGACGCTCGGCTGATGGCGGTTGCAGCGTCCCATGAAGGTCGAAGCGTCCCCATGATAGCGTCGACCATTAAGTCGGCCGCCCCGAGATTTCTTCTGGCCGCGTCCACTCGACGCAAGTCCGTCGCCCAATCCTGATAGCCCACTCTCATTTTGTAGGCAGTGTGTCCTTGGCTCAGGATTGTCTTCACGTCTTCTTCTATTTCCTTTGGCGATAACGCAGCGGAGCCGCTGCTGGCATACACTCCGACCTCTTCATGGTGCTGAAGACCCAGAAGCTTGTGTATAGGAAGACCGAGGACTTTACCCCTCAGGTCCCAAAGAGCAATATCAATTGCACTGGCAACACTCCGAAGCAACCCATTGCGACCAATGAACGGAATTTCAGCCAGAGAGGAAATGATATTGTCGTCGCCCACTGTGCGCCCGATAACGAACTCTGCAAGAAATTCGGCGACGGGTTGAACTAATTCGGGAGCGTAAACCCCGGCATAAGTTTCGCCAATTCCCGTAAGGCCAGACTCCGTGGTCACTTCAATGAAACCGATGGACTTGAGCCCTGCAGATTGACCCAAGACTTTTCCTGACCCATAGGGGGATGATAGCGAGAAGCCCCTGACCTTCTTGATTCGTAAATCAATAGCTTGATAGCTTTCATCGCTCATAACTATCCGGACTTGAAGACATCAGAGAGTCGCCCAGTGTTTCCCGGACGCTTCGGACCACTCGGGTCAATTTGCTTCTCTGAAGTTTCACGACTCGACGATTTTTTCGCTACCAATTTGTTTTTTCTAAACCTAGAAAGACCTTCGTAGTGAAACTCATCTATAGGAATAATTGAAGTGCCCTTGCCAACCAGCGATCCGGCTCGGACTACGGAAGCTCTCGAGATAGTTCCGAGACCGTAGAGGGCGCGAAAAGTGCGAGCCCGCAGCTCCCGCGGTGCCAAGGTATCGTCCGACTGCTTCCACTCTCCATCTAGCTCTAAAGTCCAGTAGTGGCCGAGGTCCTCGTAACCGTAAAAAACAGTATCGGACCCACTGGCTAATATCGTGTAAAGCAGTTCCTCGAAAATGCCGTCCGATCGACCGACGTACTCAGGGTTAGCGTACAAAACAAAATCTGGAACCCCACCGTTTCTTTCATAATCCGCCAAACCGGCTTGTAAGGCTTCTTCGATCGAGATCTCCGAGTCTGACTCGGTTTGAACAAGCACTTGACGCTCATTGGCAGGGGATTCGAAATCGAGTGAGTCCGTGACCAAGATTGGCTCGAGTAGAAATTTGCTGCCGCTCAGATGAGACGACAGCTCTTTCAGCTGGGCCGCAAATTGAGTGGCTAATTTTCGATTTACGCTCGTCGGAATTATCGGCAGAACCGTCACCTTGTCAGGCCTCAAAAAGTCCGGGACATCCTCTTTCGCGACGCCAAGCCGCTTGAGAATACCTATGGAGTTGCTGCTTCGTTTAAGGTCGGAAGAGGAGTGCAACCCGTTCCAATGATAAACCTCGGCACTGGAGGAGTAAAATATTTTTTTCCCCTTAGCAAGCATTTTTCTGGCCCAGATTCGATCTTCTATGTGAGCTGTCTCTTCGTCAAATTGTGCGTCCTCCCAGGCCGTCCTGAGGATAGCGCTGTTGGCATTGTGAAAGAACGAATCCTTGGACTGGATACGGTCCTCCTCTCCGAAAACGGCGTAAAGGTCTCTTTGATCCTGTGGGTGGGAGTATGAAACCGGCACCTGTCGACCGTAAACACCGACAATCTCACCCGGATCTAGTTTGCTGAAACCGTCCAAGAGGCTCTGGAGCCATGTAGCTTGAGAAGGGATGCAATGCGCAGAAAGGAAAACGAGTACATCCCCGGTCGAATTTATAATCCCAGAATTAAGAGCACCTCCCGGAGAGTATGAACTAATTGTTAGGATCTTGGAGATTGGAAACGTACTAGCAATTTGAACTGTTGCGTCTTTGCTCTCGTTATCTAGAATAATTATTTCTTCTGGGGCTCTCGTTTGAGAGAGAACAGCCTCCAGGCACGCCTTTATGTAGTGTTCCTCGTTTTTGGCCCTAATGATCACACTTACAGTAGGTGTCATTCGAAGTACCCTTCCAGAACCAGCTCGCCCTTCTCTACTCCCTTTCCTAGCCTCCTGCCAACGAATTCATTTGCGTTTTGAGGCGGTATCCCGGTGCCTGGATTTCTAAACTCGAACATTTGTCGGCTCAAGGTCTCGCCAGCTTGTATATCAGCAGTTGCCACCATAGATAATCGATACTTGTCTCTAGCCACCATTTCACTGTCCAGCACCTTCTTCTTTCCGTCACCTTGCATGGCTTCGATTTGACGGATCGAATCGACCATTGTCGAAAGGCCCGCAGGGTCTAGAGACATGTGGTGATCGAAGCCTTCTTGGGAACAGTCGCGCGTAAAATGTCGTTCTACGACCGAGGCGCCTATGGCGACTGCGGCGAAAGTCGGAAGCATTCCTAGCTCATGGCCAGAATATCCGACTCGTTTACCAAACTTTCTCTTCAGTTCAGGAATAAGGTTCAGGTTTATCTCGTCGTTGGGCGTGGGATAGGAACTAATGCAGTGCAATATGGCCGCAAGCACGCCTTTTCCAGAGCTCAGGATACCTGCCGCTACTTCGAGCTCCTCCATGGTCGACATCCCAGAAGACATAACCACCGGCTTACCCGTTTCGGCCAACTTGTTTAGTAATGGATAGTTCGTTATTCCATGGCTGGCTACCTTGTAGTTCTCCACCCCAAGTAGCTCCAAGTCCTCCAGCGATCGCACGTCAAAGGGTGTCACCATAAACAAAATGCCGAGGTTATCGCAATGATCCATGAGTTCTCGGTATTCACTCATAGTGAACTCAAGCTTCTGTCTGATTTCTCTGTAAGTCGAACCTAAAGATGGGAAACGACTGTCCATTCTGTTTAGTTGGGATTCAGTGGCTAATGAACTAACGTCTCTTTTCTGAAATTTAACGCAGTCTGCTCCTGATTCAACAGCGACTTCGATTAGCTTCTTGGCTTCGAGTACATCCCCATTATGGTTCAGCCCGGCCTCCGCAATAATGAAGCATCCTTCGTTTGTCCACCAATTTGACATAAGAACTCTTTCATTTACCATGGCCTCCTATTCTTGCAGATTTTCGGGTCGACATTGCCCATCAGGAACTCATTAATTGCCCGGGTTCGATCGCCACCGGGCCTGTTACAGTTTTGTATGCGATACTTACGGACCATCAGGTCGATGAAATCCTGGCTGGCGAATTTCTGGCTAGATCCGCACCCTCGGCAAGAGAAAATTCGCCAAATTTGGAATCTGTTACTCCGAAGAAGTGCTACCCCCTTGTTCAGTGAGAGTAGTCGGGCCTTGGACTACGACGGCTGGCTTCAAAGCCGGGCTTACCTCTGGCCCAGCGCCAACAGTTACAGGGATGTCGTCAGCCGCTTCGGGCGGCTGCACAGTCTTTATCTGAGAGAAAAAATTTCACACTCCGCCGCCACAGAAGCCCTGCAAGAAGAAGCTAGTGCAATCAATTTCAGAGATCACTGGAACAGTACAATGTTGTTTGACATGGCCCGTGCCTCACGTCAAATCGGTCTCTTTGCTGGGTCCAGTGGCCTCTACGAGACTGGTCAAGCGGCCTTTGAACGAGAGCTCTCAAGATCCGACAACCCTCGGAAAGCCATCGGCTTAACTCGTCTAGCGATTCAAAGAGGCGACCAGGCGAAAGCCGAACACTTCGCGGGGGTGCTCCGTAGGACAAAAGTACAGATTCCAGTGACAAGACTCCTCGCTCGGTACGTGGGATTGTGGGCCGGAAATCACAGCCCAGAATCGTTGGAGTCATTATCGGAATCCGACTCTCATTACAGAGACCTGGTGCATGGACGCAAGATACTGATATTTGGACCAGGGCCGACAACTGCGTTTGAAGAAATAGACTTTGTGGACTTTACTATCGCACGGATTATTTTTTATTCTGATGTTGGCATGTCCGTCAACGGCACCGAGCGCGGTAGAACCGACTTGGCATACAGCAATGGTATTAATACGCGTCGTCTCGAACGTCTGTCTTCTCCACTTTTGCTGAACTTCATGAGTCAATTCTCGGCGCATACAGGCAGGCTGGGTTCCACTAGTGGGGCTTTAGAGGGCGCTGGTAAACTGACTCGACTCCTTCCCGCGGAGCCGATTTTGCTCACTGGGGGGTCGAATATGGCCCAAACTATGTTGTTGGACCTATTAAGTTTTTCGCCCAAGGAAGTCTTCCTGAAAGGGATAACTTTCTACACTGGGGGTCAGCCCTATCGAAAAGGGCATGAGAGACAGGTATATTCTTCGAAGGACCATGAAGGCCCTGAAGCGCCAACTGACGAGCATTACAAGCTATGTTCTGACATTGGAGGCCACAGCCCGCAGGAAAACAGAAGGTTGATACTAAACCTTTGGAATGCTGGCCGCGTGGATGGGGATGAGTACGTAAGGCAAGGGCTCTCCCTAACTGAAGATGGTTATCTCGCTGCTCTGGACAATCAATTTGGCGTTGGCAGGCTGTAGCCGCCCTCCCCTTCAGGCGTCAGGATGAAGATGACCCAGCAACAGCTGCTTGCGCTTGAAGACGAAGGCCCAAGTGAATATCTGTCCTAGGTGACCAGCCTAAAATTTCTTTTGCCCGGTAATTTATTCCCGACGTATCGGCTTGATCTCCATCCACTTTTGGCAGGAAATTGATTTTTGGAATAGCCCCTAGCTCATCCGCGAGTTCCGAAATAGCCGCCAACAGCGAGATGGGCTGGTCTCCGCAAATATTCAATACTTCTCCGTCATGTATTGGTTGAGCTGCCATCCTTGTGGCGCCAACAATGTCTCCGATAAAAGTATTTGAGCGAATCTGAAGTCCATCACCATAGACATCTAAATCTTCGCCACTAATGAGCCGTTGAATAAATTTCGAATAGGCCATGTCTGGCCGCTGATTTGGACCGTAGATGGAGAAGTACCTTAAAACCGTTGCGGAAAGACCAAAGTTTTGCCTGTAGGCGCTGATTAGGTTTTCCGCGGCCAGCTTGGTAACTCCGTATGGAGAATATGGCTTGAGTGGTGTCGATTCGTCTCCATTTGCGAACTGCCCATACACGCTGGACGTCGAAGCATGGACAAGATGGACATTGGGGAACCCCCTCAGGGCTTCCAGGAGTCGATTAACCACAACCACATTGCAGGTGTTATAGAGATTAAAGTCCGTCCACGACAAACCCAGCCCAGGCATAGCCGCTTCATTAAACACGACTTGAACATCGCCCAAAACCTTGTGGTAATCAAAGTCGCGAAGGTCCTCTTGGAGAAACGTGAAGTTTGGAAAAGTTTTCAGTATCCGCTCAGTGCGCTCAGCCTTTTGAGCCTCACCGTAGAGGCCGCCTAAATGACCGTCGACACCGATTACGTCGTGTCCATCCGACAACAGGCTTTCGGTTAAGGAAGACCCGACAAAACCCGCCGATCCAGTGACCAAGTACTTCACAGTTCACCCCTAAAAATTATGTTGGTTAGACAGCTCTAGTGAGCCTACATTTGAGAATAGCCGATTCAAAGCTGGTTTGCGTGCTCTGGGGGAACGCCTAAAGAATAATTTCTTGCCGGTTACTTCCGAGGCCCAACTGTCACGGGATTTATATCAGAACTAACAAATCTGCCAACGGCGTTTATGTATCTGGGGATTGCGCTAATTGTTGCTGGGATTGCAGGTAGGGGCCTGAAGGCCAGCAAGAGTTAGCGCAGAAATAGACCTGTTACCTCGTGGCAACAACTTTGGAAAGCTGTTTCACTCCATCGATGTAGACATCGACGGTTACGTCCATCCCGACGGCAACGGTCTTGCGTTGGTAGACCTTGTATTCATCGGTGATTGTGGTCTTGAACCACTTACCCTCAATCTTCCATGACAAAGTCGACCCCTTGTGACCCTTGGCGTGAGCGAAACCAAA
>Ga0209192_10000311_pt1 | contig 52652 bp, 55 predicted proteins | sample ArcticOcean_MG_C_11_FD_187433 | JGI IMG/M metagenome (GOLD analysis project Ga0209192, IMG submission 187433) | Marine microbial communities from western Arctic Ocean - ArcticOcean_MG_CB2_154 (SPAdes) (version 2) | ecosystem: Environmental > Aquatic > Marine > Oceanic | place: Arctic Ocean... | reverse complement strand
TAAAACTAATTAAATTATAATATCGTCAATTTATATATGTTGCAGCAGATTATCGGAGAAAGAAAAGAGGGAGAAAGAAAAGAGGGAGAAAGAAAAGAGGGAGAATATAATAATGAAATCCAGATAGATTTTATAACCAAGCTTAAAAAAAGGTATTTATCTGCTGACCAAATTATAAATCCAACCGACGATAAAGTAAAAATACTTAGAACTGACTCTAAAAATTTGTCCAGAATGCCTACAGAAGAAGATGTAAAAAATATGTTAAAAACAAGACTACACAAAAAAATTAGTGGTAGTGAGCACGCGGAATGGGAAAGTGCAAAATATAAAACTATGGAAGAAAGGATAGCGATGGGAGAGGAGGAGAAAATGAACCATGGAAAGCAAGGGGAAAAAGTGAAAGGTTTAAATGATTTTGAACATTGTGCTTTGTTTTTATTGAATGAAAGTAATTACTGTTATAATGCTTGGTTAAAATTTACATTTTTAAACTATTTATCTAGTAATAAGAAACAATGGACTGACAGTAATAAAAAAGGATTAGGTAAAGAAGAGATAGATAAACAATTAAATTTTTTTAAAAAGAGGGATAATTATAAAATTAGCCCAAAAGGAAAGGAATTATCACCAATAGCTGCCCAAAAAACTAAAGCATTTGCCGAAGGTATAGGATTTAAAGGTTATATTGCACCAGAAAACGAATATTTATTACGTATGATATTTATTGACAATATGATAAAAGGTATTGAGCTTTTCTATCATTTATTAGTAGTTGCTCCTGATAAATTGATGAGAGATGGTCCTGACGAACAGAGTAAAAGAAGAAAAGAAGAAAGGAAAGATTTATTAGCTTCTGCGGGAGTTGATGCCAATTTTAAAGGGGAGGGTGAAGATTTTTTGGAGTGGGGTAAAAAGGGAATTGCTAGAGGTCAAGGAGGAGGGTTCTTAACTAAGACAGGTTGTTGGGTAGTAACAAAAGTAGCGTTTTGTGCATTTATGTGGGCTATTGTATCTAATAATTTTGCTGAAAAAATAGATAATTTTTTACCCGAGATGGAACATTTATTCCAAGTAAATTTTCGTGATTATACTCCAAGAATTGCTTCTGAATTCAGCGAAACTCGCACGGAATTTACAAAAATAATGTTAGAATATAGTGGAGATATTACAAATGGTAAGGGTGATATAATGTTTGTGAATAGTGAAGGTGTTACTAAAGTCCCTCCGGCAAATATAAGAAAAGAGATGAAAAAAAGAAATGCTGAACATTTAAAAGAAATAATAACTTTGAAAGAAATTATTGATGAAAAGCATAAACAAACTATTGGTATAATTAAAGCTTTACCATCTCCTGAAATAGTATCTGGTTCATCATCGGTTGCTATAATAACACCAGAGGAACATGCTTCAAAAAAAGATGAGTTGGTAAAAAAACTTGAAAATAGAAAAAGAAGAGCTGACAAAGTTTTCATTGAACAACAAAAAATGATTGAAGATGGTCGTCAAGTAGCAAATCCAACTATTTCTGTATCATATGGGCATATAACACAAATTTGTGGAGAAAGTGCGTGGTCTATGGTTTTTACTGATTCTCAAGATCATAAAACAGATGCTATTTCAGATATAGAATCTAGGATTATTGCGGCTATGGGAAGGGATGGTGCTAATATTATAAGTAAAAGAATAATAGCATCCAGAGAATCTACTTCGTCTCAGGGTAACAAAGCTGGCCTTGGGGCGGTAGCAGATACAGCAGCAAACTTGTTTGCTTATTTTTGGAAAGGTAATGATGCTAGATACATAAACGCACCAGGTATGGGCGATTCACTTGATCAAGCAAAAAGAAGAATAAAATTAATAAGAAAAGATGTCCGTAATTGGGAAGAATCAATTGAGAATGCAACCAATAATTTTATAAAAGATGTATTATTACATATTAGAAATACAAGTTATTGGTTTTGGATATATTTTACATTTATGTCAGCATTAGAGATATATGCTATAAGGTCAATATTAAAATTTATACCAGGAACAGCAGAATATCGTGAACAAGAAAGACAATCGGAATTTGGAGAAGGAGGTAGATTATTATCTAGAAAAATGTTGGCATGTTGTAGAAAAGTTCGAACAGAAGAAATTTCTAGTACAATAACAGCCTGGGAAGACCGTGGAATATCAGGTATAGGAGACGCTACATCTCTAGTGGTCCATGAACACACTGAAGCACGCAGAAGGGGAGTGCGTTGGGTGGTCAAAGGTGTTAAATATATGCTTATAGTTGCTCTTTTTAGAGGAATAGCTGAATCTATGAGAATGGCTTTAGGAAAACCAAAACAACCATATACCTTTACATTTAATGATATAATGAAACCCACAGGAGGATATATAGAAGACGAATATAATACCGGAGATGTTTTTAAATTTGATACAAGAATACCCAAAACTAGAAACCCAACTCCAAGGTATTATACCCCGATGAAAAATGAAAAAGGCGATGATATACCCACAAAAAAAAAAAGTGAAAGAAATGAAGAGGATAACATTGAAACTATTTATGTAGATGATAATTTATATACAGAGAATGATGATGATACAAAGGGGTCGATGGTAGCATTTACATATCAAAAAATGGAAGGTAGTTCTGATGATAAAGATAGTGAACCTAAGTATCATATAGTAGGAATGTCTTTTCCTGATACACCTCTTGAGGGACAATTAGCACATATACGAAGGGTGACAGAACCAGATATGAAGCGTTCTGCTATAGCTCCTATAGGATTGTCACGGGCTTCAAGTGACGGCCAAGTAGATTTCGCAATTGATCTCGTCGGAGCTCCTCCAAATGTAGGTGATTGGAGAACATTAAATGGTATATCTATAAATGATGGTGATAATGAGATAAGAAGAGTGTTAGAAGAACAAGATAAGGAAGATAATGAAGATGTACGACAAATGCCTCCAGTAAAGAAACCAAATCTTAAACTTTCAACTAATGGTGGTAGAAAAAAAAGAAAAAGGAAAAAAACAAGAAGAAAAAAACGAAAAGGAGGTAGGAAAAAAACAAAAAAGAAACGAAAAAGAAGAAAAACAAGAAGAAAACGAAAAAAATTAAGAAGAAAAAAAACGCGTCGTAAAAGATAGTGTTAATATATAATTTTTATAATATATTAACTATATTTCACTTAATTGTTTTGTAAGCTTTGTAATAATATAATATGTAATACCAAAAATAATAGTTTTTACAAAATAACCAGAAAAAGATGGATTTCCATCTCTTAAAAATAAGGAAGGTACATATTTAGTAAGAGTTCTTTGAAAAATAGGTAATTGAAAGAAAAAAAATAAAATCATTACCATTAACGGTGTTTGTAATTCTTCATACATGATATCTAACCTATCTTGGTCTACCTTTTTATTTTGACTTTGCTTAATTAAATCTTCCATCGAATGTTCTTCTTCAATATAGTTCTCATTTTCTGCCTTTGGAATAAAATTTGGTTTTATTTGTTCATCTTGAGTAATATGGTTATTATTTGTAGGTATTTCTCTATTCGGTAAAACAGTTGCTCCGCCTGCTTGTTGTAATCCTTGTACGATTTGATGAATTGATTCTTGAGATAATTCTCTGTTTGAACCTGTCATTTGTTCTTGTGGAGGAGGCAGCTTTTTGTTAGTTTCATTAACTTTCATAACAACGTTATTTTGAGGGGCTTCATTTGGTAAAGAGGCGATAGCTGTAGCCATATAATAATACTTAATATTGCTATATTATGTATTATTACGCAAAATGAACTATTTTTTTTCTGTTATCACATTTTTCTATATTTTCTTTAAATGTATAACATTTATCTTGAAATTTAAATATTTGATTTTTAATCTTATTTATATTGGGAGCTTTGAAAATAATACAATCTCTATCTTTACATACCTTTCTAAATAATGTGGCAAATCCAAGACCCAATATTATTGAAATAATAATTTTACCGGCGTCTCCATATATTAATCTTCGTACATACATATATATAATAGTAGATATTATTTACTGAATATTATAAGCTCTTATTTTGCTTACGTCATCCGGACATTTAACTTCTGTAGATTTAAAATGAAAACAGTTATCGGCCTTATCTTTAAAGCTTATTTTGTGTTCGTTGTCTGGATTTGGATAAACATATATTATCTGTGTGGGCGCCATAGTAATATAAGCAACAAATAATCCGATAGCTAAACTTACAATAAATATTGGAACGTTAATAAACAATTTCATATACATATTTGTATTATTTTTTATTTTCTTGTATTTCAAAATCGTCATCAATAAATGTTTCATTTTTTATATCTATTTTAGTGGGCATAAAATGAAAAATAGGCATTTCTTTTTTATTTATTTTACCATTATTACTTTGAGATATTTTATCAATATAAACAACTTGATATTTAAGTTCTCTTATTTTAAGTTGGATGGGTATAATAATATTTTTATAAATTTGAATTGTGTCTCTTAATAATTCTTTCTCTCCAGTTTGTTGATATTGTTTTATATTTTTCTTAAAATCATTAACTAATTGATTAAATTTCCTTTGAGTATTATCTAACTCTTCTTTTCTTGAAATAAATTGTTTTTCTTTCTTACCTTCTTTGTCTTCTTTGTATTCTTCGCCTTGCCCTGTATTGGAAACTTCTATCATTTTATTTTGTTTATCGTAAAATTCTTTTATTAAACTAGCATAATCTAACAATTTTTCTAAATTTTCTTTGTTAGTTTGAAATTCATTAAGAATTACTTCTTCATCGTCTAAATCAAATAATAAATCTAATTTAAATTCTGTGATTATTCTTTTTTGTAAATTTATTTCTTTTCTTAAATATTTTAATTGTGCAGGAATATCAATAATTGTGGGTTTTTCCAATTTTATAGTCAAATTACAAGGATTTGTAGCTCCGCAAATTACGCTTGTATCTGTAAAAATTAAAGCTCCTGTTTTACCACAATTAGAGCATTTTATTTGTTTTTTCTTTTCCCTTAAATTTAATTTTTTATCTTGTATGCTAGCCTCGGGGAATTTTTTATTATAATTTTTTTTAATTGTTGTAATTTTTTTATCCTGTTTTAGCTTTAATTTTTGCAACTGTTTATAAATGTCTAGATAATCGTCCCATTTTCCTTCATCTATTTTTATTGGTTCTGTCATTTATATTTAAGTCTTATAAAAATTTTTATGTAATAATTCAAATGGACTTTCAAATTGTGGTAAATTAGTAATTTGTTTATCAAGTTGTTTAGCCTTTTTTGCTTCTAATTGTTTTACTTTATTTATAAAATAATCTTTTTTTAGTTGGTTACTTTTGTTTCTATCTTCTGGTGTTGGTCTTGTTTTGTATTTATAATATAATAATCCACAAGAAATAACAATAAAACAAGTTAATAAGGCTAAATTAATAATTTTATTAAATTCAGTATCTTTCTTAATTTTACAATTTTTTAACGTTTCCTTCAAAAAATATTTAACACCTGGTTCAGTTAATATAGGTTTTGAAATATCCATATAAATATTATATTAAAAAATCAAAAAATTTTATACCTATTATCTATAAATGATTTCTCCTTTTACGACATTTATTTATTTTTCAATATTAACAACCGTATATTTTGTTTTAAAATATTTAATTACAGAAAAACATGGGGCTATTAATAAAAGTTTAGCTATGGCTTTGGGTGGGTGTTATTTAATTATTATGATTTTATTACAACTTTCTTCAAATATGGCTAATGCTAAAGAAAAATGTGGAGGGACACCTCAAACAATTTCAGCTATAAATTATACAATTATACCTAATTTATTTATTTTTGGAGCATTAATAATGGTTATGATGTTCTTCCCTGGATGGAAAGCGCCATTTTCAAATACGATTGGGTATTTAGTTGTAATGGTATTAAATGTGAAAGAAACATTTATAAATATGTTAAAAGCAGAGAGCAATAATAAATTATTAAAAATGGTTTATAGAGATCCTTCGATGATGATAAATGAAATAACTCCTGAAAATTTTGATTTATTTATAAATAAAATGGGTACCCCTCCAAATTCAATATTAGGAGCTGATTATAAAAAATACATTCCGGATTTATATAATTTAGTAGTTATAAAAGATAAAATAGCTGAATTTTTATGGTATATGTTTACGGGTTATCTTGTTATACAGAACTCAGATAGCTACATAAATTCAATTAAATGTAAGAGAACACCTGATGAATTAGAAGCGAAATTAGCTAATATGATGGATAATCCAAAAAAGAAGAAGAAAAAACAAAAATGGAAACTTGGATATTAAATGTTATTAATTAATTTAAATAAATAATTCAAATAATTAATTAATAAGTAAATTTAGGGATAGCTAAATAATATAAAACAAATAAATAACAAAAAATAGATAATATCAATGTTAAAAACCAAATAGGTATGACTGTTTTTTTCCTAGTCCCCAGTCCAAACTTTCTTAATGATCCATCTTTTTCATATAAAAAAGCTGGTTCAACCAATTGAATAATACAAAAAATTATAGCAAATAAAATTATAGCTACTGAAGTAATATTTCTACGAATATACTGTCTATACATAATAACTTATATATAGTTTAGTTTTTAATTTAGTAAAATAGGCTAATTAAGCGTAATCTCCCTGGTTATCACCATCCCCATCATAATCGTCGTCTTCTGCTAACCCGTCTAAATTATTTACTTCAGATTCTATTCTTCTTGTAATGTCGTCGCCTTCCAGTTGATCTAAAATTGTTGATATATTGAATATTTCTCCAACAAATTCACTAACATCATCTAATCCACCGCTTCTTAATTCCATGAGAGCATCTTTATCCATTTTTTCACGCTCCTTATCGTATTGATTTTCATCATATTCAAATATAGCTTTTGTTCTACCTAAACTCCAGTCACCCAACGAACTATTCTTCATAATATCTTCTATTTCTCTTTGTTCTACAGTTAAATCTCCAAGGCGTTTAACAACCTGTTCTTTTTCTTTTGTTTTGGTTTTCAAGACATTTTTATTTATTGTTTCTGCTGATACATTTAATAATTTTTTATACCTTTCTATTTTTTTCAAATATAAATTGAGAAGAGAACAAGCATCTTTTTCAAATATTTCTTGTTCTCCTCTTATAATACTTAAATCTTCACCGTCTTCTGCTTCGTCCAAAAAGTTTTCCCCCTCTTCGGGATCTACTCTTAAATCTGTTTCAAATGCCATAATATATATTGAAAACGAGCACAATAAAAAGTAATAAGCTAATTTTTTTAAAATTTCACCGTCAAAAATAGAACCTGTTTCCGCAGCATTATCTGATAAACCCGAATAAAACGGAATAACATTAATAAGCATTAATAAATCTTCATTATTTTGTAATACAAATTCTAATATTGTATTTATATTTTTATTTTTGTAAAATTTTGAAAATCCTTCACCGTCTTTCAACATAAATCCCATTATTTCATTTTTATGTCTATCACTAATTTTTTTCGAACCTTTCAACCAATGCTTTGGGACATATCTATCGTTGAAATTTACTTCATTTAATATTATAGTTGGATATGTTTTACATATATTAATAACGATTTCTTTAATCATTCTAAAAATAATGAAACCTGTTTCATCTTGTTGTGTCATATATGTGTTGTCACCCAACATATCCCAATTAAGTATAAATTTTTCTCTTTTGGTTTTTACTTTATTACGAGAAACTTCTCCTTCCGGAGAAAATTCCAATAAAATATCCTGTAGTTTACTTGTTAATTCGCCACGTTCTAACATTTTTTCACTAATTTTAACTGACATTTTATTATTTATATTATCCAAATAACTAGTGAACTCGCGGACAACATTGTCGTCTTTACCTTGTATGCTAACATCAAATCTATCCGATATATTTTGCAAATGATCCAATAGTTTTGGATGACAAATTGAATTTTGTTTGCCCTTCAAATAGACCAACGTTTCTTCCAACGCTAGTTTTTCAGTTGTTATAGGAGGATCTAAATCATAATATAATACATTTTGTCTATTTACAATATTTAATAAAATATTTAAGGTTTCTGTTGAATAATTTAAACTATTTGCTTCCATAGCTAGAATTTTTTCAGTTATTGAATCTGATTTTCTAAAATTACATTTATTGTTTATACAAAGTCTTTTCAAATCTTCTTCTAGTTCGATTCCACTATTGAACTTACAATATTTTATAAAAGCCAAATAAACGGTCTCTTTTGAAAAAGCCTTTGATACAGGTGGATATATAAGTTTTGTATTTAATGAAATATTGAAATAAACAGGTTTATGAAGGTTTTTAAATCTATAATATATTTCTGTTAATTTTTTTACAATAGTGTTATGTGTTCTAATAGATGTCTCTTTTTCTGAAAAATATAAATTTGCCCTTGGTTCTCCTTCATTACAACAAGCATTTTCTAGAAAGGGTGACCCCCCTTTTGTTTCTAATAGTAAAGGTTCATTATTTATTGCTCTTTGTACTGATTCTATTATTGAAAAGGAATAACTTGTAATTTTACCATATAACGCCCATAAATGAGCGAATTGTTCGTAAGACCCTTCTTCTATTCTACTTTTAACTGTTTTTTCGAAAGTTCCCGATATATTAGTTAGTTTTCTTACGGTGAGTGGTATTAAAGGGGGTAAAAAATCATGCCATTTCTGAGGATTAAAATCATTTATTATTACTGCTGATTTTTTCTTTTTATTATTCCATTCTCGTTTAGTTGTTAGTCTTTGTTGTATTTCATCTATTGGTAAAATTTTATTTGTCATAAATGTTTTTATTTTATCAACAAATTTATCTTTTATTTCATCATATTTTTTTCTTCTATTTTTAGATTTTGCGGTTAAAGCTGTTGGTATTATATTCCAAGGTCTATCCGATCTTTTTAACACGAATAATATACAACTTAAATATTCGATGAATGTTAAATCAGCATTTCCATCTATAGGAAATCCTGTAAATGACTTTTTACAATCACCAAAAACCTTTTTTGTAATAATATTTGGTATTATAGTTTGTACCGCGATAATATAAGCAGAAATAATAGAATATATTTTAATCTGGTCTGATTTTTTTTCAAAGGTAATTAATTTCTTACCACCTTTTATTTTTTTAGCGTATAATTGTTTATAAGCTTCCTCGTCTGGAACATTTGTATTCATAGATTCCATTACAATTCTAATAATAAAATTATATTCTGATTTTGTATTTATGTATAATTTTTCATCTAATGTTTTTAATATTTGTTCAATATGTCTCCCAAGACTTGTATTATACGTTTGATTAATGTCTCTTAATCTATTTCCTCTTAATTTATCTGACATTTCTTCTTCCATTATTTCTCTTGAATTATTTTTATAACCATCTTTTCCATATCCTTCCGAATAATCTAAAGCAATATCATTTGATATATAATAACCACTAAATTTATCTACCCATTTATCACCTTCACCACTTTTTTCTCCTCTTGATTTATAAATTTTTTCCAACGTTAATAAATAAGTATTATTATTGAATCCAATTACCAAGTCTTTAAAAAATGTAGGGAGAAGTTTTATATTTGTATCAATACAATAATACCAATTTCCATCTTCGTCGTCGTTTTCTAATCTACAATATTGATCTATAAATTTATCCAAATTAGCAAATCTCTTTACTATATCAAGTTCTGATAATATTTTATCCCTTAACAATTCATATGGTGAAACAATCACATCTCTTTCTTCTAATGTAGAAGCTACCGTTTGTCGATATATATCATTTTTAAGTAACTTATATATCTTTAATTGCTTTAATGATTGTAAATTTTTTTGACGATATTGAAAATCTAAAAATAAATCACTTTTTAATTGCTGTATCGATTTTACTAATTCTTCTTCAAACCTTTTTTCGATGTCAGCTAGAATATTTATTTTCAATATATCCTTTGTAGAATCTAAATTAGCACAAGAATCCTTAATTTTAAAACAACTCTCTTTAATATTACAAAAATTAATTTGATCTGGTTGTACGCCAGAAAGTGATTTATCATATTTCCATATATTATCCTGTCTAATATAATATTTTAAATTACCATCACTTTGTATATCTAAATATGCGTATTCTCCGTCTTTAACTGGTCTTGAACCATATACCATCGCTTCTGCGTCAGTATGAGCTTTATTATTTTCAACTCCGTTGTTTTCCATTAAAAATGTTTTCAACGCTTGTATAACAAGTTCCTTATCATCTGTAGAAGAAATCAAACTATTATTATTTCTTTTCCATTCTTCACCTATATCATAAGGTGTTTCGTCATATTTTTTATCAACAAATACAGGCGAATTATTATCTTCAGTTAATTCATCAAGAGTAATATATCGTTTCACTAGTTTTTTTTGTGTTTCACATTTTTTAAATTCGTCGCTATTTTTTTTCTCATCTAAATTTGACTCTAAAATCTCTAATTCATCTGTAATTTTAGTTTCTATATCTATTGGTTGACTAAATGTTAATGCACTTATTGACAAAGCTAAATTATATAATCTACCCGCATCGTAACTTATCATTTTTTTTAATGACTCTTCCGTATCAATATCATCTGTTATGTTATAATTTGATTTATCAAATATATCTTGATTGTCATTTTTTATTAATTTTGGTAAAATAGTCGAAATAAAATAACTTTTATTACTTCTTATAAATTTTAAGAATTCTTTTTGATTTTTAATTAAGATTTGCTTATGTTTATTAATCTCTCCAAATATAAACTCATTAATTGTTTCATATTGTTTAAATGATATATCATCATTATATATCATAAATGGTTCTAAATATTCAATTATTTTATTATAAGATGTTCCGTTTTTTATGTATTTTTTCATCATTTCAAATAATATTCTAGTTTTTGGTATCATATTTTCTAAAAATTGCGTATAAATTTCATCACCCAACGACGACCTATCTATAAGTTTTCTACGTTCTTCAAAGCTAAAATAAGTATTGAGTCCAAATAATTCTTTTTGTGCTTTTTTCAATTCTTCGTTAGATGAACTTAATATATTTGATTTTGAAGAAAATAATTTTTCTATTTTATCCGTTACACCACCTTCTTGTCCTTCCTTTATAACTATTTCTTCTCCGTCAGCCCAATTTTCTAATATTTTGAAATAAAAATAATTAAAAAAATGCAAATTTGTTTTATCATAAATAGAAGTCGTTGGTAAGTTGATATGCGAATATTTGACATAAGGTTCTTGTAATCTTAAAAAACCCAAAATATCAATTGTATCATTTGTCGTTAAAGGTACTCTTACTGCTTTACTATGTTTATTTTTAATATCTGGGTTATTTAATCTACTTAATCCCAAATTATATCTATCTATTACGTATTTTCGTTCGCTTACATTTGTATTTTTTATCATATTAGATTCAAAATTTCCAAGATTATTAATTATTATATCTAAATTACTATTCACATACTTTTTTGTTATAATATCCGTATTATTGGATGTTTCTAAAAATGGTGTAAAATAAGGATTTATTGTTTGTATCAAATATGTGTATTTATTTTGACCATCTGGTACTGTATTACTTTTATATTGTCCTTGAGCTTCTATTACCAAATTTTGGGCTGATCCATAATTCATTTTTTCCGCATCTTCATATATTTCATCTTCTGGTATATCTAAATCGTCTACAAATAATTTATGTGAATTTCTTCCTACAGGCATAAGCCAATATAATTTTTTATTTAGCTTTTTTAAATTATCTATTAATGGTTTATAATCATGTCCTTTTTTAATAATACTTTCAGCATTTCCTGTTTCATCAAATTTTGAAAATTTTCTTCTTAATTGTTTAAATCTTTCAATTAAATTATGGATATTATTTAAAACCTTGCGACTTCTTTTATCTGAAGGATATTCTGCCAACAATTCGTCTAATATATCTTGAGTTTGTGCTTCAATACCAAATCTTTTTTCACTTTCTTTTACTCTTACCATTTCAGTAATTTCTCCAAGAGATTCATCACTTATTTCTATATCGTCTATATCTATGAATAAATCTTTCACATTTTCTTTAATATCCTCACTATCTATAATTAACTCTAAATCTTCATCGTCTTCTAAATCTTCACCGTCTTCTAAATCTTCTAGTAATGGACTTTCTTCTTCTTTACTTAATTCTGGAGGTACAAATGTTCTAATATTAATAATTGGTAAATCATCTGGTATACCTTTATATCCAAAATCAATATAAATTTTTTGATCTGTATCGTAAATATTTATTTCTATCTCGTCTTCATCTAAATCCGTAATTTGACCGTTTATAATTGATGGTACGTCCCCTCCAAATTCAACTGTTATCCAATTTTCAGGAATTAAATCTTTTTGTCTAGCATATCCTTTTATTTCAGGAGTTGCTAATATATTTATTTGCGTTATAGATTCATCATTTAGACTACCATTTGTTATACCTATTTCTATTTCATCATCTAAATTCATATCATTTATTAGTTTTACTTTATTGTTATCTAAATATTCTATGTAATAATTTTTATCATTAACCGCAGAATTAGATGGAGCAATTATTTTAATAACTTGACCTAATTCTAGAAATAACTTTGATGATTCTTTTTCAGACATTACTTATATTTATCATAGAAATTATCTCTAAGAAGAAATAACATTATAAATATTATATAAAGAGTCGTTTATATAATATCTTAAATGAATGCCACAGCTAATTTCCAGCCAAATAAATACGCCGATATTTCAAAATTAATAAAGGATAATAAATATGCGAATGATAAATTTATTACTGTAAAAAAAATGGATCATTTATATGTTTTGAAATATGTAAAAAACCAATTAACTACAGAAAATATTAATTCTCTTGGATTATTTAGATCCATTATTGTTGATGAAGAAGGTAATATTTTATCATTTGCCCCTCCAAAATCTCTAAATTTTGATGTTTTTTCACAATCAAATGAGTATGATTCATGTTATATTCAACATTTTCCAGAAGGAACTATGATAAATGTTTTTTTTGATAAACATACCGATGATTGGGAAATTTCAACAAGAAGTTCAATTGGTGCGAAATGTAATTTCAATATGGATAGTAACATTACTTATAGATATATGTTTTTAGATGCTATGAATCATACCGGACTTGAATTCGATCATTTAGATAAAACATGTTGTTATAGTTTTGTATTACAGCATCCTAAAAACAGAATTGTTGTCCCAATCGCCAATCCTGGTATTATTTTGACAAATAAATATAAAATAGAAAATAATCAAGTGTATAATAATAATGATATTACAAGTATTCGTTTTTCTAAACTTACTTTGTATGCTATAAACGATGAAAGCATTTCTAAAAGTTTAAATTATACTGGTAGTTCATGGAATGAAATTATCGAACATTTTTTCTCTAGTAATTTACCGTATCAATTACAAGGAATCGTATTATATAATATTAAAGGTGAAAGAACCAAAATAAGAAATAAAAACTATGAAGAAGTTAAACATTTAAGAGGTAATAGTCCAAAATTACAATATCAATATTATAATTTAAGACAACAAGGACTTGTTAGAGATTTTTTAAAATATTATCCAGAACATAAACAAGAATTTAGTGATTTTAGAAGAGATGTACATAAATATACATCTCAATTATATCAAAATTATATTAATTGTTTTATCAAAAAACAAAAATCATTAAAAGAGTATCCTTACCAATTCAAAACTCATATGTATAAACTTCAGGAGTTATATATTAATGAATTAAAATTAGATGGTAAATTTGTAAATAAAGGCGTTGTCATTGAGTATATTAATACATTACCTCCACCTAGATTAATGCATTCTATAAATTATATTAAGAAACAATTCGATAAAGACCAAAAAATTGTTACAAGTGATTTAAAGGTAATTATGAAAAGTGAAATTCAATAATTATTTAAGTTTCTTTTTGGTTTTTCTCTTCTTTTTACTGCGTCTTCTTTTAGTTTTTCTTTTTCCTCCAATTTGTGTATGTTTTTTCAACGCACCCATATATCCATTCATTCCGTGATCTGTTAATGATTTCTTTTTTATTATTGGAAAATCAAGTTTATTAACCTTAGAAAATGATTCGCCGTTAAACAGATTTAAATCTCCAATTGGTTGTGTATTTATTGGTGGTGATATTTGTAATTTTTTAATAGAAGAATACAACGTGGTTGTTTTGTCTCTAATATCTTTGATAATACTCCAAAAATCTGTAGGCATTCCACCTCTAAAACGATTCTTAGTTCTCTTAATACTTGTCCTAGCTTTATCCCTTAATTCTCCTGATTTTATAATAGTATTTAAGGCGTTATAAATACTTGCTTTTTTAAGTTCTTCACGAAATATTTCTTTATTCTCTTTATTTAAAAATATTTCATTTGCTATACTAGCACATACTGCCAATAATATTACTCCATTTTCCATAGATAACCTAGGAACTATATCTTGGTCGTTTATAAAACTTACAATTTTACATTTTTTGTTATGCTTATTTAAAAAATCTGTTAAAGGTGGTTTGTTTTTTGAAGTTACAGTTGTTCCTGGTGCGTAACCAAATATTTTTACTCCCTTAAATCCGGGTGTTTCATGCGTTTTTCCTTTTAATAATGAATTAAAAAATAGAATACCAAACATATGAGCAACACCTCCTCCTAAACTATGTCCGGTGACAATTACTTCTGTAATTTCTTTATTAATAATCTTTTCTGTTATTATTTTTCCTATTTGTGAATTAGCCATAGTTGCAGCTCTTAAAAATCCAGCGTGCGCATAATATTTATTTTTATCTAATGTGAAAGATTCTGTATTTGCTAATAAATCAATAAGAGCATCGTTTCCTGTTGAAGTTCCTTTAAAAGTAACAATTATTTTATCATTTTGCACTACAACTGAATATTTTGGAACTAAAAATCCACCTGAAAGATGTTGTTTATCTTGGTATCTTATTATATCTCCTTTCCCCGAAATAAATTTTTTCCATTCATCTTTACTAGAATATATATTATTCGCCCACTTTGAGTATTTTACAGCTTTTTTTATATCAAAATTTGTTTTTTTACCACTATATTTAATTGGTGGTGATTTTGTATAAGACATATGTAATAATCTAAACGCAAGGGGTAATAATGTTTTATTTTTTTTCATAAAATTTTTAAGCATTAAATCACTATTTATAGCTTTTGTTGATTCTTGCGTTATTTTATTAAATAACTTATTTATAAAATCCATGGTTTCCTTGGAAGTTGTCAGCTTAGATACAGCTGTTTTTTGAGCTTCTTTAGCTTTATATATAGCTGTTTTTTTTGTTTTATTTATTTTAGATGTCATTTTTTTGCGCGTTTTGTTGAAAGATCTTGGGATAAATTTCATATATATATAGGTTTGAAATAAATAATATCTATAAAAAATATTATTTATTAGTGCTTTTTTTTAAGTTAGAAGTATTCCTTGATATTAGCAAACAATTTAATACCCACATCGCATGAAAATTTCACCATACTATATACATTTACATCTGTTAAGGATGTATCTCCTTCACTAGAAAATGCCATTCTAATAATAGAATAATCGTCATGAGGGTGTTTTTTAATAAATCCAACATAACTTAATGCTTGATCTTTTTTATAGTATTGTTCGTGTAAAACAAATTCGATAACTTTACCAATTGTATAATCTTCTCCTTGTAATATTACGTCTACAGCATTTTCCATTGCTGTTGCTTTTTTATTTAATTTTAGTTGTTCTTTATCACATTTTTCTTTTATTTTATCAAGTCTTTTAATGATATTATCACATCCCATATTAATCAACTCAACATTTGCATACACACCTACACTTTCAACTTTGAAATCAAAGCTATCTTGGATAAAATGTCTTTTTGCTTGTAATGTATACCAATTTTTTCGTTCATATTCAATTCTATCTCCATTTAATCCTTTGGATTCTAAATCTTCACTAATACTTTGCCATTGATTATGTTGTTCAACTTTATCTTCGGTATTACCAAAAGCACAAGTACTAACAACATTATACATACCGTCTTGTTTTGCTGTTGCTGTTTTTAATTTTACTTTTAGACTTATCGTTTCACCGAGAATATCGTTTGAAATTTTAGGTCGCAATCTTGTAAATAATACATACTCTTTTGTTATGTTATTTGGTGGAAATATCGATTTTGTTTGTTCGGTTGTAAGATATTTATCAGTTGTTATGTCTTTAATCGTAAAATCTTTAGATGTTACATATTGAATTGAATCACTTTCATTATTAATATTTAATTCAATTATTAGATTTTCTATACTGTCAATATCTTTTATATGGATAGGAATACATCCTAATCTTTGTTTTAAAATTTCATTATGAAATCTTGTTGTATTTTCAAATACATTAATTTTATCATTGTCTGTATCAAACACTACCGCCTCTATATCTGATAGCAATACCCTTCTTAAAGCATTTGCTATACTAACATTTGTATTCTCAAGTGTAAATGAAAGAACACCTTTGTTTTCAACGCCGTGTCTTACTACAGGTAATCTAATTGTTGTTGTAGAATCTTCTGCAACATTTGGACTAATTTCGGGAGAAGCTATAGAAGTCATTATTATAATATAAATATATTATTTTATATTATTTCAATTTTAATTAGTTTAATTTTCTTGAACGAAAACTTTAGATATATAAATGAGTAGTGTGTTGTATTACAGTAAATATTGTGAAAATTGCAAGAAATTATTATATGAATTAGGGAAGACCAAGATTCAAAAAAATATACATTTCTTATCAATTGATAAGAGAAAAAATATAGATGGTAAGATTTATATTATTTTAGATAACGGCAAGGAAATTTATATGCCTCCAAATATAATAAGTGTTCCCACTTTGTTATTATTAAATAAAAACAATAAACTTTTGGTTGGAGAAGATGTAACTAACTTTTTTAGACCTCAAATAATGGGTGAAAAAACACAAGCTGTTCCCAATAATTTAGAACCTTTAGCATTTTCAGGATCTGAAATGGGATCCTGTATGAGCGATACTTATTCTTATTTAGATCAAAGTTCAGATGAAATGAACGCAAAGGGAGAGGGTGGTTTACGACAAATGCATAGTTTTGTTAAATTAAACCATGATGATAGAATTGAAACTCCTCCCGATGATTATGAACCCGATAAAGTAGGTCAAGTAGATATGGGTAAATTACAAGCATCTAGAGAAGCAGAGATAACACAAGAACCAGTATCACACTCATTTTAATAATTTTAAATAATATTATTTAAAACTAATTATTTATTATACATTATATGTCTTCGTTATTAAAAGCTTTTAATAATCATCTTTTGGAATTTGTTGATGATATAATAAGAATATTTCCTCAAAATCTAGAGATAAAAACAGGGAAAACATTTATAGAGGGTATAAGAAGAGTAAATCCTAAAAAAATAATAACATATTGGCGTGATAATATTTTAAATTTATATGAAGGAGAAATAACAGATGGGGATATTCGATTTTTTATCAATAAAGATTATAAAAATGATATTGGTCCTGAAGTTCAAACACTCCAGGTATTGGAAGATATTAGAAGTTTAGTAAAAAATACAACTTTTGAAAATCAAGAAAAAGCCATGAAATATATTCAAAATTTAACAAAAATATGTAAATTATATTTTAGTGATTAGTTTAATTTAAATATTAAATTTGAATTAAATATACAATGAGTGAAAGTATTCCAGAAGAATTTTCAAAAATAATTAAAGATTTTTATCGAGATATTTTAACAACCTTTCCCGAATGTAAAGAAAAATTAGGAGAAACAGATATTAATTTTTTAACAGGTGAATGTGATTGTCTTATTCTTTATTTATATTGTAAAAAGGTATATCCTGAAAGGTTCTTTGATATATTATATCAAAATGTTGAAATTTTTAAAGATGATGATATAAATACAAAATTTTTACCAAATATCGAATTCAAAAATTTATGGAAAGAAGATATTAGCGATAAAACACGTGATGTTATTTGGAAATATTTACAATTAGTTCTTTTTTCAGTATCAAAAGGGTTAGACACGGATGAATCATTTGGTGACACAGCAAAATTATTTGAAGCTATAAATGAAGAAGATTTGAAAGGTAAATTAGAACAGACAATGAAAGATATGGGGGAAATGTTTAAAGATACAAGTAATAATATGTTTTCTGGTTTATCAGGAGAAGATATGTCAGGAATAAATATGGAAGATATACCAAACCCTGAAGATATGCAAGATCACATTAATGGCTTACTTGGGGGAAAATTAGGAAGACTCGCTCACGAAATAGCAGAAGAAACAGCCAGCGAATTAAATGTGGATATGGATGATGCTACAAATGTTAGTGATGTATTTCAAAAATTATTCAAAAATCCAGGGAAATTAATGAGTATGGTAAAAAAAGTAGGCTCTAAACTAGACACCAAAATTAAATCAGGAGAAATAAAGGAGAGCGAATTAATGAAAGAAGCATCCGAACTGATGGAGAAAATGAAGAATATGCCTGGTATGAAAAATATGGATAAAATATTACAACAAATGGGATTACCAACAGGAGGGAAAAATAGTAAAGTTAATATGGGAGCATTCCAATCTCAAATGAAATCTAATATTGGAAAGGCACAACAAAAAGAAAGAATGTTAAGAAAATTAGAAGAAAGAAGAAAAGAAAGAGAACTAAATAAAAAAACACAATACACCACATCATCCTGGGGTGAAAACACACAAGTTGAAAAATCGTCTAGAACTGGTAATAAAAAAAAGAAAAAGAAAAAGAAAAAGAAGAAGAAGAAAAAAGAAGAAGAACCTAAAGAAAATCCATAAACCTAAAATTAAAAAATAACCATTTACTATATATCAAATGGTTAGTTTTTGGTTAGACAATCCCAACGTTTTATTAAATAAAAATTATATAACAGAATTATGGCCTAGTAATGATTTTGATTTAGAACGAAAATTAAACTCTATTACTAGATTAATTATTATATTAACTATTTTAGGCTATTTTCTTACAAAATCTCAATATATACCTGTATCGGCAATTGTTAGTATAATCATTTTAGTAATAATTTATAAGACAAAATCTAAATCTCAACAAAAAGATGGATTTACTAATACTTTTACAAAAAAAGATGCTGCTGTAAAGGGTATAAGTAAGATATTAGAAAAAGAATTTACTTTACCAACAAAAAAAAATCCAATGATGAATGTTCTAATGACAGACTTTAAAGAAAACGTACATAGAAAACCTGCCGCCCCTGCTTATAATGATACTGTACGTGAAGACATTAACGAAAAAATTAAAGGCGTAGATAAAAAATTATTTAAAAATTTAGGCGATAATTTATCCTTTCAACATTCCATGCGAAATTTTTATGCAATGCCAAACACACAAATACCTAATAATCAAAAGGATTTTGCTGAATTTTGTTATGGTAATATGCCATCGTGTAAAGAAGGTGATAGTTTACAATGCTCAAAAAATAACACTTTATTTAGAACAACTTAATTTTTATAAAAATAAAATTATCTTAAGTAAAATATATAGAATGGCTAGTGTATATAACTTTACTTTTGATAATTTAACAGGACTCAATGACGATTCGTGTGGTATTTCTGAAAGGGAAACACAAAATCAAAACTTTGGTAATTATAATGTTCAAAGTTATTTCTTACCAAATTGTGGTATGAAAAAAACTATTGAATTTGCTACAAGCCAACCTAATGTGTTTTTTAACGGTAGTCACACAGGTTTAGGCGGTTGTAATATTGATAGCGATTCTAATCTTAAAATCGGGACAATACAAACAAATCCAAAATGTAGAATCAGTCTCCAACAAAGACCCTTCTTAACTGTTCCATTTTTAGGAAGAGGTCCTTCTAGACCCATAGAAGAATCAAAATTACAACAAGGTTCTTATTCTGGAGATAAAAAATCGTGTAAAAATCTTACTGAAAAAACAATCAAAATTAATCAAGAACTTGTTCCTTCCTTGAAATCTAGCATACAAAATCCAGCTAACCTATGCGAAGGTGTTGCTGCTGATGGTTGGATTCGCGGCGGTCTTCCTTCAAGAGAACTATCACGAGACAAAGATTATTTCTCCAAATGTAATTAAACATTATTGAATAAATATAATTATATGTATAATTATTCAATAAATACGACTTATTTAGATATCGAGGAAATAGACCAAGATACACAATATAGAAAAGAACTATTAGAAGCATTTATGATTCCCGAATACAAGCACGAAACTATTATGGATTCTATTGATGTTTCTTTTAAAAAATATGGCGAACAAACACAGGTTAAAGTAATTCTTACAGAACTTATTAAACATTCTAAATTTATTTTTAGGTTAGATCAAGCAACTGCCTTTACTATGTTATTTTCATTTGATAATTTCTATTATTTTCATAATGCTTTATGTGAAATGGAGAGAAATACAAATATTAATCCTGAACTTTACCAAAATATTATAAAAAATTTACAAAAAAAATAGTTTGTAATTATATATGACATCATTAAAAAATTCACCAGGGCAATATTGTCAGGAACAACTGGCTTTTAAGGAACAAATTCAATATAGAGAATATAAATATAGCCAGGTCCCGTTGACCAATAAATTACCTGGTTTAGGAATAAATGTAGGTAATATGAGAGGTGGCTTCTACAACAACGTATTATCTAATAATCCTTCAAACATCGAAAGTCATCTATTTGGTATAAAACAAACAGATTTAACAAAACCCAAAAAAACCTTTGTAGCACAACTAAATAATTTACAAGAAGAAAAATGGTTTAAAACTCCAAGAGTTTTTGTTCCTGAACCACTCGTTGTTATTAAAAATCAAAGACCTGTCGGACCATTTTCAGGTGTATAAATTAATATAATATCTCAATACTATTATATAAATGAGCACCACAAGAGACCAATATATTAGCCATAAATTATATTTGGAAAAAAGAGCAGGTAACAGGTATTATAACTGTGGATATATGATGTACAAAGAAATTATGGATGGCGCGTCTCCAGCAAGTGTTCCTAATTTAAAAGAGGCTATTACTAATTTTGAAGTTGCATTATTATTTGATAAAAACGATGTCAACTCAACTATGTTAAAAAATGACTTATGTGACAAATATGGCCCAAATGGGTCATTAACCCAAGTAATGAGTGCAGATTTAATGACAACATGGAAAAACAATGCCAAAACTATATACAGAAATTGTAAAGGTTGTTGAACACTTATGGTCAATTATTTACTTAAATTTATGATATTATTCTATAAATAGTTTATCTATTTGGGTTTTTAAATTTTCAGGAACATTAAATTTTAAACAATATCGTTTAAATTTTCCATAAAATTCCCAATCATCTTTCTTTATATACGGTATAAAATATTTTATGTTGTTATTCGTCATTTGTATATATCCAGGGTGTGTTATATTTGCTAGAAATAATATTTTAAATATTTCCATCACTTCATCATTTTTTTTTAAATAATATAGAATTATTGCCATTTCTGAATATAATGAATGTTCGTATATATGATTTATAATAAATAACTTATGGGTTTTATCTTGTTTTAAACAAGGCTTTAACATTTTATATAATTTGTATCCAGTTTTAAATTTATTTTGTTCTCTACATTTTTTTATTAACTCAAAAAATGCTTCTTTTCTAGAATCATCAAATTCATAAGATTTAAAATAATAATACCAAGCCTTCTCCTTTTCGTCTAATTCATCATACATTTTTCCCAATTGATAACAAGCCCAGTATTTTTCTTGAATCCATTGCCGTTTTTCATCAATAACTTTTTTATACCATTCAATAGATTTGTCCCAATTTTCTTTTCCAGAAAATCTAAAACATTCTGCTGCATAAAACCCATATCTAGCTTGTAATTTATCATTTTTATTATACGCATCTACTAATATCATAGCATCATCATAAAATTTTTTACCCCCTTTCTTATTTCTAGCACTTACTTCAACATTTGTTGCTATATGATAGCTACCCTCAATACTATCTAACTCATGTGGTTCTTTTGTTCCAATTATTTCATGCATAACCCCTTCATAATACCATTTTATATGATTATCGAGTAAAGGCATCCTTTTCCATTGCACCGAGTGACCAAATTGCATATGATAAGCACTGCCTTTCTTTAAATCTGGTAATACCAAATCACCAACAATTCTATCATCGGCGTCGAAAAGAAAAATAAAGTCTGTTTTTTTATAAGCAAATTCAAGTGCTCTTGTTCTATTATAAGCAAAATCTTTCCAAGGATCATGTATTAATTCTCCGGATATACCTTTCTCTAAGAAAAAGGTTTCTATTAATTCAGCTGTATTATCAGTAGAACCCGTGTCACATATAACCCAATAATGAATTGGTATTTTTTCTAAAATATTTGTTAATGTATTTATTATTATATCTGATTCATCCTTGACTATCATATTTAAGCATATTGTGGAAGTCATATACCTAATTTATTTTTGAGTATTTAAATATTTATATATATTAATAATATAAGATGGCTTTTACACGGTTTAATTATGATGATAGTAGAACAAAAAAAAAATTACAAGAATCAACCGGTCCTGGTAGATACGCATTAAATATGCCTGGTAATGGAACATCGCCTTGTTTTTTCAATGACCCCCAAATAAGAATGCAAAAATGGGGGGCAAATTTAGACAACGTTATAAATGGTGCTCCCATAGATATTGATAGTGATTTAAAAGGTGTAACAAGAAAATTAACAAAATATAATCAAAAATCACAATTTCCAAATTCAGGAGTACCTATTACACAAAAAGTTGAATATCCTATTTGTGGAGACGCTTTAACAGATGAATCTAGAGCAACACACCCAGCTTGGAAGTATAGAGCTTTACCCCAAAATAGAGAATATCCTTTATTTTTAAATCCCCAAGAGAATGTTTGTATGAGATTCCATAATAATTTGAATACTCGACTTTTAGAAAGAGATAATTTTGTTCCAAAAATACCTTGTCTCAAAGAAAAATAAATATATATTTTAGCATTTAAAATATATATTACTTATATATAAATGGCAGAAATAGCTATACCAATGGCAGTTCTAGGCGTAATGTATATTATTTCAAATAAAGAAAAAAAAGAAGGATTTACAAATCAACCTTTACCTAATGTAAATAGACCTATTGTAAATTGGCCTACAGAAAGAAAAAAAGCTGTAGATGGATATGTTGTTGAAGGGAAAAGAGATTTATTAAATGAAACAAACGTCCAAACATATCAAGGTTATCGAAACAACACAGAAAATTTATATCAACCTACCGGATATAAAAAAGCATTAGCTTTAAATGAGAAAAAAGTGGGAGCATTTCAATCTTTAACAGGTGAAAATGTAACAAGTAAAGGATTAGATCATAATAATATGGTTCCTTTTTTTGGGTCAAAAGTGACACAAGGAACAGGAGAAAAAGGACATGAAGGATTACTTGACCTTTATACAGGTGGAGGAAGCCAACAAAATAAAAAAGAAGGAATCGCCCCTCTTTTTAAACCTCAGGCAAACATGACCCATGTAAATGGGACACCCAATAATAATGAATTTATGATGGAAAGACAAAGATCTGTTCTTACAACTAAAATGAATAATGTTAAACCGTGGGAAGAAATAAGCGTTGGACCTGGTTTAGGAAAAGGGTATACTAGTAAAGGTTCGGGTGGATTTAATTCTGGTATGGAAGAAAGAAGAAAATATTTACCAAAAACAGTTGACCAATTAAGAACTTCAACTAATCCAAAAGTTACATATGCCGGACAAGTATTGGGGGCTTTTGTTGGAAAAGGAAATGCTAAAACTGCTCACGATATGGCACAACAAGGTAGATCTGTGGGACCTAATGGAGAAAAAATGCCACAAGTGTATCAAAACTTTAAAAATCGTCCCGACACCTATTATGAAAATCCTTCTAGTAGATGGTTTACAACTACTGGAGCAGAAAAAGCACAAACAGTAAGAAGTGCTGTTATTCTTCAACCTGAAAATAGAACGACAACCACAAGAGAATATTTTGGTAATGCTGGAGATAGAGAAGGAGAAGGTACATATCAACCAGGACATTTTAGACAACCTCATAAGATTTCTTTAGCAAGCGAACAAACCGGACCTGCTAATAAACAAGGAGGATGGGGTGCTACAAATAAAGATTACGGTAAAAATGGTTATAAAGCTCGGGCTAATGCAAGAACTTTTACAGGACAAAGAAATGAAATGGGTATTGCTGGATCAATAGTTAGCGCATTAACGGCTCCTCTTCTCGATTTATTGAGACCAACTAGAAAACAAAATGTAATTGGTAATATGAGACCAATGGGTAACGTACAAGGTCGAAACGGTAATCATGCTGAACCTGTCTGGAACCCCAACGATACCCCTGCTCCAACTATTAGAGAACAAACAGAAAATACAAAACATATTATGATGGGTGGATACAAAAATGATAATGGGTATCTTATCAATAAAGATACACCGGTACCTCAAGAAAGAGATACTACATCGGTTGCTTATTATAATAACGCAGGAGCACAAGGCGGAACATCCGCTCCTCGACCATATGATGCTGATTACAATGCCAGATTAAATCCTAATAAACAAATTATCAGCAAAATTAATAGATATAATATTGGAAATACCAATCTAACTTCGCACACTCAAAATATTAGCACTTTTTCTAATACAGCTACCAACGAAACACAACTTATACCTAGTATGCCGAAACGTTCAGCAACACAACAAACTATCGGAGAATTATCCGGAAAACATACACGCGAAAGAACTGTAAATTGTCAAAGAAATAATCCAGGAATGGTTCAAGCTTTCAATAACAATCCTTATTCACAATCTCTCCAAAGTTGGGCTTAAATAATTTTATTTATAATAAAATTATCTTTTTCTAGTTCTCTTTTTTCTGGTTCCCCCTTTTTTCCTTGTTTTATTATTTTTTGGTTTTATTATACCATCCATAAAATCATCAAATCGTTTTTTATAAGCGCTGCTATTTACAGCAGATACCTCTGATTGCGCCCTGTCTTTTATATGTTGTTTTGATTTGAAAAAACTTTCAATAAATTTTTTATTATTATATTTTTGCAAAATATCAATAATCCCCATATTTATATTTATTGAACTTTTCTTAGATGGTCCTGGACCCTTTATATCACAACAAAAATCACCTTTACCCCAAACCTTCCAATCTTTTTCTTTAACCGGTTTATTACGCATACATAATAACAACGAATAATCCATTAAATTATGTTTTTTTAAAAAAGTTGAATCTTTTTTCATTTGCTTTTTAATTTTTTTAGCATTATTAATAAAAATTTTTGAATCTCCAAAATTATTATCTTTTCCTATTTTTTTTATTGTATGGTGTAAAACAGTTCTTCTTCTATGTGATCCTTTCAAGTCAAACACCCATGTTCCATTTTTATATGGATTCAAGTTTTTTTGTATAACGTACACGATATTGTTTTTTTTATATATTCCATAAAATTTAGGTAACAATGAGTTTTTATTTCTTCGCATATACTTTGTATAATCTTCCATTAAATTTTTTAATGATAATTTGTCTCCTTTTGTCATTTCCTTTACAAAAAAATATCGTGTTTTTGAAAACCACATTTTCATACCACTTTTACCACTTCCCACTACAAATGTTGTTTTAGATAATTCATTTTCATAAAAATTTTCATTTATTCCCCATAATTTTCTTAGGTTCTTGAACCTTTTATGAAATTGGGGGAAATTTTCTGATTCTTTTGAAATATCTACAAAATTATTTAAACTCATATATATTATCTAAATATAATTATATTCTATTAACCAAATAGGAATTAAATAAACAACCGCGTTCATATTCATTAAAGATAAAACAAAAGATATAATTAACGCCATATTAATAAACCATTTTGGTATTATTACATAATGTCTAACAATAAAAATAAAAATTAAAGCAAATATAGCTACTTTACCAAACGGACAAATTCTACCACCATATTCCTCGCCTATTAAATGTTTGAACCATTTTCCTGTTGGACTTTTCAATACGTTAAAATCGATACTTGTTTTAAAAAATATAAACATAAATATTAAATAACCAGATTCTAATATGGATACTATCATTATATATAATACCCTTATAATATATAAAAAATGAACTCAAGTAACGAAATAGAAAAAATCCACCAAAAAGAACAAACCTCCCGGAAAAAAGGAAAACAAGAAGGAAAAAAAGAAGGAAAAAAAGAAGGAAAACAAGAAGGAAAAAAAGAAGGAAAAAAAGAAGGAAAACAAGAAGGAAAACTAGAAGGAAAAAAAGAAGGAAAACAAGAAGGAAAACAAGAAGGAAAACAAGATAAATATTTTTTAATAATTATAGTTAGAGATAATTCGACTATAATTATTATATGTCTTTGGATATACATAAAAAAATAAAAGATAAATTAAAATTTTTTATAAGTGAGAATAAAATACCACATATTATTTTTTATGGTCCCTCTGGTGGTGGTAAACGAACAATTTTGAATGAATTTATAAATGATATATATGAGAATGATAAACCTAAAATGATCCAATATGTAATGCATGTAAATTGTGCGCATAGTAAGGGTATAAGATTTATACGTGATGAATTAAAATTTTTTGCGAAAACCAATATTCATAATAAAAATAATAATTTATTTAAAAGTATTGTTCTTTTCAACGCAGATAAATTAACGATGGACGCGCAATCAGCACTTAGAAGATGTATAGAACAATTTAGCCATACAACTCGTTTTTTTATACTTGTAGAAAATGAAAATAGATTATTGAAACCTATTTTATCAAGATTTTGTAATATTTATATACCATTACCAATTATAAATAAAAAAAAACAAAGCTTACACACCTTTAATAAAAAAAATATAAAAAACAACGAATATCTATTAAAACATAAATTATGGCTCAAACGGAATTTAATCAAAAAGACTAATTACAAAGATATTAAAAGTTGTAATGATTTTGTTGAAAAAATATACGAAAAGGGTTATAATGGTATTGATATTATAGACATAATTGACACCGAGAAAACGATAGAAAAAAAAAACAAATATTTATATTTGATTTATTTTGATAAAATTAGAAGTGAATATAGAAATGAGAAATTATTCATGTTTGTAATATTAAATTTATTTTTTATGCGGAAAAACTTAAATTTAGAAAATATTTTAGAAATGTAAATGGACGATTATAATGTTAATGTTTTATCTGAAGCCAAAAACGAATATTCATCTAGACTAGTAACCATATTAACACCTTTGATTATAGAGGGTATTAAATCTATTTTTAATGAAGCAAGTAAATTATGTTTAGATAATGACGAAGAAGACAAATATTTAATGACATTTCAAAATTTTCTCTCCAGAGTTCCCAAATGGAATTCTACTATTATAGATGAAGAAACAAAACGAATTGTTACCCAAAGTAATTGTAGTTATTTAGAAGATTTATTAACCTGTGTCCATATAACACAATTAAAAATTTTAACAAGTATTAGAGTATCACAAAAACAAAAAAAAATAGATATTGATATTCCAAAGTTGAATACATTTATCCACAGATGTTATATTTATTATGCTAGAAAACTTTATTCAAATGTTTATTTATTTGAAAGTGATATTTTACCTTTGAATTATCAAAAAAATATGAGAGAAGCAGAATTAATGTGTCAAGAATCTGTATTACAAGTAATAAGAGAAAATATGCCGGTTGAAAAAATATTGAGAGCATATATCGACGAAACGGTAGACGAGGAAATAATAGAAGAAATTATTGAAAAACAAGTTACAGAACTTGAAAAGCAAAAAATAGAAGAAGAATTAGAAACAGTAATTAAAGACGATAAAAAGGATGGAACAATAAAAAAAAGTGAAGATACTATTGTTCTTGAAAAGCCTGATTTGGAAAAGGAAAAGGTTATTGCTTCTGCGTTGAAAACAGATTCTATTATTAATAAAATAGAAAAAGATACCTTGGACGGACCAAAAGAAAACAATATCAAATTAACTATTGAAACACCCATAGAAAAACTCGAATCAAAAAAAGAAGAAGTAGTAAATAGATTGTCTTTTAATGATACAGATAGTGTTGTTAATTATGATAAAAAAGCTTCCCCATCCAATAATCCTCCACCCGTTAAATTTGAAGCACCCAAGACTTTAGAAAGATTGGAAAAAATTTCTTTTGTACAAAATGAAAAGAGAAAGGCAGAAGAAGCGGACGACGAAGATGATGAAGATAAATTAACTATTTTTGGTGATATTAATTTAGAATTGGATGCGATCGACGTCCAAAATTTAGATAAAAATTTAAAATTAGAACCAGATCCTATATTAAACGATATTGAAATCCTCGGATAATGCGTTTTATTTATATAATTATTTATGAATTATTATATAAATGTCTAATTCAATATTTGTTACTGGTCTAGCAATAGCATGTGCTTACTTACTTTTTAGATTTATAGAAATGCGTTTTATTTTAAAAGAAAACAAACCATTAAAGGTTTTAACTAGGGATACGTTAGTAGTATATTTGAGTGTAATTTTGGGAAATTTTGTTATGAGTCAAGTTGGTGGATTTGATATATCAAAGGCAGTTCCTCAGGTATTCACCAATAATCCTGATTTTTAATTAGGATTTAATTAGATTTACTTTCCAAGATGATATAGATTTAATAACAATAGAATTATCAATCTTATTTTTTAGAGAAATTTTTTGACCTTTAAATCTTGAACCTGTTTTAATCCATATATTTTGATAATGTTTTAATGTTTGATTACCATCATCAAATGTATTAATTTTAAAAAGTAATGAGGGTGGTGAAGAATCCATTATATATTAATATTAAATTATTTTTTTAATATTAACTTCAATTTTACATTATCATCGAACTCATATTGTCAATGTTGATAATTTTTTGTTTTTTAATTTTTTTCTTTGAACTTACAAAATTTTTGAATAGTGGCTTATCTAATTGTTTTTCAGGAGTATGATTATGTACAGTTCGAACTATCATTTTATAAAGTTTGAATTCAGGATATCTTTCCTCTCCATTCTTTTTATAAAGTATATTTCTTCCCTTATCATCTTTTGTCCATTCAATAATTAATTTTGCGATAGGATTTTTACAGTCTTTTTGATCTTCTGAATCTTCTATAAAGTAATCAAATAGAGAGCAACCAAGCCTACACAAATCAAAACTTTTATTTGCTTCTAATCTTGGTTTTTTTTCATCAAAATAAGGTTCAAAATTATATTGTGTTGCTGCGTCACCTTTTGAATGATAACTATCACTACATATCGTTTTTCCTTTATAACTATAAATAGCTCTTCCAAAATCGATTATTTTATAAATTTTTCCATGTGTTGGAACTCTATAATAAGTATTATTGAATTTATAATTCAAGAATTTCTTATCAGTTGAGACATACATTACATTATTTGTATGTAAATCGTTGTGTGTAAAATTAAATATTTTTTGATATGTTAGCAACATCATAATAATTTGAAATAAACAAGATTTCCATTCATTATCTGTCAATTCATTTTCTTCATCGTCTAATAAAGAATCTAATGTATTTTCAAGCTTTTCAAGACAAATAATTTGTATAGGAAAATTAAAAACACTAGCATTAATTAGTTCATTATCCGTATCCATACTAGAATATTCACTCATTTGCGAATTAGATACTTCATCTGAATTATCACTATATTCACTAGAATTCCCAGAAAGACTTTCATCTGTATTTGAAGATCTTGATGAACAAGTAGACTCACTTTTTTTAGCACTTTTATCACCTTTGTTGTTTGTTTTATCTATTTCAACAGAATATTCTTCTTGTATGGAATTATCATGTATTTTTAAATTTTCACTTGTTAATTTAAACATTCCTTCGAATATATTATCATTTATGGTCTCACAATCCAAAACAATATCTTCAGTATTATCGAGAGAAATTTTTTTCCTGTAATTTCTTGTATCACTAAATAAATTCTTTTCATCTATTTCATCTAAATGGAAAAGTGAATTATTTTGTTTATGAAAATATGGAGAATCATACAAATATTCTAAATCATCATAAACATTAACTTGAAATTCTTTTTGAATTGCTAAAAAACTTCCGAAAAAATTAGTACCGTGGACAAATCCTGAATTATTTAACAATTTAGAAGATAAATAAGAGAAAAAACTATCAACATATGCTGAATTATTGTAATCTTTTACTTTCTTACAACATTTATCATTTGATATACTAGGTAAAGAAGATAGAGTATCCATATCTTTATATTTTCCTACCATTAACTTTATAGGATCTAAAAGTGGAGAGAATTTAAAAAATGATTCACAGCTATGAATAGTATCTGTTTTACAGTCCTTTACCTTTATTGTAAAATTATTGTTATTTCCACGATTTGTTATTTGATTTATACTATATCGATTATTTAGATTGATATTATTATAGTTATTTTTATCTAAATCAAAAAATCTAGAATAAATAGGAATATAATTTTGTGGATTTGAGAATCCATTTTTTACTAAATAATTAAATAAAGTACTGTTGTCATTTTTTCTATAAAAGAGCTCAAACATTAAAATTAATATATACATTTTTTATTCTATTTAAACTAATTTATGCGTAAAAATATTAAAAAATAAGTGAAATAAATTATTATAAGAATGAATTTAGAACTAAAAAAGTTTGATATGAAAAATATTTCATTTAAGGTAAATGAAAATCAAGGACCTGTTATTGTTTTAATAGGTAGAAGAGATACAGGAAAAAGTTTTTTAGTAAGAGATTTGCTATATTATCAACAAGATATTCCTATAGGAACTGTTATTTCAGGAACAGAAGCAGGAAATGGGTTTTATGGATCGATGGTTCCTAAATTGTTTATACATGATGAATATAATACAGCAATTATAGAAAATATATTAAAAAGACAAAAAATTGTAATGAAGCAAGTTAAAAGAGAAAAGGCAGCTTATGGTAGATCAAATATTGACCCTAGAACATTTGTTATTTTAGATGATTGTTTATATGATAATACATGGGCACGTGAAAAATTAATGAGACTGCTTTTTATGAATGGTCGTCATTGGAAAGTTATGCTTATAATTACAATGCAATATCCACTCGGTGTTCCTCCTAATTTAAGAACAAATATTGATTATACATTTATTTTGAGAGAACCTTATATCGCAAATAGAAAAAGAATTTATGAAAATTTTGCTGGTATGTTTCCAACATTTGAAAGTTTTTGTCAAGTTATGGATCAATGTACAGAAAATTATGAATGTTTAGTTGTAGCAAATAATGCAAAATCAAATAAACTCGAAGATCAAGTTTTCTGGTATAAAGCTGTCGCACATAGAGATTTTAAATTAGGTTCAAAGGAGTTTTGGGAAATGTCAAAAGATCTTGATTCAGATGACGAGGACCAAGGTACAGCGTTTGACCCAAGGGGTGGTAGAAAAGGGCCAGCTATTAACGTAAAAAAAAGTAAATGGTAATGATTTAATATTAAATATATAAAATCATTAATCTTATTTAATTAATCTTTATTTGATTTATCTTCTTGTTTCTCTGAAATTTCCACCTTAATATTTTCTGTTTCAGTATTTCTAGAGGCATTTGTCAATCCTCTATTAATCGCATCTTGAACGGCTGCTCCTGTAGGGACATTACCACCTTCAAAAAGTTCTTTACGAATATCTGCCGATGTTACCTCTTCTTTATTACCAAGAACACTTTCTATTGTATTATTTATACCTACAAGTTGCCCGTCTTTATTAATATTTTGTGTCAGTTTATTACCTGTTTCTTTGGCTAATTTCTTATTTTCTTCAATAGCCGATTTTTTTGCTTCTAATACACGTTTTTCAAATTGCGTTTTAGCAGCTACTTCATTTTTATTTTTCTCATTCATTAATTGATTTAGTTCCTCTTCTAGATACTCAACACGACCGGTCTTGTAAGCTTCAGGTTCCCAAGGCATCCACATTCCAACAGGACCAACATAGACATTATGATTGGGATCAACTTCACGTAATAATTTACAACGCAATTCCGCTTCTTGTTGAGTAGAATACACACCCCTGATTTTCAATCCTCGGGTACTGGTTTGAAATTGTTGTTCTGTATTAAATTCATCTTCAATTCTATCTTCATTAGCATCTAGAAAATTTTTGTATTCATCTCTTACGTAATTTGTAGTAAATGTTTCCTTTTCAGTTTTTGTATATTCTTGAAAATCTTTCATCACATCGTCAAAATTAATGCTATATTTATATGACAAGAAATTAATAAATTGTGTAAATTTTTGGACGCTTTTTGTAAAATCATAGTGTTTTAGGAATTCTTGAAAAAAGTAATGATTTTTCTGCTGTAAAATATTTTCAGGACTTACAAAACTCACACAAACAAATTTTTGTCCGGAGAGCGGTTTATCCTCTTCCAATAAATCCACATATTTAGGATTTACAGTTCCATCAGTAGTTTTTTGATATACACAACCAGGTTTTGACATATTATACTATTTTAACGAGAATCATTTTTAAGTTTTAATTTTAATATATATTTTTTTTTCTTATTATTATTTATAATGCTTCAAAAATTAATGCAAATGTTAGATTTAGGAGAACTTATTCGCAGAGCCGTCAAATACCTTGTAGAAGGTGTTATGGTTGCTATTGCCGCATACGCAATTCCAAAAAAATCGTTAAATCTCGACGAAGTTGCGCTTATTGCCTTGACAGCTGCAGCGACCTTTAGTATTCTTGATACATATGTTCCATCTATGGCTGTGTCAGCCCGTAGCGGAGCAGGCTTCGGTATCGGTGCAAATCTTGTCGGGTTTCCACGAATGTAGGCTTCCCCTTACGACAAACTCGTCTTAATTCGTTAAATATTAAAATATTAATATAAAATTGATTTAAATATTATATTAATTATAACTATTATAAATATGCCAAAGAAACAAAGATTTCATGTATATGCCATCAATATTGATGGACAAGTTTATGTTGGTTCTACTAACAATACGAAACGTCGTTTAAAAGACCACCGCACTCGTTGTTTTAACCCAAACGCAAGACATTATCCTTGTAAATTTTACAAGTATATTAGATATAAATATAATAGAGAAGAAGCTTATGAAAAAATAAATAACGGACATACCGTACTTTGTACTGTGGATACAAAAGAAGAAGCAAGACAGTTAGAACAAGAATATATAAATACTATGGGAACTATGAATTCTATTGATGCAAAAAATGATATACCGAATGCAGACAGATGTAAATTATATAGAGCAAAAAATCACGAAGCCAGAAGAAATGCTGAAATAGCTTATAATCAAACCGAAGAAGGAAAGAAAAAAAGAGCTGAATATAGAATTAATAATGCAGAAAAGGCAAAAGAACGAGTAACGTGTGAAAAATGCGGACATGAATCAACAAGAAAACATATTTCAGACCATCGACGTAAGGGTTTATGTACTTAAATAGTTGACACAAATTCCCATTGTAATTCTTTACATATCTTTTTCCATATTTCATCTTGTTCTATTCTTTTCACCGGATCTTTTAGCATTGGGAAAAATGGTAAAAAGGTTTTTTCATCTAATAATTCACACATTTTATAAAGAACATAATAATAATTCAAAAAATTTACACGATCATCCGGACAATGTTTAGCATAAGGCATTTGAATTTCCATAAATAAATTACAAAGTTTTTCTTCTAATTCAGGACTCATTATAGGTGGTCTTATACCCAATTTATCCTTAATAAATGGTATATGTTCATAGTATTTATTATAACCTAATTTTTTTAATATATCTTTTGCTTTTTTGTTTGTCATTTGTTTTAAAGTAATTCTTTCCTTTTTGATCTGAAGTCTTATATTTATAAGAACTTCTTCAGGTATTTGAGTTGTTTCTTTTGCCTGAAATTGTGCCAAAATTTCTCGAAAATGGTTTATTCTTTTATACGCATAAAAACATACTTCTTTAGGTGGTTCTTTATAACTAGGTTTTTCATGCTCCACCAAAAACTGTTTTTGTGTTCCACAATTATTACAAATAACAAGTCCCTTATAATCTACAAGTATCCATTCTCCACCACAATATTCACATATTTCATGATTCACCATATAATTATTAATATTTAAATGACCTTCATCCAAATTTATCAAATATTTGTTAATATTTGTTTCATCTGATGTTTTTGTGTTTTCTTGTTTATTAGGATTAAAAAAAGAATGTAAAATCGTCTTTTTATCAATATCAATACCTTCCGACGTTTTTTTCTTTTTTTCAAAATATTCAAATATTATCTCTGAATTTTCCAATAGATATTCTTTTTTTAATGTCTTCAAATTTGATACTGTTTTATTAATTTCCCTTATTTCATCCTTTATATTTAGCATATCTTCAATATTTGTTGTTTTTTTTAAATTTTTCTTTAGTTTTTTTTTCCGTTTTAGTAAATTAGGGATTTTTTTAGACGTTATATTTTCAAATTCTTTCATTTTTTCATTATGCTTACTATCTAATGTAACATTCGCATTTTTCTTCATTTTAATTTTTTTATTAGCTTTAGGTTTAAAATTTGGCATAGTATATATTAATATTAATCGCAAATTATTTAATTTAAAATAAATTAAATTGTTAAAATCGTTATAATTTAACGAAGTTTTTCTCAAAACTTATATATGGATGTTGATATAAATATTGATACAAATAATATGAAAATAGACTGTATTATGTTGCAAAAAATGATATTTATACACAATGCTTTAGATAAAGGATGGGCTATAAAGAAAAAAAACCATGTTTATGTATTTACAAAAAACCACGAAGGTAAGAAGGAAGTCATGCTTGAAGATTATCTACAACGCTTTATGCTCGATAATTTAGACATTAGTAAAATTAAATAATAAAATTTAATTAATTAATTAATTAATTAACTTTCTCAAATTTTTTTTTCTTTAGCAATATTATAATAATATGGGTGGTGGACTTATGCAACTAGTAGCTTATGGCGCACAAGACGTTTATTTAACAGGTAATCCCCAGATCACTTTCTGGAAGGTTACCTACCGCAGACACACTAACTTCGCAATGGAATCGATTGAACAAACTTTTAACGGACAAGCCGATTTCGGTCGCCGAGTCCAATGCACTATCTCCAGAAATGGTGATCTTGCCTACAGAACATACCTTCAAGTTACTCTCCCTGAAATCAACCAAAGTGACCGCAACGACTCTACCGAAGATGTTTTCGCCCGTTGGTTAGATTGCCCCGGTGAACAGATGATCTCTATGGTTGAAGTCGAGATTGGTGGTCAACGCATCGACCGACAGTATGGTGACTGGATGCACATCTGGAATCAGCTTACTCTTACCAGCGAACAGGAAGCTGGTTACCACAAGATGATCGGCCAGACCAGTCAGCTTACTTACCTCACAGACCCTGCCTTCGCCGATGTCGCCACCGCTTGCGGTGCCGCCAACGTCCCAGAAGCTGTCTGTGCTCCTCGACAGGCTCTCCCAGAGACAACTCTTTACGTTCCTCTTCAGTTCTGGTTCTGTCGCAACCCTGGACTTGCTCTTCCTCTTATTGCCCTCCAATACCACGAGGTCAAGATTAACATCGAGGTCCGTCCTCTTGATGAATGCCTTTTCGCAGTTAGTAGTGTCGGTAATACCAGTACCGGTTCGAAGAAGGTTACCAACGCTTACGCCAAATCTCTCGTAGCTGCTTCTCTCTACGTCGATTACGTTTTCCTCGATACCGATGAACGCAGACGTATGGCACAGAACCCACACGAATACCTCATCGAACAACTTCAATTCACCGGCGATGAATCCATCGGTTCTTCCTCAAACAAAGTCAAATTGAATTTCAATCACCCATGTAAAGAAATTATCTGGGTCGTCCAGCCCGATATGCACGTCGCATACTGTGACTCCTTCCTTGAAAGTCGTCTTATGCACCGTGCTCTTGGAGCCCAGCCTTTCAACTACACCGACGCTGTTGATGCCCTTCCTGACTCCATTCTTGCCTACGGTTCTAATGCCCAGACCCGTAACACTACTGCGGGCGGTGTCACCACCCAAGCCGTAATTGACGGTTCTGGTCTTTTCGCTGATACTGAATCTTTTAATATTGAAGATGGTAGTGTTATTTCCACGCTGACGTACACCGCGGTACACGGCGGTGTTGCTGCAGTTGGTGCCACAGTCACACAGACGATCAGTAGTGTAGATGCGGTTGGTATTCTTCTTGAAACTATCGTGGCCACCGGAAAGGTAATTAGAATATTTCAAACAGCTGCCCAAAAGGGTGTTGCATCTTTCGTAACTGGAACCAAGTTGGATTTCTCAGGTACCGCCACCTCGACCACCAACACCACAATTTCTTCCATAACGACAGTGACATCGGGCGACGGCACCATGTCAGGATTGTCTGGCGCCATCGACGGTGGTGTCTCCAACGGACTTACCGATGCTGGTGTCTTCGTTCTTGCCGAGACTGCCCTCAACATGCACTGCTGGGGAGAAAACCCTGTTGTTACCGCTAAGCTTCAGCTTAACGGCCAGGACCGCTTCTCTGAGCGTGAAGGAACCTACTTCGACCTCGTCCAGCCTTACCAGCATCACACACGTAACCCAGACACTGGTATCAACGTTTATTCGTTCGCCCTTCGCCCAGAAGAGCACCAGCCATCTGGAACCTGTAATTTCTCCCGTATTGACAACGCTACTCTTCAGCTTGTTGTCTCTGCTGCCGCTATTGGTGGAACCCAGACTGCTAAAGTCCGCGTTTATGCCACTAACTACAACGTCCTTCGCGTCATGAGCGGTATGGGCGGGTTAGCGTACTCAAATTAAACGCTGTAATTAGTCGCATACACTATAAATTGATTTAAAGATATTATAATATTATAATTATAATACCTTCACAAATGACATGTAAATGGATACAATCAAATAAAAAACTTTGTAAATTTAAAGCTATAAACGATAAAAACTATTGTAAATTGCATCATAAATTTGAAGATTTATTTGAACCCCACGAACTAGATACTATAAAAAGATGCAATAGATGTGATAAACCTTATAAAAATGAAGACAATTCTATTAAAAAATGTGATAGATGTATTACCAGTACAAAAGAATACAGTGCCAAATTATTAATTAAACGAAACAAAAAGAAAAAAAAATGTGAGTGGATAAATCAAAAGGGAGAACCTTGTTCATGGAAAACAAATAAACCAGCATATTATTGCAAACGACATTCTGTATATAATAATTTTATCCCTGATGATATACCACATCTCAAAAAATGTTCGGGATGTAATAATTTATTTAAATCCGATGGTAAAAAAACGTGTGGAAAATGCCAGAAAAGGAGTATAGAATCGTCTAAAAAAATAAAAGCAACTCCAAAAAAAAAATGCATCGCTACAATAAAAAAAACAGAGAAACAATGTAGTTATAAAGCACTCGACAACGACGATTATTGTATGAAACACCAAAGAGTTAAAAAATATAATGAACTTGTTTCACAAAATAAAAGAATTTGTAAAAATTGGATAAGAGGTTGTTTTGATGAATTAACAATAAAAGATAAGTCGTATTGTGTTTCTTGTCGCAATTCTAAAAACAATAATAAAATAACAAAACTCTCCATTTACGAAGAAAAGGTTAACAATTATAAAAGTGAAGCAAACAGAAGAAAAATAGAATGGTTATTAGAGAAAGAAGAGGCAATTTTACTGTTCAAAAAGGATTGTCGGTATTGCGGTATAAACAACGGATTAAATGGAATTGATAGAATAGATTCGGGAAAGGGTTACGTTACTGGAAACACTGCACCATGTTGTGGTATTTGTAATAAAATGAAATTAGACCATCCTGTTGAAACCTTTATTAATATTATAAAACATTTAGTTATAAAATTAAATATAGTGGAAATAGATTATAAAAATAACTTTTCAAATACAAACCTTCAATTATTATTTTCAAAAAGTAAAAGTAACACTTCTTACGTCAATTATAAAAAAAGTAGCGCAAAGCGAAATATAAAATTTAATATACCTGAAACTGAATATATCAATATATTAACATATCCGTGTAAGTATTGTGGGTGTTTCAATCAAGGCGCAAACGGTATAGACAGAGTACATTCTGAATTGCCTTATGAAATCGGCAACATCGTACCGTGTTGTAAAACATGCAATTCATTAAAGGGGACTCTCACTCTTCTACAATTTAAACAAAAACTAAAAAATATTTACAACAACTACGTTATTAAAAAAAAACCAGATTACGAATCTAATCCTAAAAATAAATTAATTTCCCTTCTTTCCAAAAACAATATTAAAATTACTGAATTCCCTCAACTAAAATTATCAAAACCGACAGAATATTATGAAAATTTGATATTCAAAGGGAACATGGACGATGTAATGAATATGAAAATAAAATTAGTGTTTATTAATTCTAAAAATAAAGAATTATTTGAAATATGGCAGTATTATCGAAAAACAATAAGCAGTTTTAAAACAAAAAAAGGACACTGTTTATTTGGAAAAAGAATTTATATATTAGTCCAAGATGAAATAAGTAACAAGTATCTTGGCATTTTGTCTCTTTCAAGCGATATCAAATTTCTAGGTGCTCGTGATAATTTTATAGGTTGGAAAAAACATCAACAATTTACTCTAAAAAAGTTAGACAATCTGGTTAATATAACTACGTGCGTTTCCACACAACCCTTTGGATTTAACTTTAACGGTGGTAAATTATTAACCACTCTTGCATTTTCGAAAGAAGTATTGGACTTTTATTATGAAAAATATAATACGCACATTTTAGGAATAACTACTATGTCTTTGTATGGAAAATCCGTACAATATGACAGATTAAAATGTATAAAATTCGTAGGTATGACGAAAGGTAATAGTTTAAAAAATATCCCACAAGAAGCGATAGAATTCGCAAAACAACATTTGAAAGAAAACGAATTATTACCCGCTTCATTAAATAAAAATAATATGTGGGCGCTTAAAAAATGTTTAAATAAATTACAAATACCCGTCGAAGATGTTTTAAAATCAACACCCAAGGGTATATATTTTGGTTACACTTCGCCTGAATCAAAGGAGTTCTTAACAAGCGATGCTACTGCTATTCCAAATCCAATATCTCACGCAAAAACGTGTAATGAAATATTTGATTGGTGGAAAAAAAGATGGGCCGAACAAAGATTCAACCATTTAACCAAAAATAATAAATTACATCAAAAATAATAAATTACATAAAAAATAAATAATATATTTAGGAACACACCTTGCATAATATATTTATAACCGTCTATATTATATGATGAATGATATACTTATATTCGCGCTTAATGGTGGTGGTTGGGCCTTAAAACCTATCTTAGAAAAAATATCAGTTGATAAACTTGGACATTATTATTTCTCATTTTTAAGATATTTTATAAGTGGTATTATAGCAATACCTTTCCTTATACACCATTATTATTTTAATGGATTCCCGAAAGTATATAAAAATGATGCCAAATTATTTTTTAAAGATGTCGTTATTTGGGGGACAATTGTGAGTGTTGTCGCAATAGCAGCAATTATGGCAAATTATTACTTATTGGAGAAATATGATTCTTCCTTTGTAACTCCAATTGCTGAAGCAATTCTTCTAATTTTTAATGCCTTGTTTTCTGTGTGGATCCTTGGTGAAAAATTTACAACCGATATGGGTATTGGTTTGGGTTGTATTATTTTAGGCATTCTCTTTATTTACAGAGGAAAGCTTAAATTATTTTAATTATTAAAAAATTATATTTTACAAATCATTTAAATAATTTAGCACATTTATAATTATAAGAATGCAGATTTTCGTAAAGACTTTGACAGGAAAAACAATTACACTTGATGTTGAACCGAGTGATACAATTGAAAATATTAAAACCAAAATCCAGGAGAAAGAGGGAATTCCACCGGACCAACAAAGATTAATATTTGCTGGGAAGCAACTCGAGGATGGTCGCACTTTAAGCGATTACAATATTCAGAAGGAGGCAACGCTTCATTTAGTTCTACGCCTTCGCGGTGGAGTTATCATTTACTAATCGTATAATAATTGAATTATGTTTAACAATTATTATATATGAAAGATTATTGTATTTGGTTTTGTCCAGATGGATATCATCCCTGGAATTATTTTACTAGTGGCTTTCCAGCTCACCTTAGTTTAAAAACTAATTTAAATTATAGCATAGCATTAAATTTATTTACTAAAATTAAAAAACAAGATATAGAAGTAGAATTTGATAATTTAATGTGTGACGAAGATAAAAACGTTCATACTATGTTTTACACGTTGAAACCTCCAAAAAATAAACCAGATTGGTGGCCAAAAAACCCACATATATCTTTTTATTATAAATATAACGAAAAAATTTTACCAAATGAGGTTCATCAATTGTATTATAATTTAAAACACAAAAAAGGAGTATTAAAAAATATTTATCTTATGAAATGTTCTGGTCATCACAAAAAATGGCAAATAATACATAAAAAATAATATTAATTGCAATTTGAACATAGTTCATCGATACATGCATTTTTACTGTTTCTACAACATCCATATTTTGTAGATTCACACCCACTACCCTCAATTTTGACCTTTTTTAATTTTAAATATACAAAAAAAGCTAAAAAACAACCTAATACAATTGCAGCAATAAAAACTTCTTTATTTTTCATTATAATATAATATAATATTTAAAATTATTAAATAAATAGTCGATTCATATTTCTAACTTCAGGTTTATTATCATCTTTTGTATATAATTTAAGAATTAAATTATCATCTCTAACTCTTAATGTATAATTTTTTTGACTACTACTTCTCCCAACTCGCCCAAATGCCTGGATCATTTTTTCTTGTGTCATATTCATCAAATCTTTACTTAAATATCCATGACAAAACTGATAATTTGTTCCATAAATATAATCTGTTGATGCTATAATCAAATATAATTTTTGTTTTTCTGCTAATTCTTTCATAATATCCATATATTCTTTGTCTGGGTGTGTTTTAAATACACCAATACCCATCAATAATAAAATTTTCCATTCTTTATTTACATTTAAATACATAATTTTTTCTACAATAGTATCTTCTATATCGCTTTTAAAAGCGGTTGAAGTGTCTTTGTCGTGTGACCATTCCCTAATATGTGCTTGACTATTCGGGATAAATTTTTGTGCTAACTCTATGCTATGGATTTTTGCCTTTAATTCTACAACTTTTTTAGTATAAGTTTGTTGTGCTTTATAATCGCTGGAATCTTTCATTTTAGATTTATCTTTTCCCAAATCTTCCGAGCCCATTTTGTCTCTTCGTTGTTGTTCATTTTTTTCTACCTTTTCTAAATCTATCATATATCTTTCATTTCTTGTCATTACTTTAATTATATTATCTAATTCGCTTTCGGGGATATTAGATGCTCGTAAATAAAATCGTCCCATCCTTTCAACATCTTCTGTTAAGAATATAGTAGGACCATCTGTTAAACTGTAAGAATCAGATGTTGTAATTTTGATTACAGACTTATACATTCTTGATCTATTATCCTGAAATTTTTTATAGATTGTATCATAATTATCTTTTATTAATAGTAAAATTCTTAGATAATAAATTTTCAAATTAATAATTGTTATTTCTGACACATTTTCAAAATAATTATCTATTCGATATTCATCCGCAATAAATTTTTTTTTGTTAATATAATAAATAAATTTAACCATATCTTCTACATCTATATGACGCAAAATTGTTTTATTTTTTTCAATATGTCTGGCACATTTTCTTAATTTTTTGAAATCTTTATAAATATAATGAGGCATAACAATATTGCCTGTCGCATCCAGTATTGGTATCGATTTTTTACATTCATAACTTATAATTTCTTCCACATTATGTGTTTTAAATTTTGCTTGGAAACTCCTTGTCATTGGTAAAATTTCATCCATATTAGGTAATGTAGCCGATGAAAGAACCACATTTGGGATATAATTTTGATTCCAATTTCTTTGTAATATTTCATGAAATTCGTGAGTATCGTAATCTAACGTAATTGTTGGTTCGTCCCAATACCATACTATATCTTGAGGTTCATTAAAAGCTAACATATAATTCATAGCAGGTAAATATGATTGAATATCTGTAATAATTAATTCTACATTTTCGCCATTACTATTATCAACCCTGAAAATAGCACCAGTTCTTCTATTTTTTACATAATCTTTGGCAGCAAAATAATGAAGTCTGATATCCCCGGAGTCTTTACATCCAAAAGCAACAGCTATTTTGATCTCCATAGATATACAAGCTTTTGCTAATTGTAGGCCAATATGTTTAGCAGCACAGGTGAATATTACTTTTTTACCTTTAGCAATTCCAACTGGTGACATAGTTTTCCCAGTTCCTGTTGGTGCTTGATATAGAATCATTTTTGATCCTTCTCTTTTTATAGAATCAAATAATTTTGCCTGGTGGTCGTATAATTTCATATCAGTATATTTAAATACCTCCGTGTTTTTTTCAATAAATTCATAAGCGTTTTTGATAAGATCTCCCTTTGAAATTTTATTTTTATATGTTTCAATTATCCAATGTATGAATTGAAGAACATAATGATTTATATAGGTGACATTATTTTTTATTAATTGTGTGAGAGTGTAATATCTTTTTGAACATAATTTTTTTTTAAAGAACATTTTAGCATTATTTAATAAAATAAATTCATAAATGTTTTCTTTTATATCTTCTATTTTTTTTGAACTATTCCTAATCCTGATTAAGTCTTGCTTTTTCAACTTTTTATTGCTTTTTTTATTTTTTTTAAGTACAAAACTTAATTCATATTTTTTAATAATTTTTTTAATAATTTTATCAAAATTATTTTCATAAATATAATAATGAAATTCTTCTTCTTTTGTACCAATTTTCATCCAAGCCAATAAACTATTCGCTTCGTTGCTTGTATATCCTGTATTTTCATAACCATTATAAATCAGTTTTAAAATTTTCTTTTCATCTATATTTACAGGAACTTCAAGGTAGTCCCATTCACTTTTAGTTAGTTTTTGTTGTGTTAAATCCATATTGTAATAATAATATATTTATTATGGTTTAATATTGTTTCAATTTTAAACCAATCAAATTGAAACAATATTAATAAATATATTATTATTATTACAATGAATTATCTCTTTTCTATTGAAGGAAATATAGGTTCTGGAAAATCTAGTCTTGTTAAAATTTTAAAAAATAAATTAAAAGATATAAAAAACACAAGGGTCATTTATTTACCAGAACCGGTCGAAGTGTGGGAAAGTATAACAGATAAAGACGGTAAAAATGCTATTGAAAAATATTATGAAAATCCCGAGAAATATGCGTTTTCTTTCCAAATGATGGCATATATTTCAAGAATTCATCAACTAAGGGAAACTTTGAAAGATAATACTAATGTTATTATTATTTGTGAAAGGTCTGTTTTCACAGATAAAGAAATTTTCGCAAAAATGTTATACGATGACAAAAAAATAGACGATATAGAATATAAAATTTACTGTAAATGGTTTTATGAGTTTGTAAAAGACATTCCTGTTGCTGGATTAATTTATGTTAAAACAGACCCTGAAATTTGTCACAATCGGGTTGTAAAAAGAAAAAGAAAGGGGGAAATAATTCCTCTATCGTATTTACAAAATTGTCATAAATACCACGAAGATTGGTTAAATAACGAAAATTTACCCATTTTAAGCCTAAATGGAAATTGTGATTTTATTGATAAACTTCCTGATAATTGGGTAAAAAGTATTAATATATTTGTAGATTCTTTATCACCTTCATAATTTTAGTTGGTTCTCAAGAAGTTGCGATAAAAATCTAAATGATTTAATCTAAATCACCTATCAAATACGTTGTAAATATCGATTTCCCTTTGAATTTTAAATGGTCTAATTCATTCTTTGTAGTTGAAAAATCATCTTTACCATAAATATCTTGTAATAATAACCATTCAAACAATCCTCCTGGATAAATATAAACATTTATAAATCCCAAACCTATCAGTTGTTCATATTTTTTCATTAAATTTGGTGCATTCGCATTTTTATCATATACAATTATATTTACATTTATTTTTTTTTTTAAATATTCATTTATTAAGTTTACTTCTTTATTTACTGGTACCGTTTTTGTTATTAAACAATTTTGTTCTGTAGAATCTAACGTATTTATAAGTAAATAATTTTGGTTTTGTTTGATAGCATATTGAACATCTTCAAAATTTACTTTTCTAATTGATGGTGACTGACCCATAAATAATTGATATATATACTCCATTTTATTGTTTAAATAACTAAATTTATTTTTATTTAGTTATTTTTAAATTTAATTAACGCTTGCTGTTCTTAAGAACAACCAATACGGAAAATTCTCGTTCATAAATGCCTGTTTAGACAAATATTTTTTTGTACCCACTTTTAAGAAATGTCCTTTAGAATTTGCGGCGCTTGCTGATGTTGTTGTTTGGATGAAATTATCAAATTGTGATCTATCCAAAAAAGATAACATATCACCTCCGCCACTAAATGCGTTATCATTTGGGTCGTAGCAAAAATCTCTTCCAGCTCCCCATCTATTTGGATAAATATCTCCAGCATCGACTACTCCTGGTAATTTTTTTGGATTTTGAGAACACTTTAATCCGGGTCCACAATCATTATCATTGTCACAATCGCCTTGTCCTTTGGGTCTTTTTAACCACCAAGGATTCGACCATCCTCCCCATTTTGAATTAACTGATGGAGTACCAGATGAAACACTTGGAACTGTTAATAATTTGGATTTAAATATACCCCAGTTATTATTCCAATAATTTCTACCTTCTCTTATAAAATTCCAAAATGGAAAATATTTACCATCGTATTTTGCTTTTGTTATTTCATAATTTCCAACCCAAACAAAGTCATTTTTCCACGAACCTCTCCCTCCAACTGTTAATAAACTTTTAAATGATGATTGTGCTTTATTAAACGATAAATTTAAATTTGTAGGGTTTTCAGTAACACCTGGTATAGTAGACATTATTATAGTAAAATCCCTCCAACATGGTTTATCCCAAGGTATGTCTGGCATTTTACCATTACACATCATAGATGTATTAATAGTTTTATCGAAATTTGTTTTTGGATTTAATAAACCTGCTTGCATTTGTCTTTTGATACCATAAAGTTTAGATTTATACGTGTTTATACTCCACGAACCTTGTTGCCCGCTTTTCCATGTATTACTAATATAACCATTCGGCCACGATAATGTATTTTTTGGATTTAATTTGCCCTCAGCAGAACACCCTGTGCTATCATAAATTTTTTGGGCGCAAGAATTAGGTCTTGGTTTAAATCTATTTTCACAAGAATTTACATCTTTATTAAAACATTGTTTATATCTTTGTGATGCTTTTGTATAATTTGTTCCGTTAAGTGCAATTTCATATATGGATTTTTTCATATTATCTTGGGCTGCTGAATATGAATGGGTATTCCAATTTAAATAATCTGTTCTATCACTTACGCGAGTTTTTAAATCTCCGGAACATCCGGCCTTTTTCCATAAACTTTGTAAACATTCGTCTGTATGTGGTCCGTCCATCATTGTTGGACCAACACAAGGAAACATTTGTTTAAATCTAGAACAATCAGCTGGACTAATTAAATTATCTTTAAAATCTATTTGTTTTGATCCCCCACCGCAAGCACAACAAGCTTTATTACCTGTTAAACCTTGATATATATATCCATTTCCCCATGATTTACAGTTACTTCCTTGAGCATATCTAGGACAATTATAAGCTTTACCATCTCTATCGTGCCATTCCCTGGTTTCTCCAAACTGACTAGGTAATTTTGTTTTTAAATCTTTACAAGCTCCATATTCACCAACCAATTGAGATTTCCAATCACATTTATCTTCTGGATATTTTGCTATCCACCCTCCTTCTGGACCTGGTGCTTTGGGAACACCTGTTCCTTTTAAAGGACACCACGCACATATTGACCTATCTCCTGCTGTATCACCGCAATCTGTCATTTTTTTACAGATTTCTTGTTCTTTCTTTTTTTGGCAATAATAACCTGTTTTAGGTCCAGGTGCTATCCAGTTTTTTTTAGAACATACATCTGTAGCCGGACCAGTAGCATCGCCGTATATTATTTTATCCGTGTCCCAACAATATCCACAGTCATTTGCTTCTATTTCTCCACATTCCCCTGTTATATTTATTAAATTGCATTTTTCTATTTTATTAGCTAATTCACTTTTATCAAGTGATCCGGTTGGAGAGATTTTATTTAATTTTGTTTTATCTTTACTTAATTCTAAAAATTTTGACTCCTTATCCACACCTTTTATAACTTGTGGAAACAAGCGAGCCCTCCAATATTTATCTGTTTCTTTTAAAAACCCTCGTTGTTCTTCTTTACGACCCTCATAATCAAATCCTTCTACTCTGCTCATATTTATACATATCATAATTAACATTATTACAATCAATAATCCTAAATAGAATAGTTTCATATATATTTTATATATATATTAAATTATTTTTTCCATCCTTTGACACTCCATCTTATAGATTGAGCTCTCAACGAATGCCCTGAACCTCGCGTTTTGACAAAACATTTTACCCTGGCGATAGTTTTCTGTTCATTTCCCGATAAAGTCCAGGTTTTTGATTGATGACTCACATTTCCTTGTGTTGTTTTAGTTTTGTATCCATTAAAAACATTTCGATAACTTGTATACCTTTTACAGACTCTTCTTTTCTTCCCCCTCATCCAGAAGTAGTACCATGGCCACGATTTATAATAACATCGAGTATTGTTATAAGGTCTTCTAGCATATGTAGGGTATTTTATCGTCCTTGATGTTCTGGGTGCTTTAAACTTTCTAGTAAATACTAATTTACCATTTTTATCATAACCTTCTACATATACTCCCCAGGTTTGATTTCCCCATCCCTGGTCACGCATATCTGCGTGTAAATAAACTTCTTCGGGAACCATACCACCACCACCAACATATTCTTCTCTTATTACTTTATAATATGTTGATGAAGAAGTTTGTATGGTCCCTGAATAAGAACCACCTGATTTTGGTAAAGTTATAGGTGGATTCCATAATTTATTTAACCATGTTTCTCCTCCTTGTGATTTTGAACCCCATTTTCTTTGATTAAATCCATAACTATTCCAACATTTATTTTTCATTCCTGAATTTGATGTAGCTAACGGAACCTGTGCGTATTTACAACCTAAAGTTCCTTGACAAGCATCCTGACATTGTTTTGCTGTAAATGCCGAAGAAACGTATCTTAATGGACTTATTAAAAACCCTTCTTTTTGAGTTTGTCTCCACCAACCTAATATTCCTATAGTGGTTGTTAAAACTATAATTTTTAGTAATGTTTCTTCAATGTCTTTTGAGTTTATATAAAAATACATAATTACCCCTGCTACAATAAAATTCAAGAACCAAAATACTGTGGTACCTAACGCATAAAATAAACCTAATGTGGAAGCCGTTGCCAATAACCTTTTACCCATTTCTTGTTTATCTGATATTATTAATACTAAACCTGATATTATCGATACTACTACTAATGTTAATATAAATTTTAACATACTTATATTAACTTGTTATTTTTTTATGAGTCTATATAATTTTTTTAAAGACATTATGCTTTTTCCGTAAAATTAGGATTCATACAAGGATTCATATTACATACTCTTTTATTTTCCAATTCAGGACAAGGTGAACCACCAAATTTAGCAGGATATGTTACTTTTCTGCGTCTTATTTGTTGTCCGCCACCACAAGATTTGCTGCAGGAACGCCATCCTTCCCATGGACCAACCATACAATCCCTTGGTCGTGGGAATTTAAATAAAAGCTCTTGTATTTTATCTTTACAAGTTAATTTACATGTTGATTTATTATTCGAACAACTTGTTTTAAGATTTAATCTTGCTTTATTAACAATTGTTTTAAGTTTGGGATTTTTAGTAGGAGGAATTCCGTCCCATCCAAACATTTGTTTTTGTTCATTTATTGTTGTTCCTTCTCTTTTTTTAACATTATTATTATTCACGTTGGTTTCTTGGGTCCATAAAACATAACAATCTGACCCTGACATTCTAATAACAACTCCTTCATATTTATTAATGTCTACTGTTCTAGAAACAGTGTCCCCAGGTTTAATGGGTGGAGGTGGTGGTGGTTTTTCACCAAAACATTGCATCGATGTTGTTAATCTTGTCGGATAATCATCTGCTCCTACTGTTAAATCATTTACTCTTTTCATCGTAGATTTATACTCTCCCACCGTTGTTTCTGTAGAAAAAGGATATTTAAACCCGAAAATACTCCATGAATTTTGAGCCTTAGAATATTTTGAAATTGCCGATACTTGTTTTTTTGCATTATACCAATTTTCTCCTTTTAATAAATCCCAACCAGTACCTTTTTCATTACATCCGGATTCCTTGAATTCTTTTCTTAAACACGCAGGGTGAGGAATATTATTTTTAGAATATTTCGGGTCACATGGATCAATATTATCGTGATTTCCAAAACAAATATCACTATTATTTACAGCGGTTTTATAATCGGTACTTCTTGTTCCTGTATTTGTTTGAATCATCTTAGTACCTGCTTCTTTATAAGGCATAGTAATTGACTTTCCTAAATCCTCAAAGCTTTTTCCATAAGGTGTATTATCAGTACACTTTGAATTTTTCCATAATTTTTTAACACATTCTGCTGAATGGGGTCCAGATAAATAATAAGGAGTTATACAAGGATGATCTTTTAAAAATTTTCCACATTTATCTCCTGGTATTAAACCAAATCCATCAGCATTACAAGTATCATCGCTGTATTTTGGAAAATATTTGTCTCCTATTTTTGTCATCACCATCGCTTTACCTGTTGTAGGACAATATCCGCAAATTTTGGCAGCTTCCCCATATAAATCTCCACAACTTTGGACGCTGGAACATATTTCTTTTTCTCTTAATTCTTGACATTTCCCCGCATCAGTAGACCAAGAATTTTTAGGACATACATCGGCTGTAGGTCCATCTTTTGTACCAAATCTAAATTCTTTGTCCATAGCACAATAACCACACCCATTCTTGCCTGTCAATTGTTCGCATTTTGTTAATGCTCTGCAATTTACTATTTTTTTATCTATATCTCGTTGTTCTAACCCATTTTTTGGTACATATTTTTGTAAATTTTTATTTTCATCTAGTTTGACCCAATCATTTATACCTGGTTTTGTTGTTATTAATCCTGAACCTATACCTTGAGAACGGATATCCCAATATTTATCTTGTCCTACCATAAATTGTCTTTCCCCATCCACTAAAGCTTTATCTAATTCTGACTCAAAATTCTCCCTATTTTTATGTACGTAATATATTTGAATTAATAATATACCTATTAAAATTAATCCTAAAATTAATAATTTCATATATAATCTGCATATAAAATTATATTTACTTAAAATCTACTATTATTTCAACCTGTTCTTTTTTTATACTTTTAGAGGCGGATATAGATAATTCTTCTCGTTTTTTTCTAGTTTTTATTTTTTTTTTATCTTTTCTATTTTTTGCTGTACTATTACGATTATTCATATCATTATTTATCTTTGTTAAATTTTTTTCAATACAATCTAAAATTTTATTTTCTAATGCCCATCTAAAAAAATTTAATTGTCCTATAGTAGTTTGGATATATGTATCTTCTTTATAAGGTATTGTAATCCTATCCCACCTACAAAACGGATCAAATCTTTTTTTTGAATAAGCCTTTAACTTTAATTTATAATCAATATAAACTTTAAATCTTTTCTCATCTCCATTTTTCATTTTTAAAGGATAAACTGTGTAATTTTTCTTGGAATAATTTGTAGCAAACCAATCAATTAATCGTAAAGATATCATCGATTCTCCATTTATTATAGGTAATATTCTCTCCATATTTCCATCTTTATTATAAAATTCTACTAATTTAGTTAATAATAAACTATTTTGCGTTATTAATGTTGTCATATTTATTTATTTATTGTCTTTCATCTTTAAATACTTATTGAACCTTCTTTTTATAATTACTGTCTTGGGGGCGTAGAAAATTATCTTGGTTACTTAAATCTTCTAAATAGTCATTTTTTTTCATAAAAGGATTACACAAACCTTGTATAGCTAAATCCCTACTAGCCATACGCTTATCACATAATTCCTTTTTCGTATATGTTTTTTCATGCGTTTTCACAAGTTCTTCTTCAATCTCTGGTTTCTCACGCATATCTATTGTTTTTTCTTCCTTTTTTGTTCTTAATGTTTTTTTATATTCAGATTCTACAGAAGGATACCATTTTCTTAAATTATATTTTGAAAATGTTACTTTTTTCATTTAATTAATAACATTTTTATTTTTTTTAAATAAAGACGCAATACAATAATATGTAAATGACGGACATTTGTGCTATTTGTCATGAAGATTTATCAACTAATTTATATAGTTTACCTGAATGCGACCATACTTATCACATTAATTGTATTATGCATTGGTTTAGAACTAATCATAATACTTGTCCTCTTTGTCAAAATCAGGGTATTAATTATCAACAAGCCTATAACCTCCAGAATACATTAGGTTATACGGATAGAATTTTATGGAAAGATTATTATAGAAATGCTTGTTGTTATGCTAGAAAAAAAAATGCTGATAAGGAAATTGTAAAAAGGATAAAGGCTATAAAAAAAACAGAAGAAACTGAAAAAAAAAAGAAAAAAAAATTTCGTGAATGGAGACAAAAACAACCTACTACAGGATTAACAAATGGTGGTATTATGAAAGAATACACTAAATTACGAAGTGGTAGATGGAGACGCTCTTCTCTTTTAAGGAGAAGAAAAGCGACAACAGGGTATCTTTATTTTCATAAAATTGTGAAAAACAAAATCATTATAGCTGAAAAGGTTCAAATTAATTAATTAATATATATTATAATAATAAATGAAGATTGAATATTTTTTTGCGGAGAGAAGATTTAATAATGATTTTGAAGAAATTACCATAAAAGGGTATTCATCAGTTGTTAAACTAGATTTCATTAGTATAATTACAAGAATGAATAAATTATCAGAATTGGTCGAAGATATAAATGAAAATTATATAGTAGTTCAAGGCGGTGATTGGTTTTATAAGATAGAAACTACCTTTTATATCAAAAATTATAATTCCCATAGAGCAAAAATTAATTTTGATTATACTCGTTATAATTTAACACCTCAATTATACACAACATTTATTGGTAGTGTTGTTACCCTCTTATAAAATTGATATAATACATGTTTATTACTATATCAATATACATGAATGAAAATAGAACAGATAACCCTCCTTGTATTGCTGTTATACAAAAATGGAGAGAATGTATTCACGGAATTTCGGAAGACGAAGCAGATTATGTGAAGTTTCTTAGAACAAAATATTTAATATGTTGGGATACACATTATTATGATTCAGATTCATCTGTTGAACCATTCGATGAATATGATACTACAGAACAAATAGATGCAGCATTAGGGTTTTCGGACTCAAGAAATAGATACAACGGGATATTTCATTTATCTTGGGAAAGACGGTTTCCTTGTATTATTAGAAAAGCATATTATTATCGCGATAGACGATTTTGTATTAGAAACTTTGGTATAGAAAAATTTCAAAAATTATGGAGAGACTTTCATTATATAAAAATGGCTCGTTATAAAGCTGTAAAAAATTTACAATATAGACAATTATATGGTAAATTTAAAAAATTACATCAAAAAAGCTTTGTCAACCGCATTATTTGATTCTCTAATATTATTAGATAGGACAACACATTCAGCAGGTGTTAATACATTTTGCTTACAATCCTTTTGAACTATACTTGTGTATGCTCTTTTTTTTGTTTTTCTCCAAGCAGCACGCGATGATCCAACACTACTTACTAATCCAAGCATGACCGAACCGGAACCTGTTGGTCTTTGATCTGTAGTTCCCATAGCCGTTCTTGTATTTGATACTCTTTTTGATACATATCCACTCATTATATATATATTATTTATTATTATAATTAAAAGGTTTTAATTATTCTCATTTGCTTGGAAAATTTAAATTTTTCATCATTGGTAGTTCTTCTTTTTAAATTACACTTTAAACAACAT
>Ga0209192_10000306_pt1 | contig 53233 bp, 63 predicted proteins | sample ArcticOcean_MG_C_11_FD_187433 | JGI IMG/M metagenome (GOLD analysis project Ga0209192, IMG submission 187433) | Marine microbial communities from western Arctic Ocean - ArcticOcean_MG_CB2_154 (SPAdes) (version 2) | ecosystem: Environmental > Aquatic > Marine > Oceanic | place: Arctic Ocean... | reverse complement strand
GGGGGCTGCTGCTGCTGGGGGGGGGGCTGCCACTGCTGGGGAGGAGGCGCGGCCTGGATTGTGAGGAGAAAGAAAAAGTTGGGTGGGGAGGGAAGGTCAGACTTACTAGTGAGCGTGCGGGTTCGCGAATTTCGCAAACGACAAGTTTGGGACTTTCAGGTCCACCACGATCGACGTTTTCGTTAGGGCAACCCACGCGGTGCGGTTCCCGAAAGCGCGCGGATCGGGGCTCCGCGGATCGCCTACGTGGGGTGGTGACGGTGACCGTGCGGTGTGGTAGTGTGCCTGTGACTCGCGAAGAAATCGCTTACGAGAGTACTTCGACTCGATCGTACCTGCTGCGCGGGTGCCTGCTGCGCAGGCGCTTGGGGCGCGCCAGGTTCCGCGATCACTTCCACGGATTTGATGTCCTTCCCGCTGAAGATGATCGAGGCGTAGGTTTCGTTGCTGGCGGGGATCTGGGGGCCGACTTCTCGGCGGCCCTCCGTGCCGAACGATCGCACTGCGGTTGGAGGGGTTGGAGATGGGAGGTGGGGGTGAGGGGTCAGTGATGGCGTCGGCGCGTCGGATGTGCATGCAATCCGCGAGAAAAGCGCTGCCTGCCTCGATCGCGAGGAATTCCCACACGATCGGCGATTAGTGCCGCGCGTCCCCACGTACCTCCAGTCAACGTCAACGAGCTGTCCGTGGTGTCAAGGCTGTACACGGTACCCTCATACCTGATATCCGACTTGGAAATCAGGGTGAGCTTCTTGCCGATGTAGGCGTTCATGGTGCGCTGCGATCGTGCCTCGCACGAATGAGTGGTGTGGGGCGGGACGAGGCAAAGGCAGTCTCACGAGGCAAAGGCAGTCAACAATTTTCGTCCACGAGTGAATTTTGGCGCAGACCACGAGGCCTTCATCACTTGACGTGCGCGAAAGCCCCGCGGCACGGCCGGCGTCGCCGACTCGCGCCTCTTGATTGGGGCGATGGAACGCACACGCGCGGACGTGCGTGTCGCCGCGCCTGTCACCGCGGAGGTCATGGCGCACGCGCTTAGGGAAGCGGTGAAGTTTCTGTTGTTCGTGCGACAACAGATGCCTTCGAGTTACGACGAGCTTCGCGCGGCGCTTGTTGACTCCGTGGGCGCGGAGGGCCTTGGTTTGCCGTCTCAACCGGAGGCCAACAGCGTGTCGCCTGACCCAAACGTAGGGGGTAAACGCAAGCGAGTCACGTCTCGGGAAAGAGCCGCGACGAAACTGTTCAAAGAGGTTGAGAAATTGCTTGGGTGCCTAACTCCCGAGTTGTTGCGTTCAAGTCGCCCCACGGAAGTAGCGCTGTTCCTGGGGTCCACCCCGAACCGGCCGAAGGAGATTTTCGTGTTTTCGCTTGTTCGCGTACAAAAAAACGGATACCAGCCCTGGATACAGTCCCTCGATGCGGAAAAACGACTGGGCAACTCGGGGCGGCGCTTGGTCAGGGAGTGCCTTCCCGCGGTGGCGTCGGCGCCAATTGGGGTGACGACCAAAGCGTTTTTAATGATGAAAGCCGGCGTTTGTTTAAACGGCGGCACCGCGAACGATGACACTAATGATGGCACCGACCCGCCCCCTCCTGGATTCCTCCCGAAACGGGGATTCGAGCCCAACGTGAAACACACGAAGGTTTGGTGCGATTTTTGTATCGCGCCGAAAGACGACGACGCCCGCGATTCGGCGACATCACCCGACGCCGGCGACGAGCGCGAACGGATTTGGTACCAATGCACCGCCGCCGTGAAGGGCTTGAAAACCTTGAAAGGCGTGGGTAACGGGTTGTAGTGGTATTTCCGGGTTGTGACGAGGGGTTGGGTAGGAAAGGGACCGGTAAACGCTTTACGTGAAACGTATAGCTTAACTCAAATTCAAATGCCTTTACATAGTCTACTAAGATGCGCGCCCCGGGGCCCGTTTTCACTCCAGCTTTTTCCGCATTGTCCGCGAAAACGGCCCCATGTTTGGATCCGTCACGTAGTCAAAAATAACCCTGGTCCACGAGGTGTGGTAGTGCAGGTGGTTGTAGAACTCGGGGGCGATTTCGCGTACCCGGTGCAGCTTCGACCCCGGGACTTTCGGGAAGTCGTGGTGTTCGTTGTGGTACCCGACGTTGTACACGAACGCGTTGAGGGGGCCGTAGTAGGAGTACGTTTCCTGAGATTGAAAAAAAAGTGTCAGTCGGTTGTGATGTGTATGAGTAAATAGTCAGGGTGATAGTCCCTTCGCAGGACGAGTATGGGCAATCAGGTACCGGCGGAACGTGGTGCTTGGGAAAGCCCCGCACCTGGCCAGGCGCGAACACGTAGTGCTCGCTGATGAAGTGCCCGGCGATGGGGTGCAGGCCTCCTCCAAGGAACACGGAGGCTAGGAGGTACGTAAACGCCCGTGGGCCCGCGAGCTTGATGAAGGCCAAATCGAACGTAAGCTGCGTTACCAAGTTAAGGGCGTCCCACTTGCCCATGGGCTTCGGGCGCAGGAACAGCGGGCGGATGGCATAGAAAAACAGCTGCCCGATGACCCAGACGATTTTCAGCGCCGTGCCGCCCAGGGAGAACAACCGCGCTTCGCCTTTGGTGGGAATATCCGTATCCACCGAGTCGTGGCCTTGGAACATGTGGTGCTCCAGGTGGTACTTCTTGAAGGCCACGCTGAAGGGGATGCCTATCGGGAGGTTGGCAAGCAGCCCCAACGCTCGGTTCGCGCCCGGCGACGCAAACGCCAGGTTGTGCGAAAGCTCGTGGTTCGCCAGGAAAAGGTTCGCGGTGGCGAAGCCTCCGAACAGGTACGCGCACAGCAGCATCACGGGGGTGCTTGCGTAGTTGCCTAGGTAGTACGCCAAACCCAGCTGCGCCGAGACGACGGCGAAAATCTGAGGCATGGTGCGCCAATCCGGGCCGTAAAGCTCTTTGATCTCGGGGTGCTTTTCTAAGATCTCACGCCTGCGCTTGGCGTGGGGTTCCTGTTCCGGTTTTTTTTGGGGTTAGGGAACGGACGGGGGGTTGTGTTGGTCAGTGTTGGGGTCCGCACGACACTTCGAAAGGTGAGGCGGTGTCACACCAGGGCGTGAGTGACAAGAACTACGTGCCACCAGGATTCGGAATCGATCGATTCGTCCGTTCAAAGAAATCGACGTGGCCACGTCGACGCGCGTGCCGCCGCCTGTGGAGAGACGCGGTGACTGTTTGCCCATACACGCGCGTCACCCGAGCCGACACGGCCACTACGGGACTCGCGATGAACCTACGTGCCGCGAGGTCCGAGGTGCCAGCGGTCGTCCGCGCGCAAGGCCGCGACGGTCAACCGGCAAAGCCTGACACGCCACACACAGCCACACGCGACGTCGGTAAAGGCGAACACGGCAGGGTGTCCCGGGACGCACCTCATCCTTGCTCCAGTAGAAGTCGCCGCTCTTCTTGGTTTCGAGGCGTCCGCTCGACATGGCGTGGCGCGGGGTGTTGAACACCGCGGCGCGCGCACTTTGTGAAGAGAAGGCGACGCGAGCCAGCCGCGATGAGCCGCCCGATGTCTCATTTTCGAGACAAACTTCCAGGTTGTGGGTGAGAACTGTCAATCCCAAGAACAGCGAATTTGCGAGAGAGGTGCCCCCCTAACAACGCGCTATGCTACGCTACTCTCCCTACCTACTTCCCCGGTGTCTCCCCCTCTTTCGGCTTCTTCTTCTTCTTCTTTTTCTGCCCTTTCCGTCCCCGCTGGTTCTCCAACTCCAGCGGGTCCTTGACTTGCCTCATGTCGTCGAACGTGTCTTGAAACTCCCACATCTCCAGCTGCGCGGAAGGGTCGTACCCGCCCCCGCGGTCCGAGAAGCAGTGCCTGTACAGCCGGATCATGCACGGGGTGGCGAACAGAATCGCGCCGAAAATCACCATGAACAGGTACACCTGGTTTTCCGCCGCGGCGAGGTCCATGCCTCCCCCGAGCAACCGTCTCCCAACGCGTCTTCCCGAGGGGTGCATTTCTTCACCCGCCATTTCTTCACCGAGCAACCTCCGCCCTGGACCTCGACCAGCCGCCCATCCCCGCACCGCGTTCCCACCTGCCACGGACGCCACCCACAACAACGACCGCGCGTGTCTCAGCGCACGGCAAGCCGTCTCCATGACACAGCTCCGCGGCTAAGCGCGCCCGCTTGTGAGAAGTGCCGAGTCACGCTGCTGCTGACATTGTTTTTTGAGGTCGCCTCTCGTTTTTCGTTTGATTCGACATTCTCTCACAGCCCACAGTGGCGGGCACGGCGGTGACCGGCCTTCCGGCTGCTCGCGCGATGATGTTCTCGCGGCCTTCCGGTGGGCGGGGGCACGTCTCGCAGGTTCGTGGTTTCCCTGGCTCTCGGCTCGACTCGAAAAATGGTTTCGATCGACGCGACCGCGGACCATGCCGAGAGATGATTAGATTAGATCCTGACCTTCACTTCTTCTCCATCAACACAGCCTCCGCACCGCCGATACGACATCGAAGGCGCGTCCCTTCGTGACGATAACAGCAAAACGCGACGCACACGTGGTGCCTCTGAGTTTGTTGCGCGTTTGGTTGTGCGTGCGAACTGGGCGGTGGTGTCGTGGGTGCTACGGGCCGCGAGAGCGAGGTGGTGCACCTCGCTTCTCATCGTGTGGGCGCTGTACAGGGAGGTCGTGCCAAGTACAAGGAGTTACTCGCGCCGGGTGCACGGGTTGGACACGAAGCAGGACGCACAGCACGCACCTGCTCCTGTGGTGGGAGGTAGTAAAGGTCTCACAAAACCGAACGAAGCCCCGTACCCTTACCTTCAGGATTTGATATTGGTCTGCGGCCACGCCGTGTTCGTGGGAACCGATCACGCAAACGCGGGGGATGAAAAAAACTGGTTCCTAGAGGAGTACCAGAAAGCGGATGGGCAAGCGGTGGCGTTGCTTGAGCACATGCGCGTGGGTGTTGAGTTAGCGTCAAAAAACAGAGACGCGTTGCTGCTGTTTTCGGGAGGCGCCACGCGCAAAAACGCGGGGTCCGTGTCGGAAGCGGTTTCGTACTGGCAGGTATCGCGCGCGCAGAAATGGTGGGGACACGACGAGGGAGAGGGAATGTCCGGCGACGGGTCAGGGCCAGGAATCAGCGCCAGGGTCAGTACCCGAGCGTTCACGGAAACACACGCGCGGGATTCCTTGGAGAACTTGCTGTTCTCCATCGCGCGGTTCCGCGAGCTTACCGGTAAGGTTCCAAAAACAATAACCGTCGTGGGGTACGAGTTCAAGCGCGCGCGTTTCGAAACGCAACACCGCGCGGCGCTGCGGTGGCCTGCTGGTAAATTTTCGTACAAAGGTGCGGGGCTTTCCCTGCCTCCAAATCAAAAGCCTGCGCGTTTGCGGATTCGCAGTACGTACACTGTTTTACCGGCAACGCGCCTGTGACTGTTCCGACCGATGGCCGCTGACTGTTGACCAGGCCATCGTCCAAGGCCACACGCCCAATACACATACCGATTACCCTGACTGTTTACTCATACACATGGCCCGAAAGACTGACGCTTTGTTTTCCGTGTCGCGAGGTCTCCCCGCCGCGTCGCCGGCGCGGGAAAAACAAAGCGCCGCCGACGAAGTTTTGGTGCGAAAACAGTTCGAAAAAGACCCGTACGCGTGTGCCGAAACGCTTCTCGGGAAACGCAAAACCAGGGACCCCTTCGTTGTCGGTAAAGGGTCGTACGACACCTCAAACCCGGACTTAGCGGCGCTGTTTAGATGGTGCGACGAGAAAACATTCGACGGGGACTTGCCGTGGTAGTATTCGTATTTATTTTTGGGCTGCCTGTTTGATATCTAGCTAGACAATAGCATTACATGCCAACTATATGCATGAAAGTGTGACCGCATACCCCTTGCTGCATTTTCGCGTATGGCTAATCAGTCCAATCACGACTTCCGCGACCTCCACCACGATTTCCTCCGCGGCGCCGTGCGCGCGAGCTCGGCTTCGAAGGATTTAATCGCGTCACCCGTGAGATCTCTGTTCTCTTGTGTTGTTTGATTTGACCCTATTTTTTGTGCGTCACGCGCCTTACCCGACTCCGTATCCACCGGTATCAGCCGGTCTAACTCAGTGGTGAGAAACCCCAGGGGCAAGCACATCGCGCCGCCCACGGCTATTCCCAGCGCGAACCCTTTCGCTCGAATGGCCAAGCCCCCAGGCAACGCTAACCCCGTCGCCCCAGCGGTCACGACCCCCGCCACGACCGTGTCCCACATATCACGCCTCCCGGAAGGGTGACTCCGGTAACTCGCGCTCCCCAGCTGCACCGCGCTGAACACCGCGACGAAGCTCCCGAACCGCAAACCCCCGTACGTCGCCTCAGCGGTGGCGCGCATCCATCGGTGTCTTTTTTGCACAATCGCGGCGACGTCTTGGTATTTAGGATCGGCCGCCCGCCACCCCCGCACCGCACCGTACACCATCCCCCCAGCCGTACCGCCCGCAGTGTTCCCGGCCCACTCCGCCAGCTCCTTCGGGGGGGGGGGGGGCTCATCCCCAGGACCCACGCGCTTGAACGCGACGTCCATCGCGCGACGAAGCGTCTGACGAGGAAACAAACACAATTTAGACGAGAGAGAAGTGTTCCGGGAGGAGAGAACTGCCGGGTTAATTTTCGGCTTCATCTTCATTTACTCGATAACACATTCTACGCTCCCTCCGCACTCACCCAACTCACGGGTGGAACTTGAACCTTCTCAAGGTGAACGCACTAGGCGGTGTCCTTTTGAACCCTTGCTTGCTTTCCGCACCCGTTCCCGCACCTTTTCCTGAGTTAACAGACCCAAACTCCGCCGCCGCTTTCGCTTTGCTGAACTGAAACCGCCGAAGCGTGAAGGTTCCGTTTCTTTCAAACGCCGCAGCCGCGTTGATTTCCACCGGGACGTTGTCGAGTTCAATTTCCGTTTTCGTGGCGGGGTCGGTGAACACAAGTCTTCGCTTGGTGAAGGTTGCGTTTCGGTCCCTTTTGAACGCCGGCCTCGCCAGGCGCGTGGGCACCGCGGTGGCGCGCACTGAGGGGAAGGACAACTTCCGCAGGATGAACTGGTCGGGCGAGGCTCTGGTGAATTTCTTTTTAGAAGGCACCTCCTTGTTGTTCGCAGTCGACTTTTTAGTCACCGCCTTTTTAGGCGTCTCCACGGCGTCGTCGAAAGTGTACACCACCGGGTCTCCCTTGACTTTGGAGTAAGTGCTGCTTCTAGGGCTTGTCGGACCAACCGACTTCGCTCTGGACGACGGCGCGAACACGAGGCGCCGGAGCTTGAACGCATCCGGCGCCGCGCGCTGGAACGCTTTCGGCGCGACAGCGACGGTTTCCTTCGCCGCAAACGTCAACGACCGCTTGGTGAAGGTCGCGTTCGGGTCTCGCACGAACGCTTGTTTGCGTCCGTTTTGGGGTACCGAAGTTTCCGCCGGTTTTGAAGCAGTAGAAGCAGGTTCAGTGTCAACCTTACGCACAGAGTCATCCCCCGCGACGCTCGCTTCGTCGTCGTCTTCGTGTGACATGGTGGCCATCTCCGATTCAAGCGCGCGAACTTTCTTGGTCACAGAGTTGCCCCCCTCGGGCATGTCTTCTGGGTAAGTCATTTGGGTCATTTCTAACTCAAGCGCGCGAACTTTCTTGGTCAAAGAGTTGGCCCCCTCGGGCATGTCTTCTGGGTACGTCATTTGGGTCATTTCCGACTCAAGCGCCCGAACTTTCCCTCGAAGCGCGTCTGTTTCCTGTTCCAGTTCCCGGGCCCTCGTCTCCGCGGCGAGAAGCGCGTCGGCGTCCACCATGTCCGCCGCGCGCGCCTCCACCGCTCGGACGTGCGCCAGCAATGCGTCCATCTCCTCCGGGTCAATCAGCTCCGCCATTTGCGTCTCTAGCGAGCGGATAGTTCGAGTCAACACGTCAGAGCGCGCGTCAGCTTCGGTTTGCGTCAGCATCTCCGCCATTTGCGTCTCAAGACCGCGTATCTTTTCCGTCAACACATCAGCGCGCGCGTCAGCTTCGGCTTGTGTCAACATCTCCGCGACTAAAGATTCGAGTTCCCTGATCTTTTGAATGGAACCGGTTTCGTGGGAGAGTTGCTTTTTCAAGGAGGCGACTTCCGCGGCCGCCGCCGCCTCCGCTCGCATCAAAGCATCCCCGCGCTGTTCAGCGAGAAGGGTCAGCCCTTTGATCCGCACCCGCGCTTGTTCCAGGGGGTTAACAGAGTCGTTTCCAGTCACAGAAACGCCATCCCCAATCTCACCCTCCGTCACCGCCAACGCCGTTTCAAGCGCCCGGACTTTCGAAAGAAGCGCGTCGCGGTCGGCTTTGGCGTTCGCTTCAGCCGTTTTCAAGGACTCACGCGCGGTTTCCGCTTCTTTGCGTAAGGTCTCTAAAATGCCCTCCGTGCGTGATGACGACGACTCATCACTACCAACCACCATGCTCGCGACTTCCTCCGCCGCCACCGCGAGCCGGATGTTCAGGTTTCGCAGCGCCTGGGCTTCGGTCTCAAGATCCTGCGCCTTCGCGAGCGCCACCGCGAGCGTCGCGGCGTCTTCCAAAAGCTCAGCCTCTTTGTCGTCGTTGAAAGCCTTGAGCTGCGCGACGGTTTCGCGTAACTGGGCGTTTTCGGACTCGGCTTGGGACAAGCGCCGCGCCAACGCCCGGGCGTCGATTGCGTCGTCTGATCCTTTTCTCGACGCGGAAACAGCCTTGGCGTCGCGAATCGCGTCCAGAAGCGCCGCGAGCTTGGCGTCGTTTCCGGGTGACGCGGCCGTGCACACGGCGTGCCCGCCGCGTCGTGAGACGCGCAAGAAGCTCTGCGATGGGTGGGGAAATACGGTGAGTGAGTCTCGCGTCGCGAATGATGATTCGTGGATAAAAAAAGCCGGCCTCCCCTCGGGACGAAGGTTTGAAACCGAACGGGTAGATTCAATGTCACCGGCGGGTGCTACTCCGGGTTCGAAACGCGGACCGTCCGGGTTGGCGCGCGGTGAACGCGCGGTGGGAAACACATGCGCCTCACGGTCGACGCGCGTGCGTCTAACCGCGCGATGCTTGGAAGCGCGAGGAGAGTTTTGGGGAGGTGGGGCGCCCGTGACGGTGATTGCGTGAGGGGTGTAGTACCTTGTGAAATCGCCCCGAGTCGACGCCGCGGCGCGCGACCGTAGGGACGCCGCGCGGCTTCGACGCGGAGGCGTGCCCGACGCGTCGCGAGGACACAACCGCCGCGGGCGCGACCGCGGAAACCGACGCCATCCTTACAAAGTGTGTTCCCGCCCCGCCTCCTGGAGCGCGCGCTTGGTTTTGGAGCGTTGTTGGGCGATGTTGGCTTGAAATGAAAAGTTTGAAATATTTTTCGAAAACTGTCAGATCGTTGTTGCTTCGTCGCCCTCACTCGGTCCCAGAAGACGTCGCACCCCGCCGTCTGCCCTCGCTTTCGAAGGTCACTCACCACATCTCGTCGCGGCGCCCGCACGACACCGGAAGCCACACCGACGCACTTCACATGGCGTCCCCGGAGTGGAACTTCGGGCACGTCGCGGGCGCGTGCGATGTGGGGTACTTGGGCGTGGGCGACGACGCGAAGCTGGTGACCTGCGGCGCGGACAACGCGGTGTACGTCCGGAACCCCACCTCCGGCGAAGTCGAGCACAGCTTCACGGAGACGCACGGCGACGCGGTGAACGTGCTTTGCGTCGCCCCGAACGGTGGCGACAAGTTCGTCACCGGGAGCGACGACTGCAGCGTGAAGCTGTTTTCGTTTGACGGGACGAAGATTGCGGGCGAGTTTGAAAAGAACGTCACCCGGTTCTCCCTTCCCGTCCGCGCGCTCGCATGGAGCACGGACGGTACGTTCCTCGCCGCGGGCGGGGAGGACTCGATGGTGAAGGTGGTTGACATGAGCGACAACTCGATTGCGATGGAGCTCCCTCACAGGGGGAAGTGCATCAAGTCCGTTTCCTTCGACCCGAAAGGCGAGTTCCTAAGCGCGTGCGACGACGCCGGGGTGCTCACCGTGTGGGCGCTGAAAACAATCACCAAAAAGGACGGCGGTGACGACGACGACGACGACGAGAACGCAGAAGATGACACACACAAGTCCTCCATCGAGCCTGGGGACAGTGTCATGTCGGCTACCGTGGCGCCGGTGACGTAAGTATTTCCCACTCACCACATTCCGCCTCCCTGATTGCCCATACGAGACTGACACTTTTTCGTTCACAATCAGGAATAACGACTCGCCCGCCGCGAACGGCGCGAAGTGGCGCGGCGACGGTTTAGTGCTTGCGGCGCCTGGCCGCGAAAACGACGTCACCTTTTTCAAGCGCGACGAGTGGATGGAACTGGAGAAACACCGGCTCATGGCACCGATTGATGGCGAGGTCAACCTTGATGACGACGACACCGAGACACCCGTGGCAAAAGCCTCCACGGGCCACGCCGACGCCGTTTCCTTCGTGGAGTGGTCTCCTAACGGGAAGTACTTGTTAACTTCCGGTGTGGATTGCTTGGTCGCGGTGTGGGACGTCGCGGCGCGCAAGATCATCGCCAAGTTCAGCCACGACGCCGTGGTGTGCGGCGCGGAGTGGAAGGGTGATGCCAATGCCGTGGCCTTAGTGGACGTCAACGGCCAGTGGGCGGTGTGGCGTGACGTGGTGCCGGCGAAAATGACCTCGCCCTTCGCGGCGGTTGCCGCGGAGGAGCTCGAGTTCTGGACAGGCGACCGCGGCGTCGCCGGCGACGCGAACGACGCCGCGAACGACGACGACGACGAAGAACCGCGATCCGACGACGACCTCGCGGACATGGACGAGGAGAGTTACTATTTAGAGATGGAACGCCGACGCCAAGAAACGAGGAAAGCCGCGGAGAAGGCGAAGGCGGCGACCGCGGTTGCGGCGACGGCGACGGCACCGCAGTCTCAGCCCCCCTTCCAAGTCGGCGCTGTCGCGGTGGATAAGTCGCAAAAGAGTTCCACCGCCACTGCCGCGCGTCGTTTCCTGTGCTACAACATGATGGGCACGGTTGTGACCACCGGCGAGCCCGGGAGCGATTTCAACTCCATCGAGATGGCGTTCCACGACACCTCACGGCAAGGCCGCGTGCCCACGATAACGGACTACCACGGGTACGACCTCGCGAGTTTAGGCGAACGCGGGTGCGCGCTGGCGAGCCCCGGCGGGAAGGACGGTGCTTGCGCGACGCTGTTTTACCGTCCGTTTGAGTCCTGGGCGCACTTACCGGAGTGGCGGGTGACCCTGCCGAAAGGCGAAAGGGCGGTCGCCGTGGCGTGCGGGAAGGACTGGGTCGCCGTGGTGACGAGCGAGCGGTTGTTGAGGTAAGTACATCCCATCACCACATTCCGCCTCCCTGATTGCCCTACAAAGACTGACATTTCTTTTTACACTCTCAGGACGTTCACGCAAGCGGGGGCGCAGAAACACATCGTGCAACTCGCTGGAACGCCTGTGACGTGCGTGGGCAAGGGCGACTCGCTTTTGGTGGCACACCACGCCACGCCGCCCGTTTACGTCGCCGCAGGCGCCAAGAAGGACGCGCTCAAGCTTGAGCAGAAGGTGCGCGGCCTGTACCACCCACCACACGCCGCCTCGCTCGTGAGGCCCCCCGCAACACTGACACTTTCTGTTACAATCAGATTCACTTCGTGCAGTACGACGTTTCCGCGAACGGGGCGGTTCTCGCGCAAGGCGCGCTTCCCGTCGCGCCCGGCGCCACGTTGACCTGGCTGGGTTTCGTGGAGGACGCGTGTTCCGCGGTGGCGTTTGGTTCCTCCGACGGCGCGGTGTCCGTCCGAACCCCCGACTTCGGAGGCGCGTTCGCCCCCGTGTTTAGAAGCGCCGATACCAAAACGCAAGACAGCGAGCACCACTGGGTCGTCGCGGTTTCCGTCGCGGACGACGTGCGGTCCGGTACGTGTCGTATCTCCCAATCCCGCCTCCCTGTTTGCTCATACGAGACTGACACTTTTCTTTGGCCCAATCACAGGCGCGGGTTTGTACTGCGTCGTGTGCCGCAGCGGCGCCGGCCCGAACGTGCACCCCAAGCCGGTGCTAACGCCCATGCCTTTGTCCACCCCCGTGGCCCTTCCCGAAGGCAGTTCGGGCGATTTAGAGGACGTCGCCGGGAAGGCGCGCGTGGCGGTTGCCCTGGCGTCATGTTGGGCGGAGAGGGACGCCAGCGACGGCCCGGCGCGCGACGCCGTGCGTCAAGTCCAGGCCGCGTGCGACAAAGCGTCTTTGCGGTTGTTCCACGCGTCCTGCAAAGCTGAAAGGCCGGCGAGAGCGGCGGATATCGCCAAGGGGCTGCACCTAACCGCGTCAATGCACGGCGCGTTGAAGCTGGCGAACGCGCTGCAGCAGCCCGCGCTGGCGCAGCGGGTGACGTCCCTCATCGAGGACGCCATGGCGGCGGCGGCGGCGGCGGAACACTCGGCGAAGATGCATGCGCATACGAAATACCAATCTCAGATGGAGCCGTCGTCGTACTACGACGCCCCGAGCGCGCTTGAGACGCCGGGTCAGGGTCCGGCCGGTGACTCAGCGCGCGGGTCCGTTTTCGCCGACGACGACGCCAACCCTTTCGCGCGGCGCGCTTCGGTCGGCCCTGTGGCTCAAAAAAACGAAAACGACCTTGTCGATCCGGCACCGTCAAACCCGCTGAAAAGCAAAGCCGGGTACGAAGCCAACGTGGGGCCTGGGAAAAAGAGCAGGGCGGCGAATCCGTTCGCGAGGAAGTGAGAGGGTTTGGAGGTTCGGAGTGAGATGGGAGTGAGATGTGATAGAACACGAGCGCGTCTCTGCAATGGAACTTTGTGTTTGCTAATACTTCATACGCGCGAACGCGTCTCTACCGAACTTTGTTTCTAAAAACCTAATACTTCATACAGCGGAGCTTAGATACTCCCGGGTCTTCCCTGCTTTCACTCCGAGCTCTCGGAACTCTCGCTCGCCTTTGCGTTCGCCTCGGTGAACGCGTTTTTCTTCTCCTGCGATACTTTCGGCATTGCCTTGGCCGGGTTTTTCTTCCCACCACCCTCGGGTTCGTCGTATTTGTTCTCCAGGTAGTACTCGATGCCCCACCAGTACCCCGCAGTTAACACGATGAACTGCCATACCTGGATGTCGCCGAACACGGGGTCCCGCAGGGACACCGCGAAGGCGGGGTCGGGAAGAAACGCGGTGGCGACGCCGGTGGCGACCACGCCGGTGAGCACGGATTTGGCGAGCGATTTCGCCTTCGCCAGAGTCGGCGACGAGATTTCGATTTCGGCGGGTTTCGGGGTGGTGGATTGCGTGGAAGCCTTCGCGGCCACAACGCGCGTGCGCTTAGGGAGCGGCGCGCGCGTGACGACGCGGGGCATCGTGACATTCGAGACGAGCATAGCGGCCATGGTCGCGGGAAGAACACACAACGCGTGGGGTCGAGTGCGTCGCACGCGAACTTTCTTCCGTCTGATGCCACGCCAAAAACTACCGCAATCTCCACCAATCACGAAGCAGGAGATGAATCTGCGGATTCAGCCGCGTTTGTTTCGTATGGCGTCGGGACACGAACACGGACAACACAAAGGGGCGAAGCCCCTATTCTTCCCTGCGAACGGAGTTTCTCGACAAAACCTCGAGCGCTGCGAACGCGCCCGCGAGCCGTTTGGCCCCGAAACCTCTCGGAAAAAGCGTTGGTGTTGTTTTCTCATCACTCTGCGACGACGCGTGCTGCTTGGCCGCGGTCGCGATGTCCGAAACCGCGGCGTTCCCTGGGTCACCCGAGCCCGTCACGAAAGCGCCGCGCGATGAAAACACCGCGTTGCGTTTATGGGAAGCCTCGGTGAGTCGCAAGACGCACGACGCGCGGGTGCGATCGGCGAAGAGCGTGTACGCGCCGATTTTCACGGCCAACGGCCGTTCCCCATCTTCGGCCCGGCGTCCGCCGTCCGCTGCCGCGTCTCCGTTTGGCGCGCCCGTGACCCCCACGCTAGGGTCGTACGCGTCAATGGAAATGACAAGGCGCGCCTTACACACGCCGCCCTCGGATTTCAGGACGCGAGCCGTGTACACACCGGGGACGACGCCCAAAGAGAAGCACCGACAAGCTTCCCATTCCGCATTGCTTACCACACCGCTCGTCGATTCAACGAGTTCAACGACCGGCGACCCCAAACAACAAACACCCCCCGCGTCGCCGATGTCAAAAATACGCGCCGCCGCAACCAAGGCGCTTACGCACGTTTCCGTGGACCATGTTCATACTCCTGGAGTTAATGACTCACCGACGGAGCAGGAGCGCTCGTCGCCGCTCGGCCCGGGGTCGTCGCTGGGCGGATCGCGGTTGGCGCGTATGGGTAAACAGTCACGGTCGCCGGTGTCCAGGCTTCCCTCTTTGCCCGCGGAATGCAGGCCGAGCCCGGTGACGCAAGCTGATGGACTGCCGGTGAAGCAAGTGGATGGACTGGATAAGCAAGTGCTTGGACTGGATCTGGATGGAGCTCATCACGGCGAACACAGCCGCGACTCCTCCCGAGTGCTTGTTGAAACCCCATCGCTGGCCGACGCGTGCGCACCGCGAAGTTCCGAGTCCTCTCCGTCAGCGTCTCCCGCGCTCGGGAGCGTTGGCCGACCGAGCACGGGAAGGACCATCGCGCGATTTCTAAAGCGACGACAGCAACTACGCGTGGAGCGAGGAGGCGAATCTGGGTTCACCAAGCTCGACGCCATGAACGACAAGGAAAACCGGGACCCGGCGTGGGCGGAGTTTGGCGAGGCGGTGGTTTTGATGTGCGCCATGTCGGGGAAGAAACTGGGCACGAAAACCGAGGCTTCGAAAAGAAACGATACCGCGCGGGCGCTTCTGAAACAACGCGCCAAACACAAAAAGGCGGGCGCGAAGACGAAAACGAAAACCCCGCTTCGCTCGCCGCTCGCCACGCTTTACGCGAACGATGCCGTGAATGAGGCGTTCGCAAAAACACAAACCACAAAATCCAACGGAGGCGCGGTTTACACCGAATCCCTAGCTTCATTCATCGCGCGCGCGACGAGCGAAGCGGAGGCGTACGGTGCGTGTGATTTTGATTTTGCAAACGACGAACAAGACCTGGACGTGTTCGACGACTCGCTCGCGAACGACGAGGACAAGTTTGTGGGTCAATTCATGAAACGAGGAACGAGCTCGGAAACTACCTCGGAAAGAACCAGCCCTGTGCTTTCCACCCAAGTTTCGGAGTTTTCCGAACTCTCACCGCAACGCGCGGGCGCGCGGAACGAGGTATCCAAGGAGGAAAGCGACGACGACCGCTCGCATTCGCACGTTTCGTCCTCCTTCGGCGTCTCGCCGCCCACCGCGGCGGACACGCCGTTGCCGTTACGAAGCGCCAACTCGGACACGCGCACCAAGGCTTGGCTCGCGGAGGGGTATAAGGAAATTAGAGCCAGCGCGGCGGTGGCGGCGCGACGGTACGCGGAGGATGATTGTTTTGATGAGTTATTAACTCCCGAGGACTCGGAGGCGGGGTACGCCGGCGAAGAAAACGCCGACGTTTGTTTGTCCACCGACGCGTGGGACGAGTACGCCGGTTCTGATGGATACTCTGGGTCTAATAACTCAGGAAACTACGGTAACTCGGATCCAAACACCGACTCACCGTTCAAAATGCTATCGCCCAAAGTGCTGCGCGCCGCCGCCGCGGAAACCGCGCGGTCCGCGTCGCTGTCGCAGCTGAGGTACTCGTGAGGGTATTTATAGCCAGGTGCCTTTTATTCACCTGTTGTATGCATATTCACATTATTTTTCGAGATTGTTGTTCACGTCTTCCTTCCTTCTTGCGTCCATTTTTCAAACCGGTCACGTCTCACTCCTTGGTTTCAATCGTCGGTTCCATGTCAAACCGTTTCCCCACCAAGCCCTCCACGCACTCGTTGATCGCGTCCACGAGCAGGTCGTCCCAGGAAAACTTTTCCCTGCCGAACTGCATCCTGATCCTGTCCTTCCCGAACTTCCGCACTAGCTTCTCAAACTCCTGAGATAAATAAAATAAAGTGTCAGTATGGGCAAACAGTCTCGGGTTATGGGAAACACAACACGTACCTTCGAGTAGTGTTCTTTTTCTGTGTCGCTCCACCCGTTCGGGAACTCCCTGCGGTGTCGCACGTGGTACTCGCCCTCGAAGTCGTAAATCGCGATGCCGTGGAACTGAAACGCGTAGTGCTCGCAGGATTTGATCACGGTTTGATGCGCAAGAATCGTGGCGCAACAAAATATCGTCGCAGGGGTCGCGCATTGGATTTGGCCGTTTCTTTTCCAAGCGGCGGCTGACGTGGCAAGCGCGGCTCGGCAAAAAGCGCATCAAAAAGTGCGTTGGATAGATAACCTATCGCGAGAGGGACGTTCACGCGTTCGCTGTGCAGATGCGCCACACGAGGTCACGCGCGCGTCCGTCACACGCTCGTTTTTGTTTCGTCCGTGCCACGCGAAGGCGCTCGGTAACACCGTTCCCGAAACCCGCAACCCGCGTTCGCGAAACTCGCGAGCTTCTTCGCGTGCCGCGCGCGCGATCGTTCGCACTGCACTCCATCGTCCCATCGGATTACCAAAAAAGGTGCCTTTTGAATGTTCGCCACGCGCTTCGCGGTGGGCGTGGGGCCTGGGGTGGTTGGTGCTGGTGGATCGCGGAGCTCCCACACCCCCTCCGTCGTGGGTACCTGCGCTGGGTCCAATCAAATCAAAACTCAAAGAGCCGTCGTCGCGCGAGCCGCGGTGTGCCGGCTCCCCACCGCGGGCTGCGCTGTTTCCGGGGCGTCGCACGGACCGATGTTCGCGCGTCTGCGAGGCCAACAGAGAAACACGCACCGCGGTCGCGTTTTGAGTGTCACCACCAGCGCGATGGACGGCGGGCTTCCCAAGGAAAACAACGTAGACTCCACGTCCCGGGTGGATGCCAACACCGAGCCATCACAACAAAGGTCGGTGTGGTACGGAAGAGGTGCGGCCTTTCCCAAGCGCCGCGTTCCGCCTCCCCGATCACAGCCCCGCACCTTGACGTCCACTCATCCAAAGGAAGTGCACTACTGGTAACTCTTACTGGCGTACTCGCGGCTCTGTGCCAAATACATCACAAACGCACTGTTTGCGGAGCACAAGTTCGTACACATCACGACCGACTGACCAACTCGGCGTTCACAATCAGGGCTACTCATCTTCGTCGCCGCGGCGTACGGCACGCTGAGCGTGGCGTTCAAGTACGTTTACGGGATGCCCGGCCCGCCCACGCCCGGGGTGATCGGCGCGGTGCGAGGGGTGTTCGCCGCGTTCTGCTTCATTCCCATGATTCTGAAGGAAAGCAAACTACAAACGCAAACTCAAGCCGCCAATCCGGGCGCGGCGCTTGAAAAAACCACGTCGGCGACGTCTGCGAAGAAATTCTGGGCCGCCGCCGCGGAGCTGGCGTTGTGGAACCTCGTCGCGCAAGGCGCTTGTAACGTTGCGTTGCTGTTCACGGACGCGACGAGGGTTAGTTTTTTAACGCAAGCCAGCATCGCGTTTACCCCGGTGTTAGTCAGCGTGAGCGGCGACAAAGTCGGCCGGATCACGTGGGCGGGGTGCGCGCTCGCGATCGCCGGCGTGGTGCTGCTGGGTTTCGACGGCGGCGGCGACATCGCGGGCGCGGCGAGCTCTGTTGGGTTGAACATCGGCGACTTCATCGCGCTGATCGGCGCGGCTGCGTACTCACTGTACATCTTCAGAATAGGCAACTTCGCGAAGCAAGGGTTACCGGGAAACCTAACGCAAGCGTGGAAGACGGTTATCCTGTCCGTGCTTTACCTGGGCTGGGCGGCTTGTGATTTGTGTGTGTACCTGCAGAACCCGGTCACCGCGGCCGCGCCTTGGGCGGGGTGGCAGAACCCCCTGGCGTGGTGCGTTCTGATCTTCACCGCGATCGTGCCGGGGTACTTCGCGGATATTTGCCAGGCGAAGGGACAGGAGTCAGTGGAAGCCAGCGAGTCGCAGGTTTTGCTCGCGGGTGAACCCCTTTTCGCCGCAGTGCTCGGCGCGGTCTTATTGGGCGAGAGCTTAGGCACGTATGGGTACGTGGGGGGGGCGGGGTTAGTGGTGGGGGCTATTATGGCGGGGCTGGATGATACCGGGAAGGAAGGGAAGGCGAGGGATTAGCGCGGTAATACGTAGTCTATGTACCCCGCTTAAGTTAACTTACGGCCAAAATTGTGTATCGCTTTGAAAAGCAAAAACGTAACGTGTTGAATCTGCAACTTTTAGAACGCAATCTTCATCTCGACGCCGCGCGCCGTCGGGGTCGCCACTTGGGGTAAAGTAATGGTGTCCTCGATGTGGGCGCCCGCGAACCTGGTAACCCTGGTGCACTGGTTCTTACTGTTACTAGACAGCACGTGCCGCGCGACGTGGTGGCGCTTTTCCCATCCCGGTGACGCGGAAGCTTTTTTTTCCAAACGCGACTCGCTTCCGAAGAGCTGGCAAAGTGACAAAGACACACCACCACCCGTCGTGATCGTCACGGGCGCGGGCAGCGGCATCGGGTACGCGACCGCGGCGAGGCTCACGGAGATGGGACTCTCCGTGGTGGTGGTGTGCGGGACTGTTGAAGAGGCGGAACAGACGTGCGATCTGATTCGGGAAAAGACAAAAAAGGCAAAAAGCAAAAGAAGCGAGCTCATCCCGCGAGGCGCCGATTTACGGAAAGGAAAGGAGGTCGTTAAGCTCGTGGCCGGGCTGGGAGATCTCGAGGTACGGTGCGTGGTGCACTGCGCGGGGGTGTTCGGGGTTTCTTGTGAAAAATTCGCAGACGTCATTGGCGTCAACGCGGCGGCGCCTTTTCTGTTGACGGAGTTGCTGGTGGAACGCCGGCGAGGCCAAAAAAACAAAAATAATAAAAAATACGCTCCTCCCCTTCGCTTAGTGTTCGTCGGGTCCTTCACGCACCGAGGGGTGACGGTTTCTCAGGTGATGCGCGTATGGGAATCGTTGCTGACCGACTGTGGAAAAGGTGGAAAAGACCTTCGCGACAAAGGTAACAAAGACATCAGTGACAAAAACAAAGCAGCGCGACTCACGCCCGCGGAGGTATACGCGTTTTCCAAACTCGCGGTGACCTCGTTTGCGTACGTGTTCTCTACGCGGTACGAATCGGTTTCAATTGGCGATGAATCCTTGAGTCACAACTCGTCCCGTTCGGAGTCACGGAAAGAAACCGAAGAAGAACACGAACACGTCACATGCGCGGTGGCGGACCCGGGTTTGGTGGATACGAAAATCAACCGTGGCTGGCCGTTTACTCTTCGCGTGTCGTACGTTTTTGTCGCCAGGTAAGGGCCTTTCCCATTTCCACACTCCGCCGACTGATTGCCCATACTCGTACCAGAAGGGATTATTCCCTGTGACTGTTCAGACCGATTATGGTGACTGCTGTCCATACACCGTCCAATACACGCGATATACAGGACTGACATTTCTTTTTACAATCTCAGCGCGGTTGGTTTGCTCGCCACCCCGACACAAGCCGCGCGTGCGGTGTGCGGCGCGTGCTTTCGAGAAGAGACGGTGATCTCTCCGAAAGAATCGAAAGAGCCGAAGGAAGGTTTCGGCGATACAAGGAAAGAAAAACAAAACTGCACGTATTTTTTCGGCCCCCGCGGCGCCCGCCTGGAACCGTCGCCGTTAGTTCTCAACCCCGAAGTGCAAAAAATTACCAAACAAGCGCTGGAGCATTGGATGGAGTGGTACAAAGAGGAATAGAGTGGTACCTTGAACGGTAAAAAGTAGCTAGACTAGCAAGTGGTGTGTTTTTGTTTTTCCAAAACCAAACGAACCCCTTTCCTTTACCGTCGAACGTGCTCTTTCGGTTCTAAACTAACCCACGAAATCGCCGACCTGAAATGACGCTACTTTCGCGGGGAGCGGCTTGGGCGTCGGGTCCGACGCTTCGTTCGCGGACAAGTCGTTCTTCGGCCCGAGTTGCCCCACATCGTTGGCGCCCCACGTGTATACGTCCATCGTGACCGAGGTCCTCCTATCAACGGTCCTTTGATCGGTGCGTGCACGCACCGCGAATATCGCGGTGTGTCTTGCGCCGGCGGCGACGCTCGTCGCTCGGGGGACGCCCCGCGCGCGCTCTGGCGGCCGCCTCCCGTGACCGTCCCGCGCGTCGTACATCGTCTCGTCGTACCCGTCCATCGGGTCACCGGGCGCCAGGCCATGGCCCGTGCCGAAGCTCCACACCCGGCCTGTTTTGTCAACACACACCGTGTGCGTCGTGCCTGCCGCGGCGTCCACCACGAAGGCTTTGGTTTTCTTCTTTACAGTTTTGTGGTGTTTCTTTTTCGCCAGAGTGAACGTAGCGTCTGTATCTGTACCACCGCCGGCGCCCCCCGTGCGCCCGTGGAAAAACGAGTCACTGGTTTCCGATTCTTCGGATGACTCGTCTGTGTCCTCGTCTTCCGAGCTCCCCAAGGGTAAGGTAACCGCTTTTGGCCACGTCACGTAATCAGGCTCTCGCGACGAGTGACGCCCGCACTTGAGAGATGAAAAGGAAAGTGTCAGTGTCGTATGGGCAATCGCAGAGGCGGAATGTGGTGATTGGGAAATACGTACCTGCCACGCGCGGTTATCGCCCCAGCAAAACAAGTCGCCGTTTGTGGTAACCGCGGCGGCGTGCCGCTGGCCAAAGGCGAAGCGAGCGACGACTCTCGTTTTTCGAGTTCGGGTTTCGGTTCCTTTGCCTTTGCTCGTGCTATGTGTGTTTAGTGACACCTTATCGTCATTCCGTGACACGATGTTGTCCTCATCAACGTTGACTTCGTCCTCCTCCTCGTCGTCGCTGTCGCTCATCGCGCCCGGGAACTTGAACCCGCCGCCCGGCAAGGCTTCCTGTTTTTTCTTCACCCGCGGTGGACCACGCAAGCGGTCTTCGCTTCCCGACGGATCGCTTCCGCTGTTATCGCTGCTTTCCCCATCCGACCCGTCCCCCCCCCCGAGCTCGACCTTAGTAGGTTCGTCCCTATCAATGTCGTCCCCCAAACCCAAAACCCCGAAGCGGTTACTGCCCCAGGTGAAAACCTCGCCGCGGTCCGAAAGCGCGCCGCTGCTGTGCCGCGCCACGCTGACCTGCACCATTGTTTTGCCACCGAGGGTACGCACCACACGCGGTTTTGACCTTTCTTGTGCTGCGTGGTGGTGGTGGTTGTGCGACGGCTTACCATTCAAGGAGGACCCGCCGGTTCGATTCCCACTAGAACCAGTACCAAACAACTCATCGCCACTGCCTGACGGAAAGAAACACCCGGGGACGTCGAAACCGCGCGGCGACCCGCCACCGCCCGCGTCGTCTCTGCTTTTCTGCCTGCGCCGCGTGGAGGTCCGCGGCGACCCGTACCGCGTGACCGGCGAGTCGTATCCGCTGAATGACCGTGATTGTTGCTTATTACTTGTGGGTGAGTTACTCGAGACGGACCCGAGAAAGGACCCGCCGATTGCGAGCCGCTCCAGCGCGGTGTGCGTTGAGGACCCGCCTCCGCCCAGCTGCCCCGCGGCGTCGCCTCCCCACGCGAAGACAGTGCCGATTGCCGTGGCGCACAAAGCGTGCATCTTACCCACGGCTAATGACACGACTCGGTGGCCGCCGAAGATGTTATTGTTGCGAGAGAGCTCGTAAGACCGCAACGGAAACAGAAGGTCTTTGAACGCGGCGTGCTCGGGGTGATCTTTGTATGGGCAATTAGTTGGTCCGGTTTTTGGCGACGCCCCGAATTCGGACCGGCGGCGGCTGGAACAAGTCGGCGACGCGGACGCAAAAGAGCGTACGCCCGTGGAGGACCCCGCTTCGCCGGGCGACGGTTCTGCAAAAGTTGCAGACTGCCGCGGTACCGGCGACGCGGGGGGGCGTTTTTTTCCGGTGCGCGACCCGCTGACTTTTGTCAAGTCCATCCCTGCTACGTTGCGAATCACCTGTATTCCACCGCCCGCGACCCCCGCCCCCAATGAAGCCGCGTATCCGCCCGCCGCGGCGAGACATCGCGTGGAGGTGTTTTTTGCGGTTCTGGTGGCACGAACGTTTTCGTTATTTGTACGTGCCATTCGCGCCGCGTCGTCGTTTCCGCCGCCATCTCCATCGCCTGTCCATGACGTGTCATTGTCACTCACCTCATCGCAATCGCTGGCTGTTTCCCCCCCCTGCGAATCAACCACCGGTCCCCATACGTGCACCGAACCAAGCCTGTCCAGCACCACGGTCACGTCTTCGTTCGCGGAGAGTTTGGGCAACCGCGTTTGGGCGGCGAGCTCAGCGAACCGAAGCAGGTCACGCCATTTTTCGTTTTCGTGGATGTCGGCCGCGAGCCACGGCGCGCGCGCGCGTAACGCTTCACATGCGGCGCTCTCCACGAGCGCTTCATCAAAAGCACGACACGTCCCTCGGATCGCGCACAGGTCACGCGCGTTCAAACGGCAAAGAATCATGCATGCGACGTGCCCTGGGAGGTCCTCGAAAGACATCACGTGAAAAGCGAATAAAACCCAACCCAGTGCGTGCGGGAAGATCGATGAGCTTCCGGGCACCCGCGACTACTCCAGGCCTCCAGAGTTGTATGAGTAAACAGTCGGAGACATGCGTGCCGGGTTCCACGGACACGCCGTCCGCGTCGTCTGCGCGCGTCCCCCGTGCGCGTCTCACGTGAAACTCGGTGGATCTCGCCACTCCGCGCGCGCGGAGGCGCGACGAGGTCTGGCGGTTGGATCCGGAGACGCAGCGAAAACGTCCACGCAGGATTTCTTCGAAACCGAGAAAAACGTGCTTTGGGGAGAGCAGAACAAGACGTCGTGTTTCGTTGTCGTTGTCGTGAACGGTCCCCCAGGTGGACACCGCGACCGGTATCAGAGCAGGTGCCACCACGACTACGACCACGACTCCGACTGCAGCGCCGATAGCCGCAGTCGGAGACGTGTGCCTTGACGTGTTCCTTAACGGAGTCGGGCGTGTTGCGCAGGTGACGAGAGCGGTGGAGAGTGCGGAGGTGAGAGAAACAAACAAAGGCGTCGTTAACTTCGTCCCTTCCCAGAAGTTCCAGTGCACTTCTTTCATGGGACGTACCGCCAGTCGCCACAACTTCCCGCACCGGAAAACTCACCAGCACACCACCACCGCCTCAACTTTCATCATGGCCCTCCTCCCCTTCACCTCCGCGGATTCCCACTTCCGCGACCACTTCGGGCGCGACGCGGACGACGTACGTGTCTCCCGTCCCGTTTCGCGCCTGCTTCGAAACTCCAACGAGGCCGCGTCTCCGTGACCGCGTCTCGGACGTGCCCAAGACGCCTCCTTTCCCTGACCGCCTGCTCTTTCACTCCTTCCACGCTCGCCACAGTTCCTCTCCCAGTTCCTCAACCCCCACGGCGGCATGATGCTCGGCTCGGAGATCCCGCAACCGAAGCTGAGGATCATCCCCGTGGACGTCACGGTGCGTACGAGGCGGTGGCAAGCGCCTTCCAAAACCTTCCAAGATGTGTCGTTGTTTCTTTCTTTCGAAAAGTCTCTCGGTTTCGTTTTCTCGGAACTCGAGTTGAGCTGAAATTTTTCCGACCGCACTGACTTTTTCTTTTAAATTTTCCCGTCGTCTCCTGTCTCCGACCAAAAAAGGAAACCACCGACGCGTACCAGCTCAAAGCCGACCTCCCTTGCGTCGCGAAAGGTGACATAACCCTTGAGGAAGACGAGGGCGTCATCCGCATCGGCGTGACAACGACGGAGGGCGAAGACAAAGAAGAAGAGTCGCCCGACAAAAAGTGGCACCGTCGCGAGCGTCGTTCGTTCGTTTCGTTTCAAGAGCGCAGGTGAGGGCCTTTCCCAATCACCACGTTCCGCCTCCCTGATTACAGCCCCTCTTTGACTGTTTACTACTGTTAACTGTTACCAGTACTGGTAACAGTTACGAAGTCACACTACTATACCCTTTCCAATCCCTCATACACATTACGAGAGACTGAAGACTGAAACTTTCTTTTTTATCGTGCCAGGCTTCGCATGCCCGAGAACGCGGATTTCGAAACCATGACCTCTTCGTTCGCGGACGGCACGTTAACCATCGACGTGAAGAAGCTCGCGGTACTTCCGACCGCGGCGCCGAAAGCGCGGAGAATACCCATCGCGTGAAGCGAGGTTGTCGCGACGCGAGCGAGGCTGTGAACGACGAAAAGACGAAAACGTTGAGAGACGAGCGAGACAGAAAACGCAGAGACGTCCTGCAAAGAAAAAGAGGCACGTCCTGCAAAGAACCGAACGGAAACGTGTTTTTGGATCGCGAGGCACCATCAATCACAACAGTCACGGCCGTCTTTTCTCTCTCTTTCGACACTTGGTTTGCGTAAATTAGATATCAATCCCAAACTCTTTCCCCAATCACTGCCACTCACACCGCGCCGTACGGCCCCGCGCCTTCCTTGGCCTTGCTCGCCCCGAACCATGTCCTGGGCAAACACGGGCAGATTTCTGCCCGAACGTACCCCTGGCCTCGCACCCGCAGCGGGGCTTGTTCGTAGAAAACCCCGCACACCATGATCACCAGCACCGCGCCTAAACCGTCGCTCGTGGTGTGTTTGTTCCAAATCACCCAGTTTACTAATTCGCTTATGAACTTGTTGCACGTCGCAACCACGGACACGGACGTCGCGCTGATCGCCTCCCTGATCCACATCGTCGCCACGGACATCCCGAGGCCCATGATACAGGACGCCACTAACAGCGTTATCGTTTTCGTGCTCCACTCGTTGTCTGACCTCCAGAAATGTAAGTGTTCCTTACTAACCAACATCTGCGCCGCGGCGAGCGGTATCGATAAGACGTTGATGTTGTACGACCGGCTCCAGTTGTTTAGCTTCACCTTTTCGATGGTGGTTTTCGCGACGAGGCCCTCTGACACTGCAGCTACTAAAAACAGCAAACAGAACATGTACGCGTGATAGCTCGCGTACGCGTCCACCTTTACGTACGTCGCGGCGCCGGCGACTATTCCGACAAGCGCCGCTGTCGATTTGAGGTTCGGAAGCGCCCGTCCCAGGAACAAATACTCGCAAGTAGAGAACAAAACTGGGGTCATGCTCTTCACCGTGATGAAGGTTTCGAGAGGCGCGTATTTCATCACCTCCATGCCCGCGTACAAAAGCGCGAAGAAGGTTAGGAATAGCGGGGAGAAGATGCGCGCGATCTGCCACGTTAACTGTTTTTGTAAAAAAAAAAAAAGGGTCAGTCTTTCGGGCCCCGTGATAGAGTAATTACTCGGGACAATCGGCAAACTGACGTGTTTTTGGAGTTGGGAAACGCGCAACACGTACCGGCTCAACCTCGATCGATTTCGTGTAGTGCGCGGCGAGAAGCATCACCGTGGTTGCGGTGAACTGCGCGAGCAGAATAGCGTTGGGCAGGGGAATAAACGTCACCACCACTTTGTTCACCACGCTCAGTTGGGACCCAATCGCGCAGTACACCAGGATGATCCCGAGCACCCGCGTGTTCCGCCAAAGCTCCGTGGCCGCGCCGTTGGAATCCACGTTCGCCGCGTCCGTCTCTTTGCTGGTCATGGCGGGCGCCATGTGGGCAATCAGTGCGGCAACGCACACGTACCACGGACCGCGCGTATCAACAACGAAACAGGCACGAGTCAAGAAACGACGGTTCCACGGAACAGCACCGGTGAGGGCGTCCGGACAAGTGGCGAAGAAGACGCGCGGCGCGATGTTTGGGCAGGGTGTTACGGAGAAAAAGCCAAGACTGCAATCTCGTCTTTCAACTTTCTCGCTGTGCGCTCGATTTCCAGGCCCATTTCCGTGAATCCGCTACCCTGTCAACTCGCTTCGTTTCCTGGTTTTTGCGAAAAACTCGTCTCGATGCACTTCACGCGGACCTCCGCGTGGCGCTCACCCTCTTACACGCGCGCAGTAGTCGCGGCGTTTGGTTAGACCGAGCAAGATGGTACGTCTCGTGGCTTGGGATAAAGGATCCAAAGGCTCGCGCCCGTAATTCGTGGTCGGCGCGTCACTCACGGGCCGGAACCCGCGCGCCTGCGGGAACGTGCCATCCGCGTTCCCTCACCCCTAGGGCTTTGCGTTTTTCTGTCGTCCCCGACCCTCCGCTAACCTCTAAATACCCCCCCCCCCGACCCCAGGTGAACGTCCCCAAAGCGAAGAAGAATTTCTGCAAGAAGTGCAAGAAGCACTCGCCTCACAAGGTGACGCAGTACAAGACGGGCAAGGCCTCGCTTTACGCGCAGGGTACGTGCGGGTTCCGAATGCTTTTTTTATCGCGTCTGGGGTCCCGAGTTTTTTGTGATGCACGACCCGGTCGGAGACGACACGCGGTGATACCCCTAGCCTTCGAAACCGAGTAGACCATAGTGCGGTGGCTAGCGAAGCACGCGGAGTGACCGATCGTGCGGTCGCGGTTTGTCATGCGGTGTCGCGGACTGCCTCCGAACGCACGCGCGACGGCACCGGACGTTTAGGGTTGACGGGAAAAACAGTCTGTGTTTTTGGTTTTCAGAGACGTTTTATGCATTCTTTGCGCGCGCAGCGCGCGCTTACGTCGTCTCAAAAGAAACAACCCCCGGCGCTGACCTTTCCCCTCTCTCCCCTCTCTCCAAACAGGCAAACGCCGTTACGACCGCAAGCAAGCTGGTTTCGGCGGACAGACCAAACCTGTGTTCCACAAAAAGGCAAAGACGACGAAGAAAATCGTGCTTCGTTTGCAGTGCAACACGTGCAAAGCGGTGTGCATGCACCCGCTGAAACGATGCAAGACCTTTGAAATCGGCGGCGACAAGAAGGGCAAGGGTGGTCTTTACCAGTAAGCGCGGGTTTTTTGGTGTGTGTGTGGGTAATTGGTGTACCACACGAACGCAACGTTTGGGGGTGTAGTCTGAGAGGTTTTACGGCACGAGGTGTAATGAAGAGTCTCTGAAATCTAAAATCCGCGTTCTCGGGAAAAATACTTTTACAACCAGCGCGGCGCGTTGGAACCGCGAGGCTCCTCGGACGGACCGACGGTCGGGAGTGGTCCGTGAGGTACTGTCGCTTCGCGCACGATCTACTCGAAGAACTCCGCGACTGGCATGCGCACGACCGCGGATACGATTGGCACCGCGCTTTGCCGACGCGTTTCGCACACATACACGGACACGGTACCGGCGCCGGCGCCGGCGTCGTCAGCCACCACCGCCTCCACCGCGATTTCGCAACAACACCGCACGCCTGGAAGCAGCGCGGGAAACGAGCATTGGCTTTTCTCCAGCGCGTACGAAGTCACCGGGCTCGCCGCTGAGATGATTGGGAAAAATAAACGTCAGTCTTGTATATCGCGATGTATGGACAAACAGTCAGAGGTAACAGTCCCTTCTGGTACGGGTATGGGCAATCAGTCAGGGAGGCGGAACGTGTTGGGTGGGAAAGCCCCGCACCGAACATGGCGCACGCGTCGAACAACGGCTTGGTGCCTACGTTGACCGCGGTTAGCACGATTTTGAACACCGGGCCAAGGCCCTGTACGCTAACGTCGAGTTTCACGGAAACCCCAGCGGAATGGTTACCCACGCCACCGCCTCCCCCCCCGCCGACGCCGCCATCCCGAAGCGCCGCGACCCGCGCGCGCGCCGTGTTGAGGCGCAGCCTGGGGAGTTTTGCCAGGAAAGTGTCAGTATCGAGTCTCGTGTTGGGCGATTTTCGTACAGTGCGCAAACAGTCTTGTTTTCTGGTGCACTTATTGTAGTGGTAAGACTTGCGTGACTGCACTCCATACAGGGCATCAAACAGTCGTCTATGATTTGGGAAACGCGCAACACGTACCGCTGCAGATCCTTCTGAAACGTTTGGTGCATTTCTTTCCCCACCAGCCGCTCGCGTGCCGCGTTTTCGACGTACACTTTTGTTTTTTTAGGCACGGCGAGGGGAATCGAGTGGTCTTCCGGACCGTTTGATGCGTCGTTGTTACCGTTGCCTGCACTGCCTGCACTCAAGTCCGCCCTTCTGGGCATGATTTTAACCGTTACAGAACCGTTTTTAGTCACAATCGCGAGGGCGTTTTCTTCCCGCCCGAGGCGCGCGAACAACAGACCGGTCGGGGGGTCGTTTTGGCCGGTGGCAAGGGTTAGCACGCACACGTTTTCGTGGTACACCCGTACCTCGCCGTTCCCCAGGCCGACTAGCAGTCGCTCGAACCGTTTCTGCCGGTTTACGTCCAACACACACAACGTTTTAATCGGCGCGGGGAAGTAAATCCCGTAACTCTTTTGGCCTTTCACCAGAACCTTTTTTCCAGACCCTTCGCCGGTATGGTGATCTGCGTCGAGTAAAAAGAAAGTGTCAGTATTGTATATCGCGATGTATGGACAACAGTCACCAGCTGAGAGATAAAGCAGTGTTTGGATTTGGGAAAGCCCCAACACGTACCCGCGATCGCGAACGCGTGCGCCGTGTGATCCGCGCACCCCACCACCACGTCGTTACCCACCACGCACAAACCGCACACCTGGGTTTCCAGCTCGAACACGGTCTCGGTGAGAAGGAAACCGTTTTCGATTAAATACACGCGCCCGTCGCGACAGGCGCACAAAATCTTATACTCCGAGTTTGTCCGTCCCATCGCCGTGACGAACGCGGCGGGCGACGGCAGGCGGTACGTTTTTCCGATTTGCTTGGCGTCGGGGGATAGGACGTGCAACTCCCCAGTCTCGGTGGCGAAGAAAAGCACGGACACGGCGTCTGCATCGTCGCTGGTTTGCTTTATCGAACCGAGCGCGGTGACGCTCGTTACACGCGTCGGCGGTTCGGAAGTGGCGTGCGCCCGTACGAACCGTTCCCGCAGCTTGGCGTCGTCGATTTCCGTAAAGGAGCAAGCGCGTTCCGAAAGCAACGCGCCCGCGGTGTCTTTCAGGTCGGTTAACGTGTGGAACGCCTGCTCTGAGGTCAGCGCGTTCACAGAGAGCGAGCGCCACACCTCGGCTTCCCGCAAATCAAGACCTAGGGGCGGGTTCGTGAATTTGTAAAACGGGCGCAGCGCCGGCTGCGGTTGGGAACGGAAAGGGTCAGTCTTGGAGGCTTGAGTTGGGTGTACTTCGTAATGTGTTTGAGCAAACAGTCAGAGTAATCGGGCCGAACAGTCTACTTGTGATGTATTTGTAAGAGTTGCCAGTACTGGTAAATGTTACGGCCGTAGTTCACGTAAACAGTCAGACAGGGCCGGTAAACCGCGTGTCAGGATTTGGGAAACGCGCAAGGCCGTACCGCGTCTCCCGCCCCCGCGGCGTATATGAACACGCAGTCCCCCGCCGCGACGGCGACTCGCGGTTTCCGTTTCCCGCCATCCGTGGGCAGGGCGTAAAAAGCGCACAAAGAGATGGGGTGGTCGGGAATCGAATGCGTCCCGACTAACCGATCCGCGCTGTGATTGTTACACGAAAAGTGTCAGCCTTGTGTATCGCGATGTATGGACAAACAGTCAGGGCAGAGGTAATAACCGTCCCTTCTGGTACGAGTATGGGCAAACAGGGAGGCTGGATTTGGGAAAAGCCCAACACACGTACCTCCACACTTTCAACTTTTTATCGCTCGCGCTCGCGATGACCAACCGCCACTCCCCATCCCCTGCCAAATCAGAACTCGCCATGAGGTGGGAGGTGGTGTCAAGCGTCGCGACCTGGTCGGACCACGCGTCGAGCCATTTCGGGGAGGGTTTTGGTTTGTTTGGGCCGTGGGGGGGGTGTTGTGGCGCGCGCTGCGACGCATCTTCGGGGTAACTCTGTGCGTTGAACTTCCCAACGTGCGCCATCGCGAAGCGGGCGGAGGGTCAAACCGGTACGTGCGACCCGAGCAACTAAACCCTAATCCCTAAACCCACACAACACGGCACCGCCGCCGTCCGTCTCCGCGCGTCTCGTGCGCACCGCCCACGACACGTCGCCTCCCTCGGGTGCGAGGGAGGGTGTGAGGAGAGGGCAAGCAGGGAGACGTTGTTCTTTTGGAGCACCTCTTCTCTTCGAAATATAAACCTCGACGCGCCTGCTCTTCTACTTCAGGGTTTTCATCTGCACCGTCTGCGTCGGCGCGCGCATACCTCACCGCGCCGCATCGACGCACGGACGCGTGCGCGTGCCTCGCGTCGAGCTCGCGATGCTCCGCGCGGCTGTCGCGCGCGCGCGACGCGCCGCGGCGGCGGCGCCGAGAGCCGCGGCGCAACGCTGTTTGGCGTCTGCTGGCCCATCGGGTTCTTCGGTCGGGGACTGCGTTGGGTTGGTCTCCTCGGGGGGCGGGGCACGGGGCAGCGTCGGCCTTGTCTCTGTGAACACTAATACATATGCATCAAACGGACGCGCACAAAGCATACGACACTACGCGGACGCGCGAGGAACGCGCCCCCGGGACGTAGTGGAAGCCACCCGACCGCTCATCGCGAACATGATCGTAGAGCGGTTGCCGGTGGTGATGCCGCTTCCCGAAGATTGGGAGCTGGAGTACCAGTCTTGGTCAATGGAACGCCGCAAACAGTTCCTGCAGCAACTACCGGAGGACCTGGTCGATCCGAAAGGCGAGTTCGAGGAGATTGTGAGTTCGGACGAGCTCCGGTTCGCGGCGGCTAGCCGGGAAACAGAGGCGGATCGAAATGGAGATCAAAAAACGATGAAACGAAAACTGGACCAGTTTTTGTTCCTGGTGGTGCGGGATAGAGAAACGAAAACCTGGGGGTTCCCGACCGGTGTGGCTGATGAAAATGATGGAAACACCACTACGATGCGCCAGCTCGCGAAAAACGCGATGGACGACGCCATCGGCGTTGCTGTGACCACGTATCTAGTCGGCAACGCGCCGATGGGACATTTTGCCGCGTCAGCCACGAAAACCGGAGGCGAAGGGACGCACTTTTACCTACGAGCGCAGTGGCTGGAGGGAGACCTTGACATAGGTCAAGGGCGGTTCGATGACTTCAAGTGGCTAACCAAGGTACGCGAGATACGGTGGTCGACGGTTCGAATCCTCCTTGGTCCGTCGTGTCGTGTTGGTGGTTCCAAACCGCGGACCATTCGCGCGGTCGATTGTTTTTCGCACTCGAAAGAGTCACTTCGTTTTTTTGTTTTCCCGGGACGTCGCGTCCCGTAAACCTTTCCCGAACCTACCCACCCGGAAAAGATTCGCTTGGAGATGACGAACACCACATCAGTAGTACTGGTCTTCTTTCCACCGACGCCCAACAAACGGCGCTGAGTGACAGTTACAAAAGCCGTAACGGCCGCGATCCAAGCGAAGAAAAATGAGTTGGGGATTTTGGAAGGTTTCTTTTTCTTTTTTCAGAAGCATTACTTTTCCCTTCTCTCCACTCTCGACTCACCCGACTGACGGTTCCGTTCCCTTCCCTGTTTCACCCAAAAGGACGAGCTCGGCGAGCACTTCAACGAACCTCACCACGCGTTTCTTAAAGATATCTGTTGACGATGCGCAATACTACTCTTTTTTTAATAACCAAACGGTGTACTTTCGATAGTCTCAATTCCCGATGGGGATGGCCTCCAACTCTCAAAACCAATCTCGCTCTGCGTGTCTTTCTACCGATTATTTACCCTGCCGTAACGAGTGACCTGAAACTCGGTCGTCAAGCATCACTCAGGGTGGCGTCCACTGCGTCTGACCCGTCCCCGCGTTGTGGTAGTACGGCCGTCCCATCTGGTCGTAGTACACGCGCCACGCCGATGGCGGCGGCGGCGCGCCGGGCGCATCAGCACCCTCTTTTTTCGTCCCGTCTCCGTTTCCGTTCGTCAACCGCGTTTCCGCGTATACCTTCGCTTTCACCGCAAGCGCGTCGTAGTCAGGTTCCACACGCCGCATGGTGTCAAGATCACTCGTCCACTCCGGTCCGAACCGTTCCCCCCAGTCTATCTGATTGCCGTTCGGACAGTGCGCCGCCTGGTGCCCCTCGATCCCGCAGATGTTGCACCCGTGAATGGAAGACCCCGCGGGGCGGCGGAGCTTGTGGTGCTTCTCCATGTCGTGTGAATAATTGGTCTGTCAAGGTGCGTGCGTCACCGTGCGCAAATAACGCGAACACCCCCGAGCCAAGGACCGTGCCAAGCGCGGGAGACACTGCCGAGGGTCGATCGAACGGGTGGCCCTTTCCTGAATTTCACTCTTTGCCCCAGAAAAGAAGTCGTGGTTTGATTTATATTTCTCGTTGTTTGCTTCCAGTGACTCATCACTCACTCGTTCCAGACCCACGACGCTCGTGCCCCTGCATGACCCCCACGAGGTAATGGGCGCGTCCCTGGTGCTTCCTGTGACGCGCGTCATGCGCCGCGGCGCGGATGTAGGGCGACGCGCGGTGTCGTCGGCTTTCGGTGTTTCGTTTTCCACATCTTCGGCACGTCCGATTGATGAAGATTCCAATTCCAACGAAGTCGAAGATTACATCTGGATGGAAGCGGACCAAACGTTACAGTGCCCGTGTCGGTTCACACAGAACTTCTTCGTCAAGAGGTTGGGGCGGCACGTGGAGTTTGACGGCACACGGGACGGGTTCCAGACGAAGTATCACGACCTGCTGTTGCCGTTCTCGGAGACGGAAAAGCAAGACATCCATGCCGAGTTGGAAAGAGGTACGTGTCGGGCCTTTCCCAAATCCAGACACACTGTGGAGGCCCGATTACGGGCGACTGTTTGCTCAGGCCACATGGCCCAAAAGACTGACACTTTTCCTTCACAATCACAGAGCTGTGTCGTCGCCGAAACCACCACGCGGACGCGCTCGCGCGGAAGGCGTTTATTAAGAAGAACTACACACCGAGACACGCCGACATCTACACACTAACCGAAGAGCACCTGGACGCGCGGTTTCGCGAGCTCACCAAGGTGTGTGTTGAAGCGCTGCAGATGCAACGGGAGACGACGACGACGAAGACGCCGATGGACAATACAGACCGATTGCATCGAGGGAAAAAAGAAAAAAGCTCTTCGCCGAAAGAGTTTGTGTTGCAAAAGTGCCCAGGCCTGATTCGCGAACGCCCCGCCGGCGTGTTTTCCTTCCCCGTGTTCGCCTCCGATTTCTGCGAAAAGCTTTTGGAAGAGGGCAAACACTTCGAGCGAAGCGGCATGCCAATCGGAAGACCCAACACCATGAACGATAACGGGTTGTTGCTGTTCGACTTGGGTTTCTATGAAACCTTTTTGGACGTGTTGCTTGCGAAACACGTCGCGCCCGTCTCGAAGGCGCTGTACGGTGACTTGGATCCTTACGAGGTGTGTGATGATGACTCGGAAATCGGCTGTGAGTCAAAAAGAAGGAACTACAAAAACGCCCCGGGCGCCTCCTCTCTTGCCCACCACCGTTCGTTTCTCGTACGGTACGAACCAGGCACGTCGTGCGGCCCGAAAGACGTGGATTTGGCGTACCACCGGGACGACTCGGAAATAACTTTGAACGTAAACTTGGGCGGCGCGTTCGAGGGCGGCGACTTGTTGTTCGGCGGGCTCTCGACTGACACCGCAACTAACGCGCGCACAAGTTTAAACCCGGTGTTCCACAAACCAACCGTGGGGGTGTTGCACCGGGGATCCCAGGTACGGCCGTGAGGCTTTACCAAATCATAGACTCCCTGTTTTACCGGCGACGCGCCTGTGACCGTGGAGGCCCGACGGCCGGTGACCGTTGACCAGGCCGTCGTCCAACACGCGCCCAACACGAGACGTTAACCGCTTTTCGTTCACGAAAACAGTGCCACGCCGCGAGCGCGACGGAAAGCGGACGGCGAGTGAACTTGATAATCTGGGGACGGAGTTCGGTGGCGCGACGGCGACGATGCGCCGTGTGCTTGGCCGAGAAAAAGAAAGAATAGATTAGGAGTCGTGGGGAGCGCTTGTAACCATCTAGCACGCGTTTGTACCAAAGCAAAGCGCCCCATTCACGTAACAACACAGGCGCCAACCTAACACAGCCGCCGTACCACCCAACAACACAAACTAATAATAATACAACCCACCGAGGTATTCGCGGCACCACGTAGTACGCGGCACCGTCTATCAGTCTGTAACTCACCTAACCTACTTCCTCGTCCTTCCAAACAGTTTCTTCAAGCTCGCGCCTCCTTGGGTTTCCAGGCTTCCTTTCGGCGCGAACAGCGCGGCGGGCGCCGCGAGGAGTAACGCGACGGCGTGTATGGGTATCGAGACTGCGTTTTTCGCGGAGTACATGGAGCTGGCGGCGACCGCCCCAAACCGCGCCACCGCGTTGGCGTACCCGTGCCCCGTCGCGCGGAACAGCGTGGGGTACGCCACGGCGTTGAGAATCCAGCTCATCGCGCCGATCGGGGCGGCGGGGATGCGGCCGAGTAACATGGTCAACACGAGGCCCCAGCGGCTCGTTTTCAGCGCCGGAAACAACGGCGCGAACAGCGGCGGTATGGAAAGTAACGCGCACCCGAACGCGACGTGTCGCGGATTCACGTTTCGCCTCAGCATGTAAAGCGCGGTTAAGTTACCAACCACGTCCCCGGCGTTCACCACCAGAATCGCCGGGTAGTCAAAACGAATCGAGGAGACGACGTCGACCTTGCGATAGGCAAAACAAAGGGTCAGTCTTGTATATCGCGATGTATGGACAACAGTCACCAGCTGAGAGATAAAACGTGGAGGCGGGATTTGGGAAAGATGAGCGCAAGGCCGTACCTTTGTCAATCCAGACGTACCGCCGGCGTCCAGCGCTTGCTCGAAGTAAACCGTTTTGCGAAACACGGTAGGCGAGTGCAGCATCAACCCGTAGAAGTTAAACGTCTGCACGAACGCGAGGATCCATAAACACAAAGTTCGCGCCAAGTTCGTTTTCGTGCCCAGCAGGTTCCACCAAACGCCTCCCGAGGTTTGGGTTTGTCGCGAAAAGAGCGTCTTTTCCAAAACTGTTTTTTTTGTTTTTTCCGTCGAGTCACGGAACTTCCCGTCCTTCATACCCCCCCCCGTTTGGTCGTTGCTATCGACCAATACATCACCACCATCACTACTGACGCTGGTATGGACACCTGTATTACCCCCTTCCTCGACTTCGCTTGACGGCACGATCCTCACCCCCAGCGGCAAGTCGCGCCCGCAGTTCTCCCGGCAGATTTTCGACAAAACCGTCTTTGCCCGTTCGTGTTTTCCCTTCTCCGCGAGCCAGGTCGGGGATTCGTCCAGGTAAAGTGACATGCCAAGCGCTATCGTTGGTGGTATCGCGGTCACGAACGTCAGGACCCGCCACCCGAAGGGATCCAAAACAAACGCACCAATCACCTGCGATTGTGAACGAAAAGTGTCAGTGTTTCGTAACGTTCGTAACTTGTATTGCGCAAACAGGGCAGTACTTTCCTACTGTACTCAGAGAGGGGCAGTAAACAGTGTCTGGATTTGGGAAAGCCCCAACACGTACCGTGATGAGTACCACGCCGATTGAGAAGGAAAGGTTCGCGATTTGCGTTTTGCGGCTTCTTTGGTCGTCGGGGCACGCCTCCGCGAGCATATCCACCGGCACGAATGCGGCGCCCACGCCTAACCCAACAAGGAACCGGCACCCCATTAAACTGGTCACACCAGGTGCGAACGCGGATGCGTATCCTCCGACTGACACGCAAACGTTCGCAACGACGCCGCACGGCTTCCTGCCCGCCTTGTCCGCCAGCGCGCCCATCAGGAAACACCTGATTGTAAATAAATAAATGTCAGTCTTGTATGGGCAATCAGTCAGTGGAATGGGTGGGTGGGAAATACTTACCCGCACATCTGTCCGAAAAAAATCGACATGGCCACCCGGTCTGTTTGTTGTGAACTCAACCCGAACTCGCCTTTGACGTGCGGCAGTATCAGGCTCAACAGCGCAACCTCCGCGGCCTCGCTGGCGATCGTGACGCAGGTCACGATTAATAGGAAGGATTGGTAACTCCCCCGGCGGTTACTCCAACCCGCGTGCTCTATGACCTGCTCGGGTGTGACGCGGTCGCCATCGGAAAATGGGAACGGCGTCCCCCTACTGGGTCTTTCTTTCGCAGACCCCGCCTGCACAAACGGCGACTTAACAGGCGCGGCGCCGTACTTTGGGGACCGATCAGTGGCCTCCGCGAACATGCCCCGTCGCTCCCGGAACAGGGGGCACCCACCCGCGTCGCCGACCAATGAAGAGGGTGAAGATAATTTGTAGACTTAAGTTTATTTTCTCGGAAAGGAGTTGCGAAACCGTTCACACGATGGGGCGCGGCGGCGGTGCGGTGTCGCCCTCGGCGTACGGCAGGCACGCGATCCCCCACGTCGCGAGTGGTGACCCCGTGGGCGAGGTAAAAGCTGTGCACATCGTGGCGTTGACGCTGGTGCAGCTTTTCTACGCGGGGTACCACGTGATTTGCAAAGTCGCGCTCGGCGAGGGGGTGCATAAGTTCGTGTTTTCGGCGTACCGAGATTGCATCGCGGTCGTGTCTTTGTTCGCGTTCGAGCTTTTGTTCGGGGCTTGGACGAGGCGACAAGGGGATGCACGTGGTGTAAGAGACAGCTCTTCACTAGGCAAACCTTATACAAGCAAACAGTCCAAAACACAACCGCCGTGGAAGGCTCTGTGCTTTTTATCCCTCACGGGCGTTTTTCTTAATCAGCTTTTTTTCCTGCAAGGCCTCGCCCGCGTCTCCCCGGTCATCGCGGCCGCCCTGCAGCTGTGCATCCCGGTGTTCACCTGGATAATTGCGGTGTGCTTCACGAAAAGTGAGAAGATATCCCTAAACACCTCCCAAGGCCGGTGGAAACTCGGCGGGGTTTTTCTTTGCGCAGCGGGCGCTTTGCTCGTGTCGTTTGTGAAAATTCGCGTCGCGGCGATTGGATGGGCGGATGATGAAAGCGACGGGGTAGGGGCAATTAGTCGTGTAGTCGGAGTAAGGGCGGATCGCGGCGGCGGCGTAGGGGCAATTAGTCGTGAGAGAGGAGAGAGTGAGACACAGGTGGGTGGACACCACACTTCCGAAAACGAGGTTCTCGGTTCGAACCGCGACCGAAACCGACGTCTGATTGGCGTTTTGTTTCTCTTAGGGAACACCACGTGCATGGCGCTTTACCTCACCGCGCAGAGAAAGGTATTGAATAAATACCCGCACCCGCGAGACGTCACGAGGTGGACGTACGTCATGGGAAGCGCCATGATGCTGCTGGGCGCGGTTTTCGAGGTACCGCCGTGGGAGCAATACGGAAATGGCGTTACAAGCGGCGTTACGAACCACCCTTGGGTGCTAACAAACTCCGAGCTCGTGGGGGTGGTGTACGGCGGCGTCGTCGCGTCCGGGTTCAACTACTCGGCGATGACGTGGGTGAACTTGAAAGTCGGCCCAGGGGTGGTGAGCATGTTCCTACCCCTGCAACCCGCGTTCGGGGCGCTGCTTTCCTGGCTCGTGCTCGGGGAAAGCGTTTTTTGGGGAACCGTTTTGGGGGGGGTGGTCATCACAGCGGGGCTGGCGAGTCTCACAAAGGGAACGTCGGCGGGTGGCGAGGCACGGGAGGTGCGAAACACTTTGTCGGTTTCGTCGCCCGAAATTCGCGACGGAGTCGCGACCAGCGCGGCCAAACAAAACACGGGCGGGGCGTTGCCGCGACACACGAGCACGGACCGATTTTCTTGACTTAGTCCCGGTAGGATTGGCGGGTGAACCGAAGGTAAACAAGAGCCGTGGTTTCGAAATTGAAGTTAGCAGCTCGATTTGTTGATGCAAGAACAATACGGTTGGCCGACGCGATTTGTGTAAGCACGACAGCACGGAGACGTACTGTGGACTGTCAGGCCGTGGCCGGAGATTGACAAAGACTTACAAACGCAAACGACGTTCTCCAAGTGTTCACCAAAAGATCCCTCCCAAAAAGAAAACAGCCCCTCAACCTCACTTCCCGTCCACGTAGTTCAGCCCGAATGCCAGAAACACCACCCCCTGCGCGGTGAGAAACACCGCGTACTGCCACATCGCGTGCACGTAGGCCCCGTAGGCGGCGCAGGAAAGGAAGAAAACCCCTTACGACAAATAAAAGAAAGTGTCAGTCTTGTATGGGCAAACAGGGAGGCGGGATTTGGGAAACGCGCAATAAAGGCGACGTTTATGCAAAAAGAAAGCCAAGCGAATCAGTGTTGAAAGGGCTTTTTCATCGCCAAGTTGACTAGTTGAAAGGGATACTGACACATTTCATACTGATACGTACCCATCGCGCACTCCTTTCCGTACGTTTTCCGTTGCCCGCGCGCTTTTTTTAGTTTGCACACCACTTTTGATTTTCATAAAGAAAAGGGTCAGTCTTTCGGGCCATGTGGCCTGAGTAATTACGGGCGGACAATCGGAAAACGTGGAGGCTCCTGATTTGGGAAAGCCTGACATACGTACCTTTCTCCGTAACCTTCCCGACAGCCCCGCCCTTCACCGCCTCTACTTCTTTCGCGATGAACCTTCCAAGTTTTGTCGTGACGACCCACTCGTGCGCGTTGGCCCACCCGAGAAGCCCGGAAAGCATAGCGGTGACCTTCACGATGGACATGGCGTTCTCGCCTGTGAGTGTTGAAGAAAAGGGTCAGTCTGGAGTGGCACCAAGTGCCATGTACGTCGCGATGTATTGGACGATGTATGGACAACAGGGAGGGGTAATCGGTCTGAACAGTCACCAGCTTCGGTAAAACAGTGCGTATGTGATGTATGTAGAGAACCGTAATTACGGGCGGACAATCGGCAAGCAGTGAGCTGGATTTGGGAAAGCCCCAACACGTACAAAGCACGTACGGCACCGCGGTTTTCCACCCGCCGTCGGTGAACGCGACGGTGGATATCGTGACCAGCACGGGCGTGTCTGCGATTGGAAAAGAAAAGTGTCAGTCGGCGAGTATGGGTGTACTGTATATCGCGATGTATTGGACGATGTATGGACAACAGTCAGGGTAATCGGTCTGAACAGTCACCAGCTTCGATAAAACAGTGCACTCGTGATGTATTCGAAACAGTTGCCAGTACTGGTAAATACGGGCCGTAGTGCGGAGTAAATAGTCACGAACGGGGCGGTAAACGTAGGTGCCGCCTGATTTGGGAAACGCAACACGTACACACGAGCGCCCAGAACGGAATCACGACTTCGGGAAACGCGGCGCAAATCGGGATGAGCGCGCAGTACAACGCGAAGCTCACGACGTGCGAGGCGAACATCCTGTTGTTGTAAAAAGAAGAAGTCAGTGTGCAATCCGTAACTCGTACGCGCAAACACTCGGGCCGAGTTCATGCAACACACTCGTACAGAGGGAAGACGGAGTGGGTAGTACTTTCTGACTGTGCTCCATACGCCCGGGTGGTATTTACGCACCTCGTGCCGAAAAACAGAAACACCAAATAAATTCGTTTCGCCACCGGGATGTTCTTCGCCGCCCACGTCTGCGTGACCGCGATTTTGAACAACTGCGCCGGGCCGCACGACCTGGGCGGCGGGTAGGGGTATTTAGTCAGAGGCGTTCAGGAGTCAGTGACGTGCGGTACAAGTGGTTAACACGCGTGTTAGCGTGGTGTACGTCCTCGGTTCGGGGCGAGGGTAGTTGGCACAGGCCTGTCCTGTGACTGTACTACACACGGTAACCGACTACGGTCATCGAAAATACCGCGAGCGCTCGCGCTTTTAGAAAGGTTTGGAAAAAGAAACAGCGCAGTAAACGTTCGCGTTCCGCAACGAAAACACCAACAACGTACCACCGGTGTTGCTGTTTCCGGTACGCGTCGTAGCACGCGGGGATCTCGCAGTCGCAGGTCACGGCATCGAGGAAAACGAACTGCCAGCCTTTCAGGTACGCTCGTAGGCTTAGGTCCTTGTTGGAACAAAAAGAAAATGTCAGTCCCGTATGGCAGAGGTAATAACCGTACCTTCGCAGGACGAGTATGGGCATCCGGTAACCGTCCTTTCTGGTACGAGTAGGGCACAGTTAATAGTCCCTTCTGGTACGAGTACGCGCAATCGCGAAGGCGGGACGTGTTAAGTGGGAAAGCCCCGCACCATGTCCTCCACCGTGGTCCGCGGGGTCCACCCGCCCGCGTTTTCGATACATGTCAACCGCCACGCGCCTGAGGGGTATGGGGAACAGTCGGACGTAAAGTCGGAGGAGACAGAGGTGGTTAGTGTGCGTTACGAGTGGGACAGGGGTCGTCGGTTCGAAGTCGAGAGGTGTATATTATTGGGTCTGACTGTTTACTCCATCGGCGTTGTTCAAAGAGAACGTACCCGCGGTTCCGTTGAAGTTGAAAAAAACACCCGCGGCGTGCCGCGCGAACTGCTCGCACCGGATGTGGTCTGTGATTGAAAAGAAAAGTGTATGAGCCAACAGTCAGAGAGGTGCAGTGAACACTCGTTGGATTTGGGTTACGAAATACGCACAGTTCAGGGAAATCGCCTGGACCTTGGTCAGAAGGCTTTCGTGCGTGTTGTTGTACGTCCACCTGGCCTTACGATAAATAAAACAAAGTGTCAGTCTTGTATGGGAAAACAGTCGGAGGGATTTGGTGAAGCACAATACGTACCTGCACGAACCCCACGTTTTTATTCGCGATCAAAATCGGAACAACCTGGTGAGACGGGCAAAACAAAGTGGATGAGATGGGTAAAACAAAGTGTCAGCGTTGTATTGGGCGATGTATGGACATAAAAAGAAAGTGTCAGCGTTGTATTCGGCGATGTATGGACATAAAAACAAAGTGTCAGTGTTGTACGCGCAAGCAGTCGGTCTTTTGATTTGGAGTTTGGAAAGGTCCAACACGCACCTTGCGAATGAACCCCGGGTGCGGGTCGAAGTCGGCGTCGAAGATGATGACGTACTCGTACCCGCCGTTTTCGGGAGTTGCGTTTTGGTCGGCGGGGCTTTTAGTCTCAAGATTCTGGGTTTCAGCAACCCGAGTTACTCCACCTGAAATGGCAGTGTCTCCACCACCACCCCGGGGGATCGAACCGTTTACCGAGCGCAAGGTGTCATCACGTCCAACCAACAACTCACCGCCAAAACCGGTGACTACCGGCGCGCCCCCGAACAAACCGTCCCGCCCGCGCAAGTCGTTCTCCGCTTCCAACATGGCGCCGGCTTTGTACCCTTCCCTGGAAACCCGTCTTCGCGCGCAAATCTCGATTCCCTTTTCCCTCCACTCGAACACCTTGTCATCCACCCGCTTGCGCGTTTCAGCACACGTGCTGTCGTCCAACACTTGGATCAACAATCGACTTTTCGGCCAGTCCAACCCACACGCCGCGTCGATCACGTCGCCGCACACCTCTTTTTCGTTGAACATCGGGAGCTTTCAAAAGGAGACGGGGCAACACGTCAGACAGGGCAAACAGTCGAGAGGTGGTTAGTGGTTGGTACCGTACGGAGTATCGTGGTGGACGGTCGTGTAGATAAAAGACAGGGACGGACTTCGTAACAAACGTTACCAGTACGCCGTCTCAAATTGACACGGTACGCCAGTAAACGTTACAGGCGCCCGAGCCGGACTCGCGCGCCGTCCTTCCGCCTTCAAAACACGTACCTGCACCACGACTTTCGGGAACTGCGATATGGTTTGCGCCGAGACGCTTTCGGCTGGGGGAAGCTCAGCGGATTTCCACCTTAGCTCCGCCGGGTCTTGTTTCCGGATCCGCCGCCAGTACACCGCGACGTAGAAGTGGAACATCCGGTCCGCGGCGACCAGGGCGCTGAGAAACGCGGCGACCGCGACGAAGGCTTGCAGGGTGGGAACCACGAATCGTTTTCGAAACCGTTTCGCGAGGGAAAGAAATTGCGTCGACGCGGAGTCGGCGTCACCAAAGGGTGACTGGACTCGCGTCCGTCGGTCAACCCCCCATATCGACTTGAACGAAAGCACTTCGAGTAGCCCCTTCGCCGCGTTACGAGAGGTCCGCGTGATTTGCGTGAGGAACATGACAGTGGTTTTGTTCGCGGCGGCGCAGGCGGCGGCGAGCGCGTTGCGAAGGTTTTTCATGACGTCACCACGCCCCGCGGCTTGCGCGGCACCAATGCGACTTAACGTCACGACCAGCAGGGCGATGAGCGCTAGTAAGCACACCGCGCCAAGCACCACCCTTCTCCGCGTCGCGTTGTCGCGGTGCCGATGACTCGGCTTCACGAAGTGGTGCAGCAACAACGGCGGACGCGCGGTGGAGGGTTTGCCGTGCAAAGGCGGTTTCCCCGAACCCGGAACCACGACGCCGGTTTCGTCGCGAGTCACGATCGGGGCGTACGCGTGCGCGTGTGTGCGAACCCAGGAAGGCCACACCATCGAGGGTTTAGGGGCACGCGAACAGATGTACAAGGGTCACCCAACGAAACCGTCCGCGCGCACGGCGTGTGCGTCACGAAGAGACGTCCCGTGGACTCCCAACACTTTAATTCTCGCGCGGCCTCGGACGTCGCGACAGGAAACAGGACAAGACTTTTGGACCCAGCGCGAGGGGTTAAATCTTTCGTTGAAGGTTTCGTTGACGACGAGGGAAAACCGACACCGTGGCCTCGGGTGCGACGAAACCACGCCTCGAGGTGTCGAAAAAACAAGGAAAGGAAACAACCGAGAAACAAACTTTTCCGTGATTTGCTTTTTTGCGTCGTCGTGTTTCAACAGAATTTTCTTCTACGTCGCGTAGCGTCTCATGACTATCCGTCGGGTCACATCAACGTGACCCAAAGTTCTCTGGAACCAGTGCCGTTACTGTTCCTCGCCGTCCATCGGTAACAGGTGCGGGGAGAGGTATTTCGAAACGGTGAACCCCTGGAACCGGTCCACGCCGAGCAGGTTTTTCAGCGTCTTGTCCGCCACGACCCAGCGCTTGTTTTCCGGGTCCATCAAGTCGTTGGATTTGAAGTACGCCCACATCTTGCTGGTCAGGGAGGCCCTGGCACGATAAAAAAGAAAGTGTCAGTCTTGTATATCGCGATGTATGGACAACCAGTCAGAGGGAAGACGTCCCTTCTGGTACGAGTATGGGCAATCGCAGAGGCGGCATTTGGTGATTGGGAAAGGCTGTACCTTGAAATGCTCGGCTCGCCCACGAAGTCCGCGAGCAACGCGCTGCACTTGTACGGCTTCTGTAAACCACCCGCGCTCTTCTTCGCCGCTTTTTCTTTCCGCAGCTCCTCCAAACCGGCGGCGTCCATGGGGACGTAGACGTGAATCTCGCGCTGAGGGGTTGGAAACGAAAATACGGGAAAGCCCGGTCAGTCGGGGTGAGGGATTGGTAGCAACACTGTCTGACTTAGTAACAGTCACGGGCGGTACTGTGTCGATTTACCAGCACCGCGTCGAATAACCACGTAGTAACCGTTGCCACAACCGCATCAATTTACCACAGGGCCCGCCAGTAAACGTTACTAGTAAAACGTTCCCGTCGGAAAACACTCACCTGGTACCGGTCCTTGTCCTGCTCCGCGAGTTTCTCGTACCCACCCCGGAGCTCCGCGGCCATGCCCTTCCACCGCTCCCCTAAGGTCTTCGCGATCTCCGCGAACTTCATGGTGGGGAACTCCTTGTTGATCTCGGGGCGGGCGACTTGCACGAAGCACATGTACGCGCCTGGCGTGTGGGCGATTAGTCGTGTGTGGGCGGGGGGGCGAGTACGGGACAGGCAATTAGTCAGGAAAAATAAGACACGCACAAGCGGGTGTACGCGATACGCACGGGAACATGACGGTCTCGGTTCGAAACCGGAGGAAGGGGTGATGGACGGGCCAGGCGATGGCCAGTCCGTGACTCAAGACACGCGGCAAAAAAAAAACGCACCCTTCGGGCCTTTCGGTTTGTTCGGGTCCTGCACGTCCTTTCCCTTCCCGCGCCCTTTCTTCTTCCCATCCTTCCCAGCCTTGCCTTCCTTTTTGGATTTCTTGGACGGCTTGCCAGGGAGGTCGTCCTCGGGTTTGCGCTTGCTGTTTTTGTTTGTTCGGGGGTGGTAGGGATTGATAGGGATTGGTAGGGATTAAGAGGGCGATGTATGTGGAGAGAGGATGGACGGCGGTGCGGCGGTGCGTTCGCGACGAAAAAAAAAAAACAGAAAAGAAAACGTCAGCGCTTCGCGAGAAACTCGTCACCGAAACGATTGTTGAATCGAGCGCGTGTGTGTTGTGTTGTGTTGGGGGCCACGCGCGCGTTCGGTGAGGCAAAAACGCGACCCGTGGAAATCGGTGTGGCACACGTACGACGTGATTTTCTTGCCCACTCCTGACTTGAGGAACTTCTGGACCTGTGGATTGAGTGGGGCGGCGTGGATAACTAACGTCAGCGGGGTTCGCGTGGAAACGAAAAAAGCCGTTCTCCAGACGAGTCGGTGCAATTACGACTCTCGGTGCGCCGGTGGAAGCGGCGCGGGACGGTGTTTTCCGCGTATCGGGAGGAAGAAACGACGGAATATCGCAGATCACACGTATCCCCACCACCGAAACAAACGCACCTCTTCCCTGATGAACGCCTTGCGGTCGCTCAGACTGATCTCCAGATCAACCTCGAGTTGCTTCTGAATGTTCTTCACCGTGGTTTTCTCCAAATCCGCGTTCTTCAAGATTTGATGCAAGCGCTTGATAACCGCGCCGTCCATTTCCTTTCCAGGTTTCAGCTCCTTGAGCTTGGTGGTCATGTTTGGGAAGGAAATGGTGGGTTTGAAAACGGGCGGTGCAGGCGCGCGTTGGGACAAGTGAGTAGGCGAGCGCAACACACCGAGAGTTGCCGAAACGCGGATTCCCCCGATTCTGTATGGCGGCAGTCAAACCCTGGTCGTACCCCTGACTGTTTGCTCGCACACGATTTTTTCAAGATTCAGCATTCGAGAGACATAAAAAAATGGACGAATTTCGACATTTCCCGAAAATTGTCGACCACTCGTGTGGGCTTTCGGTCACCGACCCGGATATTTGCCACGTATGCGTTGTTGGTCACGATCGCGCACATTGATTGCACGTGTGACTGGATGGCTGTGAGAAAAAAATCGTCGAAAAGGGTCGTCGAACAGAACGGAAAACGGTTCTCGAAAACGGGCGAGTTTCTTGCTTTTTGCGCTCAATTTGATGAGAGTAATCTCGCCGGGGTACGATACGTCTTGATCTTTGTTATGACATCGATAATAAACATTTCCGCGCCTCTGCCCGTGCCCATGCCGGGCTCGGACGAGGAGTCGTCACGCGTCCCAGGAGAGTCCTCGCGCCACGGACGCGCCTCCCCGCCTCTTCCCCGAATGTCGCGATTGTCGCAACTGTTGACTGCCAGTCAAGTCAACACTAATTACTTTTTCTCAATCCCGACCTTCTCATCTTCTCCCCTTCGAAATACCAAGAAAACCCCCCCTAAAACGCGTCAAAAAGGTCCTTGACTGTCGGGTCTTCCAGCAAAACCCCTCTTCGCCACGGCGCGTCTCCTTTGTCCAAAAGCTTGCGCAGCGCCAGGTCGGTGATGACGTTTCGTTTGCGCGGCGACAGGGCGGGGACTATTGCGCCCGTTTTCACGGCCTCGCAATCCAGCCCCCCAAACCACCCGTGCGAAAACAGCCCGCCCCAGTCCCCGCCCGCGCCCAACCGCGTGGACTCGTCGTTTCGGAGTAACGCGCGCACGATACGTGATGTGTCACCGTCCACCGAGTGCGGCATCTCCATCGTGTCCGGGTCGTGGCTCATCAGTTTCCTGTAAAGTTCCTGGCGCGAACCCGATATTCCGCTGAACGGCGTGTCGCCCGTGACCTGCGATTGGGAAAGAAAAGGGTCAGTCTTGAGTGCACAAGTAGAATGTATTGGGGGATTGGGTAGAGTTAACAGTCTACTTAGAGTAATCGGGCCGAACAGTGCACTTGTGCTGTATGTAGTGAACCGTAGATACGGGCGGACAATCGGCAAACGGCCGGTGCCTGGATTTGGGAAAGCCCCAACACGTACGAGTTCGTAGATGAAAATCCCGAGCGCCCACAGATCCGCCTCGAACCCGCACCCTTTGTGAAGCAGCACTTCGGGGGACATGTACTGCGCAGTGCCGCAGATGGTGTAGGTGCGTCGTGTTTGGTGGTGGTCGTGGTTGGACGTTTTTCCAAACGAGGGAGAAGGAGTCCTCCTACTCACGGTACGGTCACTGTAACCGCTGTCAAGGTGACCATCGCAAATCTTTGTCGCGGTCGTCACCCCCCCGCCCGAAGAGATCCGTTTCGCCATCCCGAAATCCGCGAGCTGCGCGCTTCCGTGCGGGTGCAGTAAGATGTTCTCCGGTTTCAAATCGCGGTACACGTACCCGAGAAGGTGCAGGTGCTCCAAGGCAATAGCGACTTGCGCGGCGTACACGCGCGCGTCGTCCCGCGACGGTAAGCCGTGAAAGTTCATGGCCTGGAAAAGGTCCCCGCACGGCGCGTACTCCAACACTAAAAAAAGCGCCCACGGGTCTTGGAACGAATCGAGGAGCCGGTTAATAAACGGCCCGGTTGAAATCCGCTCGTGTAGTTTGCGTTCTGAGTTTTTTTAAAGAAAAGTGTCAGTTTTGTGTGGGCAAACAGGGAGGCGGGATTTGGTAAGTGCAATACGTACCTTCACTGGCGTGCGTCGCCTCGCCCACGTCAACCAGCTTGGTTTTCCGCATCACTGCGATTGTTACACGAAAAGTGTCAGTCTTGAGTGTACAAGTAGCCTGTTAGGGCAAACAGTCTACTTGAGATGTATGTAGTAAACAGTAAATAGTCACGCAGGGGCAGTAAACAGTGTCTGGATTTGGGAAACGCAACACGTACCTTTGAAGGCGACGATTCTTTTCGTGCGCTTTTCCTCCGCCAGGTAAACGGTTCCGCACAAACCTCGTCCCAGTTCTCGTAGTAAGTGGTAGTCGTGTTCGTTGCCGTTTCTTTTCGGTTGCGGCAAGTCGGGGAACCTGCCGTGCCCGAACAAGGTTTTTTGCGCCACGGGGAGAGAGGCAGCCGATTCGCGTGTTAAGAACCGATTCGCGGTGTCCAGTACTCGCGCCACTGAGGTGCCATCCGCGGAGCACCGGTGGTCGGGTACCTTGGTGAGACCCTGGTCTCGTTCATCCTGGTCGCTGATTGCCCGTACGACTGATTGCCCGTACCCGCCATACCCCGAGCCACCCGGAAGCGAACCATCCGCGTCGAGCATCTCGTGGTCGAGCATCTCGTCGCGTCCCGGCGGTGGAGACGTTCCTTGCGAAACCCGCCCCAGCCGCGACGGCGACCGCGAGTCGGGAGAATCCCTGTCGTTTGTGTTTTGGGTCTTGCAAAGAGATCTACGCAAAGAGATCTCCGCACCCACGTTGTGATCACCCCCCCTCGCGCCTTGCATCGCGGCTAAATCCGCAATCGAGCTCGCGTGCGGAATCGCGTTTCCCAGACGTTTCACACGTCCGCCGCCCAGCCGCCGCTCCGCGACGCGCGACGCGGCGTCGAACACGGGCGGCGCCACGCGCCCGTCGGTGGCGCCCATCTCCGCCACGCTCAGCGACCGGAGCATCCCGGAATGTTGTCCCGCATGTCCTCCCGTACCCCTCCCGCAGTCCCGGTCCCCACACGTGTTCGACCTGGTTTGGTACGGCGCCGGGGATACCGGGGCGGGGGACGCAGGCGCGGGGGCGGGGGACATGCGGTGAGCGCTGACGTCGTGTACCGAAGTCCCCGCGATTTGGAACCGGCTCAGGTCGGCGATTGATTCCGCTCGCTGAAGCGAGCCGGGGCCCCGGGTGGATCGGTAGGTACTGGTCAAAGGACTCGTCGTGCCGTTGTCGTATTTCGCGGGCGTCGGGGACGTCACCGGTTTGTGGTGTCGGTCTTCGCCGAGTTGAGACGTCTCGATTGGGTGTTTCAGGGCAAGCGAGGCGTCGATTGGCTGTTTCAGGTGCGCGCCGTCCACCATTTGCCGCAAACCGATTGGCACCAAGTCTTTGTGGTGTGTGTGCGTTCCCAACACATGCGCCGCTGAGAGATGGGTAAAACAAAGTGTCAGTCTTTCGTAATGTGTATGAGTAATTACGGGCGGACGATCGGCAGAGGTAATAGTCCCTTCGCAGGACGAGTATGGGAACACAGTCGTTGGATTTGGGAAACGCGCAACGCGTACCTAACCCCGCGTCGTCGCCGTCGCCGCACCGAAGGCTCACCTCGACGTGAAATTGTAAATGCCCATCGTGTGATTGTCGAGGCACGCCGCTTCGCAGTTCGTCGAAATCCACCCCCTTCGCCAAAGCGCACAGCGCGAGATCACGCAGCGCGCTCGGCACGGCGTCGACGGGTATTGTGAGTGTCGCCCCGACGCCTTTGTCACCGCGGTTTTCGTTTTCATGATCGATCGCGGCGCGTCGCTTCGCGTTTTCAACACCGAACCAGCGCGCCCAAATGCCTGGGTCGACTACCGCGTCTCGAACGGATAGACTCAAAGGCGTCAACAGCGCGTGCGGCAGTTTTTTGTGTGTCACCACATCAACGACCCAAAACCGGTGTACGCGAAGATGCCCGTGCCGGGTAACCTCCGATCGTAAAATTCGCAGAAACTTCTGACCATCAACGCATACCGCCAAATCCGCGTGCAACCCCGGGCGGTGCGTGTACACCACCCGTATCGTCGTCGTGTCGTTGTCCAGCTTGTTGCTCACCTCCACGCCGCGCTTCAGGGGGGCCGGGTCGGAGTTATTACTCGCCATCGCGCCTCAGTTCCGATCCGTGGTAAATAACCAACTTTCACGTACCCCACGTCAATCACCCCGATTGTCCCTACCACCCACTCGTACCAACCGCGTCCTGTGTCCCTCTGGACCCGACCCGAGCCGCCCCCCTACCCGTACCCTGCGCCGCGCCACCACTCGCGTCGTCTGAACGGGCAACTCCTCCGGTTTCCTCACGCCCACGCAGCCCCGATATGCCAAACGTTTGCCCGCCGTCGAAAGTTTGGTAGAAAAAGCGGTGGCACGCACAACGCGCGCCTCAGCGCTCGGCCAGGCTCGGCCGTCCAACTGGTTCGCGCCATCTCGGCCGTGCGGATCGAGGGAAATCAAGCCGCAGCAGAGGTTGGAGAGCAGAGAGGAGCACAAAAACGGCTCCTCGAAAACGAGAGACTAAATAAACACGAGCGACTTCTTGCTTTTCGGCGTCGGCGGAGCGATTTGCGATGAAGCTTGCCAATTGTCCTGCGCACGCACGCCTGTCCGGCAACCACGATGGCGTTCGCGGTTTCACGCGCGCGCGTCGTTTCGACGCCGTGTTCTCGCGTCTTCTCCAAACCCCCCCGAAACGGAGGTTCAAACGCTGCGTCGTCGTTCCGCGCCGCCGCCGCGGGGTCGAGTCGATCATCGACGTCGTCGTCACCCCCCGAAATCTCGTCCTCGGACGCGACCAAGTACGACGCGTTGCTAGAAGAGCTCTCCCTGACCCCCCCCGACTTGTTCAACGCCACCGTGGAGGACATGCGAGGCGAGTTCACGGTGTCGTTCTACGAGCACGCCAGCGTGCGGGTTTTGGAGCTGGAGACTAATGGCGAGCTTGCGGCTTCCCAAAAACTTGACAGTCTTTGCGGCCGGGTCATGGCAGCGGCGGACACCGCGTTCGGGGAGATGATTCAAACGTTAGGGGACGGAAGTGAGCTAAAAGACTTAGCCACAAATGGAGGAGACTACGCAGGAAGCACTGGGCTAACCACCGTAGAGACAAAAGAACTCGCCAAGCGCTGGGACGCGGTTTCCGCGAAGCTCGCGGCGCAAGGCGAGTTGGATGCGGTTCTTCAGGCGACGAAAAACGCGGAAAGCCGGCGCACATCCGTGGTCGCCATTTTAGGCCGCGCGCCGATGGGAGAAAAAGAGCTAAGAACGCTGAACAGTGTTACTCCGGAACGAAGGATAATCGACGTTTTACTGAGCATACCATCAGGCACGGAACGCGAGGACGCGCTTTCGGACGCGCTGACGCCACCGGAGCGGAGCGATGATTGCGAAACCGAAAAAGAAGAAAGCGACGCGAGCGAAACCGAAAAAAAAAAGAATTCGCAGATGACCCTGGACGGCGACGCCGGGACACTTTCGGGGGACGAGGAGATTGTGTTCACCACCCCGCCTCGGTTGTTAGCCGCGGTGGAGCTGGCGGTGAAGGAGTTCGTGCAGGCGGGGGATGATGAGGGGGTGATTCAAAATCTACGAGACCTGAGAATAAGCGTCGCGGGGAGGTGCGATTTTTTGTGAAGCTTTTTATGGAAAGGTCTTTTCGCGCACTCCGTTTTTTAGCTAAACGCGCGTTTACGCTGAATCAACGGTGGCCCCCGCGGTGCCTTCGGGAACGTTCGTCGTCCCGGTTTCCGCGCCCCCGCCGTCGATATCCCCATCCACCCGTCGTTTCCCCCTCAGTGCGCTTTCCCGCCGCTCATCAAGAACCTTCCCCACCGCCGCCTCGACGTCGCCCGTACCTCTTCGGGACGGGCCTCTCCGGGAAGGAATCCGCTTCCCCCGCAACAACGACGTCGACTTGAAACTCAACTCCCGGCTCCGGGTTTCCAGCGCCGCGAGCGCGCCGATTGTACCTGATACGATAAAAAAGAAAGTGTCAGTGTTGTATGGGAACACAGGGAGGCCGGGATTTGGGAAAGGCCCGGCACGTACCTACTACCATCACGGTTCGTGTCAGCAGTCGCACCAGGCTCCTGACGAGTTTCTTTTTGGGGGAATCGTGCCCCCCAGAAGAACCAGAAGTACCCGCGGTACCGCCGGTACCGGAAACGACTCGGGTAAGACCCGGTACGCCGCTTACCGTTCGTCGCCGGCGCAGACCCGACCCTCCAGAGGCGTCGTTGTTGGAATCGCCGTCAAGCAGCGCCGTCTCTCGACTCGCCGCTTCGTGCCGCACCGCCCGGTCTCGCTGGAACTTCCGGAACCCACCCCCCATGTTCTTCACCACCCCCCACATCCCGCACTTCACCGCGAACCGCGCCACATCCTGGTTCACGTGCTGTTCCTCGAAGTGCGACAGGATGCACTCGGAGGCGGACAAGCGGCCGTCCGCGCCAATCACCGCGCGCATGCGCCAGGACGAAAAGTAAGGATCCACCCGCTTCAACCCCGGGGTTTCGGGAGACCCAACGTGCCTGGTGCCTTTCGTGATGGCCCAGTACGTGTCCCCGCCGGTGGTACCTTCCCTATCCCCAGAAGCGTCCCCAGTGATGTCCCCGCCGTCACCCGTGCCGTCCCCAGAAACCTCCCCGCCGATGCCGTCCCCGCCGCCGCCCTCGCCGCCCGGGTCTTTAAACGTGCGTCGCGAAAACACGTAATCGCGGTTGCTAATCACGGGCAGCGCCCTTTCCCAAAACACAACCTCCGCGCCCGTCTTTTCGTCTCGCTCTAGTACCCGGTGTCGGAAAAGTAGCCGGTCCCACGAAGCCCGGGTGTCGTCGCACCCGAAAAAATCAACCATCTCCTCCACGGTGGCGTTCTCGAACATCGTCCGTGAGAGGTACTCGGTGCCTCCGTACGGGAGGACGTGCCGCCACGCGCGGTAGTGCATCCCGTCCGCGCTGCTCTTGTGCATCATCTCAACCCACGTGCCGTTTGTTTCAAGCGTGGGTAGCCGGGATGGCATGCCCGCCATGCGCTCCTTGAACTCGTGGTAGTCACGCGTGGAAACAACATCCGGGGCGCGTGTCGGGTTGATCGCGGTCGGGACGTTGGTCAGCGAATCGTAGTTTGACGCGAAACACACGCGGCGGTAATCGTCCGCGGATGGCGCGTGTAGGGTTCCGGAAGCAACTCCCCCCGAAGAATTCCCTGGTGAACTAAACTGCGAAGAGCTCCCTTGTCCAGCCGTTCCGTTCCGCCCGCGTCGCGCGGGAATGATTTCAATGCCGACGCTGAGCAACGCGCCCTTGACCGGGGTCAGGTTGACGAACCAAAGCACGACTTGCCGGATCGTCACCGCGGTGCTGAACGCGAACCAGGCTCGGTGGGACAGGGAGCCCAGGGAGCCCAGGAAACCCAAGCCGCCTAAAGTGGCGTTGCCGGCGTGCCTTGTGAACCGGTTACCCCCGCCCAGGGGGCCGAACAATAAGAACCCGATCAAAGCCGCGAACGGGCCCCAGATGTGCGCGGTGTCAAGCAGGACCAAGATCTCGGGCGGAAGCGCGGACAAGGTCTCCAGGAACCGCCCCGAGACCCCGGTGGTCGCGACCAGGCTCTCGATGGACCCAGCGAACATCTCCCCCGGTACCCCGAACAAGGACCCGGGGAACATCTTTTCCGTCACGAGGGACATGGTTTGAAGAGACGGCGGGACCTGCGATGACCTTCGGTGACGCGTTTGCGGCGGGGCGACGAAAGACTTGCCGTTTGTTTCGCCGAGGACACGCGTTTCCGAGGCTCGGAAACTCTTGTACTGCCCTGCACAACCGGTCCAGAAACCCGGGCGCCTCGGGAAGCCGGGAACACGTCCACCGCCTGCCGGGTCCGAACCGCGAAACGTAACACGCGCGGCCGCCGGTGCCCGTGAAGTCAGGGCGGCGAGAAGGGCGTCGGGTTGTTTCAATTGAATGTCGTGGTGTGTTTCGCCAAGTCAAAGAATCTTCTTGCCAAAAGGTGTTTCGGCAAATCCGCGTTCGGCAAATGAACGCGTAGAGGAATGCAAATTTGATGACTAGGCTTCGAATTTTACACAAGTCCTCGCCTGGGTGTACTACTGCCGGCCAAGTCAGTCTTGCCAGTAACAGTTCGCCGAAGCTCATACTCGCTCCCCCCGAAGGTTTTGGTCTAAACCCTTACTAAACCCTCAAACCGAAGGGGCTCGAAGGCGTCTCCCCTAATGCAAAAGCGCGAACGCAAGAGCACATCATCGGGAATCGGCCAGGGCGGGATTGCCACGTTTTTTACGTCACGATGTAAACAAAGGCGCACACAGGATTCTCCCACTCAAAGTGTAAAGCAGGTAAAGCACTGGGGCTTTAATAAGCACGAGGGCAATATCAGTTCAAAAGGTGACTTGCAAACCTGTGAAGCCCTCGTGCTTATTAAAGAAACTTGAGAAGGAACAAAAAAGAATGCCACGCGTAGTGCTACAAGGGGAGTAGTTACAAGAGTGATACTCGCGTTACAAATTGAAATTCTCGCGCCCTGACGTTAGGCTTGTTGTGCCGCTAGTAGAGCTTGTGTCCTTTTGAAAAAACTCACTTCTCCATCAGCGCCTTGAT